>ENA-ORLY01001768-ORLY01001768.1-human-gut-metagenome-genome-assembly--contig:-NODE-1768-length-23988-cov-15.307223_pt1 | contig 23988 bp, 19 predicted proteins | sample MGYA00243071_ERZ508832 | MGnify/ENA primary metagenome ERZ508832 (study PRJEB26277, sample SAMN04329777) | human gut metagenome | biome: human-associated habitat | host: Homo sapiens | place: USA... | reverse complement strand
CATAAAGCGGCGCAGCCCCTGCACGATGGGCTCGCCCCGGTCCAGGTCGGCCTGGGTCAGGCCCGTCACCTTGGCGATGTGGTGCTGCAGGGTGCGGAAAATGCGGGGCCGCAGGTGGATGGAGAAGGTATCCAGCACGTTTGCATCCTCGTCGATCTTCACTGCGCCGATCTCGATGATCTCGCCCCGGAAGGTCTGCTGCACGCCATGATAATTAAAGTTATACGGCTTATAGCCGATGTTCCATTCCAGATCAAATAAAACCAGATTGCGTGGCATTGTTGTTTGTGTTCCTCTCAGTTCAGGATAAATTTTTCGATGGCCTCGGCCACGCCGTCGTGGTTGTTGTCGGCGGCGGTGACGTAATCGGCCACAGCCTTGACGGCATCCTCGGCATTCTGCATGGCAACGCCCACCCCGGCATAGGAGATCATGGAGCGGTCGTTCAGGCCGTCGCCGCAGGCCATCAGGTTCTCCCGGGTCAGGCCCATCCGCTCCAGCAGGGCGGCAAGGCTCCTGTCCTTTGCCACGCCCAGGGGCACGGCCTCGATGAAGAAGGGGCTGGAGGGGTACAGGTCGATACGGCCCGCAAACTGCTCCTTTCCGGCGGCACAGACAGCATCCCGCCGGGCAGGGTCAAGGGTGATGAGCATTTTGCAGATCGGATAGTCCACATAGGAGGCAAGATCATCCACATGGATCATCGGCAGCTTTGTGGTAAAGCACTCCTTGTTTGCCCACACGTCCTGATCCCGCTCACACACGATGCCCTCACTGTTATAGGTCAGGATGGCCACATCCTGCCGGGCGGCAAATTCGCAGAGCTCCGGGACGAACTCCGCTCCCAGCTGCACCTGATACAAAGCCTCGCCGGTCACGCAGTCCACGATCTTGCCGCCGTTGTAGGCCAGCACACAGCCGCCCTTTTTGTCCAGCCCCAGCTCCTTTGCCAGCGGCAGAATGCCCGCTGTGGGGCGGCCGGAGGCCAGCACGATGGTCACACCCTGTGCGGCGGCGGCATCCAGCGCCGCGCGGGTGCGGGGGGTAACGATCTTTTCGTCATTGGTCAGGGTGCCGTCCAAGTCCAGAGCCAGCACCCGGATATTCGATCTTGCCATGAATTTTATTCCTCGTTCTCAGGCAGGGGCTTCCCGCCGGATATTTTATTACTTACCCATCTATTTTACAATGCTTTCCCTTTTCTGTAAAGCAGGAAACCTGTTCCCCGCCCAGAGACAAGCAAAAAAGCCGCCCGGCGAGCAAAACCGGACGGCTGAGAAGGAAGAAAACGCTGTGTTACAGGATGTCGATGTATTCCCCGGCCAGCGCCTTGTTCATGCTGCGGACGGCGCAGAACTTGCCGCACATGGAGCAGGTGTCGCTGTGGTCATCCTCAGGCAGGCGGGCGTCCCGGATGGCCTTGGCGGTCTCGGGGTCGAGAGCGCAGGCGAACTGGGCATCCCAGTCCAGCACGCGGCGGGCATCGCCCATCTTGTCGTCGATATCCCGGGCATGGGGGATGCCCTTGGCGATATCGGCCGCATGGGCGGCGATCTTGGAGGCCACGATGCCCTGCTTCACATCGTCCACGTTGGGCAGAGCCAGATGCTCGGCGGGGGTGACATAGCACAGGAAAGCCGCACCGCTCATGGCGGCAACGGCACCGCCGATGGCAGCCGTGATGTGGTCATAACCGGGGGCAATGTCGGTGACGAGGGGTCCCAGCACATAGAAGGGAGCGCCCATGCAGATGCTCTTCTGCACCTCCATGTTGGCGGCCACCTGATTCAGGGGCACATGGCCCGGGCCCTCCACCATGACCTGCACGTTGTGTGCCCAGGCGCGCTTGGTCAGCTCGCCCAGACGCACCAGCTCTTCGATCTGGCAGACATCGGTGGCATCGGCCAGGCAGCCGGGGCGGCAGGCATCGCCCAGCGAGATGGTCACATCGTGCTCGGCGCAGATCTCGCAGATCTCGTCAAAGTGCTCGTAGAAGGGGTTCTCGTTGCCGGTCATGCTCATCCAGGCAAACACCAGAGAGCCGCCGCGGCTGACGATGTTCATCTTCCGCTTGTGGGTGCGGATCTGGTCGATGGTCTTGCGGGTGATGCCGCAGTGCAGGGTGACAAAGTCCACGCCGTCCTCAGCGTGCAGGCGCACCACGTCGATGAAGTCCTGCGCGGTCAGGGTGGCAAGGTCGCGCTGATAGTGGATGACGGAATCGTACACAGGCACAGTGCCGATCATCACGGGGCACTCGTGGGTCAGCTTCTGGCGGAAGGGCTGGGTGTTGCCGTGGCTGGACAGATCCATGATGGCTTCCGCGCCCATATTGACGGCGCTCATCACCTTTTCCATCTCCACGTTGTAATCCTTGCAGTCGCGGGAAACGCCCAGGTTCACGTTGATCTTGGTGCGCAGCATGGAGCCGATGCCCTCGGGATTCAGGCAGGTGTGGTGCTTGTTGGCGGGAATGGCCACCTTGCCCTCAGCCACCAGCTGACGGATCTCCTCCGTGGTGCGGTATTCCTTTTTGGCCACGATCTCCATTTCCGGCGTGACGATGCCCTTGCGGGCAGCGTCCATCTGTGTGGTGTAGTTCTGCATGGTACTTTCCTCCAAATGTTTCTTATATCTTGAACAGCACTTTGCGCGCTGAACGTACCGGAAATAGGTTTTTGCGCAGCCTTTCCTCTGTGCGCAATTGGCTCCCCCTTTGGGGGAGCTGGCATCGCGCCAGCGATGACTGAGAGGGCGAGCCGCCTTACAGCTGCTCCGCCAGTGCCTTCAGTTCCCTGCACTCGGCCTCGATGTCCTCCGCGCCGAAGATTGCACTGACAAGGGCCACACCGTTCACGCCGGTGCCCTTGAGCCGGAGCAGGTTCTCCTTGTGGATGCCGCCGATGGCCACAACGGGGATGTCCACGGCATCGCAGATGGCTTTCATCATGCCCTCGGGCAGAACGTCCACGTCTGCCTTGGTGTGGGTAGAGAAGGCTGCACCCACGCCCAGACAGTCGGCACCGTGCCGGACGGCCTCCAGAGCCTCCTCCACGCTGTGGACGGATACGCCGATCATCATCTCATCGCCCACGCGCTGGCGCACCTGAGCAGCGGCCATATCCTCCTGCCCCACATGGATGCCCTCGGCATGGCAGCGGATGGCAATGTCCACGTTATCGTTGATGAAAAAGGGCACATTGTATTTTTTGCACAGGTCGTGGAGCTCAAGCGCCTCCTTCAGGAAGGCTTCCTCGTCCAGCTCCTTTTCCCGCAGCTGAACGCAGGTCACGCCGCCCTTCAGGGCGCTCTCCACCTGCTGATAGAGGGTCTGACCGCCCACCCAGGCACGGTCGGTGACGGCGTAGAGCCGCATATATTCTTCAGCGCACTTCATACTTGGCACCCTCTTCCAGCTGAGCCGGAGTCATATTGTAAATGGCATCAATGATGTAATTGCGGTAAGTGGCGTTGCCGTCCAGCGGGGTCAGCCGTGCATGGGCGATCTCGCCCGCAAGGCCCATGGCGCAGACGGCGGCAGCCGCAGCCTCCAGCGGCTGGCCAGGGTTGGCAGTGATAAAGGCCGCCGTCAGGGCAGAGAGCTGGCAGCCCGTGCCGGTGATGGCACTCATCATTGGGTGGCCGTTGCGGATGCAGTAGGCTTTTGCCCCATCGGCCACGATGTCAATGGCACCGGTAATGGCCACAACGGCACCGGTCTTTGCGGCAAATGCCTTGGCAAAGGCCACCGCGCCGTCCAGATTTTCCTCGGTGACCCTGTCGGCCACATCGGCATCCACGCCCTTGGTGGTGCCCGCGCCGGAAGCCAGCGTCTTTACCTCGGAGATATTGCCCCGGATGACCGTGAACCGCACCTCGTCCAGCAGGCGGTAGGCCGTCCCGGTGCGCAGGGCAGAAGCGCCCGCGCCCACAGGGTCCAGCACCACGGGGTGGCCCAGTGCATTGGCCTTTTTGCCCGCCTTGAGCATGGATTCAATGGTGCGGCTGTTCAGGGTGCCGATGTTGATGTTCAGCCCGCCGCAGATGGTGGTGATATCCTCCACCTCGGCGGCATCGTCGGCCATAATGGGCGAAGCACCGCAGGCCAGCACCATATTGGCGCAGTCGTTCACGGTGACGTAGTTGGTGATATTATGAATCAGGGGGCTTTTGGTGCGGACATTGGCAAACTGCTCTGCGAACATGACGCACCCCCGTCAGGAAAGGCTGCTCTGCATGGAGCGCAGGGCACCGGAGTGCTGCAGGCTGTACACCAGCACGCCCGCAATGACCGCACCCACAGCGGTGGAGATGAGGAAGGGCACGATGTAGGCGTAGAACGCGATGTCACCGGCGCTCTTGCCCATCAGGCAGATGGCCACCGGGTAAGCGCACAGGCCGCCCAGAATGCTGGTGCCGAACACCTCGCCCACCAGGGTGGCGATCAGGTTTTTGGTCTTTGCGTAGACCAGGCCGCAGAGCAGGGCACCAAACATACTGCCCGGGAAGGCCATCAGACTGCCCAGACCCAGGATATTGCGGAGCAGCGAGGCCACAAAGGCCACGCCCACGCCCCACCAGGGGCCCAGCAGCACGGCGCAGAGCACATTGACCATGTGCTGCACAGGGGCGCACTTGCTGCCGAACATCGGGAAGCTGAACACACTGCCCACCACGCACAGGGCGCAGAACATTCCAGCGAGAGCCAGCTTTTTCACAGAGAATTTTTTCATTGGAAACTCCTCTTTCTCAAAAAGCGGTCGAGGCTTGCTGGCCTCCTCTCACGCCGGAACACGGCTTCCCATCGCAGTTATTTCAAGGCTCAGGGCGCTCCCCCTCAGCCCGGAGCCGCCCGTTGCGGCGGCTTGCGGCAACAAAAAACAGGAGACACCACAGCGGTGCCTCCTGCAAAAAATCATTTTCCTATGACTTCCTACGGCGGCATTATCCGCATCAGGTCAAGGGTCGAAGTTTGGTTACTTCCTCTCAGCCCGCCTCACGAGCTCCCCTGTGTTTTGTTTTTCGTAGGGTATTGTACACCCGCCGGGGCAAAAAAGCAAGAACAAGTTTTTCTTTCGCCTTTTTGCCAAATCGCTTTTACAATTTCCCGGATTATGTTATACTTGTCCCAAATTTCGCAGCGCCCGGGGGAGCCATTCCCCGCTTTGGGGCACTGCCCGGCACAAAAGGAGATTGAAGTTATGGGTCTCATCAAAGCAGCCATGGGCGCGGCATCCGGCGTGATGGGCGACCAGTGGAAGGAATATTTTTATTGTGACGCTCTGCCTGCGGAGGTGCTGGCTGTCAAGGGCCAGAAGCGGACCAATGGCCGCTCCGCCAACCGGCACGGCAGCGAAAACGTCATCTCGGACGGCTCTGTGATCGCCGTGGCCGACGGCCAGTGCGTGCTGATCGTGGAGCAGGGCAAGGTGGTGGACCTCTGCGCTGAGCCCGGCGAGTACACCTACAGCACCGGCACCCAGCCCTCCCTGCTCAGCGGTGGGCTGAAGAACATCGACAGCGTGTTTGCCGAGCTGGGCAAGCGGTTCAGCTTTGGCGGGCAGGCCGGTTCCGACCAGCGCATCTACTATATCAATACCCGGGAGCTCACCGGCAACAAGTACGGCACCCCCAACCCGGTGCCTTTCCGGGTGGTGGACCAGCGCGCCGGCATCGATATCGACATCGGCATCCGGTGCTTCGGCGAATACAGCTACCGGGTGGTCAACCCCATCCTGTTTTACACCAATGTCTGCGGAAATGTGGAAAACGAGTACACCCGTGACGCGCTGGAAGGCCAGATGCGCACCGAGATGATGACCGCATTGCAGCCCGCCTTCGCCCGCATCAGCGAGATGGGCATCCGCTACTCGGCTCTGCCCGGCCATACCACCGAGCTGGCCGAGGCCCTGAATCAGGAGCTGTCCGGCAAGTGGAGCAAGCTGCGCGGCATCGAGATCGTCTCCCTCGGCGTGTCCGGCGTCAAAGCCAGCGAAGAAGACGAGCAGATGATCAAGGAGCTGCAGCGCAGCGCCGCCTTTATGGACCCGACCCGCGCCGCCGCCCACATGGTGGGCGCACAGGCTTCGGCTATGCAGGCAGCGGCTTCCAATACCTCCGCCGGTCCGGCCATGGCCTTTATGGGCATGAATCAGGCCGCTGCTGCCGGCGGCATCAACGCCCAGGCCCTCTACCAGATGGGCGCACAGCAGCAGCCTGCCGCTGCTCCTGCCCCGGCGGCTGGCAGCTGGAGCTGCTCCTGCGGCCAGACCGGCAACACCGGCAAGTTCTGCACCGCCTGCGGCAAGCCCCGCCCCGAAGCAGGCTGGGTGTGCAGCTGCGGCGCACACAATACCGGCAAATTCTGCTCGGAATGCGGTAAGCCCCGCCCGGCGGCCAAGTGTCCGAACTGCGGCTGGACCCCTGACGACCCGGCCAACCCGCCCAAGTTCTGCCCCGAATGCGGCAAGCCTTTCGGAGCCTGAAAGGGGAGCTGAGATATGGCAGAAAACACCACGAATTACCAATGCCCGGCCTGTACCGGCCCGCTGCGGTTCGACAGCGCCAGCGGAAAGCTCTGCTGTGATTACTGCGGCTCTACCTACGATGTAGCACAGGTCGAGGCTCTTTACGGCGAGAAGCAGGCTCAGGCCGATAAGGCCGCCGAAGCCGCCGAAAAGGCAGCGTCCAGCGGCCCTGTCTGGGGGGAGATGGAGACGGGAGATCTCAGCAGCCGCACCTGCACTTCCTGCGGCGCAGAGCTGGTCTGCGGCCCCGAAACAGCTGCCACCACTTGCCCCTACTGCGGCAACCCCACCGTGCTGGGTGGACAGCTTTCCGGCAAGCTCAAGCCGGAGTACATCATCCCCTTCCGGATGGACAAAAAGACCGCCATCGAGAACCTGAAGAAGTATTATAAGGGCAAAGCCTTTCTCCCCAAAGCTTTCAAAGAGTCCAACCATATCGAGGAGATCCAGGGCGTGTATGTGCCGTTCTGGCTCTACGATGGCCGGATGGAGGCCCGGGGCGCTTACAAGGCCGAGATCAGCGAGAGCCACCGTGAGGGCGACTACATTGTCACCACCACCAGGCACTTCGACGTGGCCCGCGTGGGCGACGCCGACTTTGTCCGGGTGCCGGTGGACGGCTCCAGCAAGATGCCGGACGCCCATATGGACGCCATCGAGCCCTTCGACTACAGCGACCTCAAGCCCTTCTCCACGGCCTACCTGCCCGGCTTTCTGGCTGACCGGTACGACGAGGACGACAAGAAGTGTGCTGCCCGCGTCCTGACCCGGATGAAGAACAGCACCGCTGCGGCTCTCCACGATACACTGGGCGGCTACACGGGCGTCCAGACTCTCTCGGAGCAGCTCGACTCGCGGACGCTGGAACCCCACTACGCCCTGCTGCCGGTCTGGATGCTCCACACCCGCTGGAAGGAGCAGGACTTCCTCTTTGCGATGAACGGCCAGACCGGCAAGCTCATCGGTGACCTGCCCGTGGATAAGGGCAGGGTAGCTGCATGGTTTGCCGGCATCAGCATCCCGCTGATGATACTGACGGCGCTCATCATGCTGCTGTGAGAGGGGGAGACGGGAATATGAAATACTGCAAAAAACTGTTTGCCCTTCTGGCTGCGGCCCTGCTCTGCATGGCCCTGACTCTGCCGGCCGGGGCAGCGGCCCCGCTGGTGCGGGATGAGTGCGGCGTCTTTGACGCCGACACGCTGGCCGACCTTGAGGAGCAGGCCGAAAGCGCCTCTGACGGCCACGACGTGGATGTCTACTTCCTCGTGGTGGACGACATCGGCGATGCCGACCAGCGCGACTACGCGAAAAATTATTACATCGCCAACGGCCTCGGCTATGGCGACGAACAGAGCGGCATCCTCTTCCTGCTGGCGGTCGGCTCCCGCAAGTACGTCACCATCACCTACGGCGAGGGCGTCACGGCTTTCACCGACTACCGCATCGAGCAGCAGGAGGACGAGATCGTCCCGCAGCTCTCCGATGAGGAATGGGCAGATGCCGCCTATACTTACATCGATATGTGCGACTATGCACTGGACTACTATGCCGACTATGGCGAGCCCATCGATGTGGATAACGACATCGGCCTGGAAGACCTGCTCATTGCCATGATCTTCCCTCTCGGCATTTCGGCGTTCATCTGCCTCATCCTCTACCACCAGATGAAGACGGCCCGGCAGAAAACGGAGGCCGACGAGTATATGCCCGGCTTCACCCTGCGGGTCAAGCGTGACCGCTACACCCACACCACCCGGGAGCGCACCTATGACCCGCCCCAGAAGGAGTCCAACTCCTCCGGCGGTTCGTCCGTCGATTCCGACGGCTTCGGAGGCTCGTCGGGCGGCTCGTTCTGAAGCATAAAAACAAAAACACCTCACTGTATGATACAGCGAGGTGTTTTTATTTTCAGGGTCTCAGCCGAGGCTCACGCCCATCCGGCGGGCGACGGTGAGCAGCTCACAGCCCTCGGGGACGTTGCGGGTCTTACCGGCGATGTCCTCGAGGCGGTTGGCGACGACGCGGTTGTTGACCATGGCGACGGTGACGCCGTAGCGCTCCACTTCCACCAGCTTGGCGGCGTAGCTGCCGAACTCGGTGGCCAGTACACGGTCGTAAGCGCTGGGGCTGCCGCCGCGCTGCATATGACCCGGGATGCAGACGCGGGTCTCCATGCCGGTCTTTTTCTGGACGGCGGCGGCGATGCGGTTGGTGGCGGTGACGCCGTAACCGGCTTCGGCGCGCTTTGCCATCCACTCTTTCCGCTTCATCTTGGCCTCTTCGGTGTTGATGGCACCCTCGGCCACGGCGATGATGGAGAAGTTGGAGCCTTTGCGGGCGCGGCGCTCCACAGCGTCGCAGACACGGTCGATGTCGTAGGGCTGCTCGGGCAGCAGGATGATGTCTGCACCGCCGGCGATGCCGGAGTAGAGGGTCAGCCAGCCGGCCTTGTTGCCCATGATCTCGATGCACATGACGCGGCTGTGGCTGCCGGCGGTGGTGTGGATGCGGTCGATGACCTCAGTGGCGATGTCCACGGCGGTGTGGAAGCCGAAGGTGACGTCGGTGCCGTAGATGTCGTTGTCGATGGTCTTGGGCAGGCCGATGACGTTCAGGCCCTCCTGGGAGAGGAGGTTGGCCGTCTTGTGGGTGCCGTTGCCGCCGAGGCAGAGCAGGCAGTCGAGCTTGGCGTCCTTGTAGGTCTTTTTCATGGCCGCGACCTTGTCGATCTTGTCCTCTTCCACCACGCGCATCAGCTTGAAGGGGGTGCGCTTGGTGCCGAGGATGGTGCCGCCCAGCGTCAGGATGCCGCGGAAATCGTCCTCGCACATCTCCTTGTATTCGCCGGTGATGAGGCCGTGGTAGCCGTTCAGGATGCCCACGATCTCGACATTCTCGCCGAACCGTGCATACAGGGCTTTGGCCACGCCGCGGATGGTGGCGTTCAGGCCGGGACAGTCGCCGCCGGAGGTCAGGATACCAACACGTTTTTTCATATCGAACAACCCTCGTTTCTTCCGTTCTCCCTCAGAAGGGGCAGGTAAATGATACTATAAGAGTATTCCCAAAGGGGGCGGGTGTCAAGAGCCGGAGACGAAAAAAGGCGTGAAAACGCGGTGGTGGAGAAAGCAGAAAAAACATGGACGGAAAAATCAAAAAAGTGGTTGACAAATGGAGGCGGAGGCTGTATAATATTCCTCGTCAGCAGCGCTTCGGTGCTGAGGGCGAAACCGAATAGTGGGGATTTGCATAGTGGTAGTGCGGTAGACTCTGACTCTACTTGTGGGAGTTCGATTCTCTCATCCCCAACCAGACTAAAGCCATCTGAGGAAGTTCAGGTGGCTTTTCTGTTTATATCATTCCGAACCACAGCCGCAAGGCCGTGACTCTTCAAAACTTGAAGAGTCATAACTCTATTACCACTTTGGATTTTTGAAGAGTGACGAAAAAGAAGCGCATCAGCGTTTAAAAGTTCACTCTTCAAGATGAAGAGTCATGGCCTGAAAACGCAGTTTTCTTTGCTTTTTGTTCATGACTCTTCAAAACCCCTGTGGGTCATAGGGAACTTTTGAAGAGTCACCCCTGCCGGGGCGGGACGATTTAGAATGCGCTCCGCGTTCGCTCTGCGCATAATTAGCGGAATTAGTTTTTTACTCGAGATTCAGAAAAGCCTGCGGGCTTTTCTGAATCTCCTTTTCACCAGTGGGGTCGTAACGGTCAACTGCATTTGCAATTCAGACCACCATTTAACCATTGCAGCCCTCCCCGTGAAAATGGGATAGCGGAGCGCATTTCCAATCGTTCGTACTGCACAAAAAACCGGGCAGCCCGCAGACTGCCCGGTTTTTGCTATACAGTTGACCTGCCCTGATAGGGCTTTCTTTTACAGAATGGTGATGCGGCCTGCGCCGTAAGGCTGCTCGTAGTTGAGCAGGTAGCCGGGGTATGCGGCCAGCGGGCTGTTGGCGCTGGACAGGTGCGGCAGACCCGCAGCATCTGCGCCGTCAAAGATCATAGCGTAGGTAGACATCACCAGATAATCCTCGGACACATAGTCCTTGATCAGCTCTGCGCCGTCAAACATGGCAAAGCCATCGCCCAGATTACGCAGGGTGTAGTTCATGCCGGCCAGTGCGTAGGTAGCACCCGGGTCCAGCGGTAGATAGCTGCCGGAAGCCTTATCGTAGATCTTCACGTTCTGCACGCGCGGGGTGCCGGTGGCGCTGCCGATCCAGACGTTCTTCTCGTCGGTCTGCACAGTGTTGGGGATATCGGTGTGGATCTCGTAGGTAGCACCGGCCACCTGCAGGAAGCCGCCGTTCTCCTTGCCGTCCTCGCCTGCAAAGCGGGCTGCAAACTCCAATGCGTCCTGGATCTGCTTGCCGGTGACCGACATCAGGCAGGCCACGTTGCCAAAGGGGCTGATCTGCTTGCAGGTCTTGAAGGTCCAGTCGCCTGCAGGCACATCGGCGCGGATGCCGCCGCCGTTCATGATGGCCACATCACAGTGCAGCTTTTCCACCTCGTTGAAGTAGGTGTAGATGCCGTCAGCCACAAAGTCGCCGAGGTTGGTCTCGGCAGAGCGGATGCGGCGCTTGCCGGTGGCGGGGTCAGAGACGTAGAAATCGCTGTCGCCCACAGCGATCTTCTCGCCCAGCATATCGTCCACGGTGTTCACCCAGCCAGTCTGCATGGCGGCGATGCCTGCGTCCATGCCCTCGTGGGTGGGAATGAGTTTGGTGGTGATGGTGCCGTCCGCAGCGATGGTCATCTCGCCAACGTTGGCAAAGTAAGAACCGGTCTGGGTCAGGGTGACAGCCTTGCCGGAAGCATCCTGCACCTGCTTGTTCTCCATTACGGTATGGGAGTGGCCGTCGATAAAGGCGTCAAAGCCGCTGGTGTGGGCAATGACTTCCTCACTAGTCCACGGAGAGGAAGAGGGGTCTACGCCCAGATGGCCCAGACCGATGACCACATCTGCCAGAAGCTTTGCCTTATCAATGGCCTTCTGCACGGCGTCATAGAGCTTTTTGCCGTCCTCGCCGCCCTGAATATCGTAGATGTACTTGCGCTGTGCCTTATCCATAAAGTAGGCCGGGGTGGACTTGGTAAAGGTCTCGGGGGTGGTCACACCCACAAAGGCGATGCGTCTGCCGCCGCGCACGAACACCTTGACGGAGGGCAGCACACGCAGCGTAGTGCGCAGGTCTACCCAGTTACAGGACAGGTACGGGAAATCGGCTTCCTTCATGATGGCCTTGGCACGGTCCATGCCGTAGTCAAACTCGTGGTTGCCGGGGGTGGCGACATCGTAACCGGCAGCGTTCATCAGCTTGATGATGGAAGCACCCTCGTCCATGGAGCCGTAGGCGGTGCCCTGCACATGGTCGCCTGCATCCACCAGCAGCACTTCCTTACCAGCGTTCTGATAGCTCTGCTTCAGGTCGGCAATGGCGGCGTAGGTCAGCTTGGGGCTCTGCTTGTCGATGTAGGTATGGACATCGTTGGTGTACAGGATGGTAACGTCAGACTTGTCACCAAACCAGCAGGCCGATGCGGCAGGCGCACCGATGGCCATGGATGCAGCGGCAGCGGTCACACCAGCAGCCTTTAAAAAGCTGCGACGGGAAATAAGTTGTTTCACAGGAAAACGACCTCCTTTTATTTTTGGCGTATCGCATTTGGGCAGGCTCTTCCCTCCTGCCCTTTCAATAGTTCTAGCATAGCACAGAACGCCGCCGCAAACAAGCCAAAATCATTCTTTTGGCACAAATTATTTTCACGTTCCGCTTTATTTTAACATATATTGTACCATTTTTACACAAATCCCATGCAAAAAAGACCTTCCCGTGCCCTGTCGCAGAGCAGCGGAGAGGTCTTTTTTAGGGGGGTGTTGACCCGTTGCCGGGTCTATCGGAGGAGAGGGAAATATCAGATGGCGTTATACTCCTTGAGGAACTTCTCAAGGTCGGTGCCCTCGATCTTCTTCAAAGCTTCCTTCAAAGCCAGACGCGGGATCAGCGGCAGATCCATGTCGGTGATCTTCTTGCCGTCGCGCAGCTTCACGGTGGCATCGATCAGGGCGCGCACATCGTAGGTGCTGCCCCAGACCTCGGGCACGCCGCGGTCAATGTTCAGCAGGGTGTACACGGCCTCCATACCGGTGCGCATGGAGTACTCGGTGGTAAAGATGGTGTCGCGGGCGGTCTCGGCAAACTGGCCAAGGAAGGCGAAGTTCACAGCACCCTCGGGCACAACATCGGGACGGTCGCCCATGGCACGGGGCATGAAGAAGGCGTCGATATAGGGCATCATCACAGGCACGGTGTTGGCGCTGTGCTCTGCCAGCTCCGCGATCTGATCCTCCGGCACGCCGATGTGGTACAGCCACTCCATGCAGATCTCGCGGCCGGTGCAGTCGCGCATGGGCTTCTTGACGTAATCGCCGGGCTTATCGCTGAACAGGCCGTACACCCAGACGCACAGCTGGTTCTTGGGCTGATCCTTGAACTGCTGCTGACGGTTCAGCGTCCAGCTGAGCAGCCAGCTGGAGTCCTTGACGGTGACGATGCCGCCGGTGACGGTGTGGCCGCTGAAGGGGTCGCGCTTGCAGATCTTGCGGATATACTGAGGGATTTTGTCGTCCAGCGTGGTGATGGTGGCGCTCTCCCAGTTGCTCAGCTCCGGCTCGGAGCAGAACTTTTCCGGGTGACCGAAGGAGGGGTCCTGTGCGGCAATCTTCTTCCACAGATCCCAGCCGTTGCCGGGCTGGATGGTGGGGTCGAAGCCGGTAGCCTTATCCTGTGCACCCACGGTGCAGCTTTCCACGCAGCCGCCGTTGGTGATGAACAGCAGATCGTTCTCGGTCAGGTCGATGTTGGTGGTCTCGCCCTCGTGCTCCACGGTGACAGAGCTTGCCAGCTTGCGGCCCTTCTGGATATCGAACTTCACATCGGTGACCTTGGTGTTGTAGTGGAACTGCACGCCGAAACCTTCCAGATAGCGCACCATGGGCAGGATGATGGACTCGTACTGATTATAGCGGGTAAAGCGCAGGGCGGTAAAGTCCGGCAGACCGCCGATGTGGTGGATATAGCGCTTGAGGTACAGCTTCATCTCCAGTGCGCTGTGCCAGTTCTCGAAGGCGAACATAGTGCGCCAGTACATCCAGAAGTTGGAGTTGAGCACCTCGTCATCAAAGAAATCGGTGATCTTTTTATCCTGTAGCTGCTCGTCCGGGGTAAAGAACAGCTTCATGATCTCCATGGCGCCCTTATCGGACAGGCCGAACTTGCCATCGGTGTGGGCATCCTCGCCGCGGTTGACGGTGGCACGGCACAGGGAGAAGTTGGGGTCCTCCTTGTTCAGCCAGTAATACTCGTCCAGCACGCTGGCACCCTCGGTCTCCAGAGACGGGATGGAGTGCAGCAGATCCCACATAACTTCGAAGTGGTTGTCCATCTCGCGGCCGCCGCGCATCACATAGCCGATATCGTACTTGTAGCCATCGCAGGCACCGCCGGCCAGTGCGTTCTTTTCAAACACATGGACGTGCTCGCCCTTCATCTGGCCGTCGCGCACCAGATAGCAGGCAGCGGTCAGAGCTGCCAGACCGGAGCCGATGATATAAGCGGATTTATGATCCACGCCCTCCGGCTTTTTGGGGTGTGCAAAAGCTTCATAATTGCCACTGGAATAGTACATAAAAAAGCCTCCTGCTTCAAAAATATCTTTTCACAGCCTTCATCGCGCTGTTCTCTATGGCAACAGTATACCCCGCAAAGTGAACCGGAACAACAAACAAACTTTGCCCGGTGTATAGATTTTTTACATCCGCCCTCATTTGCTGGAAATGCGTACAAATTGTGACATAAAGCGCAGCGCAAAATCATTTAAAACACTCCCTCAAAAGTGCAATGCCGGGCAGCCCGCAGGCTGCCCGGCATTGCACTAATTTAAAATAATTTTCCGCTATTCATGCCCAGAGCATAGCGGCGGGCATTCAAAATCGTCCCCGCGCAAAAAGAGAGCCGCCGCACAAGGTTCTGTGCAGCGGCTCTCCGGTGGATTTTAGTTCATCTCTTCCAGAGCCTTTTTCAGGTTCTTGGCGATCTGGTCCGGGCAGCTGGTGCTGCGGAAGCCGCACAGCGTGCCGTCCAGACGGGCAATAGCATCCTCTGCCTTCATGCCGGTAAGCAGCTGGCAGATGCCCTTCAGGTTGCCGTTGCAGCCGCCGATGACCTCGATGGAAGCAATGGTGTGGTCATCATTCAGCACAAAGTTGGTCTGCTTGGAGCAGGTACCCTTGTTCGGGAAGGAAAATTCCTTGCTCATAGTCTTTACGTCCTCTCTCTTTTACGTTTTTCGGCGATGGCGCGCAGCTGCGCTGCGGCTTCGTCCGGTGCGGTGCAGGTGCCGATGGGGTGGGGGTGCTTGTGGTTGCGGCCATGGAAGTCCGTACCTGCGGTCGCCACAAGGCCGTACTGTTTGCACAGAGCAAGGCACTCGGCGCTGTCCTCCGGGCTGTTGCTGGGATGGTACACTTCTATGCCGTCCACTGCGCCCTCTGCTGCCAGCTCCCGCAGCAGGGGCATACTTTTATACACCGTGGGGTGGGCAAACACCACCGCGCCGCCGCTTGCCTTGGCGGTAGCCAGCACCTGCCGCACCGGCAGATACTCCGGCGAGTGCAGCACGATGCCCCGGGGGTTCCACCCGAACAGCTTGTGGTAGGTCTCGCCGTAGATGCTGCCATCGGTCAGGCCCAGCAGTTCCAGCGCCTGCATCAGCCCGCTTTTGAACAGCACCCCGCTGGCCTTTGTGGTCTCCCATGCAAGGTCGGTGGTAAACTGCGGGTACAGCTGTTCCAGCTCCTTTGCGCTCTGCAAAGCGCAGGCGTTGCGGCGCTCCTTCATGATGGCGCAGTGCTCCCGCAGCGCCGGGCAGTCCACGTCCGGGTAGTAGCACAGCAGGTGCACCCGGTGCTGGCGCTCAAAGTCGTAGCCGGTCAGCTCCACGGCGGGGATCAGCGCTACCCCGTCCTGCCCGGTGTGGGCGTAGGCGTACTGAGCGCTGAGCAGGGTGTCGTGGTCCGAAAGGGCGATGGCGTGCAGCCCGGTGCGGGCGGCGATGGACGCCAGCCGCTCGATGGGCACAGCACCGTCGGAGCAGGTGGAATGGATATGCAGGTCACAGGACATAGCGGGTTACTTCCTTAGTGCTTATAGAAATTGATCAGGCAGCCGTCGGCCAGGATCTGGCGCTCGTCGGTGGTGAGCGGAGCCATGTACAGCTCAAACTCCTTGACGGTATCGCCCAGAACATAGGCCTTGATGTTCTGCAGGTCGCCCTTGAGTGCCTCCCGCACATTGGGGATGAGCACATAATCCCCCAGACCAAAGGGGGTGGCACCTGCCAGTTGCAGGGGCAGCATGCCCCAGTTGATCAGGTTAGAGCGGTAACGCTTGGTGGCGTACTCGGTTACGATATTGGCACCGGCACCCAGCACACGCTGGCAGCTGGCGGCCTGCTCACGGGCAGAGCCGTCGCCGGGCTTGACCGCAAAGATGGTAGAAGCGATCTGGATATCGTTCCAGCTCAGCTGCTCGCAGCCGGGCACGGCGTTCACCTTTGCCAGCAGGGCAGCGTCCCCTGCACCGGCGCGGCGGGCGTTTTCTTCGGCCTGCACAGCCTTGGCGCGGCCCACATACTCCGGGTCCTTGCGGCTGAGGGTGAACTCGGCCAGACCCAGGGGATTAGAGCGGTAAGAGGACGTCTCGCCGGAGGGGATCAGCTCATCGGTGGTGGTGACGGGGTCGGTGATATAAGAAGCCACCTTTAGCAGCAGATTGTCGCCCAGCGGTGCGATCTCCGGCCAGTCCTTGATGTTGGGGCCAAATTTGAGCAGGGCATCGTAATCGCCCTTGCCAAAGCCCTGATACACGCGGGTGTCGTAGCTGGAAGCATCGTACTGGTACTCCGGCACGGTGGGATCGTAATCAATGTCGGTGGCGGGGGTCAGGATGCCGCCGTTTGCGGTGGTGGCTGCAATGCTGCGGGCATCCATCAGTGCCACACCGGCCAGCTGGCCGCTGCCGGGCTTGGAGCCCTCGCGGCTGGGGAAGTTGCGGGTGGTGTGACGGATGGACAGTGCACCGTTGGCGGGCACATCGCCTGCGCCGAAGCAGGGGCCGCAGAAGGCGGTGCGGATGGTAGCGCCGCTAGCCATCAACTCGCCAATGACGCCGGTGCGCACCAGTTCCATCATGATGGGCTGACTGCCGGGGTAAACGCTCAAGGCGTAGTCGCCGCAGCCGCCGGTATGACCCTTGAGGATGGAAGCAGCCTCGTAGATGCTGTCGTACAGACCGCCTGCGCAGCCTGCAATGACGCCCTGATCCACACGCAGCTTGCCGTTTTCGATCTTGCTGCACAGATCCAGCTGCACATCCTTGCGGCCGATCAGCTTCTGCACATCCTGCTCGCAGGCGTGGAGGATGTCCTCCAGATTTGCGTTCAGTTCCTCGATGGTAAAGGCATTGGAGGGGTGCATGGGCAGGGCGATCATGGGACGGATGGCAGAAAGATCCACCTCCACCACGCCATCGTAGTAGGCAAGGTCTGCCGGTGCCAGCTTTTTGTAGTCCGCTGCACGGCCATGCACTGCCAGAAAACGCTGGGTGACTTCGTCGGTCTCCCAGATGGAGGACAGACAGGTGGTCTCGGTGGTCATGGCATCAATGGCGTTGCGGGTATCCTGCCGCAGGGAAGCAATGCCGGGGCCCACGAACTCCATGACCTTGTTTTTGACGTAGCCGCTCTTGAACAGCTTGCCCACAAGGGCAATAGCTACATCGTGGGGGCCGCAGCCCGCCGGCAGACTGCCGGTCAGGTAGATGGCCACCACACCCGGGCGGGCAACATCATAGGTGCGGCCCAGCAGCTGCTTTGCCAGCTCGCCGCCGCCTTCACCGATGGCCATGGTGCCCAGTGCGCCGTAGCGGGTGTGGGAGTCAGAGCCAAGGATCATTTTGCCGCAGCCGGCAAAGCGCTCGCGCATATACTGGTGGATGACTGCCATGTGCGGGGGCACAAAGATACCGCCGTACTTTTTGGCAGCGGACAGGCCAAAGCGGTGGTCGTCCTCGTTGATAGTGCCGCCCACAGCACACAGGCTGTTGTGGCAGTTGGTAAGCACATAAGGAATGGGGAACTTTTCCAGCCCGGAAGCACGGGCGGTCTGGATAATGCCCACAAAGGTGATGTCATGGCTTGCCATGGCATCAAACTTGATCTTCAGGTTCTCGGCATCGCCGCTGGTGTTATGTGCCTGCATAATATTGTAGGCCATAGTACCGGTCTTAGCCGCGGCAACGGCAGCGGCATCAAAGCCCTTTGCTGCCAGCGCAGCGGGTGCATTGCCATCTGCGGGCACCCACTCTCCGCGCGCATAGTACGCACCGCCGGTGCTGCATTTGATCATATCCAACATCTCGATTCGCCTCTCTTTTTGTATTTTCCCGCCCGCCGCAATTGCGGGCATTGCCCCGGCAGTGCGGCTATTCATCCCGAAAACAGCCGTCCCCTTAGCCTTCACCCCTTGGGGGAAGGTGGCGCACAGCACCGGATGAGGGGTATTTCTTGGCAACAGCACCCTCATCAGTCGCCTGCGGCGACAGCTTTTCAAAGACTTATAACCCCTGCCCTGTTACGGCAAAAGCCGTATTTAACTTTTATTATAGCATGAAAGGGCGAAAAGAAAAAGCATTTTTTATGAACCCTTACTGCACCTTTGCGGCGGCTTCCTGCTGCTTTTCCTTTTGCAGTTTACGGAACACCACAAAATAGGCCGGGATCAGGAAGAAGCAGGCAAAGAGCCATGCCACCGGGCTTGCGATGCAGGCGGCAAAGTAGCCCCACAGCGGCACGAACCAGAAGCCCACCATGGCGCGGGCGATCATCTCGGCCACACCGGCAAACATGGCAAGGCCGGAGTGCCCCAGACCCTGAATGGTGTAGCGGTAGATGATAAGCACTGCCAGCGGGATGTAGAACACACTGTTCCAGAAGATGAAGTCCTGCGCATTGGCCATAATGGCGGTCTCGCCTGCGTCCAAAAACAGGCCGATCAGGGGCTTGTCCAGCACGCGCAGAATGAGGAAGGAGGCCACGCTGTACACGCAGCCGATGCCCAGTGCGGTGTTCACGCCGCGGTTCACGCGGTTCAGATCCTTCGCGCCCATATTCTGGCTGGTGTAGGTGGTCATGGCGGTGCCGATGCTCTCCAGCGGCACGCTGAGGAACTGCGCAGCCTTGCCGCCGGCGGTCTGCGCGGCTACGATATCGCTGCCCAGACCGTTCACCGCGCCCTGCAGCACCACGCTGCCGATGGCAGTAATACTGCACTGCAGACCCATGGGAAGGCCCATGGCACAAAGCTTTGCGCAGTGCGGAGCGCTGATGCGCCCTTCTTCCTTATTCCAGCGCAGTTCCGGGTAGTGGCGCATGATGTAAATAAGGCTGCCGATGCCTGCCACAGCCTGACTGAACACGGTGGCAAAAGCCGCGCCGAACACGCCCATGTTGAACAGGATGATGCAGGCAAGGTCCAGCCCGATGTTCAGCACGCTGGCCACCAGCAGGAAATACAGCGGGCGCTTGCTGTCGCCCAGTGCACGCATCAGGGCGCTGGTCACATTATAAAGCAGCGTGAAGGGGATGCCTGCAAAAATGGTGCGGATATAGATATCCGCAAGGTCGATGATATCGGCCGGGGTGTTCGTCCACACCAGCACCAGATGGGTCATTGCCACCGTAACGATGGTAAGCACCGTGGCAAAGGCGATGGACAGCCACACGGTATTGGCGGTGTAGCGGCGCATCTCGTGGTGGTCGTGGGCACCGAAGGTCCATGAGATGGGGATGGAAAAGCCGCAGGCAATGCCGTTGACAAAGCCCAGCACCAGATAGTTCAGGCCGCCCACGCTGCCTACCGCTGCCAGCGCTTCCACGCCCACGAACCGCCCCACGATGATGGTATCGGCCAGATTGTAGAACTGCTGGAACAGGCTGCCCAGCATCAGCGGCACAGCAAAGGCAAGCAGCAGCTTCAGCGGGCTGCCCTGCGTCATATCTTTGGTCATGGAAATATACCTCCTGCCCACACAAAAAAGATGGATGTTCGCATTTTTGCCGTGAAAAACGCCCTGCCGGAAAAGCGGCAGGACGTTGTAAGGATTCATGAGTGGTATTATAGCGGAGCAGCGCCGATTTTACAAGACTTGGTTTGCATCAACATTTCCATTTTTTTGCCCAAAGAATTGGTGATTTTGCTCATTCCGCGTAGTGTGCCAAGAACTGTTTGGTGCGCTGTTCCCGCGGGTGGTCGATCAGCTGCTTTGCAGGGCCTTCTTCCACCACCACACCGCCGTCCATAAACAGGATGCGGTCGGCCACATCCCGGGCAAAGTGCATCTCGTGGGTCACGATGATCATGGTGGTCTTGCGGTCGGCCAGCTCCCGCAGCACTCGCAGCACCTCGCCGGTCAGCTCCGGGTCAAGGGCGCTGGTGGGCTCGTCGAAGCAGAGGATGTCCGGGTGCAGCGCCAGCGCCCGGGCAATGGCCACCCGCTGCTGCTGCCCGCCGGAAAGCTGGTGCGGGTAGTGGTCTGCCCGCTCCGAAAGCCCCATCTGCGCCAGCAGTTCCCGCGCCTGCTGTTCCAGCTGGGCGTGCACCGCCTTTTTGTTGGCGCGGTAGTCCGGGCGCTCCTTTGCCAGCAGCTCCCCTGCCAGCATCACGTTCTGCAGCGCCGTATACTGCGGGAAGAGGTTAAAGTTCTGGAACACCAGCCCGAAGTGCAGCCGCTTTTTGCGGATCTCGCTTTCCCGCTGGGTGGCGGGGTCGGCGGCGTCCCACATGGTCTCGCCGTTCACCCGGATGCAGCCGGTGTCCGGCCGCTCCAGAAAGTTCAGGCAGCGCAGCAGGGTGGTCTTGCCGGAGCCGGACGAGCCGATGATGGCCAGCGCCTCGCCCTGCTCCAAAGTAAGAGAAATATCCTTTAAGACCTTTGTATCTCCGAAATTTTTGCCAATGCCGGAGGCTTCCAGTAATGCCATATTCTTAAAACCCTCCTCAGCAGCGGAAATAATCCAGTTTCTTTTCAGCCCAGTTGAACAACAGGGTGAGCGCGCCTACAAACACAAGGAAGAACAGCGCCGTGGAGAACAGCGGCCAGATCAAGCCCTTTGCGCTGTACTCCTTGGCCATCATGATGATCTCCTTGTTGGCGATGGTGTTTGCCAGCGAGGTGTCCTTGACAAGGGTGATGATCTCGTTGCCCATGGGCGGCAGGATGCGCTTGACCACCTGCAAAAGGGTGACCTTGAAAAAGATCTGCGTGCGGGTCATGCCCAGCACCTGCCCGGCTTCGGTCTGCCCTTTAGGCACCGCCTCGATGCCGCCGCGGTAGATCTCGGAAAAATAGCAGGCGTAGTTGATGGCAAAGGCTACCACCGCCGCCACCATGCGTCCGCCGGAACCAGAGGGCCACGGATTATTCATGCCCAGCAGGCCGGGGCCCAGATAAATGACGATGATCTGCAGCATCAGCGGCGTACCGCGGATGACCCAGACAAAGGTCTTTACCGCACCGGACAGCAGCCTGCACCGGCTCATGGAGCCAAAAGCCACCACCAGCCCCAGCGGCAGCGCAAACAGCAGCGTAAGGGCAAACAGCTCACAGTTGAGCAGGAACGCGCCGGAAAGGCGCCCAAGGATCACAGACACAAAAACACACCCATCTATCGTTTTGTTTTACGCCCGGCTCAGTCGGCCAGCGCCAGCTCGTACTTCTCGGCCAGTGCCTGTATGGTGCCGTCAGCCTTCAGCTCGTCAAAGGCGGCGTCCACTGCGGCGGCGGCATCGCTGCCCTTGCGGAAGGCCACGCCGTACTCCTCGGCATTTAGCTCGTCCACAATTTTCAGGCTTGCATAGTCGGTGCCTTCACCGATCATGGCGTTGGCAAGGGTCAGGTCCAGCACAGCGGCGTCTGCCGTACCGGCAGCCACTTCCATCAGGCAGTCGGTCTGCACGCTCTTGGAAATGTAGTCAGCCTTTGCAAGGTTCTCATCGCCCTGAATGGCGGCTTCGCCGGCAGAACCAGCCTCGGCCACCACGGTCTTACCGGCAAGGTCGGCGGTGGAGGTATAGGCTGTGCCCTCCTTTACCACCACGACCTGTGCGTTCTTGGCGTAAGCCTTGGTGGTGGCGGTGTTGGCCATGATATCCTCGGTCAGGGTCATGCCGTTCCAGATGCAGTCGATGCTCTTGGCGTCCAGCTCCACCACCTTGGTGTCCCAGTTGATCTCTACGAACTCCGGCTCTACGCCCAGCTTTGCACACACCGCAGTGGCAAGTTCGGTATCAAAGCCGGTAAAGTTGCCGTCGACGTCGGTGTAGTTCATGGGCTCGTACACGGTGTAGCCGATGACCATTTTGCCCTTGCCCTTGATGTAATCCAGATCGCTGCCCGCTGCAGCAGAAGCCGAACCGGCTGCGCTGCCGGAAGCAGATGCCGCAGCAGAGGTGGATGCACTGCCGCCACAGGCTGCAAGGCTCAATGCCAGAGCACCGGCCAGAAATGCACTTGCAATACGCTTGAGTTTCATATCTTTTTCCTCCCATGGGGGACGTTCTGCGTCCCGCTTCCCTCTCGATTTACCATTTTACCATGCTAAAGTGGTAAACTGTAGCTATAGAATAGCGCGTTTGCCGCCGTTTTGCAAGAGGAAACCTTTATTTTTTGCACAATGCACTGCTTTGCCCCGCCTGTAAGCCCGCTTTTTGTGGGAAAGTGTGCACATACCCCTTCCGGCTTTGCGCCTGAGGGGGTATCCATAAAAAATCCCCCCGCACTTTTTGTGCAGAGGGACATCCTGTTTTTATGATTACTGCTCCGCCATGGCCTTCAGCACCGCCTTTTGCAGGTCGGTGACCGAGATGGTGCACAGCGCCTTCAGGTCGGCGTCCGTACCGTCTGTGGAGAGCTTGCCGATCTCCACGGCGTTTTTGCCCTTCAGATAGCCGCACCAGCCTGCGCTGTGCTCGTACCATTCCTTGCCTAACGCGCTTGCGCTGCGCATTCCGTAACGGTCGCCCAGCTCGTTTTTGGTGTACACCGGCTCCCGCGGGGCAGACACGGTGCCGTCCGCGCTGACGGTCAGCTCCGGCTCTGTCATATCGCCGATAGCGCTGGTCACCCGGGCGTTCTCGTCCATGGTCACCACTGCCAGCGTGATCTTAGCCTGCACCTGTGCGTCCTTGTCGTCTGTGCCCGTAAGCCCCTGCGGCATTTCTGCCACTTCTACGCCCAGTTTGACCGTATCGCCTCGGGCAGCGCCCAGCACCTGCGCATTCTCGCAGGCGCGGACGACAGCATCCCGGTAACGGTCCACCGCGATGGTGCAGCCGGAGAGAAGGTCTGCATCTGTTGGCTTGCCGTCCGCATCCGTTTTCAGCTTCTTCACTTCGTCCGGAGTCTTGCCCTCAAGCCAGCTGCCAAAGGCATCTGCCTGCTCTGCCCAGCCCTTTTTCAGGCCGGACACCTCTGCCAGTGGGTAGTCCTTGCCCTTCTGGCGCTTGGTGCGGGTGTCGGTGGGGGTGGTCACTTTGCCGGTGCTGTCCGCACTGACTGAAAGCTCCAGCTCGTCCAGTGTCACTCCGGCCAGCTTGCCGTCTGCATCCAGCAGCACGGCAGCCGCTACGGTGTGGATGTTGCCCGAACGGTCTGTGCCGGTCGTCTCGGTCAGGACCCCCAGCCCGGTGCGCCACGCCGCGCTTTGCGCTGCACTGCTGCCCACAGAGGTGCTGCCGCTCACAGAACCGGAGCTGCTGCCGGAGTTTCCCCCGCCACAGCCGGTCAATGTCAGTGCTGCCGCCAGCGTGCAGCACAAAAACCAACGCGATGCCTGTTTCATATCGTCACATACGCTCCCTTTCCGTGCCTGCATTGCAGACGCAGGCTTTGGAGCTAGTGTGCCCCGCCGCGCGGGTTTTATGAGCAGATGTTTACATCAGCGGGCTTAACAGCCGCAGCACGCTGTCCAGCACCGTACCCACCAGACCGGTACGGCAGTCCGCGCACTGCACCTCCCGGCACTGGTACAGGGTGCGGCGCACATCGTCCCGCAAAGCCAGCACCTGACTGTTTTGCAGCAGCAGCACCCCGCACTCGAAGTGCAGAAACATACTGCGGTAGTCCATATTGATGCTGCCCACCACCGCCGCGCGGTCATCGCTGACGCAGCACTTGGCGTGGAGAAAGCCCGGGGTGTACTCGTAGATGCGCACCCCCGCCCGCAGCAGGGGCAGATAGTACGAGCGGCTCAGCCGGAACACCAGCTTTTTGTCCGGGATGCCCGGCAGCACCAGCCGCACATCCACCCCGCGCTTGGCGGCGTT
>ENA-ORLY01001756-ORLY01001756.1-human-gut-metagenome-genome-assembly--contig:-NODE-1756-length-24139-cov-5.154227_pt1 | contig 24139 bp, 18 predicted proteins | sample MGYA00243071_ERZ508832 | MGnify/ENA primary metagenome ERZ508832 (study PRJEB26277, sample SAMN04329777) | human gut metagenome | biome: human-associated habitat | host: Homo sapiens | place: USA... | reverse complement strand
CTACAGCGTTTGCCGTTGGGTAATGCACACATCCCAATCGCCGTACCATCCAGTTGACGGGCAACAGAAAGCGAACCGCCGATCATTGCACAATTTGCTTCTCCACTACTGGACATCGACGCTTTTAAACCTGGCGCTACGTGCGCCGCAGTCGCCTGCTGAACAGGTTCACTACTACACGCCGACAATAATAAAGCGGCACACCCTACCCAAAACGCTGCTCGCATCTTTTCTTCCTCTGATCTTCAAGCCAAACGACACCGCCATAAATAATAGGCAGCACAGAGGGCGACGTCGAGAGCTGTCCTGCGCGTTGCCCCGCATTTTTACTTTTTTATGGCTATTTTTTTGCCCTCTGTTTGATCAAAACATTCATTACGCTGATGTGGGGGACACAAAAGCGAAAATGCAGAAGAAAGCCATTTGCTAAAATTGAAAGATAACTACTGGGCGCGCAGCAATTTCGTGCGCCCCTCATTTGCGCAATGTAAGGGTGTCATATGATTACTATTGACGGTAATGGCGCGGTTGCTTCGGTGGCGTTTCGCACCAGTGAAGTTATCGCCATCTACCCTATTACCCCCAGTTCCACGATGGCAGAACAGGCTGATGCATGGGCCGGAAACGGCTTGAAAAACGTCTGGGGAGACACACCACGCGTGGTTGAAATGCAGTCGGAAGCGGGTGCTATCGCTACCGTGCATGGCGCTTTGCAGACGGGTGCCCTTTCAACATCGTTTACGTCATCGCAGGGTTTGCTGCTGATGATCCCGACGCTGTACAAACTGGCAGGCGAACTCACACCGTTTGTCCTGCATGTAGCGGCACGTACCGTTGCCACACATGCACTCTCTATTTTTGGCGATCATTCCGACGTCATGGCTGTGCGCCAGACGGGTTGCGCGATGTTGTGTGCGGCAAACGTCCAGGAAGCGCAAGACTTTGCTCTCATTTCGCACATCGCGACGCTGAAAAGCCGCGTGCCATTTATTCATTTCTTTGATGGTTTCCGCACGTCCCACGAAATCAATAAAATTGTCCCGTTGGCCGATGACACGATTCTTGATCTCATGCCGCAGGCCGAAATTGATGCTCATCGCGCCCGGGCACTCAACCCGGAACATCCGGTGATCCGCGGTACGTCCGCCAATCCTGACACTTATTTCCAGTCTCGCGAAGCCACCAACCCATGGTACAACGAGGTCTATGACCATGTTGAACAGGCGATGAATGATTTCTCTGCCGCGACAGGTCGTCAGTATCAGCCGTTTGAATATTACGGGCATCCGCAAGCGGAACGGGTGATTATCCTGATGGGCTCTGCCATTGGCACCTGTGAAGAAGTGGTTGATGAATTGCTAACCCGTGGCGAAAAAGTCGGCGTGCTGAAAGTTCGCCTGTACCGTCCCTTCTCCGCAAAACACTTGCTACAAGCTCTGCCGGGATCCGTACGCAGCGTGGCGGTACTGGACAGAACCAAAGAACCCGGTGCCCAGGCAGAACCGCTCTATCTGGATGTGATGACCGCACTGGCAGAAGCCTTTAATAATGGCGAGCGCGAAACCCTGCCCCGTGTCATTGGTGGGCGCTATGGTCTTTCATCCAAAGAATTTGGCCCGGACTGTGTACTGGCGGTATTTGCCGAGCTCAACGCGGCTAAACCGAAAGCGCGCTTTACGGTTGGTATTTACGATGATGTAACCAATCTGTCACTGCCGTTGCCGGAAAACACCCTGCCAAACTCGGCGAAACTGGAAGCCTTGTTTTATGGCCTTGGTAGTGATGGCAGCGTTTCCGCGACCAAAAACAATATCAAGATTATCGGTAATTCCACGCCGTGGTACGCACAGGGCTATTTTGTTTACGACTCCAAAAAGGCGGGCGGCCTGACGGTTTCTCACCTTCGCGTGAGCGAGCAGCCGATTCGTTCCGCTTATCTGATTTCCCAGGCTGATTTTGTTGGCTGCCACCAGTTGCAGTTTATCGATAAATATCAGATGGCTGAGCGTTTAAAACCTGGCGGCATTTTCCTGCTCAACACGCCGTACAGCGCAGATGAAGTGTGGCCGCGCTTGCCGCAGGAAGTTCAGGCCGTGTTAAACCAGAAAAAAGCGCGCTTCTATGTGATTAACGCGGCGAAAATCGCCCGCGAATGTGGCCTGGCGGCCCGTATTAATACCGTCATGCAGATGGCTTTTTTCCATCTTACGCAAATTCTGCCTGGCGATAGCGCCCTCGCAGAATTGCAGGGTGCGATTGCCAAAAGTTACAGTAGCAAAGGTCAGGATCTGGTGGAACGCAACTGGCAGGCTCTGGCGCTGGCACGTGAATCCGTAGAAGAAGTTCCGCTGCAGCCGGTTAATCCGCACAGCGCCAATCGACCGCCAGTGGTTTCCGATGCCGCCCCTGATTTCGTGAAAACCGTAACCGCGGCGATGCTCGCCGGGCTTGGTGATGCCCTCCCCGTTTCGGCGCTGCCGCCAGACGGCACCTGGCCGATGGGCACCACGCGCTGGGAAAAACGCAATATCGCCGAAGAGATCCCCATCTGGAAAGAGGAACTCTGTACCCAATGTAACCACTGCGTCGCTGCTTGCCCACACTCAGCTATTCGCGCAAAAGTGGTACCGCCTGAAGCGATGGAAAACGCCCCTGCCAGCCTGCATTCGCTGGATGTAAAATCGCGTGATATGCGCGGGCAGAAATATGTCTTGCAGGTGGCACCGGAAGATTGCACCGGTTGTAACCTGTGCGTCGAAGTTTGCCCGGCGAAAGACCGTCAGAATCCAGAGATTAAAGCCATCAATATGATGTCGCGGCTGGAACATGTCGAAGAAGAGAAAATCAATTACGATTTCTTCCTCAACCTGCCAGAAATCGACCGTAGCAAACTGGAACGTATTGATATTCGTACATCGCAGCTGATTACACCGCTGTTTGAATATTCCGGTGCTTGCTCCGGTTGTGGCGAGACGCCATATATTAAATTGCTGACTCAGCTCTATGGCGACCGGATGTTGATCGCTAACGCCACCGGCTGTTCTTCAATTTATGGCGGTAACCTGCCCTCTACACCGTATACCACCGATACCAACGGTCGCGGGCCGGCATGGGCGAACTCTCTATTTGAAGATAATGCCGAATTTGGCCTTGGTTTCCGCCTGACGGTCGATCAACACCGTGTCCGCGTGCTGCGTCTGCTGGATCAATTTGCCGATAAAATCCCGGCGGAATTACTGACTGCGTTGAAATCAGACGCCACGCCAGAGGTTCGTCGAGAACAGGTCGCAGCTTTACGCCAGCAACTCAACGATGTTGCCGAAGCACATGAACTGCTACGTGACGCAGATGCACTGGTGGAAAAATCAATCTGGCTGATTGGTGGCGACGGCTGGGCTTACGATATCGGCTTTGGCGGTCTGGATCATGTATTGAGTTTGACGGAAAACGTCAACATTCTGGTGCTGGATACGCAATGCTATTCCAATACCGGTGGTCAGGCGTCAAAAGCCACGCCGCTTGGCGCGGTGACTAAGTTTGGCGAGCACGGCAAACGTAAAGCGCGTAAAGATCTTGGCGTCAGTATGATGATGTACGGTCATGTTTATGTGGCGCAGATTTCTCTCGGCGCGCAGCTCAACCAGACAGTAAAAGCGATTCAGGAAGCGGAAGCGTATCCGGGACCATCGCTGATCATCGCTTATAGCCCGTGTGAAGAGCATGGTTACGATCTGGCACTCAGTCACGACCAGATGCGCCAACTCACTGCCACCGGCTTCTGGCCGCTATATCGCTTTGATCCGCGTCGAGCCGATGAAGGCAAACTGCCGCTGGCACTGGATTCACGCCCACCGTCAGAAGCACTGGAAGAAACGTTACTTCATGAGCAACGTTTCCGTCGTCTGAATTCGCAGCAGCCAGAAGTGGCAGAACAGTTATGGAAAGATGCTGCAGCTGATTTGCAAAAACGCTATGACTTCCTGGCACAAATGGCCGGAAAAGCGGAAAAAAGCAACACCGATTAAATGCTCTGGATAAGAATTATCCAATTCTAAAAAAAAGCCCGAACGACTGTTCGGGCTTGTCTCATTATTTGTTGGATAAACAATAACAAGGGTCCAACAGAAAATAATCTTTGTGACAATAAAGGCATATAACCCGCGAAGAATAACGCATCACTATTTAAATGTATAATTTTTATTTTGTATATGTCGCCAACAATATATTCACCAAACTTATCATCATTTCCGTAGAATTATTTGATTAAGGTTTTACTTAAGGCGTAACAAATGATATTTATCGGCTAACGGAACTTCTCCTTTAGGATGTTTTCACTCCCCAAAATGGGGATGAAAAGGCAAATAAAATAACTAAAGGATTTATTCAATGAAAAGCAAAGTACTGGCATTTTTAATTCCTGCCCTGCTCGCCGCAGGTGCTGCACATGCAGCCGAAGTTTATAATAAAGACGGCAACAAATTAGATCTGTATGGCAAAGTTGATGGCCTGCATTATTTTTCTGATAATACCAATAGTGATGGTGATCAAACTTATGTGCGTTTTGGTTTTAAGGGTGAAACGCAAATCACGGATCAACTGGTTGGGTATGGCCAGTGGGAATATAACGTGCAGGCTAATGGCTCTGAAGGTGATAAAGGTGATTCCTGGACTCGTCTTGCTTTTGCCGGTCTGAAATTTGGTGACCTGGGTTCATTCGACTATGGTCGTAATTATGGCGTAATGTACGACATCGAAGGCTGGACCGATATGCTACCGGAATTCGGTGGTGACTCTTATACCAAAGCCGATAACTATATGACCGGTCGAGCCAATGGCGTAGCAACCTATCGTAATACTGATTTCTTCGGTCTGGTTGATGGTCTGAATTTTGCGTTACAGTACCAGGGTGCGAATGAAAACCAGGTCACCCATGAGCAAGAAGGTACCGCAAACGGTGGTGATCGAAACATTAAGAACGCCAATGGCGACGGTCTTGGCATCTCTACTACCTACGACTTAGGTATGGGCATGAGTTTTGGTGCCGCCTATACCAGTTCCGATCGCACTAACCAGCAGGCTGAATTCTCTACCGCAAAAGGCGATAAGGCAGATGCCTGGACTGCCGGGGCAAAATACGATGCTAACAATATCTACCTGGCGACCATGTATTCTGAAACGCGTAACATGACACCTTACGGTGATTCAACAAATACGATTGCCAACAAAACCCAGAACTTTGAAGTTACTGCGCAGTATCAGTTCGATTTTGGGCTGCGTCCGGCAGTCTCTTTCCTGATGTCTAAAGGCAAGGATTTGGTCGGTACCGACGGTGATAAAGATCTGGTTAAATACGCCGATGTTGGCGCGACTTACTATTTCAATAAAAACATGTCCACTTATGTTGACTATAAAATCAACCTGTTGGATGAAGATGACAGCTTCTACGCTGCCAACGGCATCTCTACCGATGATATTGTCGCTTTAGGTCTGGTTTATCAGTTCTAAATCCTCCTGCCCGCTGTTATGGCGGGCTTTTTCTGCTTATTCTTCCTCCTTTGATCTAAATTAAAAATGTGAACTCCGTCATTACACAAAAAGTGTCATCTGGCGTTACACTTTATGCGGATACTAAAACAGGAGGTTTTATGAACAGAACGATTCTTGTCCCTATCGATATTTCCGATTCAGAATTAACTCAACGCGTGATTAGCCACGTTGAGGCAGAGGCAAAGATTGATGATGCAGAGGTTCATTTCCTGACGGTAATACCTTCACTGCCCTACTATGCCTCTCTGGGTTTAGCGTATTCCGCAGAATTACCGGCAATGGATGACCTGAAAGCGGAAGCCAAATCGCAACTGGAAGAGATCATTAAAAAATTTAAACTGCCAACCGACAGAGTGCATGTCCATGTTGAGGAAGGCTCGCCCAAAGACCGCATTCTGGAATTGGCGAAGAAGATCCCCGCTCATATGATCATCATTGCTTCCCATCGACCGGATATCACCACTTATCTGCTCGGTTCTAACGCCGCAGCTGTAGTGCGTCACGCAGAGTGCTCCGTGCTGGTTGTGCGCTGACACTAACGCCCGCACATTGCTGCGGGCTTTTTGATTCATTTCGCAAATGTGCTGACATTTTCCCCTCTAATCCGTACCATACACGCCACAGTTTTTATATCAGATTTCTTATGCTGGGCGTTCCGGCATGACGCATACTCTTCTGATGCCATATAACGAATTGAGTCGCTTTTAAATGTCGCAAAATCAAGAAATTAGTAAGAAAGAACAATACAACCTGAACAAATTACAAAAACGTCTGCGTCGTAACGTGGGCGAAGCCATTGCTGACTTCAATATGATTGAAGAAGGCGATCGCATCATGGTTTGCCTCTCCGGGGGTAAAGACAGCTATACCATGCTGGAGATACTGCGCAATTTGCAGCAAAGCGCGCCAATCAATTTTTCGCTGGTGGCTGTTAACCTCGATCAAAAGCAACCGGGCTTCCCGGAACACGTTCTGCCCGAGTATCTTGAAAAGCTGGGCGTTGAGTACAAGATTGTTGAAGAGAACACTTACGGTATCGTGAAAGAGAAGATTCCAGAGGGCAAAACCACTTGCTCACTGTGTTCTCGTCTTCGTCGCGGTATCCTTTATCGTACCGCAACGGAACTGGGAGCGACGAAGATCGCGCTGGGTCACCATCGTGACGATATCCTGCAAACGTTGTTCTTAAATATGTTCTACGGCGGCAAGATGAAAGGTATGCCTCCGAAACTGATGAGCGATGATGGCAAACATATCGTGATTCGCCCTCTGGCCTACTGCCGCGAGAAAGATATTCAGCGCTTTGCCGATGCAAAAGCGTTCCCGATTATTCCGTGCAACCTGTGCGGTTCACAGCCTAACCTGCAACGTCAGGTGATTGCTGACATGTTGCGTGACTGGGATAAACGTTATCCGGGGCGTATCGAGACGATGTTCAGCGCGATGCAGAATGTGGTGCCGTCGCATCTGTGCGATACCAACCTGTTCGATTTCAAAGGCATTACCCACGGTTCTGAAGTGGTTAACGGGGGTGATCTGGCGTTTGATCGCGAAGAGATCCCACTACAACCGGCGGGCTGGCAGCCAGAAGAAGATGAAAATCAGTTGGATGAGTTACGGCTGAATGTGGTTGAAGTGAAATAACCAGGATGGCGCCCGATGCGCAAGCGTATCGGGCTACTCTTATGGAGGCCGGATAAGACGCGGCCAGCGTCGCATCCGGCAATCCCGAATAAGATGTTTACTCTTGCACCCGGCAATTCAACATTTCATTATTTTAATAACCGCACCCGGCACGTTTTTCCTTTAATCTTCCCGCCCTGTAACTGTTTCCATGCTTTATGAGCAACAGCCTGACGGACCGCGACATAGACATGCGCCGGATGCACGGCGATTTTGCCAATATCTGCGCCATCAAGCCCGATATCTCCTGTCAGTGCACCTAATACATCACCCGGGCGCATTTTGGCTTTTTTTCCGCCATCGATACACAACGTTGCCATTTCTGCTTCCAGCGTCACAATGGAACTATTAGCTGGCGGCGTTTGCCAGTTAAGTTTTATCTGCAACATGTCAGAAATGATATTGGCCCGCTGTGCTTCTTCCGGAGCACAGAAACTGATCGCCAGACCGCTATTTCCTGCACGAGCTGTACGACCGATGCGATGTACATGAGCTTCAGGGTCCCACGCCAGCTCAAAGTTCACCACCAGCTCAAGCGATTTAATATCCAGACCACGCGCAGCAACATCAGTCGCAACCAGTACACGGGCGCTACCGTTAGCAAAACGTACCAGGGTCTGATCGCGATCGCGTTGCTCCAGATCGCCGTGTAACGACAATGCACTTTGCCCTACTTCATTCAGCGCGTCGCAGACAGCCTGGCAATCTTTTTTGGTATTGCAAAACACCACGCAAGAGGATGGCTGATGCAAACTTAATAACCGTTGCAACAACGGAATTTTGCCTTTGCTGGATGTCTCATAAAATTGTTGTTCAATAGGTGGCAGAGCATCTGTTGAGTCAATTTCAATCGCTAAAGGATCGCGTTGCACTCGTCCGCTGATTGCGGCGATGGCTTCCGGCCAGGTTGCCGAAAACAGAAGCGTCTGTCGAGATGCTGGCGCAAAACGGATGACATCATCAATGGCGTCGCTAAATCCCATATCCAGCATGCGGTCGGCCTCATCCATCACCAGCGTATTCAACGCATCCAGTGATACCGTGCCTTTTTGCAGATGATCCAACAAACGGCCCGGCGTTGCCACGATAATATGCGGCGCATGTTGCAACGAATCACGCTGCATACCGAACGGTTGACCACCGCACAACGTCAAAATTTTGGTATTTGGTAGAAAACGCGCCAGCCGACGCAATTCACCTGCCACCTGATCCGCCAGTTCACGCGTAGGACACAGCACTAAAGCCTGGGTTTGAAATAGCGACGCATCAATTTGCTGTAACAAGCCGAGGCCAAAAGCCGCCGTTTTGCCGCTGCCGGTTTTCGCCTGCACGCGAACATCTTTTCCGGCAAGGATCGCCGGAAGCGCGGCGGCCTGCACCGGCGTCATGGTTAAATAACCCAACTCATTAAGGTTCGTGAGTTGGGCGGGAGGCAAAACATTCAGGGTAGAAAAAGCGGTCACAATCTATTCTCGTGGTCATCGACGCAAAGTTAGCAGGCGCGTATCCTCGCAGATCTACGCTCACGATGCGACAATTTAATCGGTTCTTCATCGGGTGGTGGGTCAGGCATGGGTTGCGGGCGAGGGATCGGATCGGGCACTGGAACAGGATCGCCAGGAATCGGTTCAGGGACAGGAATTTGCAAATAAATAAGTGTCGTCATATTTCCCTCCGGTCATTGGGTGGACTCTTAAAGGGTAGACGCTGATAAATAACAGGCAAAAAAAAGCCGACTCATCAAAGTCGGCGTCGTACGAATCAATTGTGCTATGCAGTAATTCAAAAAAGGAAGTAAGACAATATGGAGCGCAACGCCCATCGCTTGACGTTGCATTCACCTGCAAGAGAGATATTGCCCTGAATGGGTAGAGAGTTTATTGACTTCGCTCAAACTTTGCGGCGTTTTTGTATACAGACAGCCGGGAAAATTGCTTTTGTTACAACCATTTACTACGATGCAACCATAAAGCAACACCACCAATAAGAACAACTAACAGAATACAAAAAATTGAAAATCCGAATTGCCACCCGCCGCCAGGGATCCCACCAAGGTTGACGCCAAATAACCCGGTCAGAAAGGTACTGGGTAAAAAGACCATTGCCATCAACGACATTGTATAGGTACGACGCGCTAAATTTTCCTGCATCACCTGAGCGATTTCATCCGCCATCACGCCAGTCCGTGCTATACAGGCGTCGATTTCGTCAAGGCCGCGCCCAAGGCGATCGGCAATATCCTGCATCCGACGGCGTTGGTCATCGCTCATCCACGGCAAACGTTCACTGGCAAGACGAGCATAAACATCACGTTGCGGTGCCATATAGCGACGCATCACAATTAATTGTTTGCGCAGCAGAGCCAGGAATCCACGCGGTGGAATTTGCTGATCAAGGAGATTATCTTCAAGGTCGATAATTTTATCGTGCAGCTGCTCGATAAATTCGCTGGAATGATCGGTCAACGCATCGCACACATCCACCAGCCATCCCCCGCAATCGGTCGGACCAGTGCCTTCTTCCAGATCGCTTACCACATCGTCCAGCGCCAGCACTTTGCGTTGTCGGGTCGAAACAATTAACCGCCCGTCCATATATACACGCATGGCGACCAGTTGATCGGGGCGTTCATCGGTGCTGCCGTTTATACAGCGCAATGTAATCAGCGTACCTTCACCGAGACGGCTGACTCGGGGCCTTGTGCTCTCGCCCGCCAGCGCATCACGTACGTTATTGGGAAGCAGCGGTGTTGTCGCCAGCCATTGGGCGCTATCATGGTGTACATAATTAAGGTGGAGCCAGCAGGGATGCGCTTCATCAATCACATCTGTATTTTCCAGCGGTTTAACGCCGCCTCTACCATCCAGCATCCAGGCAAATACTGCATCCGGGACATTAACGTCCGATCCCTTAATCGCTTCCACAGTGCCTCCATCATCAACGCATTATTTTGTAGTCTAGCCTTCTGGCCCTGTTACGCAACATCTCATCACCCCATTACCCTGAAATGATTAATAAAATTCTGTCTAAATTGAATACAAAAAGCAAAATGCTTTTCCGTATACAAACCGTGTGAAGTGTTAAATAGCGTCTATCATTATCAGAATTATCTGATCATATGACGTGGCTTTTTTGCGATCGGATAGCAACAAAAATTGATAAAAATAACGGGATCTCAATGATTACGCACAACTTCAATACCCTGGACTTACTCACCAGTCCTGTCTGGATCGTTTCGCCCTTTGAGGAACAGTTAATTTATGCCAATAGCGCGGCGCGACTGTTGATGCAAGACCTCACGTTTAGTCAGCTACGAACCGGTCCCTATTCCGTCTCCTCACAAAAAGAACTGCCAAAATACCTCTCCGATCTGCAAAACCAACACGATATTATCGAAATCCTCACCGTTCAGCGCAATGAAGAGGAAACAGCATTGAGCTGTCGGCTTGTTTTGCGAAAGCTGACAGAAGCAGAACCGGTGATTATTTTCGAAGGTATCGAAGCACCGGCAACGCTGGGTTTAAAAGCCAGTCGCTCGGCAAATTATCAGCGCAAAAAACAAGGTTTTTATGCGCGCTTTTTTCTGACTAACTCTGCACCAATGTTGTTGATTGACCCGTCACGAGATGGACAAATCGTCGATGCTAACCTCGCCGCGCTCAATTTCTATGGTTATAACCATGAAACGATGTGCCAGAAACATACCTGGGAAATAAATATGCTCGGGCGACGCGTCATGCCTATCATGCATGAAATTTCGCATTTACCCGGTGGCCATAAGCCTTTGAATTTTGTTCATAAACTGGCGGATGGTTCGACTCGTCATGTGCAGACCTATGCCGGGCCGATTGAAATTTATGGCGACAAGCTCATGTTATGTATTGTGCATGATATTACTGAGCAAAAACGGCTGGAGGAGCAGCTGGAACATGCTGCCCACCATGACGCGATGACCGGATTACTGAATCGGCGACAGTTTTATCACATTACCGAGCCAGGCCAAATGCAGCACCTCGCCATCGCTCAGGATTACAGCTTATTGCTCATCGACACCGATCGTTTTAAACACATTAACGATCTCTATGGGCATTCTAAAGGTGATGAGGTGTTATGCGCCCTCGCCCGCACCCTCGAAAGTTGCGCTCGCAAAGGCGATTTGGTGTTTCGTTGGGGAGGCGAAGAGTTTGTCTTATTGCTACCAAGAACCCCACTGGATACCGCGCTTTCGCTGGCTGAAACTATCCGCGTAAGCGTGGCAAAAGTGAGTATTTCGGGCTTACCACGCTTTACCGTCAGCATTGGTGTGGCGCATCACGAAGGAAATGAAAGCATCGATGAACTGTTTAAACGCGTTGATGATGCTTTGTATCGGGCGAAAAATGATGGACGCAACCGCGTGCTGGCGGCATAAGCCGCGGATGCGTCTCGAGATCAACGACTGCGCTTAGCGTGGCGCTCCCAGTTTTCTTGCTTCGCCTGCGCCGTTTTACGTAGTGCGACGTAACACGCCCCGCTGCCGCCATGATGCGGTAGCGCGGTGCAATATGCCTGAACATCATCAAATTCGGTCAGCCAGCGCGCCACATAGCTGCGGACAATATTGGCATGCGATTTATCTTCCCGCCCTTTACCATGAATAATCAGCACATTACGCAAACCATCCGCCATGGCTTGTTGAATGAAACTGAACATCATTTTGCGGCACTCTTCCACCGGCTGGCGCAAAAGATTCAGGCTCGCCTGTTGCGGATATTTACCACTGCGCAGCTTATCCAGCACCCCATGTTGCAACCCTTCCCGCCGAAACTCCAACGGCTGACTTAGCGGGATGATGTCGAGAAATCCGGTGGTGAGGAAATTATCAAGTTGCAGCGTGTCGATACGCTGCGGCGCACGTTGGTTACGCGTTGGATGCCAGTGGACATCTGTAGCACGTTTCAGCGGCTGGACATCTTCCATGGCGTCAAGAAACAGCGATTTGTCGTCAAGGTTCATGTAACCTCCTATGCAGCTTCACACGTCGTGATTCAGACGGGTTAATTGTTCATACTTACTGCATCGTTCCCTTCACAGATTGAAACAATACTCTACTTCATACCTGTGAGTATCTGCGCAGGCGGGGCATTTTATACTAGCCTGTTAGCAGTATCGAACAGTTTAGCCCGAGTTTAATTCAGCACAGGCTCCGATCAGGATGATTTATTCATAGCAGGAACCAACAAAAATGCGATAAATAACAGACCACTGATTAGCAGAAAGGTATCCGAAAATGCCATAGTTTGCGCCTCCCTCAGCATCAATTGACTCAATAATTTGGTTGAAGCTAGTATTTCCGATGTCTGGTCACTTCCACTGCGATTAAAAAACAAAGCACTTCTGGAAATGAAGTCATTCACCGTATGGGGAACAGAAACCATTTTTTCACCCATTCTCGAAAAATGAAAATTAGTTCGATTATTGAGAATAGAGCCACACAGGGCAATACCAATCGCGCCCCCAAGATTCCGTGTTAAATTAAATACACCAGAGGCTAACTTCAGACGTTCTTTTGGAATTCCCCCCAGCGTTAATGTTACGATGGGGGCCATCGCAAACTGCTGCGAAATTCCTCTAATTGCCTGTGGAAACAGTAACTCCTGCCATCCCCATTCGTGGGTTATAGGGGTAAAAAGATACATTGAAAACACAAATCCACCCAGCCCCGCCATCAACAGCCATCGCAGATTTATTTTTTTACTTAACCAGAAGTAAAAGGGAACAGAAAATAACTGGAAAATACCTGTTGTGCAAACGGCAAAACCTATCTCTTCGGCATTTAATCCGCGAACCTGCCCCAAAAACACAGGTATTAAATATACAGTAGAGAATATCCCAACCCCTCCAGAAAAAGAAAAAAAACATCCCAGCGTGAAATTTTTATCCTTAAAAGCATGAAGATCCATTATCGGATTGGATATTGTAAGTGTACGCGCAGCAAATAAAATAAAACTCACCAATGCCAGAACTGATGTCAGCAAAATAGTATTATCATCCAGCCATCCCCAGCGCGCTCCTTCTTCAAGGGTATATTCCAGACATCCCAGTGTCATGGCCAACAGGATAATACTCGGATAATCAGCAACTTTCAGTAAAGAGAGATCAGGTTTATCAAAATTAACCAGAAAAGGAATACTCAAAACTAAATATATGCCAGGTAATATATTGATATAAAATAGCCATCGCCAGTCGAGGTTATCAGTGATCCAGCCCCCCAGAGTTGGCCCTAGCGTCGGTGACAGTGAGGCCAGCGCACTGACTACCGCAGCAGCCAACCCCAACTCTTTACCCTGGTAATAAATAAACGCCGTCGTGAAAACTAAAGGGATCATAGATGCGCCAGCCGCTCCCTGTAAAGCACGAAACAAAATCATGATCTGAATATTCCATGCAAGTCCACACGCGATACTCATTAAAGTAAATATTCCCGCGGATAGAGTAAAAAGCCAACGAGTGGAAAATACCCGTGACAGCCACCCAGAGAGCGGAATAACAATAATCTCAGCAATTAAATAGCTGGTCTGAAGCCAGGCCATTTCGTCTTTACCTGCGGACAGACCACCACCTATTTCATTTAGGGATGACGATACAATTTGAATATCAAGCTGAGCAATAAATAATCCCATACACATACTGGCGAAAGCAATATGTTTACGCATAGACATCATCTCTCATCAACACTGACGGTGACGGACAGTCCCGGGCGAAGAAGTTGCTTTAATTCCTTTGCGTCGTCAAATGCAATCCGTACCGGGACACGCTGAACAATTTTGGTGAAATTGCCAGTGGCATTTTCTATCGGAATCAAGCTGAAACTGGCTCCTGTCGCTGGGGAAAGGCTTTCAATGTGACCGTGAAACACTTCCCCTTTGAGAATATCAGCACGGATCTCAGCCTTCATTCCTGGCTTCATTCCCGCTATTTGGTTTTCTTTGTAATTTGCATCAACCCACAACTCACTGACTGGTACTAGTGAAACTAACGATGTACCGCCTTCCACCCAACTGCCTGTATGGGCGCTGCGGTTTGCGACAATGCCATCAATCGGCGCACGAACAAGGGTATATTCCAGATCCAGTAGTGCCTGAGTCAAAGCGGCCTGAACTTCTTCGATACTTGCACGTACGTTTTCTTCCTGAGCAGATAAAACTGCCAGCCGTTGCTTCTCCACCATGAAATCGTTCGCGGCTTTGCGCTCCTTTGCTGCGACCTGCTGGTAGTCAAACCTGGCGTTATCAATAATTTGTTGCGATATTGCCGCTGATTGTGCGAGTTTTTCATAACGTTCAGTATCTCGCAGGCGCTTTTGCTCCTCATGTTTTACTGCCTGCCATGTTTCACTGGCACTTTGAATTATCGACTGCTGCATCGCAATAGTGGCTTGAATGCTTTCGAGATTGGCTTTGCTACTTTTTATTTTTGCCTCAAGCCTGGCGACATTTGCACGATAATCCCGATCATCGAGACGCAGGATAATATCGCCTTTTTTTACGCTCTGATTATCGCGCACCTCTATAGCAGAAATATAACCAGAAACTTTACTTGCCACCGTGGTGATATTACCACCAATGTAAGCATCATCCGTCGTCTGTATAAATCTTCCTTTGCTTACCCACCAGATAAAAAAGACAACGCCAGTCAAAAGAATACCGATCGCTACCACCCCAATAAGCTGTTTTTTAGAAATTATCATCACTCTTTACACCGTATATATCCGGAAACTTGCATTCGTCATATTTAAAATTTAACATGGCTTATTTGATGATTTCTGACAAAATACCTACTGTAAATGACAATCACACTGCAACCCAAAGCATCACCAGGGCATCACATTATCGGACTGGATTCGGAACATCTGAATGGAGGCACAGTTCCCTGGCATAAACATCTCTATGCCCAGTTGCTTTACCCGGCTGAAGGAGTCGTTCGTGTATGGGCTGGAGAAAGCGTCTGGCTAGTGCATGCCAGCAGCGCGCTTTGGCTGCCCCCACAAATGCCGCATAAGTTTGTTGCGACAGGCAACGTACTTTTAAAAACCGTACTGGTTTCAGAAGCGGAAAGTGAAACGCTGGGAAAAGTTTGCTTTATGACGGGTATTTCACCCCTGTTAAGAGAATTACTAATTGCAATTAACCAACTTCCACCGTCGCAAAGTACCACAGATAAACAACAGTTACGTTTTTCAGCCCTCGAGACACTGATACTTCAGGAAATAAAAATGGGGGTGAAAATGTCACTTGAACTCCCTTGGCCAAATGATGAGCGGCTACAGCAGCTTTGTGAGAATTTGCTAAACAACCAAGGGTATCTGCCAACACTGGATAATCTAGCGGATAAAATTAACGTCAGTAGCCGTACACTCATGCGCTTATTTGTTAAAGAGACGGGATTAACATTTCGCCACTGGGTTCAGCAAATGCACGTTATTTCTGCAGTGACGCTTCTTGATGATGGATATTCGTTGACCAAAATTGCCCATCGTCTGGGCTATGCCTCAGCTGAATCGTTCGGCAATATGTTTAAGCGTCGAACGGGCTACTCGCCCGGTAAATTTACTCGTCGATTAACGATGCATGATTATGCAATCACAAGACAAATGATTTAACTTATATTTTCGTGAAATCTGTCACTGAAGAAAATTGGCAACGGATGGGTAAAACCGTTATAACACTGTCACCGGTCACCAGGACCCCAGGCCGGATTTAAGACGAGGATGCACTGCTGTGTGTACTGTAGAGTCTGGCGGATGTCGACAGGCTCTATTTTTTTATGCAGTTTTAACTTTGCAGATAGCCGCATTCTCGCCGAAATTGCGTGATTAATGACGCGGTCAGTGGTGTCTGGCGACTATCACGCCGCTGAATCAAATAATAGGTCGCTTTCGGTAAAATTTCGCTAACCGGCAACATCACCAGCCCCTGTCCGTGCAAGGGATCGCAGCCCATTTCTTCAGGTAGTATGCTGAGAAAATCGCTTTTTGCCACCAGACTGATACAGGCTGAGAACGTCTCGCAGACTACGCCGACCTGTGGCGTTTGCGCCTGATCGTCAAGCAATTCACTCAAGTGTTTGTAGTAGCTGCCGTGTGGCGTCGGCATTGTCCAGCTATAGTCCAGTAACTGTTTGATCGAACGGGCACCAATGGCGGGATGTCCCGGGCGGCAAAAGATCGCGAATTGCTTTTCCAGTAATTTCTCAAAAGTAAATTCGTGGTCGTAGGGTCCCTGATAATAGGTATTGATGGTGAAATCCAGTTCCCCCTGGCGCAATTCATTAATCATCGATACCAGTTGCCCTTCCATAATGCGTACTTTTACCTGCGGATGCTGCTGATGAAAACGAGATATGACAGCTGGCATCAGACTGCGGGAAATACTGGCCCCCATGCCGATATTAATTTGCCCTGCCAGTTGCCCTTGTCGTTGGCGAATATCCTCTTGCGCTGCGCGCAGCTCTTCAAGAATAAGACTGGCGTGCTGATAAAAACTTTCACCGGCATCAGTTAACGTCACGCCTTTACTACGGCGAAAAAAGAGTTGTGCCGCCAACCCTTCTTCCAGCTCCTGAATAGATTTACTCAGTGCCGGTTGCGACATATTCAACATTCGGCTCGCTCCGCGAATGCTGCCCTGACGAGCCACTTCAACAAAAGCCCGAATTTGATGAATTTTTACCTGAAAAGCCATGACGCCACCGATAACCGTTATTTATCAGACCAAAGAAACTGGCATCTACTTTAATGCAGATGATTGTGTCAGGGTAATTTATGAACGGTTAAAACTGTGAAAAATCAGTTAGTGATAAGTAAAAACTATCGCTACGTGAACCGGGTCACACTTTTTACTGATGACGGGAAAGGTTATGGAGTCTTTGAATCAATTTATTAATTCGCTTGCCCCAAAATTATCGCACTGGCGACGTGATTTTCACCACTATGCAGAGTCTGGCTGGGTGGAATTCCGCACTGCCACCCTTGTTGCGGAAGAATTGTACCAGCTCGGTTATTCACTGGCGCTGGGCCGCGAAGTAGTTAATGAAAGTAGCCGGATGGGATTACCTGATGAATTCACTCTACAACGCGAATTCGAGCGCGCTCGTCAACAGGGTGCGCTAGAACAATGGATTGCGGCTTTTGAAGGCGGTTTCACTGGCATCGTCGCTACCCTGGATACCGGTCGCCCCGGTCCGGTGATGGCTTTCCGTGTCGATATGGACGCGCTGGATCTCAGTGAAGAACGGGATGTCAGCCATCGCCCCTATCGCGACGGTTTTGCGTCATGTAACGCCGGAATGATGCATGCCTGTGGTCATGATGGACATACCGCCATTGGGCTTGGGCTGGCGCATACCCTTAAACAGTTCGAGTCCGGACTACATGGCGTCATCAAACTGATTTTTCAACCTGCAGAGGAAGGTACGCGTGGCGCGCGGGCGATGGTCGATGCAGGAGTAGTGGATGATGTTGATTATTTTACTGCCGTGCACATTGGCACTGGTGTACCTGCGGGCACAGTAGTGTGCGGCAGTGATAATTTTATGGCAACCACCAAATTTGACGCGCACTTCACCGGGACCGCCGCTCACGCAGGCGCAAAACCAGAAGACGGTCACAATGCCTTGTTGGCGGCAGCACAAGCAACTCTTGCACTGCATGCAATCGCCCCGCACAGCGAAGGCGCTTCCAGAGTAAACGTGGGCGTTATGCAGGCAGGAAGCGGTCGTAATGTTGTTCCCGCCTCAGCGTTGCTGAAAGTGGAAACACGCGGGGCCAGCGACGTCATTAATCAATATGTTTTTGACCGTGCACAACAAGCGATTCAGGGCGCAGCAACCATGTATGGTGTCGGCGTTGAAACTCGTCTGATGGGTGCAGCTACCGCCAGTTCTCCTTCGCCGCAATGGGTCGCATGGTTGCAAAGTCAGGCAGCTCAGGTCGCGGGGGTCAATCAGGCCATTGAACGTGTTGAAGCGCCTGCGGGTTCCGAAGATGCCACATTAATGATGGCCCGCGTGCAGCAACATCAAGGGCAAGCCTCCTATATGGTGTTTGGCACACAGCTGGCGGCAGGTCATCACAACGAAAAATTCGATTTTGACGAGCAGGTTCTCGCTATTGCCGTCGAAACGCTGGCGCGCACCGCGCTCAATTTTCCCTGGACGCGAGGTATCTGATGCAGGAAATCTATCGTTTTATCGACGATGCGATTGAAGCCGATCGCCAACGTTATACCGATATTGCCGATCAAATCTTGGATCATCCAGAAACACGTTTTGAAGAGTTCTGGTCAGCGGAGCATCTGGCTTCGGCGCTGGAGTCTGCAGGCTTCACCGTTACCCGCAACGTAGGCAATATCCCAAATGCCTTTATTGCTTCGTTTGGTCAAGGCAAACCGGTTATCGCCCTGCTGGGGGAATATGACGCCCTGGCAGGTTTAAGTCAGCAAGCAGGTTGCGCGCAACCTACATCCGCGACGCCCGGTGAAAATGGTCACGGTTGCGGACACAATTTGCTGGGAACCGCCGCCTTTGCCGCAGCAATAGCCGTCAAGAAATGGCTGGAACAATATGGGCAAGGCGGCACGGTGCGCTTTTATGGTTGTCCTGGCGAAGAAGGCGGCTCGGGTAAAACGTTCATGGTCCGCGAGGGGGTATTTGATGATGTGGATGCGGCACTCACCTGGCACCCGGAAGCCTTTGCCGGTATGTTCAATACCCGCACGCTGGCAAACATTCAGGCATCATGGCGCTTTAAAGGGATCGCAGCACATGCCGCGAATTCCCCTCATTTGGGACGCAGCGCCCTTGATGCCGTAACGTTGATGACCACTGGCACCAACTTCCTCAACGAACATATTATTGAAAAAGCGCGCGTACACTATGCCATCACAGATAGCGGCGGGATCTCGCCCAACGTGGTCCAGGCGCAGGCAGAAGTGCTTTATCTTATCCGCGCCCCCGAAATGACCGATGTGCAGCATATTTATGATCGGGTCGCCAAAATCGCCGAAGGTGCGGCATTGATGACCGAAACCACGGTTGAATGCCGCTTCGACAAAGCCTGTTCCAGTTATCTCCCGAATCGCACCTTAGAAAATGCCATGTACCAGGCCCTATCCCATTTTGGTACTCCGGAATGGAACTGCGAAGAACTGGCTTTTGCGAAACAAATTCAGGTTACGCTCACCCTCAACGATCGGCAAAACAGTCTGAATAATATCGCTGCAACCGGTGGCGAAAACGGCAAGGCTTTTGCACTACGTCATCGTGAAACGGTACTGGCGAATGAAGTCGCTCCATATGCCGCCACCGATAACGTGCTTGCGGCATCGACTGATGTCGGCGACGTCAGTTGGAAACTGCCTGTTGCCCAGTGTTTCAGCCCCTGCTTTGCCGTCGGTACCCCGCTACATACGTGGCAACTGGTTAGCCAGGGGCGAACATCTATTGCTCATAAAGGAATGCTGCTGGCGGCGAAAACTATGGCAGCAACCACACTTAATCTCTTCATTGATTCAGGGCTATTGCAAGAATGCCAACAAGAGCATCAGCAAGTTACGGACACGCAACCGTATCACTGCCCTATCCCGAAAAAAGTGACACCGTCACCTTTAAAATAACAACAACAACGCAAACACAACAAACGAGGAATGCCCATGAGTATGTCATCCATACCGTCGTCCTCCCAATCCGGGAAGCTCTATGGCTGGGTCGAAAGAATTGGTAACAAGGTTCCCCATCCTTTTTTGCTCTTTATCTATTTGATTATCGTACTCATGGTGACGACGGCAATTTTGTCGGCCTTTGGCGTCAGTGCGAAAAACCCGACCGATGGTACGCCGGTGGTGGTGAAAAACCTGCTCAGTGTGGAAGGATTACACTGGTTTTTACCCAATGTTATTAAAAACTTTAGCGGTTTTGCTCCACTTGGCGCGATCCTGGCGCTGGTTTTAGGTGCCGGTCTGGCGGAGCGCGTCGGCTTACTGCCAGCGTTGATGGTTAAAATGGCATCGCATGTGAATACCCGTTACGCCAGTTATATGGTGCTGTTTATTGCTTTTTTCAGCCACATTTCTTCCGATGCGGCGTTAGTGATCATGCCACCGATGGGTGCGCTAATTTTTCTGGCGGTGGGCAGGCATCCAGTTGCAGGTTTACTGGCCGCCATTGCAGGCGTAGGTTGCGGCTTTACGGCTAATTTACTGATTGTCACAACCGACGTGTTGCTGTCGGGGATTAGCACGGAGGCTGCGGCTGCGTTCAATCCGCAAATGCACGTCAGTGTAATTGATAACTGGTATTTTATGGCCAGCTCCGTAGTCGTACTGACGATTGTTGGCGGCCTGATAACCGACAAAATCATCGAGCCACGGTTAGGTCAATGGCAGGGAAACAGCGATGAGAAACTGCAGACATTGACCGAAAGTCAGCGTTTTGGTTTACGCATAGCAGGTGTCATATCGCTACTTTTTATTGCTGCGATTGCGCTGATGGTGATCCCGGAAAACGGGATATTGCGCGATCCGATTAATCACACCGTGATGCCATCACCCTTTATTAAAGGTATCGTGCCACTGATCATTCTTTTTTTCTTTGTGGTCTCGCTGGCTTATGGCATCGCTACCCGCACAATTCGACATCAGGCGGATTTACCGCATTTAATGATTGAACCGATGAAAGAGATGGCGGGATTTATCGTGATGGTTTTTCCCCTCGCCCAGTTTGTCGCCATGTTTAACTGGAGCAACATGGGGAAATTCATCGCCGTGGGGCTGACCGATATACTGGAAAGTTCAGGGCTTAGCGGCATCCCGGCGTTTGTCGGTCTGGCGTTGCTTTCCTCTTTCTTATGCATGTTTATCGCCAGCGGTTCCGCAATCTGGTCGATCCTGGCCCCCATTTTCGTACCGATGTTTATGCTACTTGGCTTTCACCCGGCATTTGCGCAAATCCTCTTTCGTATTGCCGACTCATCCGTATTGCCTTTAGCGCCGGTATCTCCTTTTGTTCCACTGTTTCTTGGATTCCTGCAACGCTACAAACCAGACGCGAAACTGGGTACTTACTATTCGTTAGTTTTGCCCTATCCACTTATCTTTTTGGTGGTATGGCTGCTGATGTTGCTGGCGTGGTATCTTGTCGGTCTGCCGATAGGTCCGGGGATTTACCCACGTTTGTCTTAAGAGAGAACGGATGCTGAGATTACTTGAAGAAAAAATTGTCACGCCACTGGGTCCACTGTGGGTGATTTGCGATGAGCAATTTCGCCTGCGGGCAGTTGAATGGGAAGAGTACAGCGAACGCATGGTGCAGCTGCTGGACATCCATTATCGCAAAGAAGGCTATGAGCGCATTTCTGCCACCAACCCAGGTGGTTTAAGCGACAAGCTTCGTGAATATTTTGCCGGTAATCTTAGCATTATTGATACGCTGCCCACTGCCACGGGGGGGACGCCATTTCAGCGCGAAGTCTGGAAAACACTACGTACTATCCCCTGCGGGCAGGTAATGCATTACGGTCAACTGGCTGAACAATTGGGCCGCCCCGGTGCGGCGCGTGCCGTTGGTGCGGCAAACGGATCGAATCCCATCAGCATCGTCGTACCTTGCCATCGGGTTATTGGCAGAAACGGTACCATGACCGGATATGCAGGCGGAGTTCAGCGAAAAGAGTGGTTATTGCGCCACGAAGGTTATCTTTTGCTGTAAACATTAAACAATTTGTGCCAGCTTGTTCACACTTTTATGTAAAGTTACCCTTAACAACTTAAGGGTTTTCAAATAGATAGACATATATTTACATCTAATATCGGAATTCTCTGCTGTTAAGGTTTGCTTAGACTTACTTGCTCCCTAAAAAGATGTTAAAATTGACAAATATCAATTACGGCTTGAGCAGACCTATGATCCCGGAAAAGCGAATTATACGGCGCATTCAGTCTGGCGGTTGTGCTATCCATTGCCAGGATTGCAGCATCAGCCAGCTTTGCATCCCGTTCACACTCAACGAACATGAGCTTGATCAGCTTGATAATATCATTGAGCGGAAGAAGCCTATTCAGAAAGGCCAGACGCTGTTTAAGGCTGGTGATGAACTTAAATCGCTTTATGCCATCCGCTCCGGTACGATTAAAAGTTATACCATCACTGAGCAAGGCGACGAGCAAATCACTGGTTTCCATTTAGCAGGCGACCTGGTGGGATTTGACGCTATCGGCAGCGGTCATCACCCGAGCTTCGCTCAGGCGCTGGAAACCTCGATGGTATGTGAAATCCCGTTCGAAACGCTGGACGATTTGTCCGGTAAAATGCCGAATCTGCGTCAGCAGATGATGCGTCTGATGAGCGGTGAAATCAAAGGCGATCAGGACATGATCCTGCTGTTGTCGAAGAAAAATGCCGAGGAACGTCTGGCTGCATTCATCTACAACCTGTCCCGTCGTTTTGCCCAACGCGGCTTCTCTCCTCGTGAATTCCGCCTGACGATGACTCGTGGCGATATTGGTAACTATCTGGGCCTGACGGTAGAAACCATCAGCCGTCTGCTGGGTCGCTTCCAGAAAAGCGGTATGCTGGCAGTCAAAGGTAAATACATCACCATCGAAAATAACGATGCGCTGGCCCAGCTTGCTGGTCATACGCGTAACGTTGCCTGATTTTTCCGCATAACTCACTATCCTTCTGTCATATCATTAAATTTTTCTGATTTATTGATCTGGCAGAAGGTTCATCACTGTTTCATTCACCAGATATGGGTTAATCTTTTAATTACAAACTGCGTTGACAGTTGTTGTAAGGAGACCCTGTATGGCTATGTATCAGAACATGCTCGTTGTTATCGATCCTAACCAGGACGACCAACCAGCATTGCGGCGAGCTGTTTATTTACATCAACGGATTGGTGGCAAAATTAAAGCCTTTTTGCCGATCTATGACTTCTCATACGAAATGACCACCCTGCTCTCTCCGGACGAACGTACCGCTATGCGTCAGGGCGTCATCAGCCAGCGTACAGCCTGGATCCACGAGCAGGCAAAATATTATCTCAATGCTGGCGTTCCCATTGAAATTAAAGTGGTCTGGCATAACCGTCCTTTCGAAGCCATCATTCAGGAAGTGATCAGCGGCGGGCACGATTTGGTGCTAAAAATGGCGCACCAACATGACCGTCTGGAAGCGGTGATTTTTACGCCAACGGACTGGCATCTGTTACGCAAATGCCCAAGCCCGGTGTGGATGGTGAAAGACCAGCCGTGGCCGGAAGGGGGTAAGGCGCTGGTGGCGGTGAATCTCGCCAGTGAAGAGCCGTACCATAATGCGCTCAATGAAAAACTGGTCAAAGAGACGATCGAACTGGCGGAACAAGTCAACCATACCGAAGTTCATCTGGTTGGCGCTTATCCGGTAACGCCAATTAATATCGCGATTGAACTGCCGGAATTTGATCCGAGCGTTTATAACGATGCCATTCGTGGGCAACATTTGCTGGCAATGAAAGCCCTGCGGCAGAAATTCGGCATTAATGAAAACATGACGCACGTAGAAAAAGGTCTGCCAGAAGAGGTGATTCCTGATTTGGCGGAGCACTTACAGGCGGGGATTGTGGTTCTGGGCACGGTAGGACGCACCGGTATTTCAGCAGCATTCCTCGGCAACACGGCAGAACAGGTGATTGATCATCTTCGCTGCGACCTGCTGGTCATTAAACCTGACCAGTATCAGACACCCGTTGAACTGGATGACGAAGAAGACGATTAACGACTCTTCAATAACTGACAAGGCCCGAGTTATCGGGCCTATTTTTTGTGCACAGAAAACCCCCAGCTAGGCTGGGGGTTCCGGAAAGCTTTCAGCTTTGAGCCAGTTATTAAAACCC
>ENA-ORLY01001741-ORLY01001741.1-human-gut-metagenome-genome-assembly--contig:-NODE-1741-length-24255-cov-15.312722_pt1 | contig 24255 bp, 20 predicted proteins | sample MGYA00243071_ERZ508832 | MGnify/ENA primary metagenome ERZ508832 (study PRJEB26277, sample SAMN04329777) | human gut metagenome | biome: human-associated habitat | host: Homo sapiens | place: USA... | reverse complement strand
AAGCGTTCTTCATGCGAATACATAAATTGACCTCCTGACACCTCTGTCAATTGGTCCAACTTTTTGTCCGCGTCCCCCTCGCTACGCTCGCGAAAGTCCAAAACCATAAAACCAAGGCTGGCGCCCTTGAAGAAATACAACTCATCCGCCCCGTACACTAACTTATGAGATATTTGTGTTGCTGCCGCTGATGTCAACTGGTATACGGCGCACCTTCTCTTCCAGAGCAAGGTTAAAGGCATTCTTCCATGTCTGAAAAGGAAAGTGTTAGTGCCGCCAAAAGGTCCGGTTCTCCACTGTCTCTTCATTTTGACAATCAAAAAAGCCCGTGATTGCTCACGGGCTTTTTTGATGCATCGGATTGGGCATTAGTTGCCAAATTCGTCGGCTCCGCCGAGTTCCTGGCGTTCCGGGTTCTTGACGTACTTAATCTGCTGGCAGACGCATTTGTCTTTCAGCTTGTACAGTTCCGGCAGGAAGTCCATCGCGCGGTTGAATGTCTCATCGTTGATGGAGTACTTAGTCCAAAGTCCTTCACGACGTGCGTTGACGACGCCAGATTCGATCAGAATCTTCATGTGGTAGGACAGTGTGGACTGTGACAGCGTGAAATTGGAAAGAATGTCGCCTGCGGACATTTCGCGGCAGGAGAGCATGTCTACGACTCTCAAACGTGTCTCATCAGACAGCGCCTTGAAAATGCTTGCAAATTCCTTGTAGCTTGGCTGGAAATCCATGATAAAAGGCTCCTTTCTGAATTTATGTATCCGGGCGGTCACCGATTCATTCAAGATTATCCTCAATTCCTGCAATGAAAAAACGGAGAGGATTTCCCTTCAACAGATCACTAGATCCGCACTTCCTATCCCTCCGGCGCGGCCTGAGGTCTATCTATGAACCAGCTGACTCCTGAGACGTTCATCAAAAATTAATGGTGAATCCTATCCAATCGATACATTTAAATATTTTGTTCAAAACCATTGTAACTCACAAAGCCGCTTCTGTCAATCCAAATTTCTAGATATTGGGAAAGTTCATAACCTGACATCACATATGATAGAAAACAGATTGTTCGACACAATAGCGAGCTTTCTCTATAAGTAACATTATTCTAATGCATATTTGCGATTTTGTCACTAAAAAAATTAATAACTATTCATTTTGGCACAAACTTTTTTAAACCTATCGAAATTTTTATACCTATATTACTAAATGTTTCTTTCTGTGCATCGAAAGGCACAAAGCTCGATACTCATTGATGAAAATAAAAGGAGCAACAGGAATGTGTAATCATTTCTGCAGCTCCTTTTGTGCCGGGATATTCGGTTGGAGGATGATCCAACAGAAGTATTTATTTGTGTTATTTGAAAACCGACTCAAAGAAAAAGTAAAACATAAAAACCGTACAGCCGCCTTGCAGGCTGAGAAATGATGTTTCAGACGCCTCCGGCGCCAGCTCCCCCTACGGGGCGAGCTCTGACACCCTTAAACCAAGGCTTTGCTTTGAGGAAAACCATAAAACCTCGCTGCGCTCGTGGAAAGGCAAGGTCAAGACCGGCCTGCGGCCCTTCTTCACGTCTGGGAAGGCGAGTAATTCTCTCAGCGTCCCGGATTATTTCTTGAATGTCCAGTATCTGGGGACGAAGATGTCTTCGAAGAGGTTGATGGCGAAGTTGTCGGTGAGGCCGGAGATGTAGTCTACGGCGGCCTGGGGGATGTTTCCTTCTGCCAGGACGACTTGTTTTTCAGGAAGGCGGCCTTCGTGGTAGGTGCCGTCTTCTTTCTTTTCTGTGTAGTAGTCGTAGAGCATTTTTACGACGTTGCTGCCGCGTTTCCTGTCCGGGATGAGGGAGGCGGACATGTAGACTTCATCGAACATGAAGCGGCGGAATTTGAGGAGGATTTCGTCTCCTTCTTTTGACATGTGGATGCCGTCTTCGTGTGTTTTCATGGAGTTTTCCACGACTTCGGTGACGAGGGCAGTGATCATGGATGAGTGGGTGACGCCGATTTTTGCTTTGACGTCTTCGGGAAGTTCGGCTGCGCTGATGAGGCCCATGGTTTCTGCGTCTTCGTAGTCGTGACAGAGGTAGGCGATGCGGTCGGCGTACTTGATGAGGCTTCCTTCGAGGGTGCTGGCTTTGAGTTTGCCGCAGTGGTTGAGGATGCCGTCTTTGACCTGGACTGTGAGGTTCAGTCCTCTTCCGTCGCGTTCGAGTTTGTCGACGATGCGGACGCTCTGTTCGTTGTGTTCGAAGTGGCCGGTGATTTCCTGCAGGGCCTGTTCTCCTACGTGGCCGAAGGGGGTATGGCCGAGGTCATGGCCTAAGGCAATGGCTTCGACGAGGTCTTCGTTCAGGCGAAGGGCTCTTGCCATGGTGCGTCCGATCTGTGCGACTTCGAGGGTGTGCGTCATGCGTGTCCTGTAATGGTCGCCCATCGGCGCGATATAGACTTGTGTCTTGTGTTTGAGACGGCGGAAGGAATTGCTGTGGAGGATCCTGTCTCTGTCTCTCTGGAAGGCAGTTCTCAATGGATCTGGTGCCTCGTCTCTGTCTCTCGTGGAATTCACGGACAGAAATGCTCTATCGCAGACGATCTTGCTTTCTATTTCTTCACTCCGTTCGCGGATTTGCATAAAAGACCTCCTTGTATAAAAAGCGGCTTGCCGCTCTGGTATATGGATACATGTCTATATTTTACCATAGAAATGAGAAAGAGTCTCATAATTCTCTAAAACCGGAATAAAAAAGAATGCGCACCTTTCGATACGCATTCTTTGATCTTAATATTTATCTCCGTATGTTTCCTTGTTTTTCTGGACGATGGCCATGATGCGGCCGGCTGTCTCTTCGATGGCTTTGTTGGATACATCGAGGACGAGGCAGTGGAGCTGGCGCATGACTTCCTTGGCATAGGAGAGTTCGTCTTCTATGCGTGCAATGTCCGTGTAGTTGGCTGCGCCGGAGAAGCCGAGCGCTTTCATGCGTTCGCTTCTGATGGTATTGAGTTTGTACGGATCAATGATGAGTCCGATCAAACGGTACGGCGGCACGTGGAAGATTTCTTCCGGAAGCGGTACTTCCGGTACGAGCGGCAGGTTTGCCACTTTGAATTTCTTGTGTGCCATGTACATGGACAGCGGTGTCTTGGATGTACGGGATACGCCGAGCAGGACGACGTCTGCTTTGGCGAAGCCGGCCGGATTCTTTCCGTCGTCGTACTTGACGGCGAATTCAATGGCTTCTACTTTCTTGAAGTATTCTTCGTCGAGTTTGTGGATGATGCCAGGTTTCATTCTTGGCTTCGTGGTGGTGATGGTGCCTACGGTATCCATCATCGGTCCCAGGATGTCGACGTAGCGGACGCCTTTAGCGTCGGCAATTTTTTCAAATGTTTCGCGCAGCTCACGGCTGACGAGTGTATGACATACGACAGCATTGTGTGACGCTGCTTCGTCGATGACTTTCTGAATCTGTTCTGCGTGACGGATGAATGGCACGCGGATGATATCGATGTCTTCATCGAACTGGCTGATGGTGGCTTTCGCTACGCTTTCAGCCGTTTCCCCGAGGGAATCGGAGACGACATAGACTTCCGGTATTTTAGCCAAAGACATAACCCCCTCTTATTGTTTGCCTTTTCCCAGATCGAGGAAGAGACGAGTGATATTTGTTTTAGAAATACGGCCCTGGAGAACGAATTTCTTCTCCCCGCCCACGTCCTTAAAGGTGCCTACGGGCAGGCAGTCAATCTCGTAGTCGATGAGTTTCTGGGCAATGGAGACCATATCTTCTTTCGGTTCGGCGTAGATCATCTTCGAGCGGGATGTCATGACCATGGAGATCGGCACCTTCGCGAGGTCTTCTCGTCCCATGGCTGCTTTCAGCAGATCTTTTCTGGAAACGACGCCAAGTACGTCGTCTTCTTTGCCTACGAAGAGTGTGCCGATGTCTTCTGTGAAGAGGAGTACGGCTGCATCATAGGCGTTCGTGTCCATGTTGACCACGATCGGGCGTGACATGCAGGATTCTGCTGTGCAGGAACGGATTTCAGCGGCTGCGGGGTCTTCCCCGCCTCCGAGATAGTAATAGCCAAGTCTGCGGCGCGCGGCAATGACTTCTCCGGAAAGAAGGACTGCCAGATCGCCGCGCAGGGCGCTTCGCGTAACGTGAAGGCGCTCGGCTATCATTTCGCCCGTGATAGGTCCGTTCTCCCTCACGATGCGCGTGATTTCTTTTTGACGGCCGGTTAACTGCATCTTGTACCTTCCTTTTCTTCTGCTTGACAGAAATTTATGGCAAACCGGGACTGCATAAACAGCCCCGGAAATGCCGAATCTTTACATTTGACCGGCAGGAAAATGTCCGGAGATTTTTCCAGCGCGCCGGTTTATTTCATTACCAGGTATAGTCGGTCAGATCCTGGAGTCCTCTGCCGGTAGCAGCGTCAAGCATGAGTCTCTGTTCGATGCGTGCGACGTTTCTCTTGGTGGCTTTGACCATGTCCGGGTTGACGGATACGTAGTCGATGCCGCTCTTGACGAGGAATTCAGTGAAGTCCGGGTATACGGACGGTGCCTGTCCGCAGATGGAAACGGTCTTGCCGTCCTTGTGTGCGGTGGCGATAAGGTGACGGATAGCTCTCTTGATAGCCAGGTTTCTTTCATCGAAGAGTGCGGAAACGGTGTCGTTGTTTCTGTCGCAGCCAAGGATGAGCATGGTCAGATCGTTGGATCCGATGGAGTAGCCGTCGACGAACTGGTTGAACTGGTCAGCCAGGATGATGTTGGACGGGATTTCTGCCATCAGGAACAGTTTGAAGTCCGGGCCTCTTTCGAGTCCTTCTTCTTTCATGATAGCGGTAACTTTAGCTGCTTCGTCTACGGTTCTGCAGAACGGGATCATGCAGTTCAGGTTCTTCAGACCGAATTCTTCGCGGACTTTCTTGACTGCTTTCAGTTCGAGGCGGAATGCAGCGGTGTATTTCGGATCATAGTAACGGGAAGCGCCTCTCCAGCCGAGGAGGTCTGCCGGTTCTTCCGGTTCGTATTTGTCGCCGCCCTTGAGGTTTCTGTATTCGCCGGACTTGAAGTCGGAGAAGCGCAGAACAACGGGTCTTGGAGCGAGTGCACGGCATACTTTGGAAATGCCTTCAGCGAGCATGTCGATGACTTTTTCCGGTTTGCCCTGTTCGATGAGGTACAGCGGATGTTCATGGATGAATGTGGTCCAGATGAATTCTTCGCGCATGAGGCCGATGCCGTCGCATGGCAGTGCGGAGTATTTGTCAGCGAGGTCCGGATCGCCGAGGTTCATCATGACGCCTGTGCCGGTCGGTGCGAAGTATTCAGCCTGTACGACCTGAGCGCCCTGGACCTGAGCGGTTTCAGCCTGCTGCGGTTTTACAAGGTCAGCTACGATGCCTTCGTAAACGATGCCGTTCTGTGCATCGATGGTGATGTCGTCGCCAGTCTTGAGAACGGAGGTAGCTTCTACGCTGCGGCTCTTTGTGCCGACAACGCATGGGATGCCGAGTTCACGGGAAACGATGGATGCGTGGCAGGTCATGCCGCCAGCGTCGGTAACGATGGCAACTGCTTTCTTCATAGCCGGTACCCAGTCAGGAGAGGTCATCATGGTTACGAGGACTTCGCCTTCCTTGAATTCGTCGATGTCTTTCGGATCAGTGATGACGTGGCATTTGCCGGAAGCCATTCCCGGGGAAGCCGGAAGACCTTTAACGAGTACCTTATGATCAGTTGTCATTTTCATTTCAGTGCCTGCCTTCTTTTCTTTATTTCTCTTGGACCAAACGGTTTCAGGACGAGCCTGCAGGATCCAGATGCGGTCCTGATGATCTACAGCCCATTCCATATCCATGTAGCAGCCATAGTGTTTTTCAATGGCTTTAGCGTATTTAGCAAGGGTTACGACCTGTTCATCGGTCAGAGCCTGGGATTTTGCCAGGTTTTCCGGAACGGTTCTTTCTTCTACGTCCCCGCCTTCCTTGCGGACGAGTTCAATGGATTTTTCATTGATCTGACGGCTCTTAATGGTGAGGTCGTCTTTGTTGACGATGAAGTTATCCGGGGTAACTGTGCCCTGTACGACGTATTCGCCGAGGCCCCAGGATCCTTCGATCATGATGGTGCTGTCGTCGCCGTTTGCGATGTTGACGGTGAACATAACGCCTGCGACTTTGGAGTCAGCCATCATCTGGACAGCTGCGGAAAGAGCCACGTTTTCATGGTCGAAATTCTTCTTGGCTCTGTAGTATACAGCGCGGTCAGTGAAGGTGGAAGCATAGCATTCCTTGACCTTGCGGATGACCATATCGCGTCCGGTAACGTTGAGGTAGGTGTCCTGCTGGCCTGCGAAGGAAGCGTCCGGCAGATCTTCAGCGGTAGCGGAAGAACGGACAGCCACATAAGGATCTTTTTCATTGACCTTCTGTGCGAGTTCTTCGTATGCATCACCGATAGCCTTTGCCAGGTCTTCCGGCATTTCTGCAGAAGCGATGCTTTCGCGGATCTTTGTGCAGACTTCATGGAGTTCCACGGAGTCTTCTACATCGGTCAGGTCTTCAAGCAGTTCATGGATCTTCTTGTTCTGTCCTGTTGTTTCCATGAAATATCTGTAAGCATGAGCTGTCGTAGCGTATCCATACGGTACCGGCACGCCCGTGGAAGTCGTCAGTTCGCCCAGGGAAGAAGATTTCCCGCCAACCAGTGCGACATCTTTTCTGTGCAGTTCGTCAAACCATAAAACATAAGCTTTCTCTACGTCCATCATATCCTCCTAGAAATGAAGAAAAGAATTAGTTTGAAATGTACACTTAATCTCAAATTTCTTTACTAATAGTATACCTAAAATGATACGTTGTCAAATGCTTAATCAGAAAAAGAGGGATACTCAAAGGAAATAAACATATGCTTTTCGCATCCATGAAGCAATTCATGCTGATTTACTCATCTTTGAAAGAAGGATGAAGCTTCCCCTATTTCGCTTATCCTGTAGATTTTGAGGAGTTCCTCCCTATTTGTCTACAAGAGAGCGATTGGTGTATACAGCTTCATTAAAATCTTATATAAAGACTTATAAGAAAGATATGGTGTACGCTTTTGGGCAATAAAAAAGAGCTGTGGCAGAATGATTAACCATTTTGCCACAGCCCTTTAAGATCTGATTACAGGATGAAGTAGCGTACTTCAATGTAAGCAGCTGTGATAAAGAGGGAGAGAAGCATCAGAGGGAAGCACCATTTCATGAATGTGCCGAAGGAAATGTTGTGACCTTCCTTCGCTGCGATAGCGACCATGATGACGTTCGGGGATGCACCGATCATCGTGCCGTTGCCGCCGAAGCAGGCGCCGGTAGCCAGTGCCCACCACATGTAGTCGGCATGGCTGATGCCCATGAGGCTCTGCATATCCTTGATCAGAGGAATCATGGTAGCCGTGAACGGAATGTTGTCGATGAATGCGGACGCAATGCCGGAGAGGAACAGGATGAGGTATGTGATCAGATGGTAGTTGCCGTTGATGAGTTCGATGCCCCACTGAGCGATCGCCGTGATGACGCCGGCATTTTCCATACCGCCGACCAGTACGAAGAGGCCCATGAAGAACATCAGTGTATCCAGGTCGACTTCCTTCATGATTTCGTCCGGGTTAAGGCCGCAGACGAAGAGGGCAACGAAGCCGCCGGTCAGGGCGACGGTAGCGGACTGCAGTCCGAAGTAGCCGTGTACGACGAAGCCTGCGATGGTCAGTGCCAGGACTGTCAGGGAACGGTTGAAAATCTTTCTGTCTTCAATGGCAGAAGAAATATCGATAGCATCGACTTCTTCCTGGCTCATGTGCTTGGACGGCAGTTCCTTCCTGAACATGAAAAGGATGCAGACAAGCGTTGCTGCGATAACGATCAGCACGACTGGAGCCAGATTGATCAGGAAGTCGTTGAAGTCGAGGTGCGTAGCGGAACCGATCATGACGTTTGGCGGGTTGCCGATCATGAGGGCTGTACCACCGATGTTGCACATCAGGATTTCAGAAACAAGGATAGGTACGGGAATAATGTGAAGCATACGACAAAGAGAAATCGTCATCGGCGCAATCAGGAGGGCTGCCGTGACGGAGTCAATCATAGCCGCACCCACTGCGGTGACGAGAGAGAGCAAGACGAGCAGCTCTCTTGGAGACCCTTTGGACATTTTCATCGCCCACAGGGCCAGCAAACGGAAGAAACCGGATTTCTTGACGACGGCAATCAGGATCATCATGCCGCACAGAAGACCGATTGTATTGAAGTCAATGAACTGTTTGATGGCTTCATCCTGCGTAACATAGCCGCAGTAGAGCATCGCACCGCCGCCGAACATGGCGCAGATCGTACGCGGAATCTTTTCTGACATGATAGCGACGTAAGTCAGAACGAAAATAGCAATTGCAAGGTAAAACTGCATCGAACCACTCATGAATTATCAGAACTCCTCTCAGACCCGAATCTTGAAGGGGCTCCCATTCCCCTTCCCGGATTATTTTATATATTTTAGCACAATGCATAAAAGAAATAAATAATCAATTATGCATGTTTATATTTATTTCTCATAGCATGCAATCTATTATTCCCTAAATTCATTATGGTACGCCTTATGTTTCCATAAGTTCATCGAAGATGCATATAATGTAAAAATAATAAGTGGAAAGAAGATGCAAATGAGGCCGGCTGCAATAAAAAAGACACAAAAAAAGAACTGTAAAAATGATGTCTCATTTCTACAGTTCCCTTGAGGATCCGTTGGCAGGGGTAGGTGGAGTCGAACCACCGATAACGGAGTCAAAGTCCGTTGCCTTACCGCTTGGCTATACCCCCATATATGATCAGGCAAGCCCTGAAATTAGGTAAAAAAAATGGGGCGAGTGGTGGGGCTCGAACCCACGCATAACGGAGCCACAATCCGCCGTGTTAGCCGCTTCACCACACCCGCCACATATAGAGTCATATGACCAGAGCCATATGACGTTGATAATCATATCACATACGGCACGCCTCGTCAATTCCTTTTCGCTATTTCCGTCTGATTTTTGTAAAAATTTATCTCTGGATTATCTGCGGAAATGATTTCTGCGATCTCTTTTATTTTATATATCTATTATATAGCACTTAAGGGATATGTCTGAATGTCCTTTTCCTTCAACGAACCATTCCCTTTGTAAATTTTGAAATGACAAGAGCGGCGTTCAAACGTATAATAATAAATAATGCATGAATGACTTTTCCTTCATGGAGGGTCTTTTCGTATATTTAATTCGTATGTTACAGAGGTGCAGCTATGGATCAGAAACCTTTCCGTCAGAGAACGATTGATGAATTTTTGGACGACCTGGGCAGCAGCGCCCCGGCTCCGGGAGGCGGCGCAGCAGCCGGGCTCCTCGGCGCGCAGGCATGCGCTCTGGCTGAAATGGTATGCCACCTGACGGCAGCCAATAAGAATTACGCAGATTTCCACGACAAGGCGAATGAATACCTTTCCGTATTCAATATGGCCCGCTCCATCTTCCTCGACCTGATGGATGAGGATGCCGCCAATTTCCTGGAACTCATGAAGACGCTTCGTGAAATCAGAAGCCTTCCTCTTGATGAAAGACAGGAAAAGCAGTGGGATGCTTTCAAGAAAGCGATTTCCGTCCCGCAGCAGATGGCGCAGACGATGAGCGAGCTTCTCCCCTGCTTCACCGATCTTCTTTTCCATGGCAACAAGAATGCCATCAGCGACACGGTCATGGCCGCGCAAAGCGCTATCGCCTGCATCCATGCGTCCATCATCAATGTGAAGATCAATATGAAGTACATTGACGATGAATTCTATGAACATGAAATGAAAGACACATTCCGTACCTGGGAAGATGCCGTCTCCGCGATTGACGCCGTCCTCACCTATCAGGTCGATCCGTAATCTAAGGCGCCGGCGAAAGCCGGTTTTGCCTTTTCACTCATTTTCAGGAGGTTCCTATGCAGCCGGACTCATCGAAGACGGATAAATCCTCGTCCTCCACAGCCTTCAACCGCCAGCTTCTTCAAACGTACATCGCGCTGGACAATTGGCACAAATTCCGGCTCCGCCTTTTCGTAGAAGGCATTTTCGTTGGGATACTGGGAGGACTGGCTATCAGTCTGTTCCGTTTCCTCCTTGGGGAGGCGGAAAAGTACCGCATCTTTTTATACAACACATATATCATTCCCGGTTTTTCAGCCGGTGATTTCAAGCCGCTCCTTTTCTGGCTTGCCATCCTTGCCATAGCAGGTCTTGCTCTCTACGGCATGGGCCGCTATGCGCCGGAAGCAGGAGGCTCGGGCATTCCGCAGGTCAAAGGCGTCATCTTAGGCGTCATGCGCATGCGCTGGATCCGCATCCTCTGGGTGAAAATCCTGGCCGGTGCTGTCGGCATCGGTGCGGGGCTGTCGCTCGGCCGCGAAGGGCCATCGATTCAGATCGGCGCCGTCGCCGCTCAGGGCATGTCGCGCCTGCTGGGAAGGACACGCATGGAAGAGCGCTACCTCATCACGAGCGGCGCGAGCGCAGGCCTTGCCGCTGCCTTCAATGCGCCTCTGGCCGGTATGATGTTTGCCCTCGAAGAACTTCACCGCAATTTCTCAGGCGCCGTTCTTCTTCCGACGATGACATCTGCCATCACGGCGACGATCGTGACACGTTTCTTCTTCGGGACGAACACCAGCTTCACGATCACCCACCTCGTCCCCGTCCCTGCCAACCATCTGGGCTACGTCGTCATCCTTGCGATTACATCCGGGTTTGCCGGCATCTTCTTTAACTGGGGACTTCTCAACATCAGTAAGTTCTATAATCTCCCCATTTTCAGGAACAACTTCATGAAGATCGCCTTTGCGCTTCTTTCCGCCTGCTTCCTGGGCTTTACCCTGCCGGATGTCCTCGGCGGAGGCAATTTCCTCGTCGACAAGCTCGCTGAATATCCGTACACGCTCTCCATGATTCTCCTTCTTTTCGTAGGGAAATATATTTTCACGCTGATCAGCTACGGCTGCGGCGTGCCTGGCGGTTTCTTCCTTCCGCTCCTTGTCATCGGCGCGCTTCTCGGTGCTGCGGAGGGCCGCGTCATGGTTATGATGGGTCTCATCACGGATATCTATATCCCGAATATCGTCATCATCGGCATGGTCTCCCTTTTCGCGGCGAGCGTCCGCTCCCCGATCACCGGGACGCTCCTCATCCTTGAAATGACGGGCGACTTCGGCCACCTGATGTCGCTGGCCCTTGCATCGGCCGTCGCATATATCGTAGCCGAGCTTCTCCACGGCGAACCGATTTACGATTCCCTCCTGAAACGTTCCCTTGCCTCTCATCCTGACAAAAAAGCGGAAGAGCAGAGAACCATCGTCGAGGTACCGATTGCAAGCGGTTCCATTTTGGAAAACAAGCCTCTCTCCCGCGTACCACACTTGAAACAGACCGTCGTCGTCAATGTCAAGAGAGAAGGACAGAACATGATCCCGGATCCGGAAACCGTCCTCAAAGCAGGCGACTTCATCTACATCCTGACCGCCGCCAAGAACGCGGAACGGCTCCAGAAACTGGGCGAAGAACAGCTGCCTAAAGACCATATACGAAAGATTTGAAAACTAAGCATAAAGAAAAGAGCTTTGGAAAAATGAGAAATCATCTTTTCAAAGCTCTTTTCTTTTTATCTGAAGAAATGCATGAGGCCGGACATGAGGCCTCTTCTTCCGCCTTCATCTGCGGAGTCTTCGCCGGTGTAGGGCGCCCAGCGGATGATGGAAGGACGGTTCACCTTCGGCGCATTCTTGTAGACTTCAGCAGCGATTCTTCCATTTTCCACGTCAAGGAGTACGGGCAGTCGGTAGAGGTCGCTCAGCATCCAGAGGAAGCATCCGCCCAGGGTCAGGAGGTACAGGATATTTCTTCTCGGGTGGCCGAGGTAGAAGTAATGACAGCCGACCATCCAGCAGAGGAGGGCTTTCCAGAATTTCTTTCTCTTCGAAGGAAGGCGCTTGGCCATGTATCTTTCTTCCTCATAGGGAAGCGAGCAGAGCCAGTACGGATAACCTTCCTGATAGCCGAAGAGGGCCTTGGCGTCTTCTTCGTAAATTTCGCGCATGCCGCGGGCTCTTTCGAGCGGCTCGACGACGCGGCGGAAATGGCTCATCCTTTCGTGGAACGGCTTGGGATCCGGGACGGATTTCTCGACTTCTTCCTCGACGGTCAGAAGGTCAAGCGTCGCATTCGTGAAGAAGGCTTCGATCGAGTTCATGTAAAGACTTTCCATGACAGGCGTCATCCCGCTGATGTCGCAGGTGATGACCATGTCATTGCCGATGAAGGTACGAAGCCGGTTCACTTCTTCGGTCCGTTTCTTCGCATCCGTTGGAAAGTCCGGGCAAAGGTAGGTCGCCACTTCCTTGCCGTCGCGGACGCGGATAGCGGCAGCGGAAAAGATTTCGAAATCAGGAATCGATCCTTCCTTATCCAGCGTCAGCACTGTGTAATTGTAAATCCTTCTCCGCAAAAGCTGTGCCATATCCCCTTCACCCTTCTTTCATTCATAAAATCTATATAAATTATATCACGAATCACGAACAGCTTTCGAAAAGATGAACAGAAAGTCCGTTTATCCTCCAGAAAAATGTCGATTTTCATCGAAAAGAGTCTCAGAGCATAAAAAGAGAGCCGTAGAAATGAGTCTTCCACAGCCCTCTTTGATTTCCTTATTTCTCAATCAGGGATTTCCTGAATGCAGCGACTTTGCGGATGTCTTCCGGGCCGGTGCGGCAGCAGCCTCCGATGAGGCGGGCGCCCGCTTCGTACCAGATTTTCACGTAGTCTTCATACTTGGCCGCGCTTCCTTCCCAGGATTTGCTTCCTGCATCGTAGTCTTCGCCGGAGTTCGGATAGACGACGACGGGCTTGTCGGTGACTTTGACGATTTCCTTGATCAGGGATTCGACATACTGCGGCGCGGTGCAGTTGATGCCGATGGCAGCGACTTCCTTGATATCCTTCAGCGCTTTGGCGCAGTCGGAGATGAGGTCGCCCCCGCAGGTGTGGAGTCCGTCCTTGCAGGAGAAGGAAATCCATGCTTCTGCGCCCGGGATTTCAGAAAGGACGTCGGTTTCTGCCAGCGCTTCGACGAGGCAGGGAATCGTTTCACAGGCAAAGACATCGGGGCCTGCTTCCGCCAGAATGTGGATTCTTTCTCTGTGGAAATCGGCGAGTTCTTCTCTCGTCTTGCCATAGTCCCCTCTGTATTCAGAGCCGTCAGCAAGGTAAGCGCCGTAAGGACCGACGGAGGCAGCGGTCAGGGGTGCCGGGCGGTTTTCTTCTTCATGGGAGGAAAGGTATTCATCCCTGGCATCCTGCACGAGAGCGATGGAGCTCTGGATGAGGGATGCCGCTTCTTCCTTGGAGAACCCCTTCTTCTCGAATCCGTCGACGGTCGCCTGGTAGCTCGCGCTCGTCACGATGTCGGCGCCTGCTTCGTAGTAGGACAGATGGACAGCTTCGACGAGCTCAGGGTTCTTGTAAAGAGCAATGGCGCTCCAGAGTTCATCATTGATGGCAAAGCCCTGTTTTTCGAGCTCGGTGGAAAAAGCGCCATCCAGGACGATGAATGGATATTTCTTCAGAATTTCAGCAATCATGGCTTCCTCCTTATTTCAAAAGTTCAGCCGGCGGTTCACGGTCGAACCATTTCTTGTAGATAGCAGCAAATTCGCCGTTCTTCTTGATCTTGGCGAGGCCGTCGTCGATTTTCTTCAGGAGGTCCTTATTTCCCTTCTTGACGGCAATGCCCAGGTCTTCACTCGTAAGAGCGACAGGAGCGGTCTTCACGGAGTGGTCGCTTGTCTTTGCGACGTAGTATTCATTCGTCGGGATATCGTTCACGACAGCATCGACAGCGCCCTGCTTGAGGTCGAGGAAGGCATCAGAGAGTGTGTTGTAGACCTTCACGTTGGCGCCTTCGATCTTTCTGGCAGCTTCTTCGCCGGTGGAGCCGATCGTCACGCCAAGGACTTTGCCCTTGAGGTCGTCAGCGGTCTTGATGGCATCATTGTCTGCCTTGACGACGACGCCGAGGCCTGCGATGTAGTAGCGCTTGGAGAAATCGACGGATTTTTCGCGGTCCGGGGTGATGGTGATATCGTTGATGGCTGTATCAATGACGCCGGACTGGAGAGACGGGATCAGGCCGTCGAAAGCAATGTTGTGGACTTCCGTTTCAAAGCCTTCTGCCTTGCCGATGGCGCGGATGACATCGACATCGAAGCCTTCATACGCTTTCGTTTCCGTGTTCTGGAAGCCGAAAGGCGGATACGCTGCGTCCATGCCGACGCGGATGACCTTACTGTTGGAAGGAGCAGAAGAAGCCGGCGCTTTGCCTGTGCCATTGCCGCAGCCGGCAGCAAGGCCGAGTGTCAGGCAGGATACGATGAGGAGAAACCATTTCAAAAACCGTTTCATAAGAACACCTCCGGGGAAATTTCCTTTCATCCGCTTATACGTGAAGCGGATTATGTACGTTGAAGGGCACGAGATCGTCCAAGCTGTAAGGGGTTTCCTGATAGACGAAGTTCAGCCAGTTATGATAGAAAAGGTGGGCATAGCTGCACCATACGAAGCGCGGGCGTTCCTGCGGATCATCGTAGGGATAATAGTTGGCAGGAAGCTTTGTCGGAAGGCCTTTATCACGGTCCCTCTTGTATTCCCACTCCAGCGTGCGCAGGTCGTACTCGAAGTGGCCGAGAACGAAGACGCGGCGGGATTCCTTGTCGGAAATGATATTGATGCCGTTGTCCTTGGAACGGGAAAGAGCGATCAGCTCGGGCGTGGCGTCGACCTTGGCATCATCGATCGATGTGTGGCGGGACTGCGGGATGAAGTACCTGTCGTCAAAGCCGCGAAGGAGCGGATGGAACGGCACCTGAAGCCCGTACTGGTAAATACCGAAGAGCTTCTGCGGAAGGATCCTCTTCTGTACGCCGTAGTCACGGTAGAGGCCTGCCTGTGCGGCCCAGCAGAAGTGGAGCGTGGAGAATACATTCTTGTCGGCCCATTCGAAGTATTTCAGCATTTCCGGCCAGTAATCGACTTCCTCGTATTCCATCCTTTCGACCGGCGCGCCTGTGATGATGAAGCCGTCATAGCGCTTGTCCTTGATATCATCGAATGTCAGATAATTCTGCTCAAGGTAGGAACGGTCGGTATGCGTCGTTTCGCGGGAAACCGTGTGTGCGAAGTCCACATCCAGCTGGAGCGGCGTGTCGCCCAGGAGACGGAGAAGCTGGACTTCCGTCGGTTTCTTGATCGGCATCAGGTTGAGAATCAGAATCTTCAGCGGACGAATATCCTGCGTCCTCGCTCTTTCTGTCCCAATCGTGACGATACCTTCCTTTTGCAGTTCACTTACGGCTTCGATGCCGTCTGCTACTTTTATTGGCACTGTAAGACCTCCTGTTCAAATTCCCATAAAAAAAACCCCATCCCCTATGAAAGGGACGAGATATTCGTGTTACCACCCAATTTCGCCTCCGCGTCGCCGCGAAAGCCTCCGTAGGTACGCCGGCCAAAGCCTTGATACCGCATCTCTGTAACGGGAGATCCCGGGCTGCGTCATCATTCGGCACACCAGGCTCAGAGGCCATCTTCCGCGATTCTCTCCGCGCTCCTTTTCACCAACCGGAGCTCTCTTTGGCGTATCCTTCCGCGTACTCTTCTCTTCACTGCCTGTCTGAAATTATTTGTACTATACCATTACGCCTTTTGGCTGTCAAGAGAGCAAAGGAAATTTCGCAATTCCCATTATCCGTTCTTTCCACGGGCAAGGAGCAGCAGTTTTCCGGGCACCTTCTTCACCGATTCCGCCGACATTTCCGCCAGAAGGATCCCTGCAATCACAAGGAAGGCTCCGATGAATCCCGTCATCCCCGGATCCTCGGCAAGGAATATCATGCTCCAGAGCGTCGCAAAAAGAGGATCGAGCGCACAGAAGAGCCCTGCGTCCTCAGCCGACATGTACTTCTGCGCGACCGGCTGGAACGTAAAGCCGAAGCACGAGCAGAGGAAGACGAGCGCCAGAAGGTACAGGATCGTGCTCCCCTCCTCCGGCACCGTAATCGTACCGACCGAAACGGCAGAGACGGCGCAGAAAAGGCCCATGAAACCCATCTGCCATATGCCGACGGAAAGAGGGTCGAGCGTTTTCACATACTTTGCTGTCAGGAAAATGAAGAATGCATAGCTGAGCGCCGCCAGAAGACCGTAAATGACGCCCGGCGTAATGTCCGGCCGACCGCCTTTCAGTGTCAGGAAACCGGCGCCGACGGAAATGATGAAGACACTCGCTATGATTTTTCCGGACGGCAGCTTCCGCAAAGCCGCCATGGTGAGGAGCGGCACGATCGCAAGCGCCATATTTTCCAGGAAGGCTGTCAGGTAGACGTCCGTTTCCTTAAGGCTCAGCATCTCCGCCGCCATGCCAAGTGCCAGCGTGATGCCAAGGATGGCCCCTTTCCTGACCATGTCCCAGGAAAACGTGCGCATGACGCGTTTCCTGTAAACAAGAAGAAGGAAAGCAAAGGCCAGAAAGAAACGGAGCCCTAAGAGCTCGAAGGGATTCATGCTGACCAGTATGAACTTGGAAAACAGAAATGACGAGCTCCTTGCCACAATGACAGATGCCAGGAGCCACTTTGCTGCGGACGCGCTCATGAAAAGCACCTCTTTCGTACGGCATTCTAACTGATAAATTTTTTGATTTTTTAGGACTTTATGTATACCTTGTTTGATATCGAGTATATATCATCGGATTTATTGACGGAAGAGCAAGTTTCGCAATATAACCTTGATATACCGGCAAGCGTTAATGCAAATATTTTGCATTTCCCTATTTTATAAATCTATTCTTTTGCTATAATAAAGAGAACGAAATAATAACGATTTTGTCACCCTCAAGTACAGCTTATAAATAATGTATATGATGTATCTTTAGAAATAAAGCGGACAAAAGAGTGCCATATCTCAAAGAAGGAGGCTTGTCCATGGACACTAACAAATACGCTGCTCTTCTCAGCATCATCCGGCTGGGAAGCTTGTCAGCTGCCGCAGAAAAGATGGGCTATTCACCCTCGGGCATGACAAGAATGATGGACAGCCTTGAAAATGAGATGGGCTTCCCACTTCTTCACAGAACCAGCCAGGGCGTACAGCTCACGGAAGAGGGAAAGCGCCTTCTCCCCTCGATCAGGGAACTGCTCCTTGCCGAGAAAAAGACGCGTGCTGTCCGCTGTGACATCCTTTCCCTGACAGCCGGCGAGCTTTTCATCGGATCCTATTCCAGCACTGCTGCTGTCTGGCTGCCGCCGGTGCTTCACCGCTACTGCGATCTTTATCCCGATGTAGCCGTGCACCTTAGGGAAGGAAGCAACCGTGAACTTCTGGAAGCGCTGCAGGACGGAGAACTCTCCTGCGCCATCCTTTCCGAACCCCGCTCCTACAAGGGCGACTGGATCCCGCTCATGGAAGACAGGTTGCTCGTGTGGCTTCCGGCAGACTCCAAGCTTGCCGAAAAGGAAGCCGTCCATCCCAAGGACCTCGACGGCCTCGACTTCGTCAGCCCGCCCCTTCATGCAGAAACTGACGTGGAAGCCATCTTTGAGAAACATGACATCCATCCGACCTTCCGCCTGACGACGAGCAGCAACTACACCGCATGGCGCATGGTCGCCGCCGGCCTGGGCGTATCGATCAACAACGAGCTCGTGAGTGAGAACTGGAAAGAAGACGTCGTGACACGCCCCTTCGTTCCGGAAGAAAAAATCACCCTGGGCATCGCCCTCCCGTCCCTCCGGGACGCCTCCCCCGCCCTGAAGAAATTCATCGCGGAAATGAAAGCGCACCTGGCAGGAGAAAAAGAATAAGAAGAAACAATGGAGAAGCTCCGACGGGGGCTTCTTTTTTATGGAGCATTTCGGAAATACGGCTTATAGGACATTTCGTGTTGTTTTTATAGTCGATGAGCCCCGCGTTTATCGGGCTCCATCGGCATTTTAAGACTTTCAGTAATTCTTAAAGGGTGGACAAAACGTGTTGGTAAAAAGCCTCAAACCCCTGATAAATACAGGCTAAAATGGGATTTTATCTTTTCAGTGTGAATAATCTTCTGGAAAGATTATCGTTATGAAAAATAGATGCCCTTATTGTGTCTTTATCTGCTGCTGATGCGGAAAAGTGCGCATTTGAACACAAACCTGGAAGTGCTGAGAATATGGGCGCTTTTACGCTTCCAGCTAATTGTGATGAGATGGATTACAGTGCAGCTCGGGCGTATTTCAGTATGCCCCGTATTCTGCCCTTAATACAAGCATAATATAAATTTTTACCAACACGTTTTGTCCTATAACCCGGAAATACTACGATTAAAAAAAGAGCTGCAGAAATGTGCACCATTTCCCGCAGCTCCCTTTGCCGTTTTATGAACGATTAGACGAAAACAATTTCAAATTCAGCTTGTAATAATTAACTTTGCCGACTTTCGTAATCAGCATATGTTCCTCAGGAATCTTTTCCATCCGTTTTTGCATCGTTCCTCTGGATTTCCCGGTGATCTGCATCAGGTCCGAAATACTGACTCCCTGGCCATAGAATAAAGCCGCCTGAAGCAGTATGTAATACATTCCGCTGAGCAGTTCATCTTCCAGCCCCAGTTTCTCGATTTGATTCTTGTATTTATTCAGCTGATCATTTTTCCGTCTCAAAAGACCAATCGTATCGAGTACTGTACCGTGGATAATTTCCAGAAACCCAATGATAAATGGTGTCAGATCGCCGCGGTTGATCTCACTGTCAGCTTCAGAAAACAGGTCATAATACTTCTTTTTATTCTTCTGTATATAAACGGACAACCGTAAAGCGGGTATCGTCTGGAAAAATTTCCCCAGGAAATACGACGTGATAAACCTATCGGTTCTTCCATTTCCATCATAAAATGGATGGATATACGCGAAGAAGTAATGGAATAAGCCAAGTCTTACGAGTACCAGGATATCCTCACGATGCAGGATTTTCAAAGCCTCATTCATCGTCGATATAATGACACTTTCAGGAAACAGCCCCTGATGAATTGTCTTGCCCGCAGCCGACGCTATATCTACCGGATCCTTCCGGAAGATTTCCCCGTCTAATTGACGATTGGGATTTTCTTTCGAAATTTCCTTATGAGCAAAATCGTCAAAGAAATTCCTTATATCCTGGCAGGTATTGAAATCGATCTCCGTATCAGTCATTAAGCTTATATATTTATTGACGATGCTTTCCAGCCGGCCCGATCTCGGTTGTACGCCATCGATGATTTCTCTTATTTCTTTTCCTTGTACTTCTTACCCCTTCAATATCATTTGTAGACTTTACTTCGTCCAAGATACTCAGAAGGGAAAATTGATGCAATACAACCGGAGGCACCTGACTTTCAACAGCAAGAAACTCTTCATAAGATTTGTGAATTTTTTCCAGAAGAATCGCAATCTCATTCGGATAATAAAAAAACGCCTCAAAATCATGCTTTCTGTTATACTGCCGGATTCTGATACCAAGGTGCATCGAATATGGAAACATAAACCTTGAAGTATATTCCTTCATATAATTATCAGGCGATACATAATATATTTTGGATAAAGATTCATATTTCATAATATTCACCTGCCTCATTTCCCTCTGAATCCCGTGAACAATTCCCCTCAATTTCATTTACAAAAAGTGGCTTTTTTGTAAATGTAAACCTCCGTTTTTGCTCAAATCATTAGTGGCTCATTAAAGAAAAGCGTATCTATTTCGGTTTTCTTTTAGCGTATTCACAAGAGCAAAGCGAAGGATAATTGTATAATTTATGCAATAATTTACAAATTAATTCATCTTCTTGTTTTTGTTTTTATTATATGCAGAAAACATGAACATATCAAATACCAACTTTGGAAAGCCTTTAACGCATTTCAATCTTCAATCATCCCCATTTCCAAAAACGGAACAAAAAAAGAGCCATTGAAAATGATTGTTTTCTTTGGCTCTTTTCTATTCCTTTTCTTATCCCGTCACTTCAGTACGGAAGGAAGCCAGGTGGCGATTTCCGGAACGAAGCAGAGGAGGAGGATTTCAAATACCATGATAGCTGCAAATGGCGCAGCGCCTGCGATGATGTCCTGGATGGAGCTGTCTTCGCTGATCCCCTTGATGACGAAGAGGTTCATGCCGACTGGCGGCGTGATGAGGGCGAGTTCCATGTTGATCAGGAGGACGACGTTGAACCAGATGGGGTCGAAGCCGAGCGCCTTGATGATCGGATAGAGCATCGGAAGGGTAATGAGGATGATGGATACGGTTTCCAGTACGCAGCCAAGAATCAGCAGCATGATGTTGATGCCCAGCATGACGATCCAGCGGTTAAGGTCACCTTCGGTGACGAGTCTCATGAGTGCCTGCGGTACCTGCAGGATAGTCAGGATGTAGCCGAAGAGCATGGCGCCGATCATGATGGAGAAGATCATGCAGGATGTCTTGATGGTCGCGCGGAGGATGGCCGGCATATCCTGGATGGTGACGCTTCTGTAAACGAAGAATGTGATGGCCAGTGCATAGACGGTGCCGACAGCAGCGGCTTCAGTCGGTGTGAAGATGCCGGTGTAGATGCCGCCGATGATGATGACCGGAAGGAAGAGTCCCCAGATGTTTTCACGGAGGGACTTCATCTTTTCAGAATGAGAAGATCTTGGTTCTCTCGGTTTGTCCCAGGAAGCAAAGACGATGTAGCAGATGAAGAGGACCGTCAGGAGCGCGCCCGGTACGACGCCGGACATGAAGAGCTTGCCGACGGATTCATCGGTGATCGTGCCGTACAGAATCATCGGAATGGACGGCGGGATCAGGATGCCGAGCGTGCCGCCTGCGGCAACGGAGCCGACGACGAGTTTCCTGTCATAGCCGCGCTTCAGCATTTCCGGAATGGCCATAGCGCCGATGGTGACGGCGGTAGCGACGGAAGATCCGGAAATTGCAGCAAAGATGGCGCAGGCGAAGATGGTCGCGATGCCAAGGCCGCCGGGGAGGTGGCCCATCCACTTGCTGCCGAGTTCGAAAAGTCCGCTTCCCACGCGGCCCGTCAGCATGATCTGGCTCATGAGGATATAGAGCGGAACGGACGTCAGGACGTAGGAGTCCAGCGTCTTGTACGCGATGACCGGCACCTGCGAGAGGAAGGACACATCCACGAACTGGATGATGCCCAGGATCCCTGCGACGGAAAGCGTGAAGGCGACCGGCATGCCGATAACGAGGAGGAAAATGATGAATAAGGAAAATCCTGCGAGTATCATAATTTTTCCTCCTTCCCGTCATCAAAGAAATCCCGGAGGAGATGGTTCAGTATTTCCAGGAAAAGAAGCGTGAAACCGACGACCATGGCGGTCTGCGGAATCCAGAGCGGCACGCGGAGGAGCGACGGGGATACGATGCCCATGTCGTAGCTCATCAGCATGTAGTTCGTCGATTCAGTGACGCAGACGTACATGGCAAAGAGTGAAAGCGCCGAGGTGAAGATATCCAGTACGCGTCTGACATTTCTGGAAAAACGCGCGTAGAGGAAATCGACGCAGATGTGGCCGTTCTTCCTCATGGTGTATGCCATGCCGAGGAATCCGGCGAAAATGAGGAAGTATGTGGATATTTCCATGACCCAGACAGTAGGGCTTCCGAAAACGCTGCGGGCGATGATTTCATAACAGATCATGAATGCTGTCAAAAGGATCGCCAGCCCGGATACAGCGGCTGCCGTATAGGTCACATAACCCAGAAGTTTGTCGAAGTAATGATAAATCGTACGCAAGAGCCAGCCCTCCTTTTCGCAAGGCTCCGCCAGAGGCGGAAAAAGGAAAACCCCGGTCACCCCGGGGCATCCGAGAAAATGACGAAAGGAAATTACTTCTGTGCTGCCTGGCTGGCTTTCAGGCAGTCTTCTACGAGCTGCTTGCCTTCAGCGCCCTGTTCCTGTTCAAAGGCTGCGACTACAGGAGCGGTAGCTTCCTGCCAGAGGTGGATCTGATCCTGCGGAACGACATAGACCTGCATGCCCTTTTCTTCCAGTTCCTTGATGCACTCCTGATCTTCTGCCTTGGTTTCCTCGCGGATTTCATTCTGGATTTCCTTGGAAACGTCGGTGATGATCTTCTGCTGATCCGGGCTCAGTTTCTTCCAGGAGTTCGCATTGATGGCAACGAGGTATTCGACATAGGAGCTGTTGGCGACTGTCATGTACTTGGAAACTTCATAAATCTTGCGGGACAGGATTGCCGTCTGTCCGGAGGACTGGCCGTCGATCGTGCCGTTCTTGATACCCATGTATACTTCCGAGGAGCTCATGGTCGTCGGGGATGCACCGAGGGCTTTCAGCACGTCAGCGGAAATTTCGGAATAGGAACGCATCTTCAGTCCCTGGAAATCTTCCGGTTTTTCCAGCGGCCTTACATTATCCGTGAACTGGACGTAACCATAGTCAGCCCAGATCAGCGGGCGTACGCCCTTCTTTTCCAGCTGTTCGGAGAGTGCTTTGCCCAGGTCTCCGTCCAGAGCGTTATCGACTGCCTGGTAAGATGTGAGGACGAAAGGAAGATCCAGAACCTTCATAGCCGGGACAACCATGGACCAGCGTGCCGTCGAATTCATGCCGATATCGAGGCCGCCGCTCATCAGTGCGTCATTCATGTTCTGATCATTGTAAAGCTGGCCTGCCGGGTAGACTTTGACGTCAATGGAACCTTTGGAACGTTCATTGACCTCCTTGGCGAACTTTTCGATGCTCTTGGACAGATGATGATCGGAAGGAAGCTGGTAAGCCAGTTTCAGTTCCACTTTCTGTCCGGCTGCGCCGCCCGCTTTCTTGTCTCCACCCGAAGACATGCCGCACCCGGCCATCAGGCCAGTCAAAACCAGGGCTGCTAAACCTGCCGCTGCTGCTTTTTTGTAACTACCTTTAAACATACCCATAGTAATATCCCCTTTCGCAAGACGCTTTCTAAGAAATTGTTTCCTCACATGACCGCTTTCTACTCTTCTTCCATTCTACGCAAAAAACGCCCTGATCAGTCTGAAAAGACTAACCAGGGCGTAAACCTTTACGCGGTACCACCTCGCACTATACTCGAAGGCCTTCTAACGCTGCCAAACGCTGCATCCTACATTAAATATCAGATCCAGAACTCCCGGACGACTTTGTGAGGACCTTACGCTGCCTTTCACCATACGGCAGCTCTCTGAAGAAAAGCCTTGTCACTCGCTTCCGTTCCCAGTCTTTCATGCACTTAGAGAATCGTGCTGTGAAATTAGTTCATACTTGAGGTTGGACATAGTATACGCTGTCCAAAAATTTTTGTAAAGAGCAAATATTTATCTTTCTGAAAATTTCCATGAAATGGAGAGCGCTGGAACACCCGATTCTATCGGCGATCCCAGAACATAGAAAAAATATAGTTTATTATGCTAAAGAGATATAAGAGAGATGGAGAAATAGAAAACGCCCTCAAGCCTTTAGAAACTACATACCCAATCACAGGCGATAGTTGTAGCGAAACCATCTTGTCTGTTAATGGTTGTAGTTTAACGCTTGATTATCCCATACAGGGGATACTTGCAAGGGTTACAGTATTTCTAAAGCTTGACGGGCGCGACGTAATAACCTTACAATCTTATCTTAAAATTTGTGGCAACGGATTAGATAACAATGTACATGTTTTTGAATGGACTCATTCAATTACTAATACATTAACAGATTGTATAGGTTAATCCGGTTTAAAGGTACATAGGTATGGGGCTTGCATAAAGTCCCTGCCTGAGCCCTTTAAATTTATTATATCACGGCAGCAATAAAAAAACCGTGAGTAAATGTGCAGTCATCTTGTCACGGTCCCTTTTATGTGCTGGCAAATTCGATGAGAGAAGTATCTACCATATTTATATTTTTGTGCTATCTGAAAACCATACAACCTCGCTCCGCTCGTTGGAAATCAACCCTAACCGCCACTTCGTGGCCCTCCTTCCCCGTCTGGGAAGGTTAACACCATTTCCTTGCTTCGCAAAAGGAGGGGGTGCGGATATTTTTTTGGACCATTCTGGTAGTACTTACATTATCCCTAAGCTTTCTCTGTATTCTACTGGACT
>ENA-ORLY01001739-ORLY01001739.1-human-gut-metagenome-genome-assembly--contig:-NODE-1739-length-24259-cov-25.812588_pt1 | contig 24259 bp, 15 predicted proteins | sample MGYA00243071_ERZ508832 | MGnify/ENA primary metagenome ERZ508832 (study PRJEB26277, sample SAMN04329777) | human gut metagenome | biome: human-associated habitat | host: Homo sapiens | place: USA... | reverse complement strand
CTGCAAAATGAAGCCCTTTCTTGGCTGAACGATAAGCACCAAGAAAGCGGCTTCATTTTTTTGAACAAATACGGGGACAGAATCACTACCAGAGGTATCTCCGGGCAGTTAAAAAAGCTGGCAGTCCGGTATGGCATTGACCCTGTGGTAGTATACCCACACTCCTTCCGTCACCGCTTTGCAAAGAGCTTCTTGGAGCGCTGCAACGACATCGCTTTCCTTGCTGACCTTATGGGACATGAAAGTATAGAAACCACCCGCATCTATCTCCGCAAAACCTCGACCGAACAACGAGCTATCGTTGATGAAGTCATAGACTGGTAAAGAAAGAGCATACCCCGTGCGTATAACCACGAGGTATGCTCTTTTTAGGATTGCTGGATAATTGCTGCAATTCCTTCAAAAGCAGATACAATACGACGCTGCTCGTTAGTTGGCGGTAGCGGCACTAAAATGGAATTGAGCTTTTCCTGGTTCATTTTTGGCTGAGCGGTACCGGTAACATACGGAGCAAGGTTTGTTGCATTTATGAAGAGCGCTATATAGCGTAAATCAACGCCTGCAACGGCGTCAATGACATGGGCATGATTATTTACCCAGTATTGACCGGAAGCGATAAAAGCGATTGGCTTACTTCGCAAGAGGAGATTTGCCCCATCTTCGCCGACGAGGAGCAGAGGTTTATCGAATAAATACCGATCCACCTTATCAATGACCCCAGATGCCCCGTAATAATCGTACTTTTTATCAAGTTTTTCGCGCTGGGAAACTGACAGAGGAATGCGTTCTGCATCTCTATTTACGAGAGCTGTTCCAAACCGGACCCAGCACCAGTTTTCGGGTATTTCAAAGGGCGGTTCATCGTCGATACAGCGCTCCACACCGTCCAACTTCTCATAATGAGAATTATCCCGTCTGAAAATGACAGATTCGTGCTTATCTTTTTTGATTTTTCCTTCCTTGATGAGCCGCTGTTTTTCCGCCCGGATACGCTCCAGCAGAGCCTCTGCAGGCTCGTCGGACGGGTCTTGGGGTACCAACTTGCCTTGGACTGCATCTTGCAGTATCGACTTTTTGAGGGCTTCTGGAAAAGCAGTATTCAATGAAAGCAGCTTTGTATCGGCAGCGGCGTATTGTTCCAGACACGGTGATAGGTCTGAAACCTTCTGGACGATACGCTTCTGTTCACTGACCGGAGGAACCGGAAAGAGTGACTGTAAAACATCCTCTCTGGCGATGCCTGGGATCATGCTCTTTGCCGCCGCTTTCAGATTCTCAACAAGCGTATCCAGCACAAGCTGAATGTACGGCACATATAACTCACTGATTGGCCGAATGGCCATGATCTGTCTTGCGATATGAACTTGCGGTTCTTGAAGGACAGCCATCGTGCCCACTGTACCTTTGCAGGTAAGTAAAATGTCTCCACAATATGCAAAGGCACGACCATATTCCGTCCAACGGTTAATTAATACAATTCCGTTTTCAATATTTGACGCCCCAGTAATATATGGAATGCCTTTTCCACAATCATTGTATTTATCCGGTGTCATATCTTGCCCAGATTGAAGCTCAATGACCGTGCCCAACCGCACCCACTCCCACGAATCGGGGATGTCAAACGGTACCTCATCCGCCAGCAACCGTACTTCATCGCCGATTTTCTCATAAGGAGTATTATCAGAACTCGGCTGTTTAACGATTACCTCGGTAGTTTAACGAATACTCCAGTAATTCAACGATTACCCCAGCCGTTTAACGATTACAACGACAAAAAAGCCACAAAACCCATATAAAGCGCAAAACCCCGCCGCAGAATTGCTCTGCAGCGGGATTCGCTTATGTGCTGAAACAGCCGAAAAGCCTTATTTCAAGCGGTTTTCGGGCAATAAAAAATCCACCGTAATTCTATCAAAATTACGGTGGACTTATGGTGGAGATGGGGGGAGTTGAACCCCCGTCCGAAAGCACTTTAACAGGAACTTCTCCGAGCGCATACGGTCATTTATATTCCCTTCCCTGCGCGCCGGCCGTCAGGCTCGCAGAGTCGGTAGCTTCATTATGCGTGGTGTGCTCAAAGCTTTGCACACTCACGGGCACCACTGATCGACGCTCCGTTCCGGGCCGTGGTCCTCCCGGAGGGAACGCTCGCTAATTAAGCAGCGAGAAGAACAGTATCGTTGTTGTTCTTTAATTTATAAGCTGCCCATTTTTAGGATGGTAGGCGCATCCGCTCGCTATTCCTGCCTCCATACCCCCGTCGAAACCGGTACATCCCCATTTCAGTAGCGTATTTAGGCTGGTACTGTTCTATATTGCGTCAGCACGACCGGTGACATTATACCGTGTCGCACTGCAACGCCGTCCGGTAGTCGGGCGGTGATCTTCGCGTCAACTCGACGGTAACATTGTACCGCGTCGCACTGCAACGCCGTCCGGTAGTTTAGCGGTGATCTTTGCGTCAGCTCGACCGGTAACACTGCACCGTATCAAACTGCTGCGCCGTCCGGCAGTCGGGCGGTGATCTTCGCGTCAGCTCGACGGTAACATTGTACCGTGTCGCACTGCAACGCCGTCCGGTAATTGGACTATTGCTTTACACGGGGTGCGGATGACCGCACCCCGTGGTGCATTACATCTTTTCAGGTTCGGGATAGTCAACGCCGAAGGTGTCGACAGTGACCTTCTTCATTGCCTGGCGGTGGATGGGCTTATCGTTTCTGCCGGTCATGCAGGTCGCGATCTTATCGACATTCTCCATACCCTCTATGACCTTGCCGAACGCGGCATACTGGCCGTCGAGATGGGGTGCATCCTCATGCATAATGAAAAACTGGCTGCCGGCGGAATTGGGCGCCATTGCGCGCGCCATCGACAGGACGCCGCGAGTATGCTTGAGATCGTTGGGAACGCCGTTCATCTTGAACTCGCCCTTTATAGAATATCCGGGACCGCCTACGCCAATGCCCTGAGGATCGCCGCCCTGGATCATGAAGCCGCGAATTACTCGGTGGAAAATAACGCCGTCATAAAACTTATTCTTTACCAGCGAGATGAAGTTGTTGACCGTATTGGGTGCGACCTCGGGATAAAGCTCGGCCTTTATGATATCGCCGTTTTCCATTTCGATTGTTACTACAGGATTGCTCATCAGTGTCTCTCCTTCAAAGTTCTTTCAATGTCGCGCGCGGCTTCTCGCTTTGCGTCGTCATTTCGTTTATCATACAATTTTTTGCCCTTGCACAGGCCAAGCTCGACCTTCACCCTACTGTCCTTAAAATAAAGCGACAGCGGAATAAGCGCCACGCCCTCCTGCATAACTCTTGCGTTGAGCTTGACTATCTCGCGCTTATGCATGAGCAGTCTTCTCGGGCGCACAGGGTCTTTATTAAAAATGTTGCCCTTTTCATACGGGCTTATATGCAGCGATCTGACAAACAGCTCGCCGTTTTTGATCGTGCAGTAGCAGTCCTTCATATTGACCGTTCCCGCTCTGAGGGATTTAACTTCCGTTCCGGCAAGCTCTATGCCGGCTTCAAACCTGTCAAGCACGAAATAATCGTGAAAGGCCTTGCGATTTGACGCTATCTGCTTTGTTCCGGTCTGCTTCGGCATTTGCTCACCTCCCGACCGTTAAGCTATTATAACACACCTTGTGCGAAAATTAAATAACATTCTGTAAATCACATGTGTGCTTTGAGTATATCCGCGATCTCCGCGACGTTTTTGAGAACATAATCCGGCTTGCGCTCGGCTTTTTCAATATCCTCAAGGCTGCTCTCGCCCGACAGGACGCACACGGACACTGCGCCGGCATTCTGCGCAACGGCTATATCGGTATAAAGCCTGTCGCCGACGCAGCAGATATTTTCGTTGGGAACGCCGGTCTGCTCCGATATTATGTCAACCATATTGCGGTTCGGCTTGCCGATAAACACCGGCTCGACTCCGCTTGCGGCGGTCAAAAGCGCGCAGATGCTGCCGCAGTCGGGCAGGACCTCATTTGCCGGCATGGGGCACACCCAGTCAGGGTTTGCGGCAACGAATGCAGCGCCGCGGCGAAGATAATGCACGGCTTTATCGAGCTTTTCATAAGTAAGCGTCGTATCAAAGCCAACGCAGACAACGCCGACCTCCTCGCTGTCGCCAAGGGGAACCCCATAGCTTTCAAGCTCGCCCAAAAACGCCGGAGTTCCGACGGGATAGACAAGCTTACCCTTGTGGCGGCTGTTGAGATACATTGCCGTTGCCATGCCGGAGGTGAAAACATTTTCCTTCTCGCAGGGAAAGCCGAGCTTTCTAAGGCGTGTTATATAGTCAACGCCGGCGCGCGAGGAGTTATTGGTCAGATATATATACTCTCTGCCGCTTTTCTTAACGGTATCGATAAAGTCCACCGCGCCGTCAAACACCTCGTCGCCGAGGTAAAGCGTGCCGTCCATATCCAGCAGAAACAGTTTTGTGTTCAGAAGCTTATCCATTCTCATACTCCGATCTAAAAATTTCAGAAATATTATATAGTTTTATGGCCTTAAAATCAACTACATCTTGCATTGCATCGCGGATATGATAAAATTACATTAAAAATTCGAAGGAGCTACGATATGGACATTGCTTTCAATAACGGCTGGCTTTTCACCGAGGACTACGACGCAGGCTTTGACAAGGCGTCCTCCGTCCGTCTGCCGCACACGGCAAGGGAGATACCTTATAATTATATCGACTGCCACGACTATCAAATGGTCTGCGGCTACAGAAAGAGCTTTACCGCTCCCTTGGAGTGGCAGGACAAGCGGCTTATACTGCGCTTTGACGGCGCAGCGCACGAGGCAACGGTATTCTGCAACGGAACGCGTGTCGGATATCACGCCTGCGGCTACACGGCGTTTTCAGTTGATATAACGGGCAGCATTGATTTCGGCTGTGAAAACGTCATCGATGTTCGGCTCGACACGCGCGAGAGCCTTAACATTCCGCCGTTCGGCTTTGTTATCGACTATCTGTGCTACGGCGGACTTTACCGCGAGGTGACGCTTGAGGTAAAGGATCCCGAGTATATCAAAGAAGTTCTAATCGAGAACACCGGTCTGCACGAGCTGCGAGTGAGGATCGAAAGCGAATGCGAAAGCGTTGCTACCGATATCGTTGACGGCAGCGGCAAGGTCATTACCTCGGCCTGCGGCAAGGCGTTTGAGCTGAGCGTTCCGAATGCACGGCTTTGGAGCTTGGACTCCCCTGCTCTGCACACGGCGCGTGTTCGCGCAATGCGCGGCGGCGAGGTCGTTGATGAAAAGAGCCTGCGTTTCGGCTTCAGAACCGTGAGGTTTGAAAACGACGGATTCTATCTCAACAGTCAGAGGATAAAGCTGCGCGGACTTAACAGGCATCAGTCATACGCCTATGTCGGCTATGCCATGCCGAAATCGGTGCAGGAGCTTGACGCCGAGATACTCAAAAACGAGCTTGGCGTTAACGCCGTGCGCACCTCGCACTATCCGCAGTCGCAACACTTTATATCGCGCTGCGATGAGCTGGGGCTGCTGGTGTTTACCGAAATCCCCGGCTGGCAGCATATCGGCGACGAGGACTGGAAGCGGCAGGCGGTTAAAAACACCGATGAAATGGTTCGGCAATATATGCACCATCCGTCTATCATGCTGTGGGGCGTCAGGATAAACGAATCGCAGGACTGCGACGAACTTTACAGAAAAACGAATGCCGTTGCGCACACACTCGACTCCGGCCGCCAGACGAGCGGCGTCAGGTACCTTGAAAAAAGCCGGCTGCTTGAGGATGTTTACGCATACAACGACTTTTCGCACACCGGCGACAATGCCGGTCTGAAAGCGAAAAAGAACGTGACGAGCAAGAAGCACAGGCCGTATTTCGTTTCCGAGTGCAACGGGCACATGTTCCCGACAAAGCCCTTTGACGATGAGCGGCACAGACTCAGCCACGCGCTCAGGCACGCGAAGGTGCTCGACGCGATGTACGCCGCCGACGATATATGCGGCATATTCCCGTGGTGCATGTTTGACTACAACACGCATCAGGACTTCGGCAGCGGCGACGGGATATGCTACCACGGCGTTATGGACATGTTCCGCAACCCGAAGCTCGCGGCCGCGGTTTACGCAAGCCAGAGCGACAACGTTCCCTGCTGCGTCGTCTCCTCATCCATGGATATCGGCGAGCACCCGGCCGGTGATATTGGCAAGGTCTATGTTTTTACCAATGCCGACAGCGTGAAGCTTTATAAGGACGGAGTTTTTGTCCGCGAGTTTTTCCCCGGAAAAGATGAATATCCCGCTCTCCCCCATCCACCGGTCATAATTGACGACTTTATCGGCGAGCTTCTTATAACGCAGGAGGGCTTTGACGAAAAGACGGCCGCCACTGTTAAAGAATGCCTGCTTGCCGTTGCCAAATCCGGTCCGAGCGCACTTCCTCCGAAAATTCTTGCAAAGTTTGCGCGGCTTATGCTAACAAAGGGCTTTAAGTTTTCCGACGGCGTTGAGCTTTACGGAAAATACGTCGGCAACTGGGGCGGCGAGGCCACGAAGTGGCGCTTTGACGCGATAAGAGACGGCGAGGTAATAAAAAGAGTGACTCGCTCGCCGGGTCAGAAGGTCCACCTTGAGGTAAGGCCGAGCAAAACCGAGCTTTCCGAGGGTAACACATACGATGCTGCCGAGGTTCGCATACGCGCGCTTGACGAATACGGCAGCCTCGCTCCGTATTGGCAGGAGCCTGTTGTTTTAAAATGCAGCGGCGCGCTTGAGCTTATAGGCCCCGAGATAATATCCCTCAAGGGCGGCTCCGGCGGCTGCTACGTCAAAACCGTCGGCAAAGCCGGGCTCGGCAGGCTCTCTGTAAACGATATTGAAATTGAATTTAATATAAACATGTAAATCACGGAGGATGTTACCATGAAGAGAAAAGCTTCTGTTATCGGCCTGCTGCTTGCGCTGCTTATGATACTCGGCGCATGCGGCGGCGCAAACGATAAGCCCGACGTCGGCGCCGCCGAAACTTTGCAGCCGACAGCCGAGCCTACGCAGCAGCCCACAGGTCCGGGAGTTGCCGCAACAGGTACTCCGGCCGTAACCAGCGGCAAGCTAATATACACTTTCGATTACGATCTCGGCATTCTTGACGGCAGCGGCACAAACGGCTGGTTTGTGGCATCGTGGCTTGCAAAAGGCTACGGCACTCGCTACTACGCGATAAATGTCGTAACAGGGCAGGTCATTCAAGGCGAAGAGGGTGCGGAGGTAGTTCTGTGTGCAAACGGTCTTGTACGCTTTATCTGGAAGGACGCAGACGGCAACGAGGTGTCTGCCGGCACCGTGTATTTCCCGGACGGCGAGCCTAAGACATTTGATCTTTATGCTCAGATCTACGGCCTTGACGGCACACTCAAGGAAGAGCGCAAGATATTAAGCTGGACTCAGACCTCGGAGGATCCGTATTTCACCGTTGTGCTGCCGGAAATGAACAAGATAATTTCCGAGCTTGGCGGCGGAAGCATTGCCGGCAATGAGCTTGTTCTCTCCGTTACCGACGATAACGGCGACGCAGTCGTTCTCGGCCTTGACGGCGAAGAGCTTATAAGACTCGCCGGCGTTGACGCATCGGAGGTTTACGCATATTCAAGCTCCGACGGAAGCTTTGTTTCCGTTTACCGTCCCGACAGCGACCAGACCGAGTTTTACCGCTTTTAAGGAGGCGAGCCTGTGAAGAGACGACTTCTTGCCGGTTTTTTGGCGCTTGTGATGGCGCTCGCACTGCTGCCGGCATCTGTCTTTGCCGCGTCGGATATTCCCGATGGCTATGTGCCGATCTACACTTTAGCAGACCTGAAGGAGAACATCGGCAGCGGCTATTACCTGCTGATGAACGATATCGACGCAAGCGCAGAGAACATTGCATACGACACGCTTAACAACGCAGCCTGCGGCACTTTGCCTAAAGGCGGAGTTGTTAACGGCAACGGCCACACTATATATAATCTCAAAAGCACGCTCATTGAGAAAAACTTAGGCACCATCAAGAATCTTAATGTTGCCGTAATAAGCACCGATGAAGATAACGATGTTTTGGGCACTGACAGCGGCATTTGCGGCATTGCTTATTACAACTCATACGGTGATGACACTGGCCTTATTGAAAACTGCAATGTCAGCATGACAGTACGGCGCAGTTTTGATAAGCTCAACATAGGATTCATAACATGCGGTATTGCGAGAGGGAAAGGCTCAGTAAGAAACTGCATCGCCGACCTTGACATCGACCTTAAATACACCGGCACGAATAAAGACAGCGATATCAGCGTTGCCGGCATAGGCGACAACAGTCGCTTTGCCGATATTGACAGCTGCCTTGTTATGGGCTCGGTCAATATTCAGACGCCCGGTTATGCGCGTTTGGCAGGCATCAGCGACGAAGACTCAAAAAACTCCGCCAATGCCCTCGAAAAGGTCAATGTTGAATGCGCAAGCACTTCCCGAAGCGCATATGATTTCTTCACGCTCAGCAGCGCGAGCAGTGTTCGCAATTCCGGCGGTCAAAGCATTAATAACAGAGTCGCGGACGATCTTGCAGTAAACTATACTTACAACGGCAATGCTGTTCTCAACGGTAAGCCCGATGCCGAGAGCAAGCTCTACACTCTTGAAAGCCGCGCAAGCATTCTCAAAGAATGGGATCTTTCCAACGTCCCCTCCGAGACTCCGCCGACAGATCCAAAGCCGGGAGATAACGAGTCCATTACCGTTGACTTCAATTTCGAGGGCAATATAGGCCACACACGGTCTTGGCAGTTTAATTACACCGACGATTACTTCTACGCTCAAGATGACGGCTACGGCTACAGTGCCGATCTTGCAAAGGCCTCGCTGTGCCTTGAAATGACGACCTTCTCGACAAATGCTAACACCACATGGCGCGGCGAAGGCGTCGGCACGGCGATTTCCAGAACCGAAAATGTTCGGGAGCTGCTGAACAAGCTGAATTTCAGCTCGATTCAATACGTTAATTATGATGTGCCGCTTGATGATACCTCGGACAAGGTCGCCTACACGCTGGCAATGAAGTATATCAAGAATAAGGACGGCGGCACGGACACCCTGATCGCCGTTCCTATCCGCGGCGGCGGCTACGGCGGTGAATGGGCAAGCAACTTCAACGTGTACAACAGCGATGAAAAACTCAGCCGCAACCATTACGGCTTCCAGACTGCTGCCAACGACGTTCTGAGCGGTCTTAGTGACTATGTTCAGAGCCACGAGATCAAGGGTGACCTGAAGATCTGGGCAGTAGGCTTCAGCCGCGGCGCTGCCGTTGCCAATCTCCTGGGACGCGCGCTGAACAATGCGACGATCGGCGGAATAAAGCCCAACGTCGTGGATATATACGTCTACACATTTGCAACTCCGGCAGGCGCATCCCGCGACTCGGCAGAAACGTTTTTTGACCCTAACATTTTCAACATAGTAAGTCCTGTGGACCTTGTCCCTCGCGTTGCTCCCACGGCATGGGGCTTTACGCGGTACGGAACAACGCTGTCGCTTCCCTACGATAAAAACGACAAGCTGTGGGATAAATTTGAGGAGATCTCCGGAATGTTTACCCGAGAAATCAAACCCTCTCAGCGCACATTTTTGGATAGGTTCTGCGAGGTAGCCTTCACAAACGGTCCCGGCGGCAGCTCCGCATTCGGAAAAGTTCTCTACACAGATGTCCAGCAGGATATAATGGACTTCACCGGAAGCGAGCTCGGTACCCCTCCCGGCTCTCCTTTTGAAAAGAGCGACACTTTAAGGTGCGTGCTCTCAAACAGCGCACTCAAGAAAGTGCTCAGTTGTGCACTGTTAAATTATACGCTGATCCCCGATGCTCTTCTGAATCTCAACACGCTCGGACTTGCCCACTATCCCGAGCACTATCTTGCGCATCTGGAAGTTGACAATTTGCAGAGCGAAGACGATTTCGTAAGCTCCTATCACGCACGCACCGTCCTGGTGTATCCGCCTGCGGACAAGCAGCTTAAAACCTGTGACATCAAGGTCGATTTCTGGAACACAAAAGGCCAGTCCGCCGGCAGCTATGCAAACGGTACCTGCGTCAGCGGAGAGGTATCACTCGAGATGACAGATATCGGACTCATCGCCACTTTGCCCGAGGGTTCGGGATACAGCTTCACGGTTTCCGGATCAGATGCAGCCAACGTCGGTGCAGAGATCTACACTTACGACGCATCCGAGCTTGAGCCTGTCCGCACCGTTGACTTTGCTTCTCTCCCGATATCTGACGGCGAAAGCAGCACGGTTTTCATACCCATGGATGAATACGATGACTATTACGCAAAAGATGGCAGCGGGAACATATATGCCCCCGACAGCGACAGCGAAAATCCCGACCTGCCGGATGACCCGGATGAACCGTACACAAACAACTTTACCGATGTTTCGGAGGGGGCATACTACTATGATGCTGTTTTGTGGGCAGTCAATGAAGGCATAACTAACGGAACTACAGAAACGACTTTCAGTCCGTATGCAAGCTGCACCCGTGCTCAGGTCGTCACCTTCCTGTGGAGGGCAGCCGGATGCCCCGAGCCCGCATCGACCGTCTGCCAATTCGTCGATGTTCCAAAGGGCAGTTTTTACTACAAAGCCGTTCTGTGGGCCTCCCAGGAAGGCATCACCACCGGTGTCACCGCCGATCACTTCCAGCCGGGCGCGACCGTCACCCGGGCCCAGGTCGTTACATTTCTCTGGCGCTGGGATATGTATCCTCAAGCCGATAAATCGGCCGGTTTTACAGATGTCCCGAAGCATGCATTTTATGCAGATGCAGTAGACTGGGCGGTCGAAGTCGGCGTGACAAAAGGCACCACGGCAAAAACATTTTCTCCGAATGACAAGTGCATACGCGCGCAGATCGTAACTTTCCTCTATCGCTACTTTGTAGTCGATTGAGATACGAAGCAAAAACAAATTACACGGTGCAGCTTTCAGGATGCACCGTGTTTTTACATGTATAATGTAAAATTTATAATACGCTGCCGTAATGACGGCGGCTGTGTTATAATGATCTCATGATATATAGAAAGTAAGGCGAACATTATGTGGATACTTTTCGCGTTCGGCTCGGCTCTCTTTGCCGGTCTGACGTCGGTTCTCGCAAAATGTGGGATCAAAAAGACCGATTCCGACGCCGCAACTGCAATACGAACCATAGTTGTACTTATTTTCTCGTGGCTGATGGTTTGGATAGTCGGCTCGGCTCCGACCATCACCGGGCTGAGCGCAAAAACGTGGATATTCCTCATCCTGTCCGGCATTGCGACCGGCGCATCGTGGCTTTGCTATTTCAGGGCGCTGCAGCTCGGCGATGTGAACAAGGTCGTGCCGATAGACAAGTCCTCAACGATACTCACCATAATTCTGGCGCTGATCTTCCTCGGCGAGCCGATCTCGTGGCTTAAAGCGGCGGCTGTTGTCCTCATCGGCATCGGCACGTTCATGATGATCGAAAAGAAGGCTGATACCGAGCAGAAGCAGGAGAAAAAGAGTTGGCTGCTGTATGCCGTTCTGTCGGCAGTATTTGCGTCGCTGACCTCTATCCTCGGCAAGATCGGCATTGACGGCGTTGAGTCAAACCTCGGAACAGCCATCCGCACAGGCGTTGTGCTGATCATGGCGTGGCTGATCGTGTTCATAAAGGGCAAGCAGCACACGCTAAAGGATATTCCCAAAAACGAGCTGGGCTTTATCTGCCTTTCCGGACTTGCTACCGGCGGCTCGTGGCTGTGCTACTATAAAGCGCTTCAGGACGGCCTTGCAAGCGTGGTCGTTCCGATAGACAAGCTGAGCATACTTGTTTCGATCGGCTTCTCGGCGCTTGTTTTCAAGGAGCGGCTGTCAAAGAAAGCGGCCGTCGGCCTTGTGCTCATAGTCGTCGGAACGCTTATGATGCTGATCTAAACTTACGCCCTAATAAAATCATTGTTGTCTCCTCATTGCAATTATAATCACGGAGGATATGAAAGGAATATCTCGAGCTTTGCCTTGCCGGAGAATCGACCATTATCCCACGAAAGGAAATGCAGGCTAAAAAGCAGGAGCGTCTGCGCCAAACGATCAAGGAGCTTGAAGACAGCACCGCCTATATCGACTGGAAGCAGAATTTCTATGACGAGGTACTGTCCGGAAAGCGTCCGTATGTCAGCAACCTTATCCGCACCGAAAAGGACTGAAAAAAGTCTGCGGCAGTTTGCTGCAATAAAAAGATCACCGGGAAAAGTCAAATACTTTTCCCGGTGATCTTTTCCATGGAGCTGGTGGTGAGAATCGAACTCACAACCTTCTCATTACGAGTGAGATGCTCTACCATTGAGCCACACCAGCAAAGGACATTTCGCATTTTAGCACATGGCGGCGATAAAGTCAAACAAAAAAAGTTATAACTGCTCGTTATTGCTCAAATTTGTAAGACATTATGCTGACAATTTATGTTTATAAAAAATATAAGAATTTCAGCACTTTTTCAATGCTACAAAACAGTCGCAAACCGTTTACATAATTATTTCAAAAAATTATTTTGCAAATAGTTATCAACATTTTCAACAGAGTTTCCAACACTGAAAAATCATTGAATTTCAGTATTTAGCGCCGATATGTAAAATTATGTAGAGTCCTGAAGTCGAATTTTGTTACATTTTGAAAACATCATTTCGTTTACATAAGTCCATTTTTGTTAAGAGATTGAAACTCTTTGCCACCGACGATAATATGGTCAAGTAATTTTATATCGACAAGCTCCAAAGCTTTCTTCACAAGAACGGTACAGTACTCATCCTCCTTCGACGGAAGCGGCAGCGCACCGGGGTGGTTATGGGCAATGATAACGGCAGCAGCGTTGCTTTTTATAGCCGCCTCAACAAGCATTCTTATGCCGACCTCCGTTGCGTTTACAACGCCTCGGCTTATCTCCTTGCAGGCTATTATACCGTTGGATGAGTTTAAAAGCAGCGCATAGCATATCTCATTTACCTCGTACATGAACTTGGTGACAAAATATGCACCGGCATCCTCGCTGCGGCGGATGACCTTCGTCGGTATGCTTTTAGTAAGCAGATAGCGACGGCTGACCTCGGGAATGAGCTTTATGAGCGTTGCGGCGTTCTCGCCTATCCCGTCAACGCGCATAAGCTCCTCGTGCTTTGCTTCAAAAACGGATGCGAGCGAGCCGAACTGCTTTAAAAGCCTATGCGCAAGTTCATTTGTGTCCTTACGCGGAACGGCGTAGAAAAGCAGCATCTCAAGTGCGTTATGATCGTTAAAGCCATCAAGGCCGGCCTCGACAAAGCGGCTTTTCATCCGCTCCCTGTGTCCGTCATGTACGCCCATACGTTCTCTCCCTACAGTTCCATATTCGCGTAGGCATTGAGATCCCAGCCGGCAGTGTTCCCGGCGAGGTACTCATAGTAACCCTGACAGCCTATCATTGCCGCATTATCGCCGCAAAGCTTCAACGGCGGAACGAACAGCTCACAGCCGTTTTTCTCGGCGGCAGCCTTGAAATCGGCACGGATGCGCGAATTTGCCGCAACACCGCCGGCAATGGCTATTTTTTTATAGCCGAGCTCCTTTGCCGCCATCATTGTGCGAGGCACAAGAGCATCGCTCACGGCGGCCGTGAAGGATGCCGCAAGCGAGGCTCTGTCCAGTTCCTCTCCCTTTTGCTCGGCATTGTGCACGATATTTATCACGGCAGTTTTAAGGCCGGAGAAGCTCATTTCATATGGATGCCCCTCAATATGCGTGCGCGGCAGATGATATTTTTTATCGTCGCCGCCTTGCGAAAGATCGTCAATGGGCTTGCCCCCGGGATACGGCAGTCCGAGCACGCGTGCGGTTTTATCAAAGCACTCGCCTGCCGCATCGTCGCGCGTTGCGCCGATGACATTTAGATCTGTATAGCTCCGCACGTCGATTATAAGCGTATTGCCGCCTGATATCGCAAGGCACAAAAACGGAGGCTCAAGCTCGGGATATGCTATGTAGTTTGCCGCAACGTGCCCCTTTATATGGTGCACGGGGATAAGCGGAACGCCGAGGCTCATGGCAGCTGCCTTTGCAAAGTTGAGTCCGACAAGCACAGTCCCGATAAGTCCGGGCGCATAGGTCGCCGCGACGGCATCGATATCGCTTTTTTCTATTCCTGCAGCCTCCACGGCGCGCTGCGCAAGACGGGATATGACCTCGACATGGCTTCTCGACGCTATCTCCGGCACAACACCGCCGTAAATGGCGTGCAGGTCGGCCTGCGAGAATATCTGATCTGTCAATACGTTCCGTCCGTCTTCTACAACAGCGACGGCTGTTTCGTCACAGGATGATTCAAAGGCAAGTATTTTCATTTCTCTTCCTCACTTAGAAAACAAGTCATCAAAACGGCGTCCTCCTTCGGCAGGCTGTAGTATCCCTTTCGCCGGCCGACCTCGATGTAGCCGTGTTTTTTATATAAGCTCTGCGCCGGCACATTGCCAAGGCGCACCTCGAGCGTCAGAAAGCTTAGCTTCTTAGCCTCGGCTCGTGCGCGAAGCTCGTCAAGCAGCATATCGGCTATCCCCTCGCGCCGCCTGTCCTGCGACACGGCGACGTTTGATATATACCCCTCGTCAAGGACGTACATAAGGCCGACATAGCCAACTGCCCTGCCGTTTTCGGCCTCGGCAGCAAGAAAAACATGCATGGAATCCGTCATTTGAGCTGTAAGCTGCTCGCGAGTCCACGGCAGTGAAAAGCACTGCTGCTCGATGCGCAGGATATCGTCAATGTGCTCGGCTCTTGTATCGACAATGCGCACCATTACATGTCCTCCTCGCGCAGCTCGTCGATAACGGCAAGAGCTTCATCCTCAATGCGCAGAACACATTTTTTCCAGCCAAGCGGCAGCGTCGGCGGATAGATATCCTCATCGGCAAGACACATTATGCGCTCGTCCATATCCTGATATTCGTCCGACAGCTTCTGCGCCTGAAGCGCCGTCATGCACAGCACGACATCGCATCGTTCGATAAGCTCGCGCGTTACCGGCACAGGATATCCGTGCGGCAGCCTTATATCGAGCGCTTCGCAGCATTTTTTCACACGCGGATTTATTTCGTCCTTAACGTCGATCCCGGCCGAATATGCCATGATCTCCGGGCAGTAATCGCCCTTTGACGAGTTAAATACCGCTTCTGCAACAAGCGACATGCTGTTATCATCGCACACAAACAGTATGCTTTTTACGTCAATACCGCCAAAACCATAAAGCTCGGACTGGCGCTCGTCCCAACGCTCAAGGCTGCGGTCGCCGGCCTGGCTTTCGATATGGTGCGTAAGCTCATGGTGGAGCGTGCTCTTTAAGCGTCGGCGGAAGGTCTCATCATCCATGTCTCCGTAAAGCTCTGTAAACGAACCGTAATACAGCTCGATATGCCGCCCCATTTTATCGCGGAAATACATGCCGAGCGTGTATCTTCCGTCGTCGCTGCGCACGGCGTCCTCAACGAAGCTGACGCCGCCGTTTAAGTTTTTGAATATTTCCTCGGGCAGCTCGTCAACAAGATCGTCGAGAACGTCCCCGGCTTGTTCATAAGTCAGCATCAGTGTGCCTCCGCCCAGCTGTGGCCTATTTTCGCATCGACCGTGAGCGGTACGCTGAGCTTGGCAGCTCCGCTCATCTCCTCGCGCAGAATGTCTGCAACCGTCTGCGCCTCGGACTCGGGGCATTCGCAGATAAGCTCGTCATGCACCTGCAAAATGAGCCTTGCCTTTAGTCCCTCGGCTTTGAGCCTGTTATACACATTCACCATTGCAAGCTTTATAATATCCGCCGCAGTGCCCTGGATGGGCATATTCAGCGCAACGCGCTCGCCAAACGATCTTGTGTTGAAATTCGACGATTTAAGCTCCGGCAGATCGCGGCGGCGCGAATAGATCGTCGTGACATATCCGTCCTGCTTTGCCTTTTCGACGATGGACTTCATATATTCGCGCACACCGTCGTATTTATTTAAATACGCATCCATGTACGCCTTTGCCTCCCCCTGCGTTACGCCGATATCCTGCGCAAGCGACCACGGTGATATGCCGTAGACTATGCCGAAGTTTACGGCCTTTGCGCGGCTGCGCTGCAAGGGCGTTACCTCATCGATCGGCGTATTGAACACCTGCGAGGCCGTAACTGTGTGTATATCTTCGCCGCTTAAAAACGCCGCGCGCATATGCTCATCGCCGGATATATGCGCAAGCAGCCTCAGCTCTATCTGACTGTAGTCGGCATCGACAAGGACATTTCCCTTAGATGCAATGAACATCTCGCGGATATGGCTGCCGAGCTCCTTGCGTATGGGTATGTTCTGAAGATTAGGGTCGGTGCTCGACAGTCGGCCGGTCGCGGTGACGGTCATCTGGAACTTGGTTCTTATCCTGCCGTCCGGATCGATGAGCTTCAAAAGCCCGTCGGCATATGTGCTCTTGAGCTTTGTGAGCATGCGGTAATCGAGAACCATGTTCACTATCGGGTGCTTGCCGCGCAGCTTTTCAAGAACGTCGGCATTTGTGCTCCAGCCGGTTTTCGTTTTTTTGCCGGCCGGGAGCATGAGCTTATCGAAAAGCACCTCGCCGAGCTGCTTGGGCGAATTGATGTTAAACTCGCACCCGGCCTGCTCGTATATGGCGCGCTCCAGCTCCGCTATCGTGCCGGTCAGCCCTTCGCCAAAGCTCATGAGAGCCGCCTTATCTATCATAAAGCCCTGCTCCTGCATATCGGCCAAAACGCGGCACAGCGGCATTTCTATCTCGTAGAAGAGCTTTGTCATGCCAAGCTGCTCAAGCTTTTTCTCGGTCACAGGGCGCAGTCTGTACACAGCCTCCGCTCCGTCAAGCTCCATGCCGCAATAGCCCATGCTGAGCCTGCCGAGGCTGTAATCTCCGGCAGTTGCGTCAAGCAGGTAGCCTGCAAGCGCCGTATCGTATACAAAGCCGTCAAGCGGCAGCTTTTCGGCAATGAGCTGCGTCATCAGGTTTTTGACATTGTGCGCAGTCTTCTTGACTTTATCCGAAAACACAAAGCTCAGAAGCCTTGAATAGTCGTCTCCGAGGCTGCTCCAACGTGCAATGTACACTGCCCTCCCGTCACATATCTCAATACTGTCAAAGCTTTCATCCGCCGTTACGGCAATCTCGTCGGCACTCTGAACAGCCTGCATTATCTCGTCAAACGAGGCATATTCAACATATTCAATTCGCTCAATCACAGCCTTCTGCGCGCTCTCGGCACTTTCGCTCACGCCCCATTTTTCGATGAATTTATTAAATCCGAGCTTTTTGAGCACATCGTACAACTCAGGCTTATAGTCCTCGTTCCACTTTGCGTCATCGGGTGCAAACTCTATCGGCGCATCGGTGTGTATCGTTGCAAGCTCATAGGACAAAAAGGCGCTCTCCCTGCCCTCGCGCAGTTTTTTGCGCATACTCTCTTTGACATCTATGGTGTCAAGCCCGGCATAAATGGTCTCGATATCCTTATACTTCTGAACAAGACCCATAGCCGTTTTTTCGCCCACGCCGGGCACGCCGGGAATGTTATCCGAGCTGTCGCCCATCAGAGCCTTGAGATCGATAATGTGCTTTGGCTCAAAGCCGTACTCGTCAAAAAACAGCTTTGGAGTATACTCGGTCGTCGTTGTCTGCCCCATACGGCTTTTGACATGGCAGACATGCGTCGTTTCACTTATAAGCTGGAAGCTGTCCTTATCGCCGGTGACGATGCGGCAGTCCCAGCCGGCGGCGCTGCACCGCGCAGCGACCGTACCGAGCAGATCATCGGCCTCGTAGCCCTCAAGCTCAAGGCGAAGAATGCCCATTGCGTCAAGCACCTGCTTGAGTATCGGCATCTGAACGGCAAGCTCCTCGGGCATGCCCTTGCGCTGAGCCTTATATCCGGCGTATCTCAGGTGCCGGAACGTCGGCGCTTTGAGGTCAAATGCAACACACACGGCCTCGGGCTTTTCATCGTCAAGCAGCTTGCGTAGTATGGCAAGGAAGCCGTACACGCCGTTTGTGGGCGTTCCGTCGGGCGCCGTGAGCGCGCGTATGCCGTAAAACGCGCGGTTTACTATGCTGTTTCCGTCAAGTATAAGAAGTTTCATCATTTCACCTCGCCGCGCAGGCGGACGATCTCGTCTCTAAGCTGAGCCGCAAGCTCGAATTCAAGCATTTTTGCCGCGGCTTTCATTTCCTTTTCGAGCTTTTCGATAAGCTCCTTGCGCTCGGACTTTGTGAGCTTCACTCCGTCGGCACGGCGCAGAGTTTTCTCGCTCTCGCTGGATATCTCGATAAGCTCGCGAACGCTTTTTACTATCGTTTTCGGCACGATGCCGTGCTCTGCGTTATATGCCGCCTGCTTTGCGCGGCGGCGCTCGGTTTCGTCGATTGCAAGACGCATCGACCTCGTCACGGTATCGGCATACATGATCACCGTGCCCTCGGCGTTGCGTGCCGCGCGGCCGATGGTCTGGATAAGACTCGTTTCGCTTCGAAGAAAGCCCTCCTTATCGGCATCGAGAATTGCAACAAGGCTCACCTCCGGGAGGTCAAGTCCCTCGCGCAGGAGGTTTATGCCGACAAGCACGTCAAAATCGCCGAGGCGCAGGCTGCGGATTATCTCCATACGCTCTATCGCGCCGATATCGTGGTGCATGTACCTGCACTTTATGCCGGCGGCTCCGAGGTATTCGGTAAGATCCTCAGCCATTTTCTTTGTGAGCGTCGTTACCAGAGTGCGCTGGCCCTTTTCGATGCGTATATTTATCTCGCTTATAAGATCGTCGATCTGCCCTTCTATCGGCCGAACGGATATCTCGGGGTCGAGCAGGCCGGTCGGGCGGATTATCTGCTCGGCTATCTGCCCTGCCCTTTCGCGCTCGTAATCGCCGGGCGTTGCGGAGACATACACGGCCTGATTTATGCGCTCCTGAAATTCCTCGAATTTGAGCGGTCGGTTATCATAAGCCGACGGCAGACGGAAGCCGTATTCAACCAGGGACTCCTTGCGCGCGTGGTCGCCGCGGTACATCGCCCTGACCTGCGGCAGAGTGACGTGGCTTTCATCAACGAACAGCAGGAAATCCTTCGGAAAGTAATCGAGCAGCGTCATTGGCGCAGAGCCTGCCGGGCGGTTTGAGATTATGCGCGAATAGTTCTCGATGCCCGAGCAGTAGCCCAGCTCCTGCATCATCTCGATATCGTAATTTGTGCGCTGCGATATGCGCTGCGCTTCAAGCAGCTTGCCGTTATCCTGAAAGTATTTTACGCGCTCGGCGCACTCGGCGCGGATATCGTCGATAGCTCGCGCCATCTTATCGCGGCTTACGACATAGTGGCTGGCCGGATATATCGCAGCGTGGTTCAGATAGCGTACGGGCGCGCCGGTCACGACGTTCACCTCGCTTATTCTGTCCACCTCATCGCCGAAAAACTCGACGCGGATGGCCTTATCCGTTGCATAAGCCGGGAATATCTCGACCGTGTCGCCGCGGACGCGGAACATATTTCGCTCGAAAGCAATGTCATTTCGCTCATAGCGTATCTCGATGAGCTTGCGCAGAAGCTCGTCAAAATTGCGCGTCTGTCCCGGGCGCAGGGATATGACCATGTTTTTATAGTCGATCGGGTCGCCGAGACCGTAGATGCACGAGACGGATGCAACGACTATGACGTCGCGCCGCTCAAAAAGGCTCGACGTTGCACTGTGGCGCAGGCGCTCGATCTCATCGTTTATGGCGCTGTCCTTTTCAATGAAGGTATCCGTGTGCGGAATATACGCCTCGGGCTGATAATAGTCATAGTACGAGACGAAATACTCCACGGCGTTATCCGGAAAAAACTCGCGAAACTCCGAGCACAGCTGCGCCGCAAGGGTCTTATTGTGCGCCAGAACAAGCGTCGGGCGATTGAGCTTTTCGATAACGCTCGCCATGGTGAAGGTCTTGCCCGAGCCGGTCACGCCGAGCAAAACCTGCTCATCGAGTCCGTTTTCGATGCCGCGCACGAGCGTCTCTATGGCCTCCGGCTGATCGCCCATCGGCGAATATGAAGATTTCAAAACGAATTTATCCAAATCGGGCAGCCTCCGCATAGCATTATCAATAGTATTATCATTTTATTATACCACGCACATAAAAAAATCACAAGGCAGACAAGCTGCCTTGTGATAGATTTTGGTTTTTGCGATCAGATCTGGTAGGACGCCCAGTCGATATCGGGAACCTTTTCGGTCCACTTCTCGTAGACGCTGTCGCCCACGCGGTCGCACTTATGATAGTTCGTCGCTTCCTGTACGTCCTTGTAGTACCATGCGTCTGCGTCCATGTTGTCGCTCCACATGTTCATGTCGGACGTCGGCAGGAGGTCGGACACGCTCTCGGTCTGGCGATCGAGGACGCGGTTTATCATTGCGAAGGTCTCTGCACGGGTGATGTTGTTGTTCGGACGGAAGGTGCCGTCTTCATAGCCGTTTATCCAGCCGTTGCCTGCGGCAAGCTCGATGTTCTTCTGTGCCCAGTGGCCGTTGATGTCGCTGAAGGTCTTGGTGTTCACATCAAGCTTTGCAAAGCGCGCTATGATCGTTGCAAGCTCTGCACGGGTGATGCTCTTGTTCGGCTGGAAGCTGCCGTCGGTGTAGCCCTTGATGATGCCCATGTTCGTAAGCGTTGCTATCGCGCGGTTGCACCACATGCCGGCCTTAACGTCGGTGAAGTCGCCTGCGGTCGTCGTGTACTGCTCGCGTGCCTCATCGGTCAGCAGGCGGAAGAAGATAGTTGCTACCTCTGCGCGGCTGATGTCGTTGCTCGGGCGGATGGTGCCGTCGGTGTAGCCGATGACGTAGTTGAAGTGGATCTCCTTATTGAGGACCTCGATTGCCTTGAGAACGCCGTTGACGTAGGTGATCTTATAGTTTGCGGTGACATCCTCGCCCTTTGCGTTCTTGATGACTGCATCGGACGCAACGTTCGGGGACTCGCCCGGCTCGCTCTGGATGCCGGTGATCTTGACGGAATCGACCTTGTCGCCGGTCGCGAGACCTTCGACGGTGTACTTATCGCAGGTTACGGGGGCGATGCCCTCGGCGCTGCCGGCGGTGATGGTCAGAGGACGCTGCGTGATCGTCAGCACGCCGTCTGCCTTGATGATGAACTCAACGTTCTTGAAGCGTGCGTTGGTGTTCTTGAACTGATCGGCCTTGAGACCCATCTCGTAGGTTCCGGCGTTTATGCCGCTTGCGAGCGCCTTGCCGCTGAAGGTGAAGTCCTTCTCGGTGTAGCGCGAGTCGCTGATCTTCACGGTGTAGTCCTTGACGCTGTGCTCGGCGCCGTCATACACGACGCTGTCGCTGTTGCCCGTGATCTCGACCGTGATCTTGTCGGTTATCGGCGGATTCACAGGGGGGATATAGGGGCGCTCTTTGATGGTGAGCGTGCCGGCATTGTAAGTGACGGTGTAGTTGCCCTGTGCTTCAGCACCGGCCGGGGTGATCGAATAAGTTCCGGCAGTCTCGCCCTTTTCGCGGCTTATGGTGTAGCTTACCGTATCGTTATTGATAGTTCCGGTGACAGTTGCCTCAAATGCAGGATCCTTTTCGCCAACGTACTTGGTGTAATCCTTTGCTGTTACGGTTACGGCAAGCGGAGTGATGCTGAGTTTACCTTCGCTCGTTTCAATATTATAGTTATCGGCGTTGAATGCATCACCATGCACAAATGTTATTTTGTTAGTAACTTCACCTTCGGAAACGTTTGTTACGCTGCCGGTTGCCTTGATATCCGTAACTTCGCCCAGAACAAAGCCGTCGCCGGTTACTGTAACAACAGGACGTGTAAGCGGAGTGCCGTCATAGGTCTTGCTTGCAGTTTCGGATGTGAGGGTGACGGTGCGCGGAGTGACTTTCAGGGTGTACGTTGCCGTCGCGTCACTGTAGTTTGCCATCGACGCCTTAACGGTGACATTAATTTCGCCGACGTCCTTTATTGTGGGAACGGTGTCTGTCCACGTTGCGCCATTGTCGGTGCTATATTCTATGGTAGCGCCATCAACATTTGCCGTTGCGGCTTCACCGTGGGAAGCGCCGTCATATTTGCCGGTGTAATTGTTGCCGGATACGATGAGTCCTGTGTTTGCGGCAATGCTGAGCGTCATGGTGCCGGACGCCTCTACAGAAGCCGCACCGTTCTCCTTGTTTACGTCGCTGACAACGCACGTTACTTTGTAGTTATAAGTGCCTACGTCAGGAGAAGTGATAGCAGCTGCTGATCCTGCCGTCCAAGTGCCGGTTGTTTTATTTGCCTCGATAACATATGTACCGACAATACCGCCTTTTTCATCAATGACAGTGTAAGTGATATTTACATAGTCGTTCTTTTCGCCGTCTGCAATGTTATCTTTCTTGAGCATTGCTTCGAACTCATCTTTGATGGTAAAGCCGTTGCCGTCGTAGGTTTTGCTGTTTGTGTAAGAAGCGCTGAAGCCATTTACTATACTTACAGGAACCTGGGGGTTCCCGACAGATGCAATCGTTTCTCCATCAAGAGTTATGTTTGCACCTGCGTTTGCAGGCTGAGTGCCGCCATAGGTCTTAGTGCGATCTACGGTGATCTTGAACTCTACAATGAGTTTCTTTCCGAAGTCATTATCTGTGCCGGGATGTTGGGTTTCGGATACGTAGTTTGCGCTGTAGTTAAAGCCGGTTACGGTGACTGCATTGCCAGAAATCTTGACATCGCCGGGGAAGTCTTCCCAGTCGCCAAATGTCTTGCTATTGCCGTCATAGTCTGCGGTGTAGACTTTAACGTCTGCGACATTTGCAGGAGCAATGAAGTTAGACGCGATATTATCCGTCAGGACAGCGGTGCTGCCAAGATCAATGCTGGGCTTGCCGATGGCTTCGCCAAGCTGAGTAAATACGCTGCCGAGAGAGTTTGCATCGCTTGCGACTTTGTAGAAGCCTTTTGTTACGTCTCCGGTGCCGGTGTCCTTCATGCTGCTTGCTTCAGGATAGTTGGACGAGACAAGGTGCATGTAGCGATTGGTTCGTCCGTTGTCGTTATTGGCAGGAAGCGACTCACCTACGCTTGCCCCATCGAAAATACCAATGGTATATACAGATGCGCCGTAGGACTCATTCTTGAGAGTTTTTGCCTTATCTATTGCAGCCTTTGCTACTCTTCCATCAAAGCCGTTGTCGTGATTCGGTTCACCATCGGTAAACATAATCACAACACGATTGCGGTCTTTCGGCACCTGGCCAGCAGCACCAAATACATCGATTGCTTTTTCAAGGCCGTAGTCAGCCGCTGTTGCGCCGCTGGCTGTGAGAGCGTTTACCGCAGCCTTCAACGATGCTGCACCATCTGTATTAGCCTCTGTCAGATTCTGCACTATCTGAGTGTAGTTATAGGTATACCTGCCCTCTTTATATGTATCATTGCCGACCGTGTCTTTTTTATCGCCGGCAAACTTTACGATAGCAATTTTACTTGTGGGGTTATCCTCGGCAATAACATCAATAAACGAATTGACGGCCGATTTAAGAGCGGTAATTTTTGTATTGCTGCTAAAGAACTGCACATGGTCAGAAGCTATATCTTCGGCAGAGGTCATGGGAGTGTACTTTTTTCCCGCAACATGACCAAAGAACCACGTACAGCCGTCGGTAAATTCTTTGCATTTGGAGCACCAGCTTACTCCAGTGTAGCTTCCATTTGCATCCTTGATGTAATAAGTATAATTTGAATTTTTTTCAGGATTGTATTCTTCGACATAAGCAGCGTCTCCCTCGCCAAACCCCTCATCCATAGAGCCGGATACGTCGAGGACGAGGACGGCATCGATCGGAGTCGTCGTGCCCGGGGTAACGCTGCCGCTGACGTACTGCTCAAGCGTCACCTTATACGTGTCGTCGGAGACATGCGTAACGGTCTTGTCCATGACAACGCCGCCTGTCTCGCTGTGCGTATTGTATGACTCTTCTCCGTCCGCAAATGCCGAGAACGGCAGGAGCGTGAAGATCATGCAGATGCACATGAGAAGCGCAAGTCCGCGTTTTCTTACATTCATTATTTTTCCTCCTCGTATAATAAGTTTCAAAGTTAATAGTTTCAGGTATCAGCAGGCTTTGAGGTGCCCGTGATACAATAGCTGTA
>ENA-ORLY01001721-ORLY01001721.1-human-gut-metagenome-genome-assembly--contig:-NODE-1721-length-24513-cov-5.043460_pt1 | contig 24513 bp, 18 predicted proteins | sample MGYA00243071_ERZ508832 | MGnify/ENA primary metagenome ERZ508832 (study PRJEB26277, sample SAMN04329777) | human gut metagenome | biome: human-associated habitat | host: Homo sapiens | place: USA... | reverse complement strand
CTGCTCGTCCACGACCACCAGCTTGACGGTGGTGGAGCCGGAGTCGATGCCGATATGCACCGGGCCGCACTGGGCGCTGAACGGCACCCGGGGCACGCTGTGGGACATGTGCCGGGCATGGAACGCCTCGTACTCTTCCTTGTTGGCAAAGAGGGGCGGCTCGCTGGCATAGGTTGCCGTGGCGGCGTACTCATCCAGCGCCTTGGCCACCTCCGAGAGGTTGAACGCCTTATCCGCGTAAAGGGCGGCACCCAGCGCCACATACAGCAGGCTGTTCTCAGGGCAGGTACCCGTTACGCCCAGCGCTTCATCAAAGCTCTTGCGCAGCACGGTGCTGAACGTCAGCGGTCCGCCCAGATACAGGATGTTGCCCTGGATGGGGCGGCCCTGTGCCAGGCCGGCAATGGTCTGGTTGACCACTGCCTTATAGATGCTGGCCGCGATATCTTCCGTCCGGGCACCCTGGTTGATGAGGGGCTGGACGTCGCTCTTGGCAAACACGCCGCAGCGGGAAGCGATGGTATAAGTACGCTGTGCCTGCTCGGCTGCTTTGTTCATCTCGTCGGCGCTCATTTTCAGCAAAGTTGCCATCTGATCGATGAACGCACCCGTGCCGCCGGCACAGCTGCCGTTCATCCGCACCTCGGTGCCGTTGGTCAGGAACAGGATCTTCGCATCCTCGCCGCCCAGCTCGATCACGCAGTCCGTCCGGGGGACAAACCGCTTGACGGCCACACGGGTGGAGAAGACCTCCTGCACAAAGGGCACCTTGCAGCTGTCGGCCAGGCCCATGCCTGCCGAGCCGGAGATGCTGAGCAGGGCGGTCTGCCCGTGCAGCTGCTCGGTATCAATGCGGCGCAGCAGCTCCTGCGCCTTTTCCAGAATATGACTATAGTGTCGCTCGTATGTCGAATACACCAGCGCATCGTTTTCATCCAGCACCACGCACTTGATGGTGGTGCTGCCGATGTCAAGACCTACTCTCACAGTTGTTTTTCCTCCTTGAAGGATCGTGCTCCCCTGCCCTGCCCCGATGCGTGCAGGGGCAAAAAACAGGGAGGAGCCGAAGAAACACTCTCCGGCCCGCATACGGGGATATTATAAACCAAATGGGTGGGACATTCAATCCGCAGGTTTTATTTTACACGTTAAAAATAGTAATTTCGATGCAAAAAGTTAAACATTTTGTGAATTTGCCAAAAGCGGCAGCCCATTTTTCGGCATTTTGGCAAAAAATTTTTACCATTCGCTTTTTGCATCGTTCCAATCGAAACTTTCCTGCCCACATTGATTATACTTTAACATAAAGCGGGTTCTTTTTGAATTTTTTGCTGGCTAAGATTTGGTGAAGAAAGATGAAAGAGATTGATGGGACGATCCTCCCGGGTGGTGTTCTCGGCAGTCTGGCAATGGCAGCCCTCTTCGGCGCGGGTGCAGCCAAGCGCATGGAAACGAACAGACTTTTTATTTTACAGTTTTCCCCGTTTTTCCGCAACGCTCAAAAAGGGCAGGCGCGCGGCCTGCCCTTTTGTGGTTCTGAGTTTTTATACGCGATGCTTTGACCGCAGCAGCAAGGTCTTCCAGCTGGGCATCTCATTGCGCAGGGTGTCCCAGGCAGGCATCGCCGTCCGGGTAGTGGCACGGATGGCCTCAAACGCCTCATCGTGGTAGTGCATCTCTTCCACGGCATGCATGGCGTGGTCGCTGGCACACAGGCGGCCCAGCGGCGTTTTCGTCATCATCAGCATCATTCTGTCCATCTTTTTGCGGCCGGGGGTGCAAGCCTCGTAGTAGCTGGTGTTCTCCGCGTCGTTTACCGGGACGCCTGCCGCCTTGAGCATCATGCAGCCCTCCCACGCCGCGTCGAGCATGAGCTTGCGCTGCTCGGCGGTGGCCTTGGTCAGGTCGCCATTGCAGGCGTAGCAGACATAGCACACCGGCAGGATCAGGGCCAGGTGGCACTTGAGCCACTCGTCCATATCGCTGTAGAACGTCAGCTTGTACTTGACGCCCGCAAACGCCGCCTGCAGCCGCTGGCGGAATGTACCGGACAGCGGCGCTGTCGCGCCGCCTACCGTCATGCCAATGCCCACGTGGACACTGATGACCTGGCCGTTCTCCCGGCGTCCGCCGTTGTTCTGGAAGCCGAACGCGATCTTATCCGCCGGGCGCTGCATGGCCTGCAGGACAGAGCGAGCATGGGGCTGGTTGCCCACAAACACAAAAAACTCGCTCTTGTTCTGCTTGAGGACGGGCAGGATCTCCGGCAGCTGGCCAGCCTGCACCGTGACAAACACGATGTCATAGCTTTCCTCCGGGGCCAGCGTTTCAATGGTCGGCACACGGTCCACAGTCGTTTTGAGCTGGGCCCAGTGGCGGATGGTGAGGCCTTTCTGGTCGATCCGCTCTTTCCACTCGCCCCGTGCCAGCAGAGTCACCGTGTTTTTCTCGTTTTGTGCCAGCCGGTGGGCCAGCTCACAGCCCTGCACGCCTGCACCGTACACTAAGATCCTCATGGAAACGCACCTCCTGCAATGAAAGATGGTTATTTATGGAACAACGAGCTCAAAAAACCTTTTTTCTCATAGGGATGGCTCTGGGCACCTTTGACGGTATAGCCTGTCTCGGCAATGGCCGCCTTGAGGGCGTCAATGTCCAGCTCCTGCTCCGAGAGGATGACCGTCTCGCCCTTGGTGTGGGAAGAGGTCACCTTTTTGACATCCGCTGTCTTGCGGACCGTCTCATTGACGTGGCTCTCGCACATGCCGCACATCATGCCATCTACTTTTAAAATCGTCTCGATCATCTGAGGAAACCTCCAAGAATTTTTTGCCTCTGCCGCAGCTTTTGCAGATTGCACAAAGGCAGCGGCTTAAATTTAGGCATTTTGTTAGCAGAAGCTAACCAGCAAACCAAACAAATCGCTGTCCGGAAGCACACCGGGCAGCGGCCCGCCCCGCGGCGGGATCAGAGCCTGATTTCTGCTTTTATCATACCACAGAGATGGGGAATGCGCAAGCGGTGCATCCAGGTCCACAGCGTAAAAAATCGTCTCTTGTCAAGGGCAGTGAAACGTGGTACAGTAAACGGGCAATCGCTTCCATTTTATCGGATATGATCTTACGAGGGGTTTTATGAAACAGAACAATCGTTTTTGCGTGCTGGCACTGACCGCTGTGCTGGCACTGACTCTAACCGCCTGCTCCGAGACGGCTGACGGCTCCGCCGCATCGGGCAGCACCCAGACCACGCAGCCTGCCCAGAGCACCGCCCAGCAGGACACTTCCGCCGGGACTCCCTCTGCCAGCCAGCAGACCGAGGTGCTGGGCAGCCTGACCTCCTCCGAGCTGCAGGAACTCGTCTCCGGCAGCACCACGCTGGAGCAGCTGACCCAGCAGCGCGCCGAGGCTGCTGACCCCGGCACGGGGAGCCCCACTGCCCTGCCGGAGTATGAGCAGCAGCTGCAGGCTCTCATCAACCAGCTCTACGCCGTCAAGGCCCGGGCCGAGAGCAGCCTGAACAACACCATCCAGTCGGCCACGGCAGAGTACAAAGCTCTGCCTGCCGCCAAGCAGACCAAGAGCCGCAAAATCGCCATCGTGATGGGCAAGGCCAGTGAGCTGAAAGCCATGGAGGCTTCCTGTGACAAAGAGGTGGACGACATCGTAAACCAGATGCGCGCCCTGCTGACCCAGAACGGCCAGAGCACCGCCCTGGCCGACGAGGCACTGGCTGCCTACAAGGCCCAGAAGAGCGAAATGGTCTCTTCTCTCACCAGCAAACTCTACGGCTGAGCGCCGAACGCGTTTCCCCTGCAATTTGTGCCGGAATCTCCCCGGTACCCGTTGCAGGGGTTCTTTTTTGCCCGGAGAAATTCTGTTCCTGTCGGGCAGCCGCATTTTACAACTCCGGTCAGGTTTCTGTTCCACCCCTGCACGGTATCCGCTCCAAAATCATCGCCAGAGTTTTACTTCCGTTTGTAAATTTCGCCAATCTTTTGCATATTCCGGGTTTTTTTCCAATTTTGCTTGAATTGTGGGGACATACCGTTTAAAATTAGATGGGGTGTTATGGCCTTTGTCTTTCTGCGTCAATTTTTAGAGAGGCGAAAGGCATGTCCCCACGTAATTTCAACGGAGAAAGGCGATGAGACAAATGGAAATGGAAGAAGAAGTGATCGACCTGAGCGAGCTGCTGCGGCTTTTGTGGAGCCATGTGCTGCAGATCGTGGCGGTGGGCCTTGTGGCGGCGGTGATCAGCTTTCTGGTGTGCACGTTTGCGCTGACGCCCCGGTATCAGGCGTCCGTCAACATGATCGTCAATACCCGGCAGGATAACACGACGACCGTGAGCAACGACAACATCACCTCGGCAAAAAACATGATCGACACCTATGCAGTCATCATCAAGAGCAACCTCGTGCTCAACGATGTCATCCAGCGGATGGGCCTGGACATGACCTACAGCCAGCTGGCAGACAGCATCACGGTGGGCAGCGTCAACTCCACCCAGATCATGGCCATTACGGTGACCAATGAGAACCCGGGCCTGGCGGGCAAGATCGCGCAGACGATCGCGGAGGTCGCGCCGGACGTGATCGTGGAAAAGGTCGAGGCAGGCTCCTGCAAGGCAGTGAGCGACGTGGAGATCGGCACCACGCCTGTCTATCCCCAGACCAAGAAGACCATGCTGCTCTGCGCTCTGGCCGGTATGGTAGCGGCCTGCGCTCTGCTGGTGGTCAACCACCTGCTGCACAACTACATTGTAGACGACGAAGATGTTCAGAAGAAGCTGGACCTCCCTGTTTTGGGCTTTATCCCTGAGGTGTGATGTAAGATGTGGAATCCGTTCAAACCGAAAATTGAAAACTCTGACCCCGGCCAGCGCTCCCTGCAGCTGATCTCCCAGAAAGGAATGCCTTTTGCGTATGTGGAAGCTTACAAATCCCTGCGCACCAACCTGAACTTTCTGACCAGCTCCACCGGAGCCCGCGCCATTGTGGTCACCAGTACCATGCCGGAAGAGGCCAAGAGCAACGTCTCGGTCAACCTGGCCCTGACCCTGGCCGAAGACGGCAAAAATGTAGCCCTGGTGGACTGCGACCTGCGCAAACCCGTGCTGCACAAATACCTGAAAGCCGGTCACAACGTGAAAGGCGTCTCCAATATTGTCTCCAACCAGTGCAAGCTGGAAGAGGCTCTGCTGCGGCTGGAACAGTTCAAGATCACGTTCCTGCCCGCCGGCACGCCCCCTCCGAACCCCTCGGAGCTGCTGGGCTCGGCCCGGATGCAGCAGATGATCCAGCAGCTGCGCGCCACTTTTGATTATGTCATCTTTGACGCGCCTCCCATCTCCATGGTGACAGACGCGGCGGTCATCGGCAATCAGGTGGACGGTGCTCTGTTTGTTGTTCGTTCCAGCTACGCCCCGGCCGAGTCCGTGGAGGCCGCTGTCAAGAAGCTGAAAGACACCGGCGTAAAAGTGCTGGGTGCCGTGCTGACCCGCTATGACGCCAAGACGGCGCTCAAGGGCTCCAACTACGCTTACAACTATTATAGCTACGGCTACTCCTACGGTACCCCCCCCCAGATGGATCCGGCGGCATCGCAAAGCCCGGAAAAGCGAAAGCACGCAAAGCCAGCCGAAAGGGTAACGAACCATGACTGATCTGCACTGCCATATCCTGCCCGGTATTGACGACGGTGCCAAAGATGTCTCGGTCTCGCTGGAGCTGCTCCGCAAGGAGTATGAGGACGGCGTGCGCAACATCGCGTTCACCAGCCATTTCAACAGCGAGCGCACCACGGTGGAAGCTTTTCTGGAAAAGCGTGCCGCCGCCTACGCGCGGCTGACCGAGGCACTGAAAGAAGAGCCGATGGACTTCCGGTTCAAGCTGGGCAGCGAAGTTTACTTTTCTCCCAAGCTCTGTGAGCTGGACGCCAAGGCCCTCTGCATGGGCGACACCGCCTACATGCTCATTGAGTTTCCCACCACCCATAAGCCTCATTTTATCAAGCAGACCCTGTACGCTTTACAGGAACAGGGCATCCTGCCGCTGATCGCGCACATTGAGCGTTACCCCTATGTGCTGGACGACCCCACCCTGCTGTATGAGTGGGTGGCCGCCGGTGCTTACGCGCAGATCAACGCCGGGGCCCTGCTGCAAGATGCAAAGCTCCGCAAGAAGCTCTGCAAATTCATCTCGTGGGGGCTCGTGCATGTGCTCTCCACGGACACCCACTCCCCGGACAAGCGCCCGCCCCGGATGGCGGAGGGCATCCAGATGCTGCAGAAGGCTCTGGGCACTGAGATCGCCGACCGGATCGTCCGCAACGGTGACGAGCTGTTTGACGACCAGGAGCTGGACATCATCTCCCCGCACCAGCCCAAAAAGATGCTGGGCATGTGGATTTGATCATCTTTTGTCTTTGATTGAAAATCCGATATTTTGATTACAAACTTTGGAAAAGAGGAATTTTATTTATGAACTATCCTGTTGCTTATGCCGTGATCCCCGAAGAAGAAAAGACCTACATCGTCGGCAGCGGCGATGTTCAGTACGAGAAGCTGTTCAACTACTTCATCGGCGACTTCCTGCGTGACACCGTCAAGAGTGACGTCCGCAACGCCATCTGGAACAGCGCCAAGCAGAGTTCTTTCACTCCCATTGCCAACTGGTTCAAGAACGTGGACGACATGGGTGTCATTGCACACCTGGGCTACTTCTACGGCTTCTGGCACATCTGGAGAGACGTTAAGGGCTACCTGGGCTAATTAAAAAGTAACGTATATGCAAAAGAAACAATTTTTTCAGCTCGTGCTTCTGGCTGTGGGCGCGGTCCTGGCTGCCGTGATCGGCTTCTGGCTCGTGCCGGTGAGCAATTACATCAAGGCCCGCACGGCTCCGCTGGATGAGACCATCCTGGAAGCCGAAAGCAGCACGCGGGAGGTGGTCACCATCTCGGATACCGAACTTTCCCAGCTCATCAGCGGTGAGCTGACCCTGGATGCACTGGCCGACCTGCCCGGCGTCATCACCGTGGAGCCCGTCGGCACCACGGCAGGTGCCGCCCAGAGCGGCGGCGCGGCCAATCGCTCCCCTGCGGACGAGACTTCCGCTTCTGCCATTGCAGAGAGCGAAGCTTCTTCGGACGCTGCTTCCCGTGAGGCACAGGCCGATGCAGAAACGCCCGCCCAGAGCAGTGCTGTCTCCGGCAGCACCGGAGCTTCCGGCAATGCCAGCCTCTCGGAGGCCGCCTATGAGGGCGAAGTCAAGGCACTGGTCCAGCAGCTCTATGCTGTGAAAGGCCGGGCGGAAAGCGGCCTGAATGCCTGCATTGCTTCCGCCAAGGCAGAGTATAAATCTCTGCCGCCGGAGCAGCAGACCCGCAGCCGCAAAATTGCCATCTGCATGTCCAAAGCCGGCCAGCTCTCGGCCCTGCAGGCCTCCTGCGACAGTGAGGTCAACCGCATTGTGAGCCAGATGCGCTCGGTGCTCAAGGCCAACGGCCAGAGCACCGCCCTGGCAGACCAGGCCATGAGCAGTTACAAGAGCCAGAAGAGCGCCCGGCGGGCGGCTCTGATGAGCCAGCTTTACGGCTGAGCCGCTTTTTGATCACCCTTTGGAGGAACCAGCGTGGAACAACTCACATTTTCGCAGCACGTTGCGGCAAACGGCGGTTCCCTGCCCTGGCAGGACGCTGTGCGCCTGACGCTGCTGACCATCCAAACCATTTCGGCTCAGGCAGACCCGGAAACCACCTATATGGATGTCTGCCCGGAGCAGATCGTACTGAGCAAAGACGCCCGGGAAGTGCTCTCCTGCGGTAAGCCCCACTCCCTGAAAGAGTGGGACGCCGCTGATGCCGCCAACCCGCAGCTGCTGCCCTGGGAGTTTTGGAACGCCTGGAGTGCCCGCACCCCGGCTGCTCAGGTCTACCCGGTTGCGGCCTGCCTGTTCGGCGCTCTGAGCGGCCACCTGCCCATGGCGGCCAAAGCCCGGCTGAACGGTGCGGCGCTTCGCACCCTGCCCGACATCCCGGACGCACTGAGCAACGTGCTCCAGAAAGGCCTTGCTCTGAACGCAGCCGACCGCTGGCCGTCGCTGGAGGCATTCCGGGCGGCTCTGGTCGATGCCACCAAAATCGAGATCGCGGTGGATGATACTCCTGAAAAAACCGACGACACCCCCGCCCTGCAGGCAGGCCCGCTGGACCTGAGCAAGGTACGCACCGTCGATGCACCCAAGGGGCCGCAGGCGGTCTACAAACCAACGGCCCAGAAAAAATCCGTCAAGCTTGGCCCCCTGCTCCCGGTGGCTGTCCTCTCGGTTGCGTTCCTGGGCGGCCTGCTGGCCTATCAGTTCACCCTGCGGGGCACCCCGACGGCGGAAGAGCTCTTCCTGCCCACGGCAACGGCCAAGACTTCCAGCAGCTCCAAAGCCGCTTCCAGTGCGGCAGAGAGCGAAGCAGCTTCTTCCAGTGAGGCTGCTGCCTCCTCCCCCGCCGCCAGTGAAGCTCCGGCCAGCGCTCCCTCCACCAAGCAGGAGGAGCCCGCCAGCAGCGCGGCTTCTTCCAAGGCGGCATCCAGTGCAGCCAGCAGTTCCAAGGCCGCCAGTGCTTCCAGCAAAAAAGAGGAGAAGCCCGCTTCTTCGGCCAGCAGTGCATCCAGCACGGCTTCTTCGGAGGCTGCTGCCAGCTCCGCGGCCCCGGAAAACGTGACCCAGACGCTGACCCTTGCCGACGGCAGCAAGTTTGTGGGCAAGGTGGACGGCTCCAAGCAGACCGGCACCCTGACCAAACCCAACGGCGATGTCTATACCGGCACCTTTACGGACGGCAAGCTGGAGGGCAAAGGCACCCTGAAAACCGCCAGCGGCAACAGCTATGACGGCAACTTTGCAGGCGGCCAGCCCAGCGGCTCCGGTACCATGAAGTATGCCAACGGCAGCACCTACACGGGCAGCTGGGCCGATGGCCAGCGCAGCGGCTCCGGCACGGTGAATTACGCCAACGGGGATCAGTTCTCCGGCAGCTTTGCCGCCGACCTGCGGGACGGCAGCGGCACCTACACCTGGGCCAACGGCACCACCTACCGCGGCACCTGGAAAGCAGGCGAAGCGCGGAAAGGCGGCACCTACAGCTATACCGATGCAGGCGTGAAAGAGGGCCTTTCCGCAGGCGGCAACCTGACCATGCAGGATTGAGCGCCCTGCCCTCTTGACAAATCGCCTCGGCTGTGGTACTCTAAAGCTCCTAAAATATCGTGTGGATTTTTACAGTATCAAGCTATTTTTCGCCACACAATGGTGCAAAAGCCATTGTGTGGCTTTTTTGCGTCCAAACCTCTGCAGCCCCCACCCGATGAGAGGAGATTTCTTCTGTGAACAACACCTTTATGAAAGAGCGCCCGGTCTTCCCGCTTTTGATGTCCATGGCGCTGCCCAATGTCATTTCCATGCTGGTCAACTCGCTGTACAACATTGTGGACAGCCTGTTTGTGGCCCGCATCAACGAATCCGCCATGACGGCCCTCTCGCTGGTCTTCCCGGTGCAGAACCTGCTCAGCGCCATTGCCATCGGCTTTGGCATCGGCATCAATGCACTGGTGGCCCTCTGCCTGGGTGCCGGGGAGCACGAAAAAGCCGATCAGGCCGCTACCCACGGCATGGCGTTTTCCCTGCTGCACGGCATCCTCGGCTCAGCCATTGCCATTGCCATCATGCCGTCTTTCCTGGGGCGCTTTACAACGGATGCCGAAGTGCTCTCCATGGGCCTGACCTATTCCCACATCGTGTTTGGCTTTGCCACGGTCAACATGGCCTCCCTGGCTTTTGAGAAGATCTTCCAGTCCGTGGGCCGGATGAAAGTGACCATGGTAGCCCTCATCGTGGGCTGTGTGGGCAACATCATCCTGGACCCGCTGCTCATCTTTGGCATCGGGCCGTTCCCTGCCATGGGCATTGCAGGCGCGGCGCTGGCCACCGGTATCGGCCAGGCACTGAGCACTGGTGTCTACCTCGTGGTGTACGCTTCCACGGAGCTGCCCGTCCGGCTGCGCCGCGCCTGCCTGAAGCTGGACAAAGAGCTGGACACCCGGCTCTACTCCATCGGCATCCCGGCCATCCTCAACCTGGCGCTTCCCTCTCTGCTGGTCACGTTCCTCAACAGCCTGCTGGCCGCGTTCTCGGGCAGCTATGTGGTGGTGCTGGGCATCTACTACAAACTACAGACATTCCTCTACCTGCCTGCCAACGGCATCGTGCAGGGAATGCGTCCCCTCATCGGCTACAACTACGGTGCCGGGGAGCACAAACGGGTACGCCGACTCTACCAGATCACCCTCATCCTGAGCGCCGCCATCATGGCAGCGGGCACCCTTGGCTGTCTGGCAGCCTCGGAGCCTCTCATGCGGCTCTTTACCTCTACCCCGGAGACGGTGGAAGCCGGAAAAGTTGCTCTGCGGATCATCTGCCTGGGCTTTGTGGTCTCCGCCATCTCCACCACCTCTTCCGGCGCGCTGGAAGGTCTGGGCAAGGGCACGCAGTCGCTGGTGATCTCCCTGTGCCGCTACATCGTCTTCATCATGCCGCTGGCCTGGGTGCTCTGCCGACAGTTTGGCCCTGTGGGCGTCTGGAACGCGTTCTGGGCCACGGAAGTGCTCTCCGCCATCGTTTCCCTTATCGTCTACAAAAAGAGCGTCTGACACGTTTTCCGTATCCGCAAAAAAGGCTCCGGGCCTGCACTCCCCTTTCACAGGGAGGCAGGCCCGGAGCCTTTTCCGTTTCAGCCCAAGGGCTGGTTTTTATTTGGTGTGCTGCTCGGTGCTCTGGTCGTCCGATTCAATCGGCGTATCCAGTTCCTCCACAGGGGCAGCGTTCTTTTTGGCCTTACGGGCCTTACGCTTGTGGATCAGCTTCCGTGCGAGGAATGCTGCCACCAGCAGCGCGGCTACCGTGCCGCCGCAGAGCTCCCAGAGCGGGATGCCCTTGGGCACAAAGGCCATGACGATCTCGGTCCCGGCAGCCGTAAAGGTGATGTAGCTGCCAAAGGTATCGGTAGGCACTTTGATCCATTTGCCATCCTGCTGGACATAGACGCTGCCCTGCTTGCCCTGCGGCAGATAGCGGATGGTGTGGATCTCCTGCCCGTCGTCCGAGAAGTCCAGCAGCCACTGCTCGGTGGCATTGGCCACGCCGGACGGCGTCTGGGAGGTAACGCTCAGGGCATTGGAGCCGCCAAACAGGCCATCTACATAGAAGATCGGACGGCCGTTGGTGCGGACATCAATGCTCTTCAGTGCCGGGATGTAAGAGGTGTACAGCGCCGTGACCACGGTGTCCAGATGGAGGTCATCCAGAACCGGGGTGCTCCACTCGGCAAAGTAACCGTCTTTCTGGGGCAGCTCGGGGTAATCCGCCTCGGTAAACGATGCACCGTAAGTAAAGGTGCGCTGGTCCACGATGTGGCCGTCGGCCATAAAGGTCAGCGTCAGCTTCTGGAAGCCCTTGGGCGCGCCCTCCAGTGCCCGCATGGTATCGTAATCAATGGGCTCTGCCTGACCGGCACGGCTGATGCGGTCAACGCCGCGCAGAGTATCGGAGACAAACAGGTTCCCCGTGAACGTACCATCCTGGCCGCCGGAAATGGCGCCCCAATACTGACCGTCGGTGTTGCTGCTGCTCGTGGAGAGGGCCACTTCGGAGTCATCCCCGTCATCGTCCGGCTCATGGATATCCACCATGGCGCGGTTATCCTTGATGATGCAGCTGTTGCCGGTCAGGACACTGTCCGCGCCCTGGCCCACGATGCCGCCAATGTACTTGCTGCCGGTCAGCTCACACTTGGCCCAGTTGGAGATCAGCTTTGCGGAGGAACGGCCTGCAATGCCGCCCACCTTGTTGTTGCCATCCACTTTGCCGTAAGCTTCGCAGCCCGTGATGTAGCCCAGATCCATCTCGCCGCAGATGCCGCCTGCCGCCTCTTTCTTGGAGGTAACGGTGCCCTCGTTGACACAGTTCATGACCACCGCGCTGATGGTGTACTCGGTGCGCAGGAGCGAACGGTTCTCATCCTTATCGTCGTCTTCGGGGTCAAGGGTGTTCTCCACCGCCATGGTACCCGCGATGCCTCCCACATTCATGTCGGCTTCCACGGTGCCGCGGTTGGTGCAGCCCTCGATCTTGCCCTCGTTCTGGGCCGTCAGGTTCTCGGACTCATCTTCAAAGATGTTCTTGCTGCCGGGGTCGCTGATCTCTTCCACAGCATCCAGCAGCAGGTTGGAGACCACATTGATCTGGTCGTTGATGGAGCGGAGGTTGCTGGTGAGGGTGTTGCTGGCCGAGAGCATATCCCGGTTGAGGGTGCTCATCTGGTCGGTCATGTTCGTCACAGCGTCAAACAGTTCATCCTTGGTCGCGGTCATCTCGGAAGAGGGGCGCGGCACATGGATGGGATCCTGCTCCGCCAGCCAGTGGACGATATCCGCCGCCTGGCTGGTCATGCTGGTCAGGCCGCTCATGCCCTCCGCCATGATGCCGAGGCTGGCGGACATGTGGCCCAGCGTTGCGCTGGTGAGGGCGGAATCCGTCTTGAGGATATCCAGAGACTTGTCAAAATCATCCGCAGCCTTGCCCAGATCCTGTGCGGCATCGCTCAGGGAATCCAGACCCGCCTGAATGGAGGCATTGCCGGAGCTGATGTTGCCGGTGTTGAAGCCCAGCTTATCCAGAATATCTTCCAGATTGCCCAGCTGGTCGCCCACATTGCCAAGCGCGCCGGACATGCTGGTAAGGGCAGAATCCATCTGGGGATTGCCCTGCTCCGAAACGAGGTTGGCGGTGTTGCCCAGCAGCGCGCCGATCTGCGTGGCCAGACCTGCCATGTTGCCCACGGCGCGGGTGACCTGCTTGCCGGCGGAAGCCAGCTGGCCGTCATCGGCCAGCAGCGTGGCGCTCCGCAGCAGTCCCAGGCCGGTGGTCAGCAGCTTCATCTGGCCGCTCATGCCGGAGCCCAACGAGAGGATGCTCATGGCGGAATTCGCTACCTGCAGCAGGGAGATGGCTGTTTTGATGTGATCGTCCACCGCGTCACCGGACACGCTGGAATAGCCGCCCAGAATGGTGCTGATGGCGCTGCTCAGGCCGCTGTCATCCTTGCCCGGCAGCGAGGCGATCAGGTCGTCCAGGCCCTTGCTGATCTGCTCCAGACCCTGCTTGCTGGAATCCAGCGCGTCGCTGGCCTTGTGCGCGCCGGAAGAAGCCTTGGCCAGTGCCGTGGAGGCGGTCAGCATCTCGGCCGCCATCTCCGCGGTGACCCACTTGAGCTGGCCCACGGCGGTGGTCATCTTATCCAGTGCGTCGACACCCGTGTCCATCACGGGCTCCAGCCGGGTAAATGTATCGGAGATGAGGTCTCCCGTGCGGTCCACCTCGTCCGCCACTTCGTCAAAGTAATCGCCTCCCTGCTCCTGCAGACGGCGGGCTGCCTGCACGGCAGTGTCCATCTGAGAGTTCAGGGTGTTGAGGTCGGTATTGAGGAGGCTGGTGCTGCCGTCCATGTCATCGGCCGCGCCGTTGACCATGGTGTGCAGCGTGTCCAGCTCGGTGCGCAGACGGTTGATGGTGCTCTGGTCCAGGTCCAGCTCCACATAGGGCTCTGCCTGGCCGGCAATGCCGCCCACGTCCTTGCGGCCCTGTACCAGGCCCTGGTTGACACAGCCGGAGATCAGGCCATCGGTCCGGCCCACGATGCCGCCCACGTTATAGCCTACATGGGCATAGCCCACGTCGCCCGCGTTGGCACTGCTGAGGATCAGGCCGGAGGAGCGGCCTGCAATGCCGCCGGTATCCGAGGAGACATTGGAGATGTTATTGCTCAGGTCATCGCCCATATCCTTCTTGACCAGCTCCAGCAGGGTGGCCGGGAGGCCCTCCATATCGAGGGCGGACTCCTGATACTCGGAGTTGACGGCGCCCACATTGGTGCAGCCGGTGATGACACCGAGGTTGTAGCCCACGATGCCGCCGGTGGCATACGCACCGCTGACCATGGCACGGGAGGTGCTGTGGTCGATGGTTCCGCTCGTCTCATTGCGGCCCACCAGACCGCCCGCCTCCTCCTCGCCGTGGACAGCACCGGAGAACGTGCAGTTGATGATGGTGCCATAGTTGGTGCCCACCAGACCGCCTGCGGTCTTCTGGGTACCAGCGGGATTGACCACACCCTTGATGGTAAGGTCCTGAATGGAACCGCCCTCTTCCAGGATGCCGAAGAAGCCGGCTGGAGAATAAGCCCCCACGAGGCTGACATCCGAGATGGTGTGGCCGTTGCCCTTGAACGCGCCGCTGAACGACGCAACGGGGGCCCACTCCGTATCCTCCAGCGAGAGGTCTTCCTGCAGGATCACGGTCTTGCCTTTGGACCACTGATCAAAGCCGCATTTGTCGGCAAAGGCCAGCAGGTCCGAAACACTGTTGATGTAAATGGTATCCGTCGGCGCGGTGTCGGCCGCAAATACCGGCAGCGCCGCCGAAGCCGCCAGCACCAGTGCCAGCAGCGCAGCGGTCAGGCGGTGCAGCAGCCGGGTGCTGCCCGCCGCAGACTCATTCGTCCGCATGGGAGTCGTTTTCATCCTGCACCTCCTGTGAGATTTTACCAGAAAGAACGGTAAGATGTACGTTTCCATCCACAATGGCGTTCATGGTACCGGCCACGGAGCCGTTCACCTCGCCCTGCACCATGCCATTGACACGCACCCGGCCGCTGGCCGTGTTGGTGTGCAGCACCACATGATGCATGGAGAACGAAGTTTTATCCACCAGCTTGCCACCCACCAGCAGGATCTGCGGCAGGACGAACAGCACCAGGAAGATGGAGATGATGGTACCGCGGCCCAGGCACTGGCCGATGCCCACGATGCAGGCATCGGACGTCATCTGACCGATCAGGGTACCGGCCACCGTCATGATGGTGCCGGAGGTGAGGATGGTGGGGAACGCAAAGTTCAGCGTCTCGATCATGGCCGTCTTATGGTCCATCTTATCCCGCAGCTCGTTGTAGCGGGTTGCAATGACGATGGCGTAATCGATGTTTGCACCCATCTGGATGGAGCTGACGATCAGGTAGCCCATGAAGTACAGCGGCGTGTGGATAAAAGCGGGGACGGAGAAGTTGACCCAGATCGCGCCCTCGATGACGAGGATCAGCAGGATGGGCATTGCCACTGACTGGAACGTGAACAGCAGGACGATCAGGACGATCAGCACGGAGACCACGCTGACCACGATGTTGTCGATGGCAAACGACTTCTGGAAGTCGTACTCGTTGGTGGCGTCGCCCGCCAGATAGATGTCGCCGTCCGGGTAATACTTCCGGGCGATGGTGCGCATCTGGTCCGTGAACTCATACATTTCATCCCCGCTCTGGAGGCTGGGGTTCAGGTAGACCAGAATACGGTTGTAATCCGCGCCCTGCAGCTGGGCCTTTGCGCTCAGCATCTGGGTCTGGGCATCATGCAGATCGTCGATCTGATCCTGGTCCAGGCTGACAATGCCGGAATCGACCTCGTCACAGACGTAGAGGAACATATCAATGAGCGGCACACTGTAGTTGGAGAAGTTGCCAATGACCTGGCCGTACTCATCATTTTCCAACGCGTAGCCTGTGTAGACCACTTGGGCCAGCTCGTAATCCAGGCCCGCCATCTCAGAGAACTGGCGGGAAGTGAGCCGGTCTTCCAGCATGTAGCCGTCCATGGCCTCGATGTTGGAAAGGCCGCGGGTGTGGTCCACCTCATCGTGGCTTTCCAGTTCTTTGATCATGGCTGCTTCCACCCGGTAATCGTCGTTCTTTGGTACGACGAGAGCCACCAGGTTGGACTTGGTAAAGTTTTCGTCGATCATGTTATCGGCGATCTGCGTCTCATTCAGCACTGGCGTCTTGATGGGGCCGTAGCCATAGGCGTAGGGGCACTGTGTCTGGAAATGGTAGGCAAACACCAGCACCACTGCAAAGACGAGGGGAACGATCTTGCGGGTTTTGTAAGCATAGCGGCCCACGAACGAGATCTTGGGCACAAAGTTGCGGTGCTTGGTCTTGCTCATGTAAGGGCCAAACAGCATCAGCAGGCCGGGCATGACCACGAAGACCGACAGCATGGAGAACAGGATGGCCTTGATGAGGCAGATGGCCATATCCGGGCCGATCTTGAACTGCATGAACAGCATGGCTACCAGACCGCCGATGGTGGTCAGGGAGCTGGAACTGATCTCCGGGATACTCTTGGCCAGCGACTCGATGACCGCCTCTTTCAAGGGCAGGGTCTCGTGTTCTTCTTTAAAATGGTTGCAGAAGATGATGGCGTAGTCCAGCGAAAGGGCCAGCTGCAGAATGTTCGTGACCGAGTTGGAAACGAACGAGATGGTGCCCAGCAGGAAGTTGGTGCCCATGTTGAGGATCATGCCCACCACGAAAGTGAGCAGCAGCACGGGAACTTCCGCATAGGTCTGGGAGGTGAAGATCAGCACCACCACAATGATGATGGCAACATACACCATGATGACATTGACTTCACGCTCAATCGTCTCCTCCTGCGTATTGCCCAGCGAGGTGGAAACGTAGATATCGTAGTCTTTCAGGTACTCCTTGACGCTTTCCAGCGTTTCCAGGCACTGGTCGTCGTCCTCGGGGTAATCGAATGTGATGGAGTACAGCGCCGATACATTATTATAATGGGCGGTGGTATCATCGTACTCGATCATCTGGATGCCCCTGAGGCCCGCCAGCTCGTCGTTCAGCTGGTCTGCCTCGTCCGGCGTGATGTTTGCCACCATGACATCGGCAGAACCGTAGGTGGTAAACTCTTTCTCCATAATGTCCAGGCCCATGCGGGTCTCGCTGGTCTTGGGCAGATAGGTGGTCAGGTCGCTTTCCACCTTGACCCAGCTGCGGGAGAAGATGGTGAAGACGGCCCCCAGAATGACGATGAGGAACACAAGGTTGCGCCGCTCAACAATTTGCAGCGCGAGCTTGTGCATAAAATCGTTTTTGGGCTGTTCCTGCTCGGTCATCGTGTTCCCTCCTCTCGGCAAATTGGGGCCTGGGTGAGTATCCCCGGGCCGCGCGGTTCTTCGGCAGCTGATACGGCCTTTTGCAGCCGTGACAGTTTCTTCATAGGGTGCCTCCTATTTGTGAATTTGCAAAAGAAAAGCAGACAAAATTTGTACAAATGTAATATTAACCCAACTTTTTTTAAAAAGCAAGCGACAAAAACGGCAAAATGATGAAAAAGGATGGCGAACAAAAATCTTTTGCCATACGTTTGCCTCAGGCGTTTTCGCCCTCTGCCACCCTGCACAAACCGCCTGCACCGGGCTCTTTTTTTCTTGTACCGAATGCCAAAGAGTGTTAACAAATTTTGACAGGGCTTGAAATCCATAGCGAAGTGGTATAGTATAAGGCCAGAGAGTAATCCTACCGCATCACTCGGGATTCAATCCCAAGCCATGCAGTCCCTGATATCATTTGGAGGTGTATTCCATGAGCAGTCCCCTGCTGGAAGTCAAAGATCTGCAGGTTACCGTAGGCGAGGAGCAGAAAGTGCTTCTGGACGGTTTGAACCTGACCATTTATCCCGGTGAGACCCATGTTCTGATGGGCCACAACGGTGCCGGTAAATCCACCCTGATGAGCGCCCTGATGGGCGACCCCCGTTATACCGTTACCCGCGGCCAGATCATTTTCAAGGGTCAGGATGTGACCCACGAGCCTGCCGATGTGCGGGCAAAGCTGGGCATGTTCCTCTCGTTCCAGACCCCCGAAGAGATCCCCGGCATCACGCTGGAGAATTTCCTGCGCACGGCCCAGAACGCCATTACCGGCAAGCCCGTCAAAGTGTTTGCGTTCCGTAAGGAGCTGGCCCAGCAGATGGAAGCGCTGGGCATGGATGAGAGCTATGCCGACCGCTATTTGAATGTGGGCTTCTCCGGCGGCGAGAAGAAGAAGAGTGAGATTTTACAGCTGCTGATGCTCAAACCCTCTCTGGCCCTGCTGGACGAGACGGACTCCGGCCTGGACGTGGATGCCGTGAAGACGGTGGCACAGGGCGTGCGCGCTTACCACAACAAGGACAACGCCCTGATCATCATCACCCACAACGCCAAAATTCTGGAGGGCCTGCATGTGGACTACGTCCATGTGCTGGACGACGCCCACATCGTGCGCACCGGCGACGGAAGCCTGGTCAATGAGATCATCGAGGAGGGCTTCCGCGCGCTGAAGGAGGACGAAGCCAAATGAGAGCCTTTGAAACAGAAAAGACCGACGTTGCCGAGGTGGACCGCAGCATTTACGACATCAAGGACAAGCCCAACGCTGCCTTTGAGGTCCATTCCGGCCTGACCCCGGAGATCGTCGAGAAGATTTCCGAGGAAAAGAATGACCCCGAGTGGATGCGCATTTTCCGCCAGAAGAGCCTGCGCGTCTACAACTCCATGCCGGTGCAGAACTGGGGCCCCTCCATCGAGGGGCTGGACATGAGCAATATCGTCACTTATGTCCGCCCCAAGACTGAGATGCGGGGCAAGTGGAGCGAGGTGCCCGACGACATCAAAAACACGTTTGAGCGGCTGGGCATCCCCAAGGCCGAACGGGCTTCGCTGGCTGGTGTGGGTGCCCAGTATGACTCCGAAGTGGTCTACCACAACGTCAAGGCCGAGGTGGCCGCACAGGGCGTGGTTTACACCGATATTGAGAGCGCCCTCAACGGCCCCTATGCCGAAATGGTGCGTACCCACTTTATGAAACTGGTGCCCCCTACGGACCACAAGTTTGCCGCCCTGCACGGCGCGGTCTGGAGCGGCGGCTCGTTCGTGTATGTCCCAGCGGGTGTCAGTGTGGAGATCCCGCTGCAGTCCTACTTCCGGCTCAACGCGCCGGGTGCCGGCCAGTTTGAGCACACCTTAATTATTGTGGACAAGGGCGCTTACCTCCACTTCATTGAGGGCTGCTCCGCTCCTAAATATAATGTAGCCAACCTTCACGCAGGCTGCGTGGAGATCTACGTTGGTGAGAACGCCCGGGTGCGCTACTCCACCATTGAGAACTGGTCCAAGAACATGTACAACCTGAACACCAAGCGTGCCAAGGTGGAAAAGGGCGGCACCATCGAGTGGGTGTCCGGCTCGTTCGGCTCTCACACCTCCTGCCTCTACCCCATGAGCATTCTGGCGGGCGAGGGTGCCCGGATGGAGTTTACCGGCATCACTTTTGCGGGTGCCGGACAGGATCTGGACACCGGTGCAAAAGTGGTTCATGCTGCTCCCAACACCAGCTCTCACATCACCACCAAATCCATTGCGCGGGACGGCGGCGTCTCCAACTTCCGCAGCTCTGTCACCGTGCTGCCCAATGCCACGGGCTCCAAGTCGGCTGTCTCCTGCGAGAGCCTGATGCTGGATGACCGCTCCCGCTCCGATACCATTCCGGAAATGGACATTCGCTGCGATGCCGTGGATGTGGGCCATGAGGCCAAGATCGGACGCATCAGCGAGGAAGCCGTCTTCTACCTGATGAGCCGCGGCCTCTCGGAAGAGGACGCCCGGGCCCTCATCGTGGGCGGCTTTGCAGAACCCATTGCCAAGGAGCTGCCCGTGGAGTACGCCGTGGAGATGAACAACCTCATCCATCTGGAAATGAAAGGCAGCATTGGCTGAAAGGAGGCCGGGAACGATGAATGATTTAAACATGAACCGCCTGCCTGTCCCCACCTGGAACCAGTGCGGTGTCAATTCCGCCCCCAAAGCGGCGGCACTGCCCGCTGTCCCGGCGGACGACTGGGGCGAGGTGAACCTTGCCTTTACCCTGCCCGCCGGTGTGGGGGAAGCCGAAGAAGATTTTACCACCTTTGCCGAGAGCGGCATGGGTGCAGAGACCGATGCATTTTTGCTGGGGAACGCCAATGTCCGCTCGGCCCTCACCGTGGCCGAGGGCGTGGAGGTAAACGACCCCGTCCAGTTTGAAGTCACACTGGACGCCGCCCACCCCACGGCCCTGAGCGTGTTCTCGCTGGACGCAAAAGCCCACAGCAGCGTGACGCTGGTGCAGGTGGTGCGTGGCGACGCCGAAAACGGTGTGGCCGCTTCCCTCACCCGCATCCGCACCGGAGAGGGTGCCCATGTCAAACTGGTACAGATTCAGCTGCTGGGCAGCAAGGCCCGCCGCTGGAACGCCGTGGCCGTGGAAGAGGGCCCCGGTGCCAAAGTGGAGCAGGTGCGTGTGGAGCTGGGCGGAAGTCTTTCCGCCTGCGGCACCCGCGCCATGCTGGGCACTCCCAAAAGTGAATATGACCTGGACGCCGTCTATTTTGGCGGCGAGGATGCCGTGCTGGATTACAATGATGTCTCCGTCCACACTGCCAAGGACACCCTGTGCGAGATGCACACCGCTGGCGTCCTGACCGGCAATGCCGATAAGATCCTGCGCGGCACCATTGATTTCCGCCGGGGCGCCAAGCGGGGCGTCGGCCATGAGAGCGAGGATGTGCTGCTCTTCAGCCCCCACGCCCGCAACCGCACCGCTCCCCTGATCCTCTGCGGAGAGGAAGAAGTCGAGGGCCAGCACGCGGCCTCCATTGGCCGTCTGGACGAAGCAAAACTCTACTATCTGCGCTCCCGTGGCCTGAGCGAGGCCCAGGCCCGCCGCCTGATGGTAGACGCCCGCTTTGCCCCCGCCATTGAAAAGATCCCGCTGGAAGCTCTGCGGGAGGAAGTACGCGCCGAAGCAGCAAGGAGGCTGGATGAGACATGCTGACCACACAGAACAACCCTTGGGTGAAAGATTTCCCCATTCTGGCCGCTGACGAAAACGGCAATCGGCTGGTCTATCTGGACAGCGCCGCCACCACCCAGCACCCCCAACAGGTGCTGGATGCCGTGCTGCACTACTACCAGAAAGACAATGCCAACCCCCACCGGGGCGTGTATGAGCTGGCCATGCGTGCCACCGACGCCCACGAAGGAGCCCGCCACCGGGTGGCGCGGTTCTTTGGGGCCGAGGATGATGAGATCGTCTTCACCCAGAACACCACCGAATCCCTGAATCTGGTGGCCTATAGTTATGGCCTGCATTTCCTGCATGAGGGCGACGAAATCGTGATCTCTGTGGCCGAGCACCACTCCAATCTGGTGCCCTGGCAGCGGGTGGCGAAAGCAACGGGTGCCAAGCTCGTGTACCTCTACCCCGGCCCGGACGGCCACCTGACCGCCGAGGAGCTGGACAAAAAGATCACTTCCAAGACCAAACTGGTCGCCATCGGCATGGTGTCCAACGTGCTGGGCCTGCGTGCCCCGGTGGAAGAGATCGTGGCACGGGCCCACGCGGTGGGCGCTGTGGTGGTGCTGGACTGCGCCCAGAGCGCCCCGCACATGCCCGTTGATGTCAAAAAGCTGGATGTGGATTTTGCGGCCTGCTCCGCCCACAAGCTCTACGCCCCCATGGGCATGGGAGCCCTCTATGCCCGCAAGGAGCTGCTGGATAAGATGCCCCCGTTCCTCAGCGGCGGTGACATGATCGGTGCCGTGCATGAGCACACGGCCACCTGGGCCGAGGGCCCCCGCAAGTTTGAGGCGGGCACCCGGAACGTGGGCGGTGAGGTCGGCTTTGCAGCCGCACTGGATTATATGGACGCCATTGGCTGGGATGCCATGATGGCCCACGAACATGCCCTGCTGGAGCGAATGCTCAAGGGAATGGCCTCCATGCCCTGGCTGACCGTCTACGGCGAACCCGTGGCGGACAAGCGGTTCGGCGTGGTGTCGTTCAACGTGCAGGATGTTCACCCTCACGATGTCGCCACCATCCTGGATGCAGGCGGTGTGGCCATCCGTGCCGGACACCACTGTGCCCAGCCCCTGATGGATTTCCTGGGCATCGGCTCCTGCTGCCGGGCAAGTCTTGCCCTCTACAACACGGAAGAAGACGTGGACGCCCTGCTGAATAATCTGGAAAACGTACGAAAGGTGATGGGCTTATGAACCTGAACGAGCTCTATACACAGATCATTACCGAGAACAGCCGCAGCAAGCAGAACCGTCACCCGGTGGAGGGTGCCACCCACAGCCTGGAGGGCGTCAACCCCAGCTGCGGCGATGACATCACCCTGCAGCTCCGGGTCAAGGACGGAAAGATCGAGGATGCCGGCTTCATCGGCACCGGCTGCGCCATCTCCCAGGCCTCTGCTTCCCTGATGATCGACCTGGTCAAGGGCCGCACCGTGGAGGACGCCCGCCGCCTCATCGGCCTGTATTTTGATATGATCAAGGGCAAAATCACGCCGGAGCAGCTGGATGATCTGGAAGACGTGGCCGCCCTGCAGGGCATTGCCCATGTCCCCGCCCGCGTCAAGTGCGCCGTGCTGGCCTGGCACACGCTGGAAGAGGCACTGGACGGCGAGGGAAAAATTTGATTTCCGGATACGCAAAAATGAGAGGACTTGCGAGCCCTCTCATTTTTTATAGAGAGACATCAAAAACCGCCCTGCTGTGTCCGCACTGTCCCGCATCCGCTGGCCGGGCGGGAGAGTGTTTCCCTGCGGGAGACCCTCCCCTACCCGCAGATCGGCTTCACGGCCCACTGCGGCCTGCGCCCGCCGGTAGACCAGCTGTTCTGCCAGATCGACGCCCGGCCCACTCCGCTCCGTGCTGGCCCGTTGCCGGGAACATTCACTCTAGGGCCGAGTCAAAAAGCCCCGGAAAGTTTCGATTCCTCGAACCTTTCCGGGGCTTTCAAATTATTCTTCGATTATTCGAGCTCGGTAAGTCCAGATCCTTACTAAACAAATTTGTTTAGTAAGTCTATTCTCAGATGTTCACTTTTCCATGAAATTTCCGTGGTAGATGTGGCTTGCTGATTTTTTAGTATCAGGATAGTATCACACGGAGCAATAACCTCTGACTGTATTATAGCGTGTTTCAGCTCTTGATGCAACTATAAGTTTCTCCGTTTCTTTCAATCCTCAAAAATATATTTTCTCATGCTTCTTCTTAGCCGCTCGCCAACTTCATCTTTTCTCGAAATGAGTTTCAACACATAGTCAATATAGTATTCCTTCTTCCAACCAAATTCATTCGGAAGTTTTGTATATGGAAGCAGTCCCTTTTCGTTAATAATTTTCAAAGCTCCCATGAAATCTTTTTCACTTATTATTTTATCAATCGACTCAAGTTCTTGCCTATAAACTTCTTCGACATTCAAGTTTGTATGCATACCATCTAAATTATTCTTATAAAGTTCTATTGTAGATGCTTTTGTACTCACTTGTTCCGTTATATAGTTCAAACATCTCTGTTTAGTAAACAGGAGTGCTTGATCATTCCTATGTTCTCTCAAGAACTCTAACGTTCTCTCTTTTGCCACATCAATGATTTCTTCTGGGTGTTCCTTGTCTTGTTTTTGAGCAACCGCTTCAATCACTTCTGGTAAAAGAAAAAGTGATTCAACTTCTGCCACCTGTGGCACAAAAATATTTTGAACTTTCAGTTTTTCCGTTTCATCATCAGAACGTCTATCTCTATCAACAATTCCTTTTACCTCCATATAATGAAGCTGTTCCGTTTGTCCATATGTCTTCACGGCTTGAATCACAGCATTGCAGCTTTCCATGGAGATTACATTATATTCCGGATACAGCTTCGAGTATAGTTTTTTATCAATGCTTCGAGTCTGGGTACCCTCTACCAGCAAAACATTTTGTCGATTTCCTAAAATTTCAAGTTTTAATCCATTCGATGCATCTGCATCATCCAACAACTCATATTGCCACTGATTCTCTTTTTCAAATTCTTTTACCCATATAATTTGCGACTGCATTCTGCTTCTTGCAAATTCAAGATCGTGTGTTATGTACAGGAACACACAGTCTTCTCTTTCTTTTTCAACTGCGTCCCATAGCCGTGGCAAAATTGATTTATGAAGATGATTTTCAGGCTCATCAATAATAATTAAACTATTTTCTTTTGCACATAGCACTTCACCTATAAAGTAAAAAACAGCTCTTTCTCCATCACTCATTTCACTTCCATTATAATAGCCATTTTCTAAACAGTTTGAAACCTCTATTTTCCCAGCGCTTATTTTTAATTTGCGGTGTGAAATAACATTTTCCCATATTTCTTTTATTTTCTCCAAACGGGTCACATTATCAAAATCGGCCGCCCCGCTTTTGTGTTCTGTCCTATATTCAATTGCTTTTTCATATTCCTCTGTCACCAGATATTGCATCAATTTTTCATAGTCATTAAGCAAAAATGTCTCCGGTGCATTTCCCCATCGTCTGTTCTTTTTTCCATAGGAATATAACCATTTTTTATCCGTATCAGTCGTTCCATAAAGAAATTCTTCTTCCGCAGTACTGATTTCTGTCGGACGTACTATTTGCGGCATATTCAAAGATTTCTGTGCAGATACCCGATGTACCGGATATTCCGGATTATTTTCGTCAATCCACACGCTCATTCTC
>ENA-ORLY01001715-ORLY01001715.1-human-gut-metagenome-genome-assembly--contig:-NODE-1715-length-24637-cov-7.808591_pt1 | contig 24637 bp, 27 predicted proteins | sample MGYA00243071_ERZ508832 | MGnify/ENA primary metagenome ERZ508832 (study PRJEB26277, sample SAMN04329777) | human gut metagenome | biome: human-associated habitat | host: Homo sapiens | place: USA... | reverse complement strand
ATGGCTCTTTAGAGCCGGCTAGTACCACAGGCTTATAGCCGCAGAGCAAACCACCAGCTGAGCTGGTGGTCATGATTCTTATTATTTCCGCATTAAAACGGGATTTACATATATGAGCAGGCAGATTCTGCACTATTAATAATATGAGAAATGTGGTAAAACCACTTAAGGGGAAAACAATGAATCAATTCGTACCAAAGCTTTTTGATGTTATGAAAGGCTATTCTAAGAAGCAGTTTGTTAATGATGTTATTGCAGGTATTATCGTTGCAATCATAGCGTTACCATTATCTATCGCACTTGCGCTTGCATCAGGAGTAGGTCCTGAGCAGGGTATCTACACAGCTATATTTGCTGGTTTTGTTATTTCATTCCTTGGCGGAAGCAGGGTTCAGATTGCCGGACCAACAGCCGCATTTGCAACTATTGTTGCAGGAATTGTGGCACAGAACGGAATGGATGGCCTTATTGTTGCAACAATTATGGCTGGTATCATTCTTATTATCATGGGATTTCTTAAATTTGGCAATCTTATCAGATTTATTCCTTATACAATTACAACTGGATTTACATTTGGTATAGCAGTTACTATTCTTGTAGGACAGATTAAGGATTTCTTAGGTCTTGATACTTCTGCATATACTGGACCAACTATTGAGACACTTGATAAGTTAAATGCGGTGTTTAAATGTATTAACACATTTAACTGGCAGGCTCTTGTTGTAGGTGGTGTTTCACTTGCAATTCTTATAATATGGCCTAGATTCAAGAAGTTAGAGAAGATTCCAGCATCTTTAATTGCTGTTATAGTTTCTGTAATTATGGTTAAACTTGGAATGCAGGCTAAGACTATCGGAGATTTATATACAATTTCAAGCAAGCTGCCGGGTATCAGCATACCACATGTTAATATAACAATGGTTAAGAATCTTTTGCCGGATGCATTTACAATTGCAGTACTTGCAGGTATTGAGTCACTTTTATCATGCGTTGTTTCTGATGGTATGATTGGAAGCAGACATAAGCCTAATATGGAACTCGTTGCGCAGGGTGCAGGTAATCTTGTGTCAGCTTTATTTGGTGGGATTCCGGCAACAGGTGCTATTGCGAGAACAGCAGCTAATGTTAAGAATGGTGGACGTACACCAATTGCTGGTATGGTTCATTCTGTAACACTTCTTCTTATCCTTGTTGTGCTTATGCCATATGCAGCATGGATTCCAATGCCGGCAATTGCAGCGATTCTTTTCATGGTAGCTTATAACATGAGTGGCTGGAGAGAAATGATTTCTCTTTGTAAGACTTCACCTAAGAGCGATATTCTTGTGCTTCTTACAACAGCAGTACTTACTATTGTATTTGACCTTGTTGTTGCTATTGAAGTTGGTGTTGTGCTTACAGCACTTCTTTTTCTTAAGAGAATGGCTGATGTTACAGAGGTTAAGAGCTGGAAATATATTGGTGATAATATAGATGAGAATAATGATCCTGACAGTATTAATCTTAAGCAGGTTCCTAAGGATACACTTGTATATGAGATTAATGGACCAATGTTTTTTGCAGCTGCGGACAAGTTTCTTGATATCCAGACAGTATCAGGTTCTAAGGCAGTTATTGTAAGAATGAGAGGTGTTCCTGCAATGGATGTTACTGCTCTCAGATCTTTAAGAAATATTCATGCGGTATGTAAAAGACATGGCGCTGTTATGATTCTTTCACATGTTAATGAACAGCCTATGTCAGTCATGGAGCATGCTGGCTTTGCAGATGAGATTGGAAGAGATAATTTCTGTGCCAACATTGATGCAGCTCTTGAGCATGCTAAAAATATTGTAGAAGGGTAATGCTAAATGAAGGAAGATACACTTTCCTATATAAGAAATAATAAAGAGATTACATTTGAACAGAAGATAAGACTTGTAATTATGCTGAGTCTGCCTACGATTCTGGCACAGGTGTCATCAATTATAATGCAGTATATTGATGCGTCTATGGTTGGAAGACTGGGGGCAGGCTGTTCGGCTTCAATAGGTCTTGTATCGACAACGACATGGCTGCTTGGAAGCCTTGCTTCTGCACCATCACTTGGATTTTCAATTCAGGTGGCACAGCTTGTCGGGGCAAAGAAGTTTAACAGGGCAAGAAGAGTGTTCTTACAGTCATTTGGAATTGTTCTTCTTATATCAATTATTATTGGTGCTGCCGGAGCCATGATAAGCTGGGGACTTCCAGCATGGCTCGGTGGAGAAGAGTCGATACACAAGGACGCGGCAATGTATTTTCTTATAACATCATTGTCTATGCCGGCACTAGGATTTAACCGTCTTGGTACGAGAATGCTGCAGAGCTGCGGTAATACGAGGACGCCGGGAATTCTTAATTCTATGAATTGTTTACTTGATGTTATATTCAATTTTATATTCATATTCAGATGGCGTGGTTTTGGCTTCGGTCTTGGAGTTATGGGTGCAGCACTCGGAACAACAGCGGCAGAGATTGTCACCACAATTATTATGTTTTATGTATTGATGTTCAGAACACCTATGCTTTCTAAGGGTTACGGAACAGATTCTGATGAGAAGGCAGGTCTTGCGACAATAAAGAAGTCATTTGTTTTATCTCTTCCTGTCACATTTGAAAATGTAGTTATGTTCGGGGCTATGATTACGATAACAAGAATTGTTGCACCATTAGGAGTTGTGGCTGTGGCTGCCAATGCATTTGCAATAACTGCTGAAAGCCTGTGCTATATGCCAGCTTACGGAATTGAGGAGGCTGCAACAGCACTTGTTGGACAGAGTATCGGTGCAGGCAGAGGAAAGCTTGCGTTGTCTTTTGGAAGAATTTCAGTTGCTTTCGGAATGGGAATAATGGCGTTCACCGGACTTCTGATGTTTATATTTGCACCGTTTATGATTGGAATTCTTACACCTGACCCGGCGGTAAGAGAGCTTGGAGTAACTATACTTAGAATTGAGGCATTTGCAGAGCCACTGTATGGCGCGTCAATTGTAGTAACAGGTGTGCTTCGTGGAGCAGGAGATACTCTTGTTTCAAGCCTTATGAATTTCTTCAGTCTCTGGGCTGTTCGGGTTGTTCTTTCATTCCTTCTTGTTGGAAGTTACGGACTTGTTGGTGTGTGGATAGCGATGGCGGCAGAGCTTTGCTTCAGGGGTGCCATATTCCTTGTACGCATGGAGCGGAAGAAGTGGCTGAAGAAGCTGTGATTTTGAGAGGAATTCCTAAAAGCCTACTAATACAGCATATATAAACGTGATATATGAATTAATAAGTAAACTTAATTAATCAAAAAGCCTGCTTTCAAACAAAAGCAGGCTTTAAAAATTCATCAGATATTACATACAAAAATCCTATTAACCAAGATACTTAGCAAGTACATCTGCCTTGTCAAGCTTCTCCCAAGGAAGGTTAAGGTCTGTACGTCCAAAGTGACCATAAGCAGCTGTCTGCTTATAGATAGGTCTTCTTAAGTCAAGCATCTTAATGATTCCGTTAGGTCTTAAATCAAAGTTCTCACGGATGATTTCAACGATTTTTTCTTCATCAAGCTTTCCTGTGCCAAATGTATCAACCATGATAGATGTTGGTCTTGCAACACCGATTGCATATGAAAGCTGAATCTCACATCTGTCAGCAAGTCCCGCAGCAACAATATTTTTAGCAACATATCTTGCAGCATATGCAGCAGAACGGTCAACCTTAGTGCAGTCCTTACCAGAGAAAGCACCACCGCCATGTCTAGCAGCACCACCATAAGTATCAACGATAATCTTACGTCCTGTAAGACCTGAATCTCCGTTAGGTCCACCAATTACAAAACGGCCTGTTGGATTGATGTATATCTTAGTGTCAGCGTCAATCATAGCAGGATCAACGATTGCATCAATAACATATTTCTTAATATCCTCATGAATCTGTTCCTGAGATACTTCAGGAGCATGCTGTGATGAAACAACGATAGCATCAAGTCTTATTGGCTTTTTGTTTTCATCATATTCAACTGTTACCTGAGTCTTTCCGTCTGGTCTTAAGTAAGAAAGAGTTCCATCTTTACGAACCTTTGTAAGCTGCTTAGAAAGCTTTTGCGCAAGTGCAGAAGAGTAAGGCATGAATTCAGGAGTTTCGTTAGTTGCGTAACCAAACATCATACCCTGATCGCCGGCACCACCTTCTGAATCATCAATCTCGCCATCCTTTGCTTCAAGAGCCTTATCAACACCCATAGCAATATCAGCTGACTGCTTGTCTAATGCAACCATAACAGCACAGGTGTTACCATCAAATCCCTTATCAGAGCTGTCATAACCGATATCTGTAACTGTCTTTCTTACGATAGAAGGAATATCTATGTTAGCCTTAGTTGTAATCTCGCCCATTACCATAATAAAACCTGTGTTAGTAAGAGTTTCGCAGGCTACTCTTGAGTATGGATCCTGCTCGTAGAGAGCATCAAGTACGGCATCTGAAATCTGGTCACAGATTTTGTCAGGATGTCCTTCTGTTACTGATTCTGAAGTAAATAATCTTTTTTCCATGTTATCTCCTTTTGATTTTATCGTGAATATGTCTATCCCGTGTTTATGCATGACACATGCTCGTAGAGATGATGCTGAAACTTGCGTTCCAGCATTGTCGCGGTGCTCCTCGAATCCAAACGCATATGTCCCAATTCATGCAAGCATGATTGTGTCATATACGTTAGAATTCTCATCGCTGCTCGCACAAAAAAAGGTCCCCGACAAGGGACCCGATAGACTGTATCGAAATCCTCTTATTGTTCGACTAATATCGCTCAGGTTGGCACCTTCCTCAAAAGGGGTTGCCGGGCTTCATAGATCCTATGTATCTCCACCGCTCTTAATAAGGGATATAAAATATTCAATTAATATTACCGCATAAGATACTACACAATATTTAAACATTCGTCAAGAGTAAATTGACAATTTCTATATAGAATTTTATAATTAAAATACATTTTTACAGACAAATGTATCGTGAAAACCGGGGGAATGAGTAATGACAGATAAGACGATATTCATATTTGACGCACAGGAAGGCGATAAACTCGCAGATGATGTACATACGCCAGATGGTAATATATTAGCAAAGAAAGATACCATACTTAATTATGATATAATAGCAAATATTTCAGGGCATCATATACTGGAAGTAAAGGTATACGACACCAATAATGAACTGCAGGATCTGGAAAAGGTTCTGGGAAAAACTGCTAATAAAGAGAACGTTAAGTATTTTGATAAGATAAGAGCAAGCATAAGGTTTAAGCATTTTAAAAAGACTTATGATGAGAATATTCTGGATATCAAAGGAGGACTTAACGATGTTGTTATGAATAACAGTCCCATTGATATCGATAAGCTGATAGAAGGAACTAATGAGATTCTTACTGCGAACAGAAATAGTTTACAGCTTTTTGATATGTTGCATAGTATGAGGCAGTTTGATGACCTTACATATGTTCATAGTGTAAATGTTGCTTTGATAGCTTCAATTCTTGGGCAATGGCTTAAGTTTAGTGAGAAAGATATAAGAATACTGACAATAAGCGGACTTCTTCATGACATAGGTAAGATTATGATTCCTAACGAAATTCTTACAAAACCTGGTAAGCTGACAGTTGCTGAATACAATATAATGAAGCAGCATGTTAACTTTGGATATGAGAAAGTTAAGAATCAGAACATTGATATACGAATTAAAGAGGCATGCCTGCTCCATCATGAAAAATGTGATGGAACAGGGTATCCATTTGGCTTAAAGTCGGATCATATTCCAGCAGTAGCCAAGATTATAGCAATTGCTGATGTGTATGATGCAATGACTTCAGCAAGAGTATATAGAGGAGCATTATGTCCTTTTGAAGTAATAGATACAATGTATAAAGATGCATTTACAAAGTTTGAACCTGAATATATTCTTCCTTTCTTAAAGAATGTGGCATCATCGTATATTAATAACGATGTGAGACTTTCAGATGGAAGAATTGGAAAGGTTGTTCTTATTAATGAGAATGCACTCAGTCTGCCAATTGTCCAGTGTGAAGATGAGTTTATAGACCTATCCAAGACACGAGGACTCACAGTTTCTGCAATTTTATAAAAACTATCTGGCACATGCGTGGAGGTATTTTTCTTTAGTAGCCATACCTCCGCGGATGTGTCTTTCTTGTTTATTGACATCAAGAACCTTTCTGGCTTCTCTGGCTAGTTCAGGATTGATTTCCATAAGTCGTGTAGTTACATCTTTATGTGCAGTGCTTTTGCTTACATTAAATACTTTGGCTGTCTGTCTTACAGTGGCTTTATGCTCAATTATGTAATATGCCAGCTGGGTGGCACGTTCTTCTATATAGTCTCGCATGTCGGGACTCCGGAAGTTTCATTTATACAATCTATGCCACGGATTGGGGTTTTATGTTAGAATGTGTTATGACTATGACAAGGAATCATTTACATTATATTTTTAATTTCTCCGCAAACATAAGAAGTACGCTGATTGAAAGCAGTGCACTTGAAATCCATATTGTGTGGATTCCGAACAGCATTGAAAGGTTTCCACCGATACCTGCGCCGATTGCAAAGAATAATATTATGCCAAAATAATATCCGGCTTTCTTAAGAGATGTTTTATTGCCAGTACGCACAAATACTGAAAGTGCGTCTGTACCGCTTCTTAAGTTACCGATGCACATGGTGCTTGCATAGGAATAGCCATTGACTTTTCTAAATGCCTGTACCTGCATAGCACATGAGAACGATACGATTATTGTTGCAAACATGTCCATTGAGTGGGGCATGAAGCCAACTGCAATTAAGATAATAATTTCAATAAGTAATATTGCCTGCCGCCAGTGAAGTCTGGTAGCATTTTTGTATTTGCCCTGAATCCGCTCTGTTACGAATACGCCAAGACCAAATGCTAAGAATGGCAGAAGATATTTTAATCCCTGATACCATTCACCCATCATAAAATGTGTACTCATAAGAACCACATTACCGGTCTGTGCGTTGGAGAATACTTCATTTCTTGTAAAATATGTATATGCATCCTGAAGTCCACCGGACATGGCAAGGAATACGCAGTTTATGAAGGCTTCGGACATCTGTATATCCGGAAGCTTCTTAGCGAGGGCATTGTGAAGCTTTGATGCCATAAATAACCTCCTTGTGTTTTATAACTTTGGTTGTTATAGCACAAGGAGGTTTTGTTGTAAAGGGTATATAAATATTAGATATGTTGCGAATTACTTTCCAAGTGCTGTTTTCTGAGGCACTTCTGTTTCTTTTTCGTAGCATGCAAATGCGCTGTCGACAAGCTCTTTATCTGGCTTCGGTGTAAACAGGCTGACTACAGGAACGATAATCATTCCGGCAAACATTGCAAATGCACCGCAGTTGATAGGTGACTGGAGCCATGTTGGGAAGCATGCTCTGAAGAAGATGTTGGCAAGCATAAGTATTGAGCTGAATAAAAAGCATGCCCAGCATGATGCTTTGGAAACCTTCTTAGAGTAAAGCGAGAACATAAATGGTGCAAGGAATGAACCTGCAAGTGCACCCCAAGATATTCCCATAAGCTGTGCAATAAATGTTACTGAACTCTTGTACTGGATAAGTGCAAGTATTGCAGATATCGCAATGAATACAACAACAAGAATTCTTATGTATAATACCTGTTTCTTTTCACTCATGTTCTTGATAAAGTTATCTTTTAAGAAGTCAATAGTAAGTGTTGAGCTTGAAGCTATTACAAGTGATGAAAGTGTAGACATTGAAGCTGACAACACGAGAATTACAACTAATGCAATAAGCGCAGGACTTAAATTAGAAAGCATTGTTGGAATTATTGAGTCGAAGCCGTTAGCCTTGACATCTATCTGGTCAGAGAATAATCTTCCGAAACCTCCGAGAAAATAGCATCCGCCTGAAACTATAAGTGCAAATATTGTTGATATTACAGTACCCTTCTGTATAGAAGCTTCATTATCAATTGCATAGAATTTCTGAACCATCTGAGGAAGTCCCCATGTTCCAAGTGATGTAAGGATTACAACGCATAAAAGGTTGAATGGGTCAGGTCCGAAAAATGAAGCAAATATACCGGGAGTATCGCTTACAGCCGGGTCAGACACATTTGCAAGACCCTGCAGTGCAGACATGAAGCCGCCCTTAGAGTGGATTACGGCAGCAATAACTGCAACAATACCGAATAACATGATAATTCCCTGAATAAAATCATTGATTGCAGTAGCCATGTAACCGCCGGCAATTACATAGATTGCGGTAAGTGTTGCCATGATTATGATACAGACGCTGTAATCAATGTTAAAAGCCATACCGAAAAGTCTTGAAAGTCCATTGTAAAGTGAAGCTGTGTATGGAATCAGAAAAATGAATATTATAACAGAAGCACCGATTTTTAATGGATTGCTTCCGAATCTCTTTCCGAAATACTGTGGCATGGTTGCTGAATCAAGGTGTTGACTCATAATTCTTGTTCTTCTGCCAAGTACGACCCATGCAAGAAGTGAACCTATAATTGCGTTGCCGATGCCAGCCCAGGTTGCGGCAATGCCGTATTTCCAGCCAAACTGGCCTGCGTATCCAACGAATACAACAGCCGAGAAATAAGATGTTCCGTATGCAAATGCGGTGAGCCACGGACCAACGCTTCTTCCACCGAGAACGAAACCATTAACATCAGTTGCATGCTTGCGGCAGTATAAGCCAATGCCTATCAGCACCGCAAAGTAGATAATAAGAATAACCAGTTTTAACATAAAAACCCCCATATTAAATGTATTAGTCCCTACTTCATAAGTTTAAAGCGTAACGCTTTAAATCAATAAAGTAAACATAAATGAATTGTAGCATATTGGGGAGGGATTAGCAAGGAGAAAATAAGGAGAGTAAATGTGAAGTATCTTATCGTCTGCCACCGCCGAAGCCGCCATTCTGACCGCCCATGCCGCCCATGTTACCGCCGCCGAAGCCGCCAGTGCCAGAAGCTCCCATTGTTCCAGATTCCTGAGTCCAGTCTGCAATAGAGTCTGAACCACGGTAAAGTGTGTAGCTTGTGCCGGTTGTAAGAGTGTCAGAGCATATCCAGCCGTTGCTAAATGAACCATCAACAGTGAAGCTTATTACTTCGTTGCCGGAAGCATCTTTAAGTGAATATCTTCCAGAACTGAAGGATACGGAACTTAATACATAAGCATTAGCAGAGTTTATAGGTGTTTCGCATACACCACCGAGGGCAACGCATGTTCCACCGGTTATCGTTACGGTACCATCTACATCAATTGATCCTGATACATTTCCAGATGAACTGCCGCCCTTGACTAATACAAATCCACCAGTCTGTACGTAATTTCCATTAGAATCAATAACATCAGTATCACCAGACGCAGTTGTGATATCTATATATCCGGCTGTTACATTGACAATTGGAGAAGTCTTTCCATCACCTGTGCAAGCATTGATGCCATCATCAGTAGCATATACATATATTTTGCTGCCATTTAAGTTGATAGTTATGGCTTCAAGTCCTTCGTATGAAGTTACTATATTAATATAACCGTCATTGGCATCAAGCTGCTTGTCAGCGTGCATGCCGTCATCACCTGAAGAAATTGTAATTGAACCACCATTGATAACAATAGTTCCTTTGCCGTCCTCACCGGTTTCAAGTACACCTGAGTCAGAGTTGGCATGGATACCGTCATCTGTCGAACTTATGTTAATTGTAAAGCCTGAAATATTTATTTCGCTTTCTGCTTTAATACCCTTAGTTGAGTAGGACTGTCCAGAAGAATTACCGGATTCATTAAAGTCACCAGGCATTCCTGGACGGTCGCCGCCGGCCTTATTACCACCGTTCTGACCATCCATGCCACCCATGTTGCCGCCACCAAAGCCGCCAGGTGCGTTGGCAATAGTGTCAGAAGCTGCCACATAAGAAACAGTATTGGCAGAAGCAGTCTTGTTAGCAGAACTGTTACGACTGGTAGATGTACCTGAAGAAGTAACTTCTTCACTATATTCAGAGTAAGTATCTGTATAGATGTTTAAGTTACCGTCACATGATATATCTACCCCATAAGCTGCGTCTATACCATCACAGGCTGCATATACATCAATGTTACCGCCAGTGATTGTAACGATTCCCTTCTGGTTGCCCTTGTTAGAAATACTGCTGTTAGAAGTCTTGATGCCATCGCCTTTAGCGGAGATTGCAATTATATTTCCAGATTCAATATCAACGGCATTGTTGCCTTTGACTGCGTTGTTCACAGCAGTAACTTTAACAATCACATTTTTAATAGAAAGGTCATCCTTGCTCTGGATACCATTATTGTAATTACCTGTTACAACTAAGGCTCCTTTGCCGACAAGCTTTAAATCACATGTTGCATAGATTGCTGCGTTGCCAACGTCATCAGAAGAATCTTCTGTAGCTTCGGTACGATTGTCAATTACTTCGTTAAATGAGTTCTCTTCTGATTTAATCTTGACTTCGGAAGCATTTTTAACGTATATAGGTGAACCACTTGAGCATGTGATAGATGTTCCGTTCAATACGATAGTAACTTCGTCCTCGTCACCTACGTCAACGATAAGCTGTCCTTCTGATAAAAGACCGGCTACTGTATATTCACCAGCCTTTGTGATTGTGTATACAGAACCTGACTGTGTAACTCCATCTGATGTATCAGATGTCACAGTGAAATCACCTGTAATGGAGACTCTGTAATTCTCAGCATCATCTGCGTGTGTTACATCTGTGTCTTCTTTAGTAATGGCTGAAGTGATGGTAGTCTCACCGCCTGATGCAGTAGTAGTTGAAGTTGAATTTCTGGCACAGCCAGCAGTCATAAGACACATAGTAAGAATAACTGCGGCTACGCAATTCCTTTTGATTTTATTTAATTTAATCATAGTCATCTCTCCATTTCTTTAGTGTATGTTAATTGATTGTCTATAGTTTATTGGAGAAATTTGACTAAAATATGGTATGAGTGCGAATATTCTGTGTACTGATTAATCATGTGGAATATCGTTAAATCTGCCGTCAAGCTCTTCGGTTTTTACCACATTTATAAATGCGTGCTTGTCAATTGAGCGTATCAATGTGATAAGCTCACGTTTCGCTTCGGAGTTGATTACGGAGTATATGAGCGTGCGCTCTTTTTCCTCGTAGCAGCCGATTCCCTTGAAAAGCGTGGCGTCGTGGTTGGTTGTATTCTTTATGGCGTGATAGATTTCTTCGGATTTGTCAGAAATGATGAATAATGTCATCTTCTGGTAGCGTTTGTACATGAACTGGATTACCTGAGTGCTACAGAACTGGTATATTATTGAGTAGAGTGCGATTGACCAGCCAAACAGTCCGCCTGCGATGAGCAGAATCACAACATTACCAAGAAGAATATAGTTCCATGTGTCTATTCCTTTAATATGAGAAAAATAAATGCTTATGAAATCAGTTCCACCTGTGGTAGTGCCGACATTGAGGCACAGGCTTATTGCAAATCCGTTGATAATTCCGCCAAATACGCTTATAAGCAGGATATCTTCTGTAAAAATGTATGGAGGAAGGATATCAACAAGCACACTGGAAAGTATAATTACTACGATTGAGTAGATGGTAAACTTCTTGCCGATGTATCGGTATGCAATGTAGGCGGGGAAAATGTTAAGTGCCACATTGAATATTGTAAATGGGATGCTGATATAAAAAAAACGTAGTCCGATTGCCTGAAATAACAGGGAGACTCCTGAAAAGCCTCCTGGCAGCAGGTCTGCGACTTTGGCAAAGCATCTTAAATTCCATGCGTACAGCACGGAAGCAATTATAACTATAATGAATCTGAATACCTGATAAAACTTAGGATATTTAACTTCTAAAGATTTGAACATATATTAGCCTCCATATTTTGTGTTAAATATAATAAGCAAATAATAATTATTTGTGTGAGTTGTCGTAGGCAGCCTGAATATTGGCGGGGAGCTTGTCTGGAAGCATTGAATGTATTCCGTCCTCGTTGCCGTCCTTGATAGCCTGCTCGTAATAGAAGCACTTGAAAGTAAGCATATCAAGAGTTTCCTGCATCTTCTCCATCTCTTTCTCAACAGCAGCTTTCTGTCTCTCAAAAAGCTGTTTTCTGAGTTCGTAAGTTCTGCTGCCTTCCTGACACCATTCCATAAACTGCTTGATGTCGCGGATTTCAAGACCTGATTTTTTGAGACATTCAATAAGCTTAAGAGCAGCAATTTCAGTGTCAGAGAACTGTCTTATTCCAGAAGCACGCTGCATAAAAGGGAATAATCCTTCTTTATCATAATATCTTAATGTTGAAACGGGAAGATTAAACATTTCTGAAACCTGTCCTATTGTGTACATAACACACCTGCTTTCTGTAAGCTATGCTTACCTGATATTAGTTTTTTACAAATGTGATAATAAAATTCACAAAATGTTCACTGTTATTGGGTTGACCTAAAGTTAGGTTTACCTCTTATGCTTAAATAGTAGCACAGAGAGACTTAAAATACAATTTAAAGTTGATTTAAAGTGAATATGATAGTGTTTTTAATAAAGAGGTGATCATATGTATGTAATGCTAATGTATTTTTGTATTACTTTTTTTGGATTGATAATTATTATGATGGCAGTGGAAGGATGACATATTCTATGGAGGATAAATGTATGGAATGGAGACAGGAAAAAGACATGCCGGTATTTATGTATATTTTTCTTAATAAAATAGAGGATGCCGAGGAAGTAAGATGGACAGAGAAAGAGAAAAATGAGGGGTATAATACATATAAAAAGTTGTTAGAACTTACAGAGGGTGATTCATCCGATGTAATTAAAAAATGTCTCAGGATAATTAAAGAAACAAGACATATTGTAGAGTATGAGCTTTGGAATAAGATTGTATATTTTATGACTGATTATATTAATGGTGAGACTGTGTGGGGATAAGTGAAAAGTTGTCTGATAATTTTGTAATATTTGAAAAGAAAAACAATATACTTGTAATGTCTGATGGCATGTGATACAATGTCATTGGAAGACAAACATGTTCATATAATGAACGAAAACCCCACGAGTTGGTGGCTCGTGGGGTTTTCTATGCCGTTGTGGAAGGGTGGCTTAGTCCCCAGGCTGGCTACCTGTGATTATCTCTATCCAGCCATTTGCAGATATAGTATGAAACTATCTCAGCCATAATAGTGATAATTAGAGACATAAACATGTCCATATAATACGCCTCCTTTCTCTACCAGGTATAGGAGGGGTAGCACTAAAAATTATATCATAACAATATATAACAAACAAGTATATAAAAAATATAAATAATAATCATTGCTATGATTTATGATTTTATAACTAACATGTATTTTACAGGAATGACACATGGGGGTATGATACATTTATCAAGGGCAAAGGAGCCGGAAGTCTTTAGGGGATTCTGGCTCTTTTTTTGCATTAGCAAGTATTTGAAGGAGGAAATATATATGGAATACGAGATTTCTAATCGTTTATCAGGTGTACATGGTTCGATGATACGAGAACTTTTTAAGTTAGGAGCAAACAAGGATATTATATCTTTTGGTGGTGGCAATCCGTCAGCAGAGACATTCCCATGCAAGGAGATAGAAGAGATAGCAGCAAAGGGACTCAGCGAGAATCCTGTCTCTTTATTACAGTATGGACTGAGTGAAGGTTATACACCTCTGCGTGATACCATGAAGAAATATCTTGAGAAGAAGGAAGGCTTTGATTTCGAGAATAATGAGCTTTTCATAGTGTCAGGCGGACAGCAGTGTGCGGACCTTACAACTAAGGCACTTGTTAATGAAGGAGACGTTGTGCTTACTGAAGAGCCTGCATTTGTAGGCTGCCTTAATACATTCCGTTCTTACGGTGCAAAGCTTGTAGGAATCCCAATGGAGCAGGACGGAATGAATATAAATGCGCTTGAGGAGGCTTTAAAGGCTAATCCTGATGCAAAGCTTTTATACACAATTCCATCTTTTCAGAATCCTACAGGAATCACAACTTCTCTTAAGAAGAGAAAAAAAGTGTATGAGCTTTGCTGCAAATATGATATCGCAATATTAGAGGACAATCCTTACGGTGAATTAAGATTTGCAGGTGAAAATGTGCCAACTATCAAATCAATGGATACAGAGGGCAGGGTTATATATGCAGGAAGCTTCTCAAAGGTAATGGCACCTGCATTCCGTCTTGGCTTTCTTGTGTTCAACAAGTCGCTCACAGGACCGCTTACAGTTGCAAAGCAGTGCACAGATGTACATTCAACTGTACTTTTCCAGTACATTTGTAATGAATATATTAATAACTATGCTTTTGACAAGCATCTCGAGGATTCAAGAAAGGTGTATGAGCATAAATGTAATCTCATGATGGAGTGCATGAAGAAGGAATTCCATCCTTCAGTAACCTTCGGTCACCCTGAGGGTGGACTTTTTGTAATGGCATTCCTGCCAGATGGAATGGATTCTGCACCATTTGTAAGGGAGGCCATTAACAGAGGCGTTCTTTCAGTTCCGGGAGCAGCGTTCTTAGCAGATGAGAACCAGAAATCTAATGGATTCAGACTTAACTATTCGACACCTTCTGATGAACAGATTGTTAAGGGAATCGAGATTCTTGGAAAACTTACATACGAGTGGATTAAGTAGGAGGAGTGAAACATTATGAAGATAGCAGCATTCAGCGTTCGTCCAGATGAAAAACAGTATTTTGATACATTTGCAAATGTATACAAGGTGGAATTACAGATCAATAGAAGCGGATTTACAGCAGATGATATAGAAAGTGTCAAAGGCTGTGAGGCTATGTCGGTGTGCGATGGCATGTGTGACTTGTCAGCACCTGTTCTTGAAAAGCTTGCAGCAGAAGGTGTTAAGTATATCGGTTTCAGGACAATCGGATATAACAGTGTTGACCTTGAGGCAGCAAAGCGCCTTGGAATCCGTGTTGCACACAGCGGATATTCGCCATATTCAGTTGCCAATTATACAGTAATGCTTATGCTTATGTGTATCCGCAAGGCTTTGTATGTAATGATGCGTTCGCACACAGCGGATTATTCACTTGGTCCTATATGTGGACGAGAAATGCAGAATATGACAGTAGGTATTATCGGAACAGGAAGAATTGGAAAGGCAGTAATTAAGAATCTTTCAGGATTTGGATGTAAGATTATTGCGTATGACCCATACCCTGCAAAAGACCTTGAAAATGTTGAATATGTAACGCTTGATGAATTGTACGCTAAGTCAGATATTATCTCGCTTCATACTTTTTTAAGTGATGAGACATATCATATGATTAATAAGGATTCAATTGCAAAGATGAAGGATGGCGTTATCATTATAAATGCGGCTAGAGGTGCACTTGTTGATACAAAGAATCTGATTGAGGCTGTTGAGAGTGGCAAGATAGGTTCAGTTGGAACTGACTGCTGCGAGGGTGAAGATGATTTTATCCGTACAGACCGTAAGTATGATGACCTTGTTGTTAATCACGATTACATCATACTTAAGTCTTTCCAGAATACTATTGTCACACCTCACATTGCATTTTTCACAGATCAGGCTGTGTCTGACATGGTTGAGTCTTCAGTTAAGAGTGTTGTGCAGTTTGCAGCCGGTGAAGACACACCATTAGAAGTGCATTAAAATACACAGGTGCATTATTTATTCAATTTCTTGAAATATTCTTCAAGCTGGTGCTCGAAGATTCGCTGATTTTCTGAGCAGAATGAGCCAAGCGGCTGATAATAAATGCTTCTGAAATGTGGACAGTCATCTATATGCAGCAGGCTTATGTTTTCAGGAAGGCTGCTGCTTGTCCATGTTACAGAGGCAACAAATGATACTCCAAGACCGAGACTTATGAGCTTGCCCTGTAATATGTAATCATTGCATGAGTAGGCTATCTGAGGAGTTTTCTTACATTTACTGAATATTGAATTGAACACTCCGGCGTAAGATGGAGTATCTGCAAGGTCAATGAATTTCTCGTCCATCATCTGTTCTACTGATATGTGTCCGGTATGGGCAAGTGGATGTGATGATGAAACGGCAAGGCAGATTTCTTCTGTCATAAGAAGATGTGCATTGTCTGGAATATCATAAGCTGATGAGACAGAGTCAATCAGCAGGTCACACCCTTTTGGTTCAGAAGATATTGAAAAGCTGACATGAGGGTGCTCATGGATAAAATCTTTAAGTACATTGCTGACAAGAACTGCACTTGAGCGGAGACAGAGCCTTATTTCGCCGGCATCTCCAAGACTTTCACTGACAGCACGCGCAGCATCTTCTGAAAGAGCCAGTATTCTGTCTGCATATTCAAGCAGAATTTCTCCCTGACGGGTACATTCGAGCCCTTTTTTATTACGGATAAAAAGCTGTGCGCCAAATTCTTCTTCAAGCTTATGGATTGTCTTGCTTAATGCCGGCTGTGCTATGCACAGTTCACTGGCAGCACGGGTCATATTCTTGTGTCTGGCGGCAGCCTGAAACTGCCTGAGCTGATATAATTCCATGTTCGCACCTCTCTTGTATGTAGTATTTTATAAAAATTACAATTAACATAATATAGAAATCAGGATATTTACGATTATGATAACACAAATATTATTAACGCAGACATTTATAATGTTTATTCTTATGATTCTGGGACTGATTCTGTCTAAAACAGGTCTGCTTACAGAACATGGCAGTAAGGATATGGCCAATATTCTGCTGTATGCGGTTATTCCGTGTGTAATTATAAGAAGCTATATAACAGATTTCACGATGGAGAAGCTGTATGGACTTCTTATGTCGGCGGTACTGGCTGTAGCTGCATTTGCAGTGGCGATAGCTGTATCATATATAATATACGGCATGCGAAAGCCGATAGACAACTTTGGAACGGCTTTCTGTAACGCAGGATTTATCGGAATTCCACTTGTAACTGCGGTATTTGGAAATGAAGCGGCATTCTATGTTGCATCATTTGCAAGTATTCTTAATCTGTTGCAGTGGACATATGGAATTGTGATAATAACCCGACGCAAGGATATGATAAATATAAAAAAGGTATTCGTCAATCCTGTGACAATATCACTTGTTATAGGACTGTTTCTTTTTATTACGGGAATTAAACTGCCAGGTGTAATAAACAGCACGATGGCTGGAGTTGCAGCACTTAATACACCTGCAGCCATGATAGTACTGGGATATTATCTGTCATGTGTCAGAATCTGTGACTTACTGCTTAATCCATCCCTGTATCTGGCATCGTTTGTCAGGCTTATAATAATTCCGTTGCTTACACTGCTTGTACTTTATATTATACCGGTGGGACATGGTCAGATTGGAATGATTACACTGATTGCTGCGGCAACACCAGTTGGAACGAGTACGGCAATATTTGCACAGAAATTCGGGCAGGATTATGAGCGGGCGGTCTGTATGGTCTGCCTGTCAACGCTGTTTTCAATTATTACGATGCCAGTTGTGATGTATCTGGCGCAGATGTGGATTATGTAGTTTAACTATTATTTTTGGTTATGGTTAGATAACCAACATGTATTTTACAGGAATAACACAATGGTATATTATACAGACATCAAAGGCAAAGGAGCCATGACCCGGAAGGGGTAATGGTTTCTTTGCTTTTTTGTGTATAAGATATCTTTGCAGGAAAATGTATAGTAAATGTGGCTATTCACAATATGAGAAAGAAAGGAACTAAAGTTATGGGAAATAACGGAATTGAATTGGAAAGAGATGGCTTTAAGAGCCGTACAGGTTTTATTCTTGCCTGTATCGGTTCGGCAGTAGGAATGGGAAATATATGGCGTTTTCCATATATGGTATCTGCATGGGGTGGTATGACATTTTTAATACCTTATGTAATATTTGTAATACTGATAGGTTCAACAGGTGTTATAGAGGAGATGGCACTTGGCCGTGCGACTAAGGGCGGACCTATTAAAGCATTTGGCGACTGTATGCAGATGCGTATAGGAAAGAGAAAAGCAGGTGAGGCAATTGGTTTTATTCCTGTGCTTGGCTCACTGGCTTTGGCAATGGGCTATACTGTAGTTGTTGGCTGGATATTCAAATATACTTATCTTGCATTTTCCGGAAAGCTTTCAGCAATGGGCAATGATATGTCAGCTATTGGTGGTATGTTTGGAAGTACAGCAAGCTCATTTGGCAATAATATGTGGCTTATAATCGCGATGGTTGTAACTGCTGTTATTATGGCACTTGGTATTGCAGGCGGAATTGAGAAAGCAAACAAGGTCATGATGCCTTTGCTTTTCATCATGTTTGTAGGACTTGGAATATATATCTTCACGCTTCCTGGTTCAAGTGCAGGTTATAAATACATTTTTACTCTTAATCCTAAGGGACTTCTTGATATAAAGCTCTGGATATATGCATTTGGTCAGGCGTTCTTCTCACTGTCTATCGCAGGTAACGGAACTGTTATCTATGGTTCATATCTTAGTGATAAGGAAAATGTTGTTACTTCAGCAAGAAATGTTGCTGTATTTGATACTATTGCTGCTTTATTAGCTGCATTTGTTATTATTCCAGGTATGGCAGCAGGCGGTGCCGAGTTATCTTCAGGTGGTCCCGGACTTATGTTTATCTATCTTGTAAATGTATTTAATGGTATGCCGGGTGGCAAGATTGTAGGAATTGTATTCTATGTATGTGTTCTGTTTGCCGGCATGAGTTCACTTGTTAATCTGTATGAAGCTCCGGTTGCAACTATTCAGGAGAAGCTTAAGCTTAACCGTGTTGCATCTGTTGGAATTATTGCAGTGGCTGGCTGTGTTGTGTCACTTGTAATACAGGGTATTGTATCAGGCTGGATGGACGCAGTATCTATCTATATCTGCCCACTTGGCGCAATGCTAGCAGCAATTATGTTCTTCTGGGTTGCAGGAAAGAAGTTTGCTGTTGATGCTGTTAATGCAGGTGCAGATAAGCCTATTGGAAAGTGGTTTGTACCACTTGGCAAATATGTCCTTGTCCCACTTTCACTTGTTGCACTTATTGCAGGTGCTTTACTTGGTGGAATTGGCTGATGGAGGTTTAGACTGGTTGATTGAGACTGGCGGATTGCAAAGCAATCCGCCTTTTTTGCGTGGTGGAGTGAGAAATAGCGGCGGATTGGACTTTGAGGTGGAGGGGAGGCAGGAGGAAGTCCAAAAGGAGCAGAAATGAAGTGGTAATCTAAAAGTAGACACCAACCCAATTATTGTAGACATTATTTATATATAAGAGTATCATTATTAGATAGATAGTAATAACAGGTGATTTTTTGAAACAACGGAGGCGATTAAGATGAAGTTTGGAATGAGAACACCCAGTATAAAGAAATCAATAAAGGCAAGAACAACCGGAAAAGCCAAGCGAGCTGTTAAGAAAGCTTTGATTCCAGGGTACGGAAAAAAATGTGCAGGATGGATTAAGAATCCAAAGAAAGCAGCTTACAATAAGGTTTATAAGAAGACGAGCTTTGGCATTATAGATTTATTTAAGTAACTGTCAGGAGGATTATGTCATGGAACGAGTAGTACAATTTTTAAAAGAAGCAGAGACATATTATTTGGCAACAGTAGAAGGCGACCAGCCAAGAGTTAGACCTTTTGGAACTGCACACATTTTTGAAGGGAAGCTGTATATTCAGACTGGAAAGGTAAAGGATGTTTCAAAGCAGATTCACGCAAACCCGAAGGTAGAAATCTGTGCATATAAAAATGGTGAGTGGCTTCGTGTAGCCGGAGAACTTGTAGAAGATGACAGAAGAGAAGCAAGACAGTCTATGCTCGATGCTTATCCATCTTTACAGAATATGTACTCAGCAGATGATGGAAATACAGAGGTGTTCTATTTAAAAAATGCGACAGCTACATTTTCATCATTTACACATGAGCCGGAAGTAGTGAAGTTTTAATGACTAAGGATGAATGGTACAGGCAGTTATTTGAGCGACTGGATAATTCCAAGTTTCGAAGCAGTTTCCATCTGAAGCAGAAAGATATTGATTACATAAATGAAAAAGGGTTGGAAACAATCAGACAACATGCTAAGGATTTTATTGCAAAGAGAGAAGCTCCGGCATATATAGCAAATGATGGTAAACAGACACCAATGCGTGGTCATCCTGTATTTATTGCCAAGCATGCAACGGCAACATGCTGCAGGGAGTGCATCCGAAAGTGGCATAAAATGCAGCCGGGAAAGGAACTAAGTCAGGTACAGCAGGATTACCTTGTGGATGTAATTATGACATGGATACAGAAAGAAATGGATAAGCATGAGATTAAAGAATATTTTGATTATCGTAGATGATATAGAAGAGTCTGTCAGATTCTATAAGGATTTATTCGGATTATAGGTAATTTTGAAACAGGAAGGTAATGTAATATTGTCCGAGGGGCTTGTATTGCAGGATGTTAATGTATGGTATGAAAGTACCCAAATACCTACAACTCCTCATAACAATATGACCGAACTGTACTTTGAAGAAAATGATATGGAAGGTTTCATCAAGAAGCTTGAATCCTATGATTTCTGTTTGAATTATGTTACTAAACTGACGAAACTTGAAGGAGGACAGAAGCTTGTGAGATTTTATGATCCGAGTGGAAACCTCATTGAGGTAAGAACTCCAGTAAATTACAATTAAAGTTGAATGGATTTGAGAAAGATATGCAGATATTTGTAGATGCAGATGCGTGTCCGGTAGTGGGCATTGTAGAAGCGATTGCGGAAAAATATAATACTCCAGCCACATTGCTGTGTGACACGAACCATGTATTATATTCAGATTATAGTGAAGTAATTGTGGTTGGCGCTGGGGCAGATGCGGTAGATTATAAGCTGATCAGTATCTGTCATAAGGGAGATATTGTGGTGTCGCAGGATTATGGTGTTGCTGCAATGGCACTTGGCAAGGGTGCATATGCAATTCATCAATCCGGCAAGTGGTACACAGATGAGAATATTGACCGGATGCTTATGGAAAGACATCTTAATAAGAAAGCAAGACGAGGTTCTTCTAAGAATCATATTAATCATATTAAGGGACCAAGGAAGCGGACAAATGAGGATGATGAGCGTTTTGCACAGTCATTTGAGAAGCTTAAGCTGATGGCACAGGCGAAGGAAGGTGAGCAAAATGGGACTGTTTAAGAAGAAAAAAGCTCAACAGTCATATGATAAGGAAAACAAAAAGCCTGTAATCAAAGCAAGCATTTGTAATGGCGAGCAGGTAGCAGGCTTTAAGGATATACATACAGGTAAGATAGAAGAGGTAATGCTGATAAAAAGTCCGGCAGATCTCGAACATTTTAAGGCTATGTACGGAATAGATAAAGAGCTAGTAAAGGAATACTGATTATGAATATACAGATATTTGGGACTAAGAAATGTAATGATACTAAGAAGGCGGAGCGTTTCTTCAAGGAGCGTGGCATCAAGTATCAGTTCATTGACATGAAAGAAAAAGGTATGAGCAAAGGCGAATTTAACTCTGTTGCACAGGTAAATGGTGGTCTGGAGAAGATGATTAACTGGTATGGCAAAGACAAAGATTTGCTTGCACTCATTAAATATACTGCTGATGAGGACAAGCTGGAAAAAGTTCTTGAGAATCCGCAGGTAATCAAAACTCCGGTAGTAAGGAATGGAAAGCAGTCCACACTTGGTTATCAGCCGGATATCTGGAAAGGATGGAACTGATGTACATAATAAAGACAGTTAAAGGTGATATAACAAAAATTACAGATGTGCAGGCAATCGTTAATGCAGCCAATAATTCTCTATTGGGAGATGGCGGAGTTGATGGTGCCATTCATCGTGCAGCAGGACCGGAGCTTTTAGCCGAGTGCAGAACACTTCATGGATGCGAGACAGGAGAGGCAAAGCTCACAAAGGCATATAATCTGCCATGTGATTATGTAATTCATACTGTTGGACCAGTATGGAATGGTGGCAGGAATAAAGAGGAAGAACTTCTTGCTAACTGTTATTTTAATTCTATGAAGCTGGAAATGGAGAATGGAATCAGAACAATCGTATTTCCATCTATATCGACAGGTGTGTACAGTTTTCCGGTAGAGCTGGCAGCGAAAGTTGCAGTTCATACAGTTAATAGATGTCTGCAGGATAATCCAGACAGCTTTGACTTGGTGGAATGGGTGCTGTTCGATACACATACTGAGGCGGTATATGAAGCTGAGGTTGATAAGTTGTATAAAATGGGATAATAAAAGAGTAAAACTATGACACATATAATAAAATAAGGAGAACAAGGTATGAGCGAAGTTGAAATTACAGGCATATTTGATGATGTGCTTGGAATGATTCATTAGGCAAAACAGAAAGCTGAGTATCAGGTTAATTCTACAATTATAGATTTATATTGGTCTATCGGTGAATATGTTTCAAAACAAATTGATGTAAATGGTTGGGGCAAGTCTACTGTGAAAGCTTTGTCTGAATATATATTGAGTAAAGAACCTGGAATTAGAGGATATTCATCACAAAATATTTGGAGAATGAAACAGTTTTATGAAACTTACAGGGATAAACCAGAAATCTCAAAGCTGTTGAGAGAAAATACATGGTCTAATAATCTGCATATTATCTCTAAAACAAAAAGCTATGAAGAAAAAGAATTTTATCTAAAACTTGCGTCAAAGGAAAAATATAAGGCAAAAGAACTGGCGAGACAGATTGATAGTGGATATTACGAGAGGTTGCTTTTATCTAATGGAAAAGCTCCATCTGCAATCGAAAGTAAAGATATGACAGGTGTTCTTAGGGATATGTATATGTTAGAGTTTCTTGATTTGCCAGAACCATATAAAGAATATGACTTAAAGAAAGCAATTTTGAAAAATATGAAAAAATTTCTTCTTGAATTTGGAAGAGATTTTATTTTCATTGATGAAGAATATCATGTCCAAGTGGGAAATAATGATTACTATGTAGATCTTCTTTTTTATCACAGAGAGTTACAGTGTTTAGTTGCAATCGATCTAAAAATTGATGATTTCAAACCTGAATATATGGGAAAAATGGATTTTTATTTAGAGGCATTGGATAGAGTATTAAGAAGCCTCATGAAAATCCGAGTGTAGGAATGATTCTTTGTAAAAATGCTGATACGGATGTCGTTGAATATTCTTTGAGTAGAAGTTTATCGCAGACAATGATTGCTGAATATAAAACTAAGTTGATTGATAAGAGTATTCTGCAGAGAAAACTAGCTGAGTTATATGATATTGCAGAGGAAGAGGTGAAAAACTCTCAACAGGATTGAGAGTTTTGAAAATGTGAGAAATAGGAGTGTGATGTGATTGGAGAGATTGTTCAATCATCAGACATATGCTTCAATACATCATTAACTGAGATACGAGATATTTTCTCTGAGACAAAATGCTATTTGTGGTTGAAAGATGTGTTGACAGACCTAAACATTCCCAGCGAATCAGGTTGATTAAATAAGAAACTTGCAACAAAAATTCTGTTTGACTTTTCCAAAAAAGAAAAATATAATAATTCCTGAACGAGTAGCAGACTAGCGTAAATCCAGTTATGTTACTCGTTTTTTTATTTTAAAGTTAATAGAAAGACATGAAAAAAGTGTGTAGCCTATCAGCGTAAGTCCAGCTTATTGTGATAGGAACACATTTTTTTTTGTGCCGCAAAACAAGGAGGCCAAATCCTCTCCTCACTCAAAGGAGTTCGGATTTTTCCTTCGGAAAAACAAGGAGGATTGTATGTCAGAAAGTAACAAAATGAAGGAGATGCCGGTCAATAGGCTCATGGTGCAGATGGGAATACCGATGATCTTATCGATGGCATTGCAGGCGGTCTACAACATTGTGGACAGTGCCTTTGTTGGAAACATGAAGGTGGGAAGTGAAGCGGCGCTTAACGCACTGACACTGGTGTTCCCGGTACAGATGCTTATGGTGGCAGTAGGAATTGGAACGGGTGTCGGAACCAATGCGCTTCTCGCAAGGACACTCGGACAGGGAAATGCCAAAAAAGCTGCAAAAGTGGCGGGCAACAGTTTATTTCTCGGAGTAATTATTTATGTGGTATGTTTCTTATTTGGAATTTTTGGAGTAAGAGCATACATTTCATCACAGACCATTGATCCGGAAGTGATTTCAATGGGAATGAGTTATTTAAGAATATGCTGTGTGGTTTCATTTGGAATCATTTTCTTCTCATTATTTGAAAAATTATTACAGGCGACCGGACGTTCCCTTTATTCTACGATCGGTCAGGTGGTAGGTGCGGTCGTAAATATAATTCTAGATCCAGTCATGATTTACGGTATCGGACCGGTGGTCCTATGTCAAGATTTAGTACAAGTTAAAATGAAAAATTTTTCCCCATTTTAACCTGCCAGAAGCTCAGCCTCAGTGTTCGTTCTTTCATACACTTGTTCGAATTCGTTTGGCGACATATAGTTGCAATGGCTATGAATTCGTTTCGTATTGTAGAAAGCTTCCAGATATTCA
>ENA-ORLY01001706-ORLY01001706.1-human-gut-metagenome-genome-assembly--contig:-NODE-1706-length-24751-cov-2.548918_pt1 | contig 24751 bp, 15 predicted proteins | sample MGYA00243071_ERZ508832 | MGnify/ENA primary metagenome ERZ508832 (study PRJEB26277, sample SAMN04329777) | human gut metagenome | biome: human-associated habitat | host: Homo sapiens | place: USA... | reverse complement strand
CCATCGCTATCATCAACCTGCGCGAAAAAGGAAAGCTGCGTGAGATAGAGCGCATCATCGGCAAGAAGTTTATTGCCGGAGAAATGCCGACAGGCAAGCAGATCTGCGAAAAACAGCTTATCAAAGTGATTGATGAACTGGAAAAGGTGAAGGTAAACGAAGAAGAAATCACGGACTTCATGCCGGAGATTTATCGTAAGCTGGAATGGCTGAGCAAAGAGGATCTGAGCAAACGCATGGTATCGCATGAGTTCAATCGTTTTCTGGACTACTACCGCGACCGTGAAGAGATCGAGACTCCGACCGACAGCCGCGAACGTAACACACGTGACAGCCGTGAAAGAGGCAGCCGCAAGGCAGCGCCGGGGTTCACCCGCTTATTCATCAATCTGGGAAAAATGGACAGTTTCTTCCCAAGCGAACTGATCAGCTTGCTGAACAGCAATACACGTGGACGAATCGAGTTGGGACGCATTGACCTAATGCAGAACTATTCTTTCTTTGAGGTACCGGAAAAGGAAGCGACAAATGTAATCAAGGCGCTGAATAGGGCTAAATGGAACGGACGCAAGGTAGTTGTTGAGATTGCCGGCGCCGGTGAAGAAAGCGGAAAAGGACGTGGAAACGGTTCAAATGAGCGCAAGGGAAATAAACGATTCGGCGGCAAAAGCGACGAACGTGCACCGCGCTATGAGAATAAGGATAGAAAACCGAAAGATGCTTCTGCAAAAGACTCAAAGTCAACAAAAAAGATAAACCTAGTCGTGCTGATCGGGGATACTCTGATGCTCGCGGTCCGAAGAAGAAAGATGACTGGCAAGAGTTTTTTAAAGATAAAGAACCTGACTTCAGCGAAGAAGGATGGGCACGTAGAAAACCTAAGAAGAAATAAATATGAAGCAAGCATAATCCGTAGATTTGTACATTATTAGTCAGAGGTCTTTATGTTACAACTAATTACCATCTTGACATTCTAATGAGAAGGAACAACATTATCCCTATTCTATCTTATTGAAAAAAGACAACTGTTCATACAGAATCTACTTTTGTGTTTCTAATAAACTTTCTTATCGTTTTTAATAAACGATATTCCTATTTATTAAAAACGATAAGAAGTCTATCTACTGCAAACAATTCAATTTTATACAACAAAAAAGGTTGCAAACTCATCAAAAGTCTGCAACCTTTAGTATATAATAAATTTCCTCTTCTTCTAAAGAGAGGTAAATCGTCGGCAACTCTGTTCTAATATTATACTATTCATACACATAATTTCCAATCAATAAGTTTCTTTTCTGATCACAAAGATACAAAATAAAAAGTCGTTTGTCAAGTTCTTATTTCAAAACACTCCATCTATTAGTTATAAAGCAGCTATACAAAAGCACGAAATTGGGACAAACCTCTCTATTGTAACGTGATCTATCCATTCTGAGATTATAGCAAAGGAGTGCAGTGGCCCAATGTCATCCAGCCTCGTCCGGCAGATTACACTTTCGCTTCCATGCCCAATCCGGTAGGTAGCTATCGGAGGGATTTCACTCTGCCCGATTCATGGAAGGGGAGAGATATATTCATCCGTTTCAATGGTGTAGAAGCAGTTTTTTACATCTGGGTAAACAGCAACCAGGATTACCAATCGAAAGACATTCAATAAACAGCTCTCTTTATAGGTAATTCCAAGATATGTTTTCCTGCTTCCAATTTTACTGCACGCTCTCCTTTCACATTGTCGGGTGCATAAAAGGTAGCAGTGCTATTTGCCGGAACAGTTACATGATAGACAATACGGTTCTTTTTACGTTCCCATTTAGAGCAGATTTCCCCATAAGGTGATTGATATCTGGCTTCGAGCTCATTTAATCCACTGGGGAAATTAGGCCGAAGGAGAATATGTTTGAATCCGGGATTTTCGGGGTCAGGGAAGATTCCACCCAATCCTTTATAAAACCACCCTCCAATTTCTCCGAACATCATGTGATTGTCTGATATGTCACGTGTGGCATTCAAATCCCAGTTCTCCAGTAATGTGGTAGCACCATTGGCAATCCAGCAACCCCATGATGGATAAGTGTCTTGTGCAGCTAATTTATAAGCCGTTTCGGCTTCACCGTTCTCACTTAACGCATTCAATATAGCTTTTGCTCCCAACACACCTACATCCAAATGAAAGCCGGCTGCTTCCACCTGTTTTGCCAGATTCCGGGCTACTTTTCTCTTCAACTCTTCGGGAACAATGCCCCATTGCAAAGGAACGCTCTGTTCCGTCTGAACGCCGCTACCATAAATGCCCGTTTCTCTATTCAGAAACTTGTCATTAATCGCGTTCTTTATCTTATTGGCAAGAGCAGAATAATATTTATAGTCTTCCGTTTTATTAAACATCTTTGCGGCATTGGCAAGTATTTTGGTGTCCACATAGAAATAGACAGAAGAGGTCAGTTCCTTGGAAGAATGTGATTTAACAGGCACCCAGTCTCCTCTTCCCCATGAGGTCAATCCGGTCGGACTGGTGCGATCCACATAGTCTACATATCGCTTTATATTTTCATAACAGTCTGCCAACAGTTTATGATCGCCATAAAACATATAAATATTCCATGGAATAAGGGCAATAGTGCTTGTCCAATCCAGTCCATTATCCGTACCATATCCCCAGCCTCCTGTAGGAATAATATCGGGAAGTACACCATTAGGCTGTTGCTCATCTCTATGGTCGGCAAGCCATTTCTCATAAACAGTGATACCGTCATAATTGTATAATGCCGTTTCAATAGCAAAATGACCGTCGCCTGTCCATCCGTTCTTCTCACGCTGGGGACAGTCGGTGGGATACCCCATCAAGTTGGACAAATAGGCATTATTTGTAGCCCACCAAAGACGGTTGATAAGTGCGTTCGAAGTATGAATCATCCCTTTCTGCGGAACATCACTATGCACAAAGTAAGCTGTCAGATTATTCTCATTCAATACAAGGGGGTTAGTGCTTGTTACTTCCACGTATCTGAAACCTTTATAATTGAATCGTGCCATAAATTCATCCTCTCCCTTTCCACTCAAAACGAGGATGTCCGTTTGAAAAGGATCGGAGTTGTCTACCGGGCGGTGATACACATCAATATTTGACGTATTCACTCGTCCGTTGTCATACAACCGCTCACCATGTTTCAGTCTCACTACAGTTCCCTCTTCCCCGGACACTTTAATGCGGGTGACTCCTGCCATATTGCGGGCAAAATCGAATACATACGTTGTATCATTAAGTTTCTTCCAGATTTTTACGGGGATTGTTTCTACTGCACGAATCGGCTGCACTTGTTGTGACACCACATTCTGTGAAGGAACAGCCCTATATCCTACTCCATTCCATTTAGAATCGTCAAAGTTCACGGTATTCCAGCCTTTCTGTTCCAAACGGGCGTCGTAATGCTCGGCTGTATAAATGCTATTAAAGATCAATGCGCCGGATGAAGTTTTCCAGTCCCGCTCCGTAGAAACGACTTCAACGGAACCATCCTCATAAGTAATCCGCACATCCATACAAAAAGCAGGACGGTTACGCCAAGGTGCACGATGAAAGTCCCACACGGCCATTGACTGATGATTATACCATCCATTGCCCAGCAACACACCAATCGCATTTTTCCCTTTCTGTATTTGGGAAGTAATATCATAAGTGACGTAGAAATTACGCCTGTCAAACCGGGTATATAGCGGGTCCAGCCGGTGGTTTCCAATCTTCTCACCATTGATATACAGTTCATACAAACCTGCTACGGCAATATATGCCCTTGCCGACCGTATCTTCTTTCGTGCATCAAACACTTTCCGGAAATAGGGAGCAGGACTGTAATTAATATCTTTGTTATCGCTAATCCAAGCCCCTTGCCAGTGTTCCATCCCCATCATGCCCGTTTCGAAACTATTAATAGCCGAAGAAGATTTCACTCCATCCTTATCCCATACATTCACTCTCCAATAATACTTGGTAAAAGGACGAAGTTCCTGTCCGGAATAGGTAATCAGAATCTGTTCGGAGTCCTTTTTGCCCGAATCCCAGATAGTTCCTTTCCCTGCAATCAATTCAAGAGAGTCTTTGTCTACGATGACTTGACAGGCTGTTTGCCGTGCTCCTTTTCGAGCATCATTCAGCATCCATGATAACCGGGGAGCAGGATTATCTATTCCCAAGGGATTCACCAAATAATCACAAACCAGATTCACTGGTTTACAGCTGCCTGACTCTTGTGAAAATGCTGCTTGCAGCATTAAAAATAGTAATCCCGGTAATAGTGTCAATCGTTTCATTTTATCCAAAAATTAGTTTGTATTTTCTTTCAATCGGATGCCATATTTACATCGCGTGCTAATTTACGAAAAATATTGTATGGACGCTTTATCTACTTGCCTCAAAAAAGCTATATCTTTGCGGCCCGAATATATACTTGACTATGAATAAAGTTAATGGTTTACTATATGGGCTGCTTTCATCGGCTTCTTTTGGACTTATCCCTCTATTTACCATTCCTGCCATGCAAGCAGGGATGCAATTTGAATCTATACTTTTCTATCGTTTCCTGTTTGCCTGTCTGGCGTTAGGCGGAATCTTATTGGTGAATGGTCAATCATTTCGCATCAAGAGGCAGGACATTCCTTCCCTGTTTCTTCTTGCGCTTCTTTATTTAATGTCTGCCGTATTCCTGTTCTGGGGATATAAGTTTATGGCTAGCGGAGTTGCCACCACTATTCATTTCATGTATCCGGTGCTTACCACGTTAATCATGATGCTCTTCTTTAAAGAAAAGAAGTCCGGCTGGCGGATCGCTGCCATTGCATCCGCAGTGGCAGGAGTTTATTTCTTATCCGGCGGAGATACAAAAACGGGAAGCTTTTCTTTCCTGGGACTTTTCATTGTTCTTCTGTCGGCACTCGGATATGCGCTTTATCTCGTCACAATGAGCCAACTAAAAATTGGACAGATGAAGGGGCTACTGCTTACTTTCTACGTATTCCTTTTCGGAGGTATTCTCCTTTTTATCGGAACGGAAACCATCAGCCAGCTTCAACCCATCAGCAAATGGCATACTGCCGGCAACTTGATTCTATTAGCTTTAATCCCTACCGTAGTTTCTAATCTTGCTCTAGTAAGAGCCGTAAAAAGCATCGGCTCCACACTCACCTCTGTGTTGGGAGCTATGGAGCCGGTAACTGCTGTATGTGTAGGTATCTTTCTTTTCGGGGAAGCCTTCACCACAAGCATTGGTGTAGGTATTGCACTGATTATCGCTGCCGTAATCGTTATTATATTAAAACGATAAAAAATGCGGTTTCATCGGAATATTTACTTCATCGACCCATTTTTAATTCCTGAATAAGATGGGCTGCCTTACCGTATTTCTCTATGATAAAGAGCATATACCGCACATCTACCCCGATGCAACGCTGCAAATCTGGTTCGAATACGATATCACTGCTCATTGCTTCCCAGTTGCCATCAAAAGCCAAGCCTAGTAATTCTCCTTTGGCATTAAACATGGCACTGCCGGAATTACCGCCTGTAATGTCATTGTTGGAGATAAAACAAACATTCATATCTCCCTGCGCATTGGCATATCTTCCGAAATCACCGGAAGAAAGCAAACTCAACAACTCCGGCTGAACGGCAAAGTCAATATCACCCGCATGTTCCTTCACTTTCTCAAAAATGCCTTTCACGGTTGTGTAGTAATCATAAGTGGCTCCATCAAAAGGAGTATATCCTCCAACCGTTCCGAAACTAAGCCGCATGGTAGAGTTGGCATCCGGATAAAAATTACGATCGGCATACATCCGGCGCATGGCTGCATTGAACAAACGCTCCCCCTCCTCTATCTGCTCGGAAGCCTCGGAAATGCTTTGATTCATCTCATAATACTTCACAATCAAATCCAGACTTAAGGAAACAACCGGATCCTCTATGAGATTATAAGTAGTATCTCGCTCCAGAAAGCGTTTTAAGCCTTTAGGAGACGTTATATTGGAAGTTGCATACAAAGAGTCTACATAGGTCTGAATATTCCCGTTGTAGAGCGTATCTATCTTCTCATACATAGCAGGCAGAAACTTTTTATCCACTTTCGACTGATACTCTTTGAGCATGGCAGCAAAAACCTCCTTATCAATGGAAAGATCGAGATTATCATACTTCTCCAGTAACTTTTTCATGCGGGTTATCACCAACTTCTCTTCCGCCTCAAAGTCGAAATTGAGAATTTCAAGAGCCAATTGAACCAATTCGGGACCATTAATGAACGACTCCCCGAAATAAGCAAGGGTACGGTTTGTTTCCCTACGATTATTATTATTCAGTTCCAGAGAAGAGAACAGACGAATCAGTTTCTCCCTTTCTTCCGGATGAGACTGAATCCAGTTACGAAGCTCTGCTTCAGCCACCCGCTTCTTTTCCAACACTTTCAAATGCTTGATGGCTTTATTCGTTCCGATGCTATTCTTCCAATAATTGGAGCTTTCATCGTATTTTGAAGCATACTTAATGCGAATATCCGGACGACGGTCCATCTCCCGTTTCCAGATGGTTTGTTTCACTCCCCGTACATCAATCATTGCCTGATTGATTCCATTCATCATCTCTTCGATACCATACGAGGAAAGGTAACGTTCCGTACTGCCCGGATAGCCAAGCGTCATGCAGAAAGAACCTTCTTTGTATCCATCCAAAGAAATGGGTGCTACATATTCGGGATGATAAGGGACGTTTTCAGGAGAATAATCCGCCGGACCATTCTTGGTATTAGCATAGATACGAAATACGCTGAAATCGCCCGTATGACGCGGCCACATCCAATTATCCGTATCCCATCCGAACTTCCCGACAGAAGAAGGAGGTGCAAAAACCAGGCGGACATCATTATAATCACGATAAACAGATAGCCAGAATTCATTCCCTGCATAATAAGCATCTACAATACCAGTCAATGTAGAATCCTTTTCGGAGACTTCCATACTGATTACATTCATAATCGAATCAACAGCCACACGGCGTTCTGTTTCCGTTTTAGCATGCCGGGCGGCAGACAATACGCGTTTAGTAACATCTTCCGTACGAAGCAGGAAACGAACATACAATTCCGGATTCGGCAGTTCTTCCTCAAGACTACGTGCAAAGAAGCCATCTTTCAGATAATCATGTTCCACTGAAGAATGTTGCTGAATACTGCTAAAGCCACAATGATGATTAGTAAACACCAGACCGTCTTCAGAAACCACCACTCCTGAACAGAAGCCTCCAAAACTGACAACAGCATCTGCCAGACATGGTTTCTTCGGATCATATATTTTATTCACAGGCATCTGCAAACCAAGTTCTTTCATTACCCGGTCAGTCTGTTTATTCTTTCGGAGATTTCCCAACAACCACATTCCCTCATCGGCAAATACATTCGACAGACAGAGAGAAAAGACTATCAAGACGGTTAGTCTGAACTTCATATTATTATTTTTAGATTCATTATTCTGTAATCAGCCTCAACTTCTTCGTTCCTACGCGGGCTTTCAGCCATTCGCTGATTTTCTCTTTTTCAGCAACAGACGGATGTCTGGCGAATTTAAGGACAGCCAATGTTACCGTATCCGTCTTCATCGAATCGACCCGCACTTCGAGCGAGTGAGCGATGGAAAGAGTTGTGATGGAAGGATAAAGTACCTTCAATTCGGGTACTAATGTACGACTCATAGCATCGTACGTTCTGTATTGCTCCAGTGTTGTCTCCAGTTGGGAAATTTTCACCGCCTGTTGTTGAAGCCGTTGCTCACTGTTTTTATAGAAGTCTTCCATGACCATGGCACGGATAGAAGATACATCTACCGCCTCATTGTTCATCCCCTGTAATACAATCAGTTTCGTATCTTCCAGCTTATACTCTTTCAACTTGCTACGAGCAATAGATATCGAAGCGTCAGGCACTTCAGGACCAATCAAAACAACCCGTACTTCTTTATGGTCATAGCTAATTTTCTTATCAAGTACCTGCGTATTCTCAAAGCTCAACTGATCGTTTATAAAACGATTGGCTGCTGCTTCATAGAAAGTGCTCTTTATAATTCCAAATGTCAGATAAACTGCAGGGCACATGGTAAGCACTACAATCAGAACGATGTATTTACGTACGGTCTTCTCACGGGTTTTATCCACAAACTCTTTCCGTTGGAAATGCATCACACGAACACCGAGGAAAGTAGCCAGGCTGATAAAAACAGAGTTGATAAAGTAAAGATAAAAAGCACCCAGGAAATAAATGAGATTACCGGAAGCCAGCCCGTAACCTGCCGTACAAAGCGGCGGCATCAATGCAGTAGCAATGGCAACACCCGGAATCACATTCCCTTTTTCCTTGGTAGAGAGAGCCACGACGCCTGCCAAACCACCAAAAAGCGCGATGAATACATCATAAATAGTGGGCGATGTACGTGCCAGCAACTCTGACTGTGAACCGGCAATAGGGGCAAGAAGGAAAAAGATTGTTGCCGTAGTCACACTGAAAGCAGTCGTTATGAGAAAGCTCTTCAAAGAGCGTTTCATTAATTCAAAGTCATTCAGTCCGACAGACAGTCCTACTCCCATAATAGGTCCCATCAATGGAGAAATCAACATGGCACCGATAATCACTGCCGTAGAGTTGACATTTAAGCCCAGTGAAGCCATAAAGATGGCAAAAATAAGAATCCACAAATTGGCTCCTTTGAATTCTACTCCTTTTCGGATAGAGTCAACGGTTTCCATTTCGTTATCCTTATCTTTCCTCAAGTCCAGATATTCTCCCAGAAAGGACTTGATAGCAAACTTATTACGTTCATCTGTCTTCATAGTTATTTCTTCTTTATAAATCGATTAATAACAGGAATCTGACTCAATGGTAAATCCTTCTTGATAATATAAGCTATAAATAGCAATAAGAGTACGGTACGGAAAGCGAGACGGAGCACTATATTAGGGATAGGAACCTGCTCTCCAATAACGTAAAGTACCGCTGCCAGCAGAACATAAAGTCCCAGGCTCTTCAAGTCATAATGAATCGGGTATTCTTTCTGTCCTATCCAGTAGGATAGCAGCAAGATGACTGCATAGCCTGCAACAGAAGCCCATGCCGAAGCAAGATAACCGTAAACCGGCACAAACAGGATGTTCAATACGACAATAATAACACAACCAATCACCGAGAAGTAGGCTCCCCAATAGGTCTTATCCGTCAGTTTATACCAAAAGGAAAGGTTGAAATAGATCCCTTTACAGATCTCTGCAAGCATTACAATAGCTACTACCCCCAGGCCTTCCCAGTAACCCCTTGCCACCAGATAACGCAGCAAGTCGAGGTAGAACATGACAGCAAGGAAAGCCAGCAAGGAAAATATAAGAAAATACTTCATCGCAGCGGCATACATCTTCCGGTTGTCTCCTTCTCGGTCTTTGCCAAAAACAAACGGTTCGTAAGCATAACGGAAAGCTTGCGTAAACATTGCCATCACCATCGCAATCTTACTGGTTGCTGCATAGATACCCAATTGCACCAACCCTTCCTGCCGGTCTTCAAAAAGAAACGGATAGATCATCTTATCCACAGTCTGATTTAGAATACCTACCAAACCTAAGATTAATACCGGGAAAGAATATACGACCATTCGTTTCAGCAATACCCGGTCCAACTTATAAGCAAACCCCGTCAGTTCCGGGATAAAAAAGAACATCTGAACAACCAAGATAATCAGGTTGCTAATAAAAATATATCCCACTAAATAATCCGGATCATAAAACCAGGAGATCGTTGACGGACAATGTACATTCAGCCACGGGCACACCAGTAGGAAAAATAGATTCAAACCGATGCCACCAACGATAGAGAGCAGTTTGATAGCAGCAAACTTAATAGGCCGCTTTTTATACCGTAAATAGGCAAAAGGAATGCATTGGAAAGAGTCTAAAGCTACCACAACAGCCATCATCGCTATAAACTCCGGATGATCGCCATAATCCAGTAAATTGGAAATGGGTTGCAGGAATAACAGGCAAAGGAAAACAAAAATCAAAGATACCCCTCCTACCGATAACAAGGAGTTGGCATATACTTTCATCGGGTCTTCTCCCGATTTGTTGGCAAAACGGAAGAATCCCGTTTCCATACCGAACGTAAGCAGTACGAGCATCAGGGCTGTAAACGCATATACGTTTGAAACAACTCCATAACCTCCGGTGGAAGCTGGCAATACCGCTGTGTACAAAGGCACCAGCATGTAGTTAAGGAACCGTCCGACAATACTACTCAACCCATAAATTGCCGTATCTTTAGCTAATGATTTTAGTCCAGCCATGTTTTATTAGTGATTATCATTCAGATTGGTTCAACGTTTCTTCTTTTGTTTGAACAACCAATCCATAAATCCGGGATAATTGAAAGCCGGATTCCAGCTCCCATGATTGCAACCGGGGAATTCAATATATTCCACATCTGCACCGGCAGCTTTCAGTGCTTTATACGCTTCGCGAGAACCTTTCACCGGAACTACATCGTCCGCATCTCCGTGAAAGATACGAAATTTCACATCCTTGGCAACCGATAGCCGACTTGGATTGACTGTACCGCAAATAGGAACTGCAGCTGCAAAAATCTCCGGATAACGCACGACTAAATCATACGTTCCCATCGCTCCCATTGAAAGACCGATAATATAAACCCGTTGTGTGTCCACTTCGGGCATTACCAGATAAGAGTCGAGCAACTGTTTAAGCGTTTGCAATATAGGACTGATCTCTTGTCCCACTGGCATTTCTGTAGGGATAAGCGACTTCGGACGTCCTGTATAAGCCCAGTAACCGTCTGTCGGACACTGTGGAATTAGAACGAAAGCGGGATACTTCTCTTGATTGACCGGATTAAGAAACATCTGTCCACCATGAGTCAACTGTTTCTCATTATCATTTCCCCGTTCGCCGGCTCCATGCAGAAACAGTACGAGCGGATACTTTTCACCTGGCTTCACCGATTCGGGATGAATCATCCGATAAGGTAAAGAGTCTCCTTTAGAAGAGACAAAAATATCCCTCCCATATTCCTGTTGAGCCGATAAAGACAAGCTCAAAAAGAGAAAAACAAGTAAAGTAGTCCATTGCTTCATCATCCAACTATGCTTTATAAAGTTCTTTTATACCGTTAATACCACTTGTCACATGACGCTTTATGTTAGTCATTAAACAGCGTTTTTTGACTGTTATAAAGACTTCTTCCCAAATGTTTATAGGCAAGTTCGGTCACCTCACGTCCACGGGGAGTACGCTTCATAAATCCTTCTTTTATCAGGAAAGGTTCGTAAACTTCCTCAATGGTTCCCGCATCTTCTCCCAAAGCCGTGGCAATGGTAGTGATACCTACCGGACCACCTTTAAATTTGTCTATAATGGTGCAAAGTATCTTGTTGTCTATCTCATCCAGGCCGTACTTATCAATATTCAGTGCTTCCAATGCAAACTGGGCGATCTCCGTATCGATAGAACCGGAGCCTTTCACCTGCGCAAAATCACGTACCCGACGGAGCAAGGCATTGGCAATACGGGGCGTTCCGCGGCTACGGGAAGCGATCTCCGATGCTGCACGTACCGAACAAGGCACATCCAGTATGGACGCAGAACGACGAATGATATTGCTCAAAATATCATCATCATAGTACTCCAAATGAAGATTAATACCGAAACGTGCACGAAGCGGGGCCGTCAGCAGACCGCTACGTGTGGTTGCACCAACCAGCGTGAAAGGATTCAAATCTATCTGGATGCTGCGTGCCGAAGGTCCCTTATCGATCATAATATCGATGCGGTAATCTTCCATCGCCGAATAAAGATATTCCTCCACCACAGGCGACAGCCGATGAATTTCATCAATAAAAAGCACGTCGTTCGGTTCGAGGCTGGTCAATACACCTGCCAGGTCACCCGGTTTATCAAGTACCGGACCGGAAGTTACTTTAAAGCCAACTCCTAATTCGTTAGCGATAATATTCGAAAGAGTTGTTTTTCCTAATCCGGGAGGACCGTGCAACAGCACATGATCGAATGCTTCTCCACGCAGGCGCGCCGACTTCACAAAAATGCCAAGGGTTTCCACCACCTTGTCCTGCCCGCTAAAGTCTTCAAAGCTTAACGGACGGAGTGCATTCTCGAAATCCCGTTCTTTTGAAGTAAGCTGATGTTCGCGTATGTTAAAATCTTCCTGTTCCATTTATTTCTTGAAAGTAGGAGACAAAGATAGAGATTTACATTCATTTTCAGTATAAGAAAGACGAAGATTTAGTTTATTTGAAACGTAATAACTACTTTTGCACTATCTATATACACGTTATCAACTATGGTTCTAAATTACATTTGGATAGGATTCTTTGTTATTGCTTTCATCATCGCCCTCTTGAAAGTTATTTTTCTTGGAGACACAGAGATATTCACTGCTATCATGAACTCTACATTCGACTCCTCCAAAACGGCATTCGAGATATCGCTAGGACTTACGGGTGTACTGGCCCTTTGGTTGGGCATCATGAAAATCGGCGAGAACAGCGGATTGATTAATGCGCTGGCCCACTTTCTTAGTCCGGTGCTTTGCCGCCTGTTTCCGGACATTCCTAAAGGGCATCCGGTGCTAGGCTCCATCTTTATGAATATGTCTGCCAATATGCTCGGTTTGGACAATGCCGCCACCCCGCTGGGACTGAAAGCGATGAAAGAACTGCAAGAACTGAATCCGAATAAGGATACGGCTTCCAATCCGATGATTATGTTTTTGGTGATTAATACATCCGGCCTTATCATCATTCCAATCAGTATCATGGTGTATCGTGCACAAATGGGGGCTGCACAGCCTACGGATGTATTTATCCCTATCCTGCTAAGTACTTTCATTTCAACTTTAGTAGGAGTCATAGCAGTCAGTATCGCTCAAAAGATAAACTTAATCAATAAGCCTATTCTCATTTTAATGGGTGTTATCTGTCTTTTCTTTTCGGGATTGATTTATCTGTTTCTAAGCGTTTCACGAGAGGATATGGGTACTTATTCTACATTGATAGCGAATATTCTGCTGTTCAGTGTCATTATCCTGTTTATTCTGACGGGAGTCAGGAAAAAAATCAATGTATACGATTCGTTTGTAGAGGGAGCTAAAGAAGGATTTACGACAGCTGTACGTATCATACCCTATCTGGTTGCTTTCCTTGTAGGAATCGCCGTGTTCCGCACTTCGGGAGCTATGGATTTTCTAGTGGGAGGCATTGGCTACATAGTAGGCTCATGCGGAGTTGATACAAGCTTTGTAGGGGCACTGCCTACTGCATTGATGAAATCGCTTAGCGGTAGCGGTGCCAACGGATTGATGATTGATACGATGAAAGAACTGGGACCGGATTCGTTTGTAGGGCGTATGAGTTGCGTAGTACGCGGAGCTTCAGATACCACATTCTACATTCTGGCCGTTTATTTCGGCAGTGTAGGAATTACCAAAACTCGTAATGCAGTGACTTGCGGTCTGATAGCTGACTTTTCGGGTATCATAGCCGCTATCTTAATCAGTTATTTATTTTTCTTTTAAATCATAACATTCAATTATGGCTGTAACTTATCAAACTGAAGGCGTAAAAATGCCTGATATCAAGAAACGTGAGACTACGGAATGGATAAAAGCCGTAGCAGCTTCTTATGGAAAAAGACTCGGTGAAATCGCTTATATCTTCTGCTCGGACGAAAAAATTCTGGAGGTAAACCGTCAATATCTGCAACATGACTACTACACGGACATTATTACTTTCGATTATTGTGAAGGCGATCGTCTATCAGGTGACTTATTCATCAGCCTGGATACGATACGCACCAATGCGGAACAGTTTGGTGCTTCATACGAAGACGAACTACATCGTGTGATTATCCACGGAATTCTTCATTTGTGCGGCATTAATGATAAAGGTCCCGGAGAACGGGAAGTTATGGAAGCAGCTGAGAATAAGGCATTGGGGATGTTGCGATAAGCGCTCATTGCTTTCAATTCGTACACTGCTTTTCAATTCGCCTTTCATAAAAAAGAAACCCCGGCGTAATCACTACGCCGAGGCACTCCATTAGCTTATGCTAATTAACACTAAATTATTAAGAGAGAGATTTAGTCAATTTATTAATAGTTTGGAGTTACTTCACTTCAGGAGTAACCAGTTCCTTAATTGATTTTGTATTTAGGTACAGGAAAGCCAAACGAGGAGTTCCTTCGTTCACTATCAACTGCAATGAATCCGATGTCAGGTAGCCGATACGCTCACGAGTTTTGTACACCTCAACCTTTCCATCATCTTCCTTGCTGAATCCTTCCACAATCAGATAACCATTATCCACTTTCCACGTTTTCAAATCTAAAGACGGAATATTGATAGCAGAACACTTACCACCTTTCTTGAACTCAAATCCTTTCAACTCACCCGTAGACTTGTATGTATAAGGATTGCACCATTTTCCGATAATCTGTTTTTCTACTTTCTTCTGTCCGTAGCTTAAAGCGAAACAAGACAGAGCCATAGCCGTAATCAATAATTTTTTCATCTTAAATCAATATTTATTTTTTTAGTAAATCGTATTTCTGATCAATTCCACGCTCTCGCAGATGAATACCTTCCTTCATCCAACGTGGTTCTTTTGTTCCTTTCAGGTAATAGTCAAAGAACTGCATCATCCGGATTGTCCAGTCTTTCTGTGCACCTCTTCCCAGTACGAAATGTCCTTCACCTTTGTAATTCAACAACCATGCAGGACGTTGTAAGCGACGCATAGCCAAATAAAGAGCACGTCCTTGTTCATATGCAACAGCCTCATCCTCATCATTATGTAATATCAACAAAGGTGTATGTATCTTATCAGCCTCCAAAATTACTGAACTTGCCAGATACTTATCTTTTGCCTCCCATAAAGTCTTTCCCATACGACTTTGTGTTTCCTCGTACATAAAATATCGTGGCAGACCGCTTCCATTACGAATTCCCAAATATCCGGTCACCATATCCGTAATTGGAGCCGCTATATTGGCACAAGTGAAAAGATCTGTCTTTGTCACCAAATATGATGTTTGATAGCCAGACCAGCTATGTCCCTGTAAGCCTATTTTCCCGGGATGTGCTATCCCCTGCTCTATCAGATACTTCGTTCCACTCACAACAGCATCATAACAACTCTGACCGGGAGTCCCAACCGTGAAATGCACATCCGGCATAAACACAATATAACCATTGCTGGCAAAATACATAGGATCCCCTAACGCACTACTCAACAAAGGTGCATGATAAATATTCAACTCACCGGAATGAGTTTCATAAAACTGCACCAACGCCGGATATTCTTTTTGAGGATCATAATCTTCCGGAAGATAAAGCAACCCCTTATTTTCCTTATTCTCATAATTAGTCCACTTTATCAGTTTAACTGTACCCCATTTATAATCTGCTTGTTGAGGATTCGCATTCGTCACTTTAACGGGATTGGAGAAATCGGACTTACTCCACCACAAATCCCTAAATTCCGATACATTCTGACGATTCCAAACGCAATACTCATGATTGTCAGAAAAACGATGTATAGTATATACATAATTCCCCTCCATCAATTTTCTCAGACGGCCTTTCATATCAAGCTGATAGACACCCTCATCCATCGTGTCTTTATCCCAAAGGCTAACTATGACTTTTTCGTCTTTCTGAAAAACATCCTTATCTATATTACTCGTCATTTTACGAATAGATTTGCCATGCTTGCGACCATATCCTTTAGTCAGGCACTCCGGCTGACGTTCTCCTGTCAAATCAATCTTCCACCAGTCATATGCATCGTACAGAAACACATTATTCCCGTCAGCCGTCCACCCTGCTATTCCATAAGCGGGAGCAGGAGCCGGTTTATCATAACTTTCCATGAACATTGGATAACCGATAGCATCAGATATATTAACAACCTTACCGGTAGCACCATCAAACTTATTCCAGACTTGAGCAATCGGATCATACATTACTGCCCACTTGCCATTTACCGACCATTTGGGAGCTGTACGATAACTACGTCCGATCAACCGTTTTGCACCTGTATGCACATTCACTGAATATATATCGAACGGCAACCGATCCAACCACTCACGCTGCATCTTATAAGGAGATTCATCTGTGTAAAGCACATAGTTCAAATTCTCTGCTCCCGATGGTAAGAGTAAATCTACGGTAAATGGAGCAACTTCTGTGAGCTTCTTAGAAAAAATATCATAAATATACGTCACCGACTTATCCTGCCTATAACGTCCGCCCCTTTGTAAAGTCGGAACTTCCATTTCGTTCCACGTCCACAACTCTAATTCAAAACTCTTGTCCGGTTTCTTCTCCGATTCTTCCCTTCTACGGGAAATCTGCTGTGAGTCCCGAAGTTCAAGTATCAAAAAATTATGGCTTTTAGACAAGTCAATACGTCCGACAGACATACCATCAGGCAAAACAATTTCTTTCCGGTCAAAAAGCAAGTTACAACCCGGCTTCTTTAATGAAAAAGCATACCACAAAGAATCATTTACGCTAAACTCCCCGATCATCTCTTTTTCATTAAAACTATAAGAAGAGGGTTCACTCTTTACAGAACTCTGATAAAGAGTCTTATATGGACCAGCTAAAGGGCCATAGCATAGCTCGTTCCTGTCTGACTTTTTACGAATGAAAAGAATAGAACGTCCTCCGTCATATAATGTATGATAGCCGATACTGTCAATATGAAAAGCAACTTCTGTCTTCAGATGACGTACCACCAGCCTGTTAAAAGCCGGAACATGATTTACCGTATCTTTCGACACATTAGTTACAGAGATTGAGTAAGGGGTCCCTTCCACAGGACGAAAAGCCTCTTTATGTTTCCATTCGGTCTTTACTCCCGAAGGCAATGACAACAAAAATGTTTTCATTACTCCTGCCGAGTCTGCCAACCGATAAAAAGCTCCCTGGTCGTTATTATAAAACTCCAGACGCTCTATATCGCCATTCAGCAATATTTCCTTCCGCGTACGGGAATCGAATAAATGCAGTTTTTTTTCTTCCTTGCTAGCCGGATTATATTCCATCAACGATATACGGTAAGTCACCCATCTGCCTGTCGGTGAAATATCCGGTGCATCAATACGTTTCCAAGATGTACATGCTTCTATATCCAACGGTTTCTTTTGAGCCTCAACAGACAAGCTTCCCCCCAGCAACAATCCTGCTATAATCCCTATATATACAAATATCCGGTTCATCTTATCTTCTCCTGTCATCTTTAATCATATCCTTATTCAAATCGACATCAGAATCAGCCGAGTTGTCATGCAATAACAAGCGGGCAAAGTGACGCCACATCTTATGCTCGAAGAAATCCTCAGACTCACCGAAGAATCCATGTGTACATTTCGGCAATACAAACATTTCGAAATCCTTATCAGCCTTAATCAATGCATCCACCAGACGCAATGTGTTAGCAGGATTCACAGTTTTATCCATCGCACCGGTAAACAGCAACAAGCCGTGCTTGTAATTCTTTACCAACTCTTGATTCGGACGTACACGGACACTATAATCATACATCGTACTTTCTACTCCCAAACTATCTTTAGTCGTTTTCACCTTCTCATCTACACCGAAATGAATCTCAACAAAGCCTTTATTATAAATACGATTGTCATGATTACCTGCCGATGAAACAGCAGCCGAATAGAAATCAGGATAAGTACAAATGGCAGCCGCCGACATAAACCCTCCACCGGAATGGCCGTAAATACCGACTTTGGTGGCATCAATAAACGGATAACGGGCAGCCAGTTGCTCAATAGCATATTTATCATCCGCCAACGGATAATCACGCATATTGTTGTATCCATAGGTATGATAAGCCTTTCCGCGCATCGGAGTGCCACCTCTGTGCCCCACAGTGATTACAATGAACCCCAGTTGAGCCAAACGGGTATTATAAACATCATTAATCGTGAAACGTGTCGGCACATATTCGAAGAACGGTCCCGGATAAACATTCGAAATGATAGGATAAACCTTTGTCGAGTCAAAGTCGGCAGGTTTCCACATCACGCCATACAAATCGGTCACTCCATCGGCAGCTTTTACCTTAAAGCGTTCCGGTGCTTTCCATCCCATCTCATAGACAGGCTGCAAATCGGGCTTTTCCAACGTCATAATCATCTTTCCATTCCGGTTACGAACCACATTCACCGGTTCCTGCGAAACAGTAGAATAAGAATCTACCATATATCGGTAAGACGGAGAGATACTGACATCATGTGACGCATTCTCCGGAGTTAACAGACGAACAGCATTCGGACGATCCAGTTGAGCTTCATAAAGAATGTAATAATAAGGGTCAATGCCTTTCTCACGACCATAACCATAGAAATACATCTTACGCCCGATAGTATCAATCTTGGTAACCGGACCAGCTACCCATATTCCATCGGTCAGTTGGTTCTTTAAGTTTCCCGTTGCTGTGTCATACAGGTAATAGTGTCCCCAACCATTACGTTCGGAACGGAAAAGGATTTCTTTCCCGTCATTCAGGAAAGAAACATTACGCATCTGATAATCGAGATATGGTTTGTTTTCTTCATGAATCACTACGCGCACTTTTCCGGTTTCTACGTCTACCTCGCAAATATCCGACTGGTTCCATGGACGGTTATAACGTTGGAAATACAAACGCTTCCCGTCCTTTGAAATATACAATATGTCAATATACTGATCAGGCCAGCGATTAATATCGATTTTCTTCACTTCACGGGTATCGACATCTCCAATCAACAATTCATATTGGGTGACATGTTTATCGCCTGCCAGTTCGGCTTTATAAGTTTTCAGTGTCGGATATGGAGTAGACAACGAATTGATTAACCATAAATCACGCACTTTCCTGTTATCCTCACGAACAGCATAAAAACGATGGCTACCTGGAATCCAATGAGTAGATTCGGCTCCGAAGCGTCCTTCCAGCTTACCCTCATCTTCACGGTTAAATGTATAATTCGGCTCACCGTCCGTTGTCAGTTGTACAGGAATGGTATCTTGCCCTTTCTTTTGATTCCCAACAAAATACAAATTATCCTTGCTGGCATAAAGAAAATAAAGACTATCTGGAGAATACTTCATCCAATACGGATCACTATTTCCATAAGATGGTTTCTCATTAAGCTGCTTCAGTGCTTTCGTATGAATATTGTACGTATAAAGTCCACGGTCAAAATCAATACGAATCGTTTCGTTATCCTTCATGAAAGTGAAAGACAAATATGGATCTGCCGAAGAATAGGCTTTCTTGGTATATACTGCAATTTTACTCAATAATTCAGCCGTATCAAACAGAAGACGTTTTTCCTTTTTCTTCGGATTTACATAATAATACTTCTTTCCTTCACGTGTAGTAAACGAATAATAAAAACAGTCCGTACCATTAATAAACGTTGGCTTGACTTCTGTTGAATACTTTATTATAGGATTCTGTTCTAACAGACGGAACTTTTCCGCTAACTTATAATTCGCTTTCTGCTGTGCATCGGCAAAGCTACATATCAACAATGCAACCACCAGGCACACATATCTAAAGAGAGAGTTTTTCATAAAATCTTATCTATTGTCTTATTTGTTACGGTTAATATCTCCCCAATAGTCTGCACGAGTATCACCCAGCAAATGCTTGGCAAAGAAACGGTACATCTTCTTCTCAAAATACTTATCAGCAGAACCATATCCATGGCCGGCACCCGGAATCACCAGCATATCAAAATCCTTGCCGGCTTCAATCAATGCCTGCGCCATGCGATAAGTATGAGCAGGGTTCACGTTCTTGTCCATATCACCGGTGACGAGCATTAAGTGTCCTTTCAAATTCTTGGCAATCTCCGCATTCGGCTTCACATTGAACTTGTATCCATACTCTTTTGTCTCATTACCCAAACTATCTTTTACTACTTTTTCCACTTCCTTCACACCGTTATAGCATTCTCCCCACCCACGATTATAGATATTGTTATCATGATTTCCGGAACAGGAGACAGCAGCTTTATAAAAGTCCGGATAAGTACAGATGGCTGCAGCAGCCATAAATCCTCCACCGGAATGACCGTAGATACCGACTTTTTTACCATTAATAAATGAATACCTCCGAGCTAACTGCTCAATAGCATATTTGTCATCAGCTAATGGATAATCACGCATATTACCATAACCAAACCGATGGTATGCCTTTCCACGCATAGGAGTATCTCCTCTGTGAGACACAGCAATTACGATAAAACCTAACTGCGCCAAACGGGTACAACATCTGTCTTCTAAGGTAAATGAAGTAGGAACTTGACCAAAGTAAGGCCCCGGATATACCACAGAAATAATCGGATATACCTTAGTAGAATCAAAGTCTGCCGGTTTCCACATTACTCCATGTAAATCGGTTATATTATCAGCAGCCTTCACAACAAAACGTTCCGGTTTTTTCCATCCGGCTTTGTAGGCTAATTCAATATCCGGCTTTGCCAATTCAAGAATCCCTTGTCCCTTGTTATCTTTCAACATGATTTTAGGTTCCATATCCACTCTTGAATAAGTGTCAATATAGTATCTATTAGACTTCAGGAATTTAACCTGATGCTGACCGTCTTCCGTACTTAATGGAGTTACTCCTTCCCTATCAATATGCACTTTATAGAGCATGTAATAAGATGGGTCAATATCTTTTTCCCTGCCATATCCATATAGATATACTGTTCGCCCCAAAGTATCAATAGAAGCTATCTGACCTGCCACCCACTCACCGGAAGTCATCACATTCTTCAACTTTCCATTACCATCATAATGATAGTAATGCCCCCATCCCGTACGCTCCGAACGAAAAAGAATATCTTTACCATCATTCAAAATAGCGACACTACGAGCATGCGGATCACGATACGGTTTGTCAACTTCATGAATTATTTCTTTCACCTCCATTGTAGAGAGGTTGACAGAACACAAATCCACTTCGTCCCATGTACGTTTCGTACGTTCAAAAAAGAGGTATTTACTATCCTTTGTCACACACAAAGGATTTATGTATTGATCCGGCCACTTACTTATGTCTGTTTTTTTTACGGTACGCCCAATCACGTCAACTATAACCAGTTCATTTTGGGTTACATTCTTATCACCAGGGAATTCATAACGATAAGTAGTCAGGGAAGGCCTGTCATCCAACGAATTTATCACCCAAAAATCTCTAAGCAGACGTTCATCTTCGCGTACTAAATAAAGATGCCTTGAATCGGGGCACCAACAGATATCAGACATGACTTCTCCTTCTTCGTCCGTTCCTCCATCATGCGCATAAGAATAATACCGAACTCCATCAGTGGTCAACTGCACTTCCGTCGTATCCATTCCCATCTCCCCATTACCTTTCACATACAGATTGTGTTTCTTCACATACACAAGATATTTTCTGTCTGGCGAATATTTCATCCATGAGTAACGATCAAATAATGACCGACTCTTTTCTTTCTTTTTCTCTACAATCTGGTGTGTCAGGCGATTATATTCATAGTTCCTACCTTTATAAGAAAAAGAAAAAGAAGCCAGGTTTTCAGAAAATTTGATATCACTCAACTCCAGTTTATTCCTGTCCACTACACCCCTAGTAATCTGTGCAATTCCCGATGCCAGTTTCCCTTTATCAAACAATGGTTCTTTTAACCGACGTTCAGGATCTACAAAATAGTAATCCTTCCCGACAGTCGTATGAAATTCAAACCAAAACTTATCTGTTCCATTAATTTCATTCGGCCAGAGATTTAGACTATTAGCAGTAAAATTACCCCCTAAACCGAAAGCCTGAAATTCATTTGCCAATTCATAGTTGGCCTGCTGTTGGGAAAAAGCATGCAGAATGCCTGACCAAGCAAATAAAACTATAAATAATATTCTTTTTCTCATATTCAAATAAACAAAGGAGAATCACATAAAGTATTCAAGACTCAATGCGATTCCCCGCATAATCTATATAGATCAAGTTATTTTAAAGGTCATACTGAACAATCTGGTTAGCATTTCCTATTTTATATAGTACATCCACTATTTTTCCAAAATTATTATCTCCCTCCTTCTCACTTTCCTCATTCGGGTATAATTGTTTTATTTTTACATCATTAACCAATTCTGATTCTTGCTTGTCCTTCTCTTCCACCCCATATATAAAGAAACTTCCGTCTTCCAAGGCAACCCCTAACTGACCGTTGTAAACTCCATATTTTGGATACAAATATATATCATTAGATGAAAGAGCAATCACCTTCTTGTCAAATGTATGAATCAATTTTGGAGCAGATGCCACACCTTTCACATATTGGCAATACCACAATTCATTCCCCATTGCAATAACAACATACTGCTTTTGTTCAAATACAGCCATATCTGTATACTCTTTATTTTTCAATGACGTCAAGTCATTTTCATAATAATCATATATATCCCATTTTTTATTCTTCATTCTGAAATAGCGCAATTGATAAGACATATCGTTACCCTTCATCAAGGCAACCCATGCTTGCATCATGTCGCCATTCACATTAACTGACGCAGTTTTCATTGTTACAATACTTTCATCACGCATATTCTGAAAGTTCTTAGCATCCTCTCCTTCAAATTCAACTATTTCTCCGGTATCCTTCACCGTATTATCATAAAATGTCGGATCATTGGAACTATTCTTCACCCCACCTCCATTTCGAATAATTACCAATGAGTTATCCTCTTCACGGAGAGCCAGAACCGCATCCATATTTCTGTCCTTAAACTTCTGTACAGGATATAAAGCACTGAATCTAGTATAATTCCACAGTGGAATAGACATATAGGCTCCAGCATGAAAATCATTTGCAACCGGCTTCGTGTGCATATAAATATATCCATTTTCATCACGAATAAATTTTGCAGAGTAAGACATGGCAGCTTCTACAGGTTTGAAGCCCCCCACCGGCAAATCCCCATAGAACTCATCCTCTGTATATACTTCACGCTCCAAAGTATTACCGTTCAGCTCCACCCAACGATCTTGCATCACTACCAGTTCATCATATACAGTCTCTACCTGTCCGAAAGTACTAGGATAACCCAAATGTTCAAAAACACCTTTGGGGTTGGTTCCTAAATCTTTGACTAAATACTTTTCGACAGAATGATATGCGATAGAATCACGTACCACTTTCTCACCCCAGATATTCACAGTTTCTGACACACCATACAAGGTCTTAATCTTGATAAATGAAAGTGTTGACTTTCCATCTACGTCAGACAAAACCACCCATCCTCTCTGATAAGGAGAACGAACCAAAATGTCTGTTGAAGCAGAGTACTTAACCCCTGTTTTATTGTCGATGACGGAAAATGTGAGTTCAAACAATCCGATCTTATGAGAATTGAAAGTATACGAAGGTGCTTTTACATTCAACAATTCTCCGTCTAGTCTCCATTCGTAACTCACATCCGGATCTGTTTTATCAATTGTAAACTCAAACGTAGGTGTTATAACTAAGTCTTCATCTATCCCAACACTATAGTTTTTTTCAATATTACTAATAGTGCCTTTCAGTTCATTAATCGGTGTATAATCATAATTGTTTTTATCATCCAGGCAACTGCAAATGCTACTCAATAAAAGTAGTAATAAAATATAAACTGTTATCTTTTTCATACTTCTTCCGTTTTTTAATTATCCGGCAACAGGAATTTCCATTTTACCATACTCATCACTCATGGGTTCATCCGGATGTTGAGTATTATAATCTTTAATTCTATTTTTCAGACGCAGTGCATATTTACGCAATATAAACATATCTTTTCCGTCAAATACCACCCCGTCTTTTTTCAATTCTTCCAAAAACATTAAATATTTCTTTTCCGAATACCTCCCCAAATACCATTCTTCAACAATGTTGTAGGGATTATTCACATCACCGTCGTTTCTAGTCCACCACTCAGGTGCAAACAACAAATTAGATACGGAAATAATAGCACGTGAATAGACACTCGGACCTTGACGAACCTCACCACCGTCATTCACTTGCAACGTCAGCAGTTCAGCTTTCGTATCCAATTTTTCGTAATACTTCAGAACCACCAATATTTCTCCGGTTAGTTCTCCTGCTTTAATTACGCACTTCTCTGGCAATTCATATTGGGTAGCAGGCAAAGTCGTTCGTTCCGGATCTACACTGACCGTAAACTCCAAATCCTTATCCTGTACTTTTCCAGAAATGGTAACTCCTAATAATATCTTAGCATTTTCACCTTCATTGTAAAACTTAAAAGATACACCTGTTGTATCTGTTGTCATATTTTTCTCAAATGCAATATATGACACATCATTTGTATGGGTCAGTAATCCTTGCTCCTCACAAGAAGTAAAGAAGGAGACTCCCAACAATACAATGACTATATAAAAACTTATTCTTTTCATATATCTTCAATCTTTCAAAATTTAAATATTGCTTTCCGAATCAGGCAATGGCATCACCAAATTATCTTCAATCGCCGGATATTCTACGGACTGCTTTTCATCCGACCCTTCCAAGTTCCGTTTCAAACGCTTGTATAAAAAGAAAGTCTGTCCTTCGCCAATAAACTCGCGACGGGCGTCATCAACAATCAGATTAAT
>ENA-ORLY01001705-ORLY01001705.1-human-gut-metagenome-genome-assembly--contig:-NODE-1705-length-24755-cov-4.831915_pt1 | contig 24755 bp, 16 predicted proteins | sample MGYA00243071_ERZ508832 | MGnify/ENA primary metagenome ERZ508832 (study PRJEB26277, sample SAMN04329777) | human gut metagenome | biome: human-associated habitat | host: Homo sapiens | place: USA... | reverse complement strand
AGCTCCATTTCTACCAGAACGTGTTCCAGCGCTTTGCCACCCGTGAGGCGACCCTGACCACCGTGGAATCCTTTTGCATGGAGGGCATTATGGCCATGGGGGAGCCCACCATTGCGGAGTTTTCCCGGATGATGCAGATCTCCACCCCCAACGCGGCGTATAAGATCGGCTCGCTGGTGCGCAAGGGCTATGTGGAAAAGATCCAGTCCACCACCGACCGCCGGGAGTATCACCTGCGGCCCACCCAGAAGTATATCGACTACTACAACATCAGCTACTCCTACCTGAGCACGGTGGTCCAGCGGGTGAACAAGCGCTTCCCCAAAGAGGACGTGAAGAAGCTGGAACAGATGCTGACCATCATCAGCAACGAGCTGATGCCCGAGCTGAACCTGGAAAACAACCCGGAGGCTCCGGAGGAAAAGAAAACCGCGCGCTGAGCCGCACCCTTCCGGAAACCCCGGAAGCCCGTGCGCCGACCCCGCGCAGCCAGACAGGACTGCCCCACAGAGATGTGGAGCGGCCCTGTTTTTTTCTGCCGGAACGGGCTGTGCGGCCAACAAAAAAAGCCCCGGAGGGCTTGCGGGACCCTCCGGGGCGAGGCAGCGGCGTGCGGGCCCGCTGCCTCAGGGAATAGCGATTGGCAGGAGATTCTGGGAAGTAACTTTTTGGGGGATTACAAAGGAATGTGATGCATGGCCCAAAGGGTCAGCGGGGCGTTTGCCCGGGGCCTTTGGGGGTTGGGGTTCAGTGCTGGGACTTGTAGAACATGGCCTTGCGCTTGCGCTCCATCCAATATCCCGCTGCAGACAGCACCATGCCTGCGCCCAGCATCAGGTCTGCCAGCCAGCCGCTGGTGCCGGTCTGGATCAGCTTGGCATCCTGCACCGCCGGGAGCACCGGGGTCTCAGGAGCGGGGGCCGGAGTGGGGGCCGGGGCGGGAGCGGGGTCAGGTCTTGCATCCTGCACCACGGGCAGCACCGGGGTCTCGGGGGCGGGAGCCGGGGCGGGGGCGGGCTTTGCGTCCTCCACCGGCGGCAGCTCAGGCGTATCGGGGCCCGGGTTCACGGGCGGCACCACGGTCTGGGTGTAGCCCTTGATCCACACATCCCGGCTCTCCTGAGAGGTAAAGGTGTAGTGCACTTCCGCATCCTGCTTGGTGGTCACTACCATCTGGTCTGCCTCAAACGGCACGGGGTTGCCTTTCTCGTCCTTCTCGGTGTGGTACTCGTACTTGATAAAGCCGCCTTCCACGGTGCCGTTACCCTCACCGGTAAAGATGTTGTGGATCAGGTTGGTAAAGCTCTTGTAGGTGCCGGTGCCGGTGCCTTCAATGCCCTTCTGCTGGTCTACCGTGTAATCTGCCGTCTTGGTGTAGTTGGCCTGATAGCTGCCGGAAAGGTCAGTGCCCTGCTCAGTTGTCGTTACGGAGTTGGGGGTGTAGCGCAGTTCTCTGTTGGTCAGGTTTTCCAGTTTCCTGCGCTTAAAGGTTGCGGAGATAGCGGTCGTGTTCTTGCCCATGGCCACCACGTGCTTCTCATCGGTCTGGGTCAGGTTTCCAAGGGTCAGGTCGTAACCGCCAACGTAATTGTACTTACTGCCCGGTTCGAAAAGTGCATTGCCGCAGGTGTTGTTGTCATCGGACATATAGCCGTAGGCAGTCATGGTAGAGCTCTTTTTGTAGACATGATAGCCCTTGGGGGAGCTGGAATTGTTTCTGGTGGGGCCAAGCTGTACGACATAGGTGCTGAGGATCTCCTGCTTCTCTTTTTCGTTGAGTTGCTCGTAGGTTTTGCCGTATTCAACAGCAGTCAGGTAGGCTTTGACAGCTTCCTCCTGATAGGTGAACAGTTTAACTTTACCATTCTCCTTGACCGCATCGTAAGCCACAGTGCCGGTGACCTTGTAGAAAGCACTCTTGTCCGGATGCTTGTTCTTGCCGCGCTCGTATTCGTAGTGACCGGACTTATCATAGCTGATCTTGTTGTCCAGACCCACATTCTTGTTCCGGTTCTCCCGAGCCAGCGCGTTCTGGTCTGCCAGCAGATTTTCGGCACTGTAGTTCCACTCCAGCTTCGGGTTCACCAGCACGCAGTCATCGGTCTTCGGCTTTCCGTCTTCCTTCTCCGACAGGGTCAGCTTGGAATCCGTTGCCAGATCAAGGTGTTCGATGTCGTTGTCGTTATAGTGAACTTCGTGCCTTGCACCGTTGATCATTGCATAATGCTTCTTGACGGGTATGAATCCGAGAACATATTGATACTCAGTTTCAACCTCAACACCCTTCGGAACACGCTTCATCATCTCGTTATTGGCATCCCAGTAGTAAGGTGTATTTCCCTCGGTGGAGCCATCGTAGTATTTGCCGTCCTTCTTGGCGGTGGTTTCCAGCTTCTTCAGGTACTCGACCAGCTCGGCATCGGTCATGGCATTGTAGTTGACCACATGGCTCACTAGCGTGGAAATTTCTTCCCATTTCGTTGTGCTGGTAACGGTCAGGGTCTTGATCTGGCCGTCCTCCTCGTACTCGATGACAAGGGTCTCACCGGCATCCTCAGCTTTTTGAATGGCTTCTTTCAGCTTTTTCTGGAATGCCGTCTCAGCTTCCTCCTTCGTGCTGCCGGTGCCTGTAACCTCGTGCAGCGTTTCCACAGTCAGCTTCTCTTCCTGAGCAACGTAGTTTGCCGTGTAGGTCTTGCCATCTTTTTCGTAGGTAACGGTATGGTTGGCGGTATCCATTTCGTACTTGCCTTCGCCGAATTTTTCGTCAAACTTAGCCTTGATCTCTGCCTCGGTCAGCTGCTGGGTGGTAACGGTGATGATGGTCACGGTGCCATCGGTTTCTTTCTTTTTGTAGGTTTTGGTTCCAGCTTTATCATCCGTGCCTTCCAGCGTCATCCCTTCATAGGTTGTTCCGCCGTGTGTAAAGGTAACCGTTCCATCGTTACTGTTCTGGCTGTTCCACGCCTTCTTCTCTGACAGGTCAACCGGCTTACCTTCAATGGGGTCGGTCTCCTCGGTCACGGTTCTGGAGGATACGACCTTCCAGCTCACCCGGGTCAGGTTTGCGGTCAGGTTTTCCGTTTTCCAGCCGTCCTTGTCCTTGTTTGCAGCCGCTTCCAGTGCTGTTTTTTCTTCGGGAGTCAGGGCGTTCAGGTCAACATTTTCTTCATACGTAAAGCTATGGATGTTGCCCTGTTTATCCTTATAGCTGGTGACCCGGCCAGCCGTATCCTTCTGAATGCTATCCGGGTCAGCACCATCCGGAACAGTCTTGAAATCAGCACCAATACCCAGTTCGCCTGCACCGGTATCGTAATTCTGATCTTCGACCTTCCAAGTAATCTTGGAGCCTGTCACATACGCCGTGCCGGTAACGGTGTTGTCCTTCACATCGGTGATATTCTCGGGGTCCTTGCCGGAAACATCGGGATTCGTAGCATCCTTAGTTTCAATCCTCACGTCCGCACCGGTGTAGGTCAGGGTGTAGGTCTTGCCGTCAATCTCTGCCGTAAAGGTGCCGCCGTTCGGGTCAAGCGTTGCGTTTGCAATGGCACTCGTCAGCTTTGCCTTGACAGGATCTTCAACGCCCATCTCACCCACTGCGTTGTTCAGGGCCTTCCGGATGGCGTTCATCTTAGCCTTGCTCTCTTCTTCGGGCTTCTTGCTCTCGTTTTCCACGCTGCCCTTCTCCGTGGTCGTCAGGGTCACTTTATAAGTGAGGCTCCGGCGGAGAAGCTCGTTCTGCGTTACGTCCAGCTTGACGGTCTCGCCGTGCTCGGTTTTGTAGTAGATCTCGCCGTCCGCACCCAGTTCGTAGTTCTTGTTGCCATCTTTTTTCAGTCTGTCAACGATCTCTGCGTTGCTCAGCGGCGTTCCTTCGCTTTCGGGGCCAACCTGAATAACGTACTCCTTGCCGTCCGGTGCGGTGTAATGGATTCCGTCATCCGCCCCTGTACCCTTGAGCATCTTTTCCAGATCCTCGGGCTGAATGGTCTCAACCACTTTGTCGCCATCCTTGATCTGGATACTGGGGTATGTCACCTCGTCTCTGAACGATTCACTGCCATCCTGCTCTGCCTTTTGCCGGGTGATGGTCAGCTCGGTGGTGGTTTTGGTGGTGACCTTGTTATCCTGAATGGTGATGTAGGTGGTACGGGTCTGGGGGTTGCCCTCTGCATCCAGAATGGTCTCGGTCCGGGTGAGGGTATAGGTGCCGTCGGGGTTCACCGTGGGCTTTTCGGCATCCACCAGCTTGGCGATGTCTTCAGCGGTCATCTCAGCGGTGGTTTTATCCTCTTTCTTCAGCTTGAGGGTCTGCTTGTTGCCATCGTTCTCGACTTCCTGCACCGTGTAGCCATTGCCGACATCGGCATCCTTGGCGACATCCCAGCTGATGTCCGGGTTCACCTTGCCCAGTTCCTTCTCAAGGTCGATTTTCTCCTTGGGGGTCTCTGTGACAACGGTATCCAGATCGCCCGTGGCCGTGCCGGTGCCGGTGGTGGTGGTAGTTTCAGTGCCGTGGGTCACGGTGGACTGGGTGATGGTGGAGGAGCCGTCCGGGTTCTTCTCCACAGTGGGCGGGGTGGTGGTGTCCTCAATGGGTTTTGCGCCGGGTTTGGGGTTCGTCTCCACGTTGGTCTCGGACTTCTCGGTCTTTTCAGCGGTGCCGATCTGCTCGGGCTTTTTCTCTTCGGGGTCAGTCTTGCCGCTGTCGGGGTTGGGGTTGGGGTCAGTCTTGCCGCCCTCGGGGTCGGGGTTGGGGTTGGTTTCGCCGCCAGTTTCGCCGCCGGTCTCACCACCGGTCTCGCCACCGGTCTCGCCGCTGCCCTCGGGGTTGGTCACGATCACGCCATCCAGCTTCTGGGAGCCGTCAGGGTTGGTCGTGGGGTTGTCTTTATTGTATTTGACTTCCGCATCCTTCAGGGTCTTCTGAGCATCTTTCGCTTCCTGATTAACCTGAGGTTCTGCGGTGTTTTCCTCTTTCTTGGTTTCCTCCGCCACAGGCTCCGTTTTCTCCGGAGCTGCTTCCGGAGCATCTGCTTTTGCTGCCAGAGGGCTTGCGGCCACACAGGCGGTCAGGGCCACGGACATTGCCGCCATCTTCAGTTTTTTGTTCGTCATGGTAGTTGCTCCTTTCCAGAATCATGCTGTTTGTTTCAAGGGGATCACAGGGCATCGATCATAGCAGAGAGATAGTCGGAGGAGACAGAGCTGTAAAAGAACCCGTCGATCAGACCGTCCTTTTTCGCCCGCCGCACCTGGTCCGCCAGTTGAGGCTCGCACACCTCATCTACCACCAGCGCCACCCGGCAGCCGGGCAGACCCTGCCGCAGCCTCCGGCACAGGTCCAGCCGCTGTTCCAGCCGCCACGGCGGGTAGGCCGTGACCTCTGCAACAAGAACATCGGCATGGGTATCCACACACAGATCCTCCGCAGCGGTTCCTTCGGTCTGGTAGACCCGGAACCCTGAGTCAAAGTGCTGCAGGGAACCCGATATCGCATCGCCAAAGAGCCTGTTGCGCATATCGACTACGACACATTTCATGTCCACAGCCTCCTTTCCGGGCAGTGTCTCGCCACATGGATGCAGAACGTTTTACTGTATCAAGGATACCACACCGCCCCGCGGCTCCGCATGGGCCATAAGGGACAAAACTGTGAAAATTTTTCGGTGTTCTGCCCAAAGTTTTTCCAGCATTTCCGGCGTGTTCCACAATTTGGCACTTTTGGGAGCAAAATACGCATAAAAAAAGCCCCCCTTTGCAGGGGGGTCTGTCTCACAGGCAGGCTTCGCCTTTGTACAACCCTTCCGTCTTTGCTGCGCAAAGCCACCTCCCCTAGTAGGGGAGGCCTTGGCAGGGCGGCAGCGTCTGCGTGTTGACCATAAAGCAGAAACTTATCCTCTTTGCCAAGGGCCCCACTACTAGGGGGGCTGGCACGGCGCAAGCCGTGACTGAGGGGTTTTGCACGGCAGAATCTCACTCCTCCAGATGGGGGAGGATGAAGTTTTTCTTAGTTACGGCAATGGCCAGGCGGGTGCGGTTGGAGTAGCCGGTTTTTTCCAGCAGGGAAGAGACAAAGCGCTTTACGGTGCGGGAGGAGATGCCCAGCTCTGCGGCGATCTCCTCATATTCCAGCCCCTCGCACACCAGCCGCAGCACCTCGATCTCCCGGGGGGTGAGCTGGGTGCTGCTGACCTGCCCCAGGCGGGTCTCCGGGGTGCGGTCCGGGTAGAGGCTTTCCCCCGCCATGGTGCGGTCCATCACCTCCAGCAGGCTCTCCGGGGACACATCCTTGTACCAGAAGCTCTCGGCCCCGGCGGCCTTTGCCCGTTTCAGGTAGCTTTCCTCCACCATGGAAGTGATGATGATGACTTTGGTCTCCGGGTACCGGGCCTTGATCTCTGCCGCCACGTCAATGCCGTCCCGGCTGCCCTTGGTGCACACATCCATCAGCACCAGATCCACGGCGTGCCGGGCGCACTGGGCCAGCGCCATTTCCGCTGTGCTCAGGGAGGCCACCCGGCGGTAGCGGCCGCTGTCCTCCACAAGGTGCTCCATGTTCTCCCGGGGCATCCGCTGGTCTTCCACGATCAAAACGCTGGTCATATCGTTTCCTCCTTTGGCAGGTTCACACACAGCCGGTAGCGGGGCCGGGCCTGCACCTCCATGGTGCCGCCCGCCTGCATCACCCGGCGCTGGATGGCGGTAAGCCCTCCGCCCGGCGTAATGGCGGGGTCTGCGGGGGGGCGGGCCATCGTTTTCAAACTGCCAGCGCTGGCCCCCGCCCTGCGGGGTGATGGTGATCTCCAACCGGTTGGCCCCGGCGTAGCGCACCGCGTTGGTGATGCACTCCCGGGCAATGGTCAGCAGCAGCTGCTGGCGCTGCCGGGGCATGGGCCCTTGCAGGGCCACCGTGACCCCCAGCTGGGCCGCGTCCTCCACAAACACGTCCCACTCGTTTTCCTCCGGCGGGGTCTCACTGTCCTTCCGAAACAGCTGCACCGCCTTGTTCATCTGTTCAAGAGAGGCTTCCAGCTCCGCCGGGTCCTTCCGCTGCAGCAGGCATTGCCGCACCGCCGTAAGGCCGTAGCCCATTTCATCGTGGAGCCGGGTCTTGAACTCCAGGATCTCTTTTTCCCGGGTCATCTCCTGCACGTTCTCCGACAGCCGGCGCAGCTCCCGGTTCATCCGCAGCAGCTCCTGATTCTGCCGCAGCAGCTCCTGCCGCTGGCGCTGCAGGTCTGTCACCTCCGAAAAGATGCACTCCACATGGGGGCGAACCCCCTCCCCGAACACGGTCTGCTCCGAGTAGAGCCAGCAGGTGCCGTCCGGCAGCACAAAAGACGGATTTTTGCCGTCCACCCTTCGGCCATGGGTGGGGGCCCACACCTGCTGGTGCAGCTCCTCCAGCGACTGCAGATCCCGGCCGGAGAGGGCACGGTAGACCCGGAACATCTGCCGGTTGCACAGCCGGATGATGCCGTCCGGGGTAAAGTAGCACACCGCCGCGGGCAGGTCGTCAAAGCCCTCCTTGATGGAGCTGCGGGTGATGTGGTCCGGGTGCAGCCACTGCTTCAGTTTGTTCCACATTCCGGGGCCCCTCCTTCAAAGTGATCGTTCAGCACCCAGCTGCCCGGGGCCTCCTGCACAGCGGCGGGGCAGGCGGCTTTCAGGTCCGCCCCGGTCTCCACCGAAAGATAAAGGTTCAGCCGGTAGTCCTTCCAGATGGCCCGCACAAACAGGGCATCCAACTGCCCCAGCGCCCCCTCCACCACCGACTCGAACCGGCTGTAACAGGCCGCTGCCGCCTCCGCCGGAAGCCGGACCCCGTGAGTCACCTCCATGGCGCACTCCACCCCGGCCAGCTCCAGGCTGCTGATGGATTCCTCCAGCGCGTACCGCAGCTCCGCCGAGGGCACATACCGGTGCTGCTGGGCCAGAAACATCAGGTTGGCACCCCGTTTCAGGTAAGCGCCCAGCACTGCCACCTGCCCCAGCAGCTGCCGCTTTTCTTCCTCCGGGGCCGCGCGGTACCGGGTCAGAAGCTGATCCATCCGGATGATCTGGGGGGCCAGCTGGCGCTGCAGCAGATCGTACAGGCGGTTTTTCTCCCGCAGGGCGTTGATCTTGCGCTCCACCTCGTAGTTCTGCTGTTCCAGATAGTTGCGCTCTGCCAGCTCCGTGCGGTTCTCCTTCAGGCGCTCCATGTTTTCCACCAGCTCGGTGATGTCTGTCTGCCACATCACATAGCCGCCCTGCACCGGTGCGCTGCGCAGCAGGGTGTGCTCGTCCAGCTGCACCGTGCCATGCATGGCGGCCTGCAGCTCCCGGCGGTCCACCATGCGGCCGTTCTCGGAGCAGCAGTACACGTTGCCCTGCCGGTCCACCAGCTGCACCGCCAGAGAGGTGACGCGCAGCAGCTCCTCATAGCCGGTGTTGGACTGGATCAGGCCGCAGCGCAGGCCCCCTTCCAGCGAAGCCGCCGTCATCAGGCAGTGAACGATGGTCATATCCCCCAGAAACTGCCTGATCAGGGGAAAATGGAAGCCGTAAAGCACCGCGTACACCCCCAGCAGCACCATCGGAATGGCAGGCAGGGGCAGCCGCCGGAGGATCCGGGGGTTCCGGCTCTTGTGGGCGATGATCCCAAAGGCCAGCAGGATGCAGATCACGATCCACCCCACCACCAGACCGAAAAGCCAGCCGTACTGGTAGTTTTCGTTCCAGGGCTGCTGCAGCCGGAACACCTGCTGGTGCAGGTCGTTGGTCAGCACCAGCTCCAGCAGCACCGCCGAGGGCAGCCACAGCATTCTGGCCCAGGCAGACAGGCGGTAGCGCTCGGATCTGTCCACCGTCAGGACCAGCTGAACGCAGAGCACCGGTATCCCCAGCATGGGGGCATAGTAGAGGTACCCCAGCATCCGATCCATCCCCGGGGAAGTGTTCAGCTGGAACCGCAGGGTGCGCACAAGGATCCAGAACAGCATCAACAGATCCACGTTCAGCAGCAGCCGCCGCACCTGCGGATGCACCGTGCGGTTGTACAGGGAGATCCCCCACCCTGCGAACAGGCTCAGATACAGCAGGCTCCGGAGGATGCCGCAGGCTTCCCGCAGGCCGGAGGGCAAGCCCTCCAGCGGGAGCACCCGGCACAGCCATGCCAGCAGCACCATGGTGCCCACCGCACAGCCTCTTTGAACCTGTTCTCGCTGCCTCTGTTTCATCCCGCATCCCCCGTCTTTTGTGCCGTTCCCCGGTGGTTTTTCTCCATTATATCACATCCGCGCTGTAATTTGCCAGAGAGCAAAGGGGAATGTACGAACCGACATTCTTTTTTGGGCCGGGATCCCAAAACCGGGTGGTCTCATAAACAAAAGACAGGCCTGCCCCACAGTGATGCGAAGCAGGCCTGTTTGGTTACAGAAAAGGATTCGGGTCGTTTCCTTGCAGGATCCGTGATTCTATGCTAAAATTTCTTTCAACACAGCCATAGAGCAGAAATGCTGCTGTCAGCATCGGCAGCCACAGGTTGGAGACGATGAGCAGGAATGACAAAGTGGCTGGCAGCAGAACAAACAGTGCAGCATAACCGATCAATGCGGCAACAGCCATCAGCGAGCACCCAAGGTTGCCCCGAAACAGCAGAAAGGCATTTTTGAGCAGTGCTGATACAGGGAGCTGTATCAGAGGGATCTGGATGGCAAGGTTCAGCGCAAAGCCCAGCAGGAAGATTATGGATATCACCAGAAACTCGACCTGAAACACGCTTTGGCCGCGGCGTACCGCCAGACTTAACCCTGCCAGATCCACAGCAAATAACGGGCCGAATACCGCCCCGAACAAAGCGGCCGGCAGGGTGTTGTTCTTCAGAGACTTTTTGTATTGGAAAGACCAAAAACCGGCCTCATCCCGCAGACAGCGCAAAATTGTATCCAGCAGGTTCATCCCGAAGACAGAGGCCAGAGCGCCGGTGACAACACAGGAAAGGATCAGCGGTCCCAGAGCACTGGATGGCAGGAACAGCATGATACAGAGTCCGTAGGGCAGAGCCGCCGCCGTGGCGATCAAGCCGGAACCCAGCAACTGCCAAAAGTCCCGCACAACGATCTCCAGGATACGGGCAAGCCCTTTTTTTCGCCGCTGTCCTTCCGGGTACAAAGCGCCGGTGGCGGGGTCTTTTTTGTAGATCTCAAAATGCTTCATGTTCATTCCTCACTAAAGTACCCTGATACCGCGTTGGCATCTGTTTATATAAAACATTATAAGTCATTCGGCTGGCCGGAGCGACATCACTGTATCAGGTTCGGTGTATTTTGAAGCATCTCCTGAATTTTTTCAACCCGCCATGCTGCTGCGGATGATATGATGAAAAGGGGCATGATCCGTCCCCGGTTAGGAGGAATATCAGATGAATTTGCCGTTGGTATTGGAAAAGAATACGACTCCGCAGAATTGGAATGCACGGCGGGAAGCGTTGCTCGCGTTGTTCCGCTCGCAGGAGTACGGCATCCGGCCGGAAGTTCCCTATGAACAGACCGAACGCCTGCGGTCAGAAGAGTATCTGCCAAAATGCAAAGCCATACGGCAGATCTGGGATATCTGTCTGAAAACGAAGCAGGGAAGTCTGGAATTCCCCGTGGTGCTGGTGCGTCCGGAGGGAACGCAGAAGGTCCCGGCAGTCCTGTTCCTTTGCAATCACGAAAAGACAGCCTCTCCCGGGCCGAAAATGGGGCCTGATCAGATGGAAAAACTGCTGGCCAATGCCCCGGAAGCGTGGCGCAAAGAGGCCATGAATTTTTTCCGGAATATGCCAGCCGGAAGCGGCGGGCCGTCGCTCATTGATATCGAACAGGAAACGGAGCAGGAATACTGGCCTGCTGAACAGATTGTACAATCGGGCCGGGCAGCCGTGACCTTCTATGCAAGTGCATTGCAGCCCGACGATGCTGCGCAGTATCCCGGCCCACTGGCAAAGCTTTTTGGGCTCAGTACAGATGCACTACCTGCCGATGCATGGGGGACCCTGGACATCTGGGCCTTTGGGATGAGCTGTGTGGTAGACCTGCTGGTAAAACACCCGGGCATCGACCCGGCCCGAATCTCGGTGGGTGGTTTCTCGCGCGGCGGCAAGGCGGCGCTTTGGTGTGCGGCACAGGATGAAAGGGTCTGCGGGGTCCTCGTCAATGATTCCGGCTGCTCTGGTGCTGCCGTGTCCCGTGGCAAGCATGGTGAGACGGTGGGTTCCATCACGGCAGCATTTCCCCATTGGTTCTGCAAAAATTATCAGAAGTATGCATGGAAAGAGGAGACCCTTCCCTTCGATCAGCACCAGCTGGTGGCCTGTGTGGCACCACGGCTGTGTTACATAACCAGCGGCTCTGAGGATCGGTGGAGCGACCCTGATGCAGAGTGGAATGGTGCAAAGAGCGCCAGTTGTGCCTGGGAGCTCTTCGGGGATGCTCCTCTGCCCAGCCAGCCGCCTGCCAATGACTCGGGATACCTGACCGGGCGAATTGGATACCACCGCCGCACCGGCGGCCACGATATTACCCGATGGGATTGGGCAATGTTTCTGCGTTTTTTGGATTTTCACAATGGCTGAAGTAATTTTTTGAACATAAAAACTGAATATTTTACTCCCTGAAATCCGGCAGATTTGGTATGCTCTCAGTAGAAGAAGGTTCTGTTCTCAAAAGAGGAGGAAATATTATGAAGAAAAAGATCAACCGGCGCGATTTTCTTAAAGTCATGGGTGTTGTTGGCATGACGGCATCTCTGGCCGCCTGTGGGGACTCCGGTTCCAGCAGCGCGGCTGCCAGTTCTACCGCTGGCGGCGATGACGGCGTGATCACCATCTCTTACTGGACCACGGACCGTCACGATCAGGCGTATCTGACTCCGCTGATCGAAGAATACAACAAGACCAATTCGGACAACATTTATATCGACTACCAGGTCTATGCCGACAACTATTCTCAGATGCTGGATCTCGCCTTCAGCACCGACACTGCACCGGATGTGTTCAAGCTCAGTGGAACGGACCCGCTGGAGGTACAGGTGGACGAAAAGAAGATGCTGCTGGATCTCTCTCCGTATATGACGGAGGAGTACAAGGCACGTTTCTGGGATGGCGCTTTTGTGCAGGGCATCAACTCCTGGGGCGACGGGATCTACTCCCTGCCCTTTACCGCATCTGCCTGTCGCCTGTTTTACAACCAGGATCTGCTGGATCGGGTGGGCATTTCTGCTCCTCCCAAGACCCTGAAGGAGCTGGTGGATGATGCTACGCTGGTAACCAAGCAGCTGAGCGGCGAAGGGATTTACGGCATTGCCGGCAACTATAAATCCGCAATGAGCGCAGTGATGCGTTCCATCGATCCGGTGGTTCAGGTCAGCGGCGGCACCTGCTATGGCTTTGACTTCAAGAACGGCAAGTACGATTTCAGCAGCTACAGAGAAGTCCTGCAGCTGTTCCGTGAAATGTACTCCACCGGTGTGGCATTCCCCGGCAGCGAGTCTCTGGACATTGACCCCCTGCGCACCCAGTTTGCAGCAGGCAACATTGCCTTCTATTTCTCCTTGAGCCATGCAGAGCCCGGCGTTTACCAGAGCCAGTTTCCCACGGATATCAACTGGAACTGCTGCCAGATCCCCAGCCTGTCCGGAAATACGGACGGTGTGCAGAACCTGTGGTTTGGCGGCTCCGATAAGGCGATCAATGCCTCCACAAAGCACCCGGATGAAGCATGGAAAGTCATGGAATTCCTCCACAGCGATGAGGTCATGGGGCCCTATTATACCGCCGGTCTCGGCACTGTCATGATCAAGAGCGCCGTGGAAGGTGCAGAACCGCCGGCCTCCATTGAGACCATGCCGGATCTGGCCATTGGGGCAAATGATCAGAACTGGCCGATCCGCCCCGCCATTTCCATCGAGGGCGAGGATTACTCCACCGTGGCGGTTCAGTGCATTTTTGGTCTAAAGGACATTGATCAGGCCATCAGCGAGCTGAACGATCGGTACAACAACGCCTATGATAAGTCGGTTGCCGATGGGGCAAAGCGTATCGTTTATCCCAACTTTACCGCAAAGAATCAGGACACTTCCGTTTGATAACAGATGCCCGCGTGCATCGGAACTTAAACTGAACTCCGCTCCCATTTGATCCATATATGTGAAGCACCAATAGAGGAACCCGGCTTCGGGTCCCTCTATTGGTGCTTCTGAGAAGAAAGAAGCTGTATGAACAATCACACGCATCATCACAATGGTTCGATCGTTCTGAAGGTCACTGCCACCATCACCGTGATCTTTCTGGTTGCCATCACCCTGAATCAGATCATCCTGAACCGCCATATCAACGACACGATCGAGGAGAATATGGAAGAGACCGTTCTGCGAACAGCGGAACAGACAGAGAACTATCTGTCCACCCGCGTTAGCGGGAGCATCGAGCGGCTGCTTTATTTTAAGGCTGAATCGGGGCTGGACAGCATTTTGGCAAATTACTTTGCAAACCCCAATGCGGCAGCCTACAGCGTGGCAATGTCCAATCTCGCTGCACCCCTATCCACAAAAAAGGTGTCCGACAGTCTGATCAGCGATCTGTATCTCTACACGGATTATGGTGCATTTACGGACGGCAGCACCCTGTTGACTCCGGGGTTTTCACTGGAAAAAGTTGCGCTGTGGTCCGAGATCCGGGAAGGAAATTCATTTCTGGAGTTCTGCACCGTCCGCAATGACGAGATCTTCCGCTCCCGGAAATGGGTGGTACCAGTGCTCTATCGATTCAGTATCTCCTCAGCGCAGGTGTATTCTGCCACCCGGAAATGCATTTTAGTGGTAAATCTGGACTGTAAGGAGATTCAGGCACTGATCCGAAAAATCGTTCCCGAAGCGGAATCGGCGATCCTTGTGCTGGATCAGGAAGGCAACCCCGTGACCTGTGTGAATGCCGCAGCGGAAGAGTTGATGAGGGAACCGGAGCTGTTGAGTCGGCTGACCGCCGCAAAAAATACAGTTTTGGATGTTAGATTAGACGGAAAAAGGTATTACGGTGTCGCCCGCAAGGTATCGGTAACACCGTGGACCATCGTGTGTCTGCAGGCATCTACCACAGCACGGGAAGAATCCCGATCCTATCTGCAGCTGCTGCTTGTGGAAGGCGGGACACTGATCATGGTAACAGGGATAGTGTGCCTGCTGATGCTCCATTGGTTCACAGCCCCCTTGCGGGAGTTGATCAATTGCCAGAATGTGAGGCAGGAGTTCTGCTATGAAGGCAACGATGAGATCGCATTGCTGACAAAAAGCTACAACCAGATGCTCCGGAGCAGCAATGAGATGCTGGACAGGGAGAAGCAATACAGCCACCAGCTCGAGGAAAAGAATGATGCCATTGAACTGGAGCAACGGCTGAAACGCCGAGCGGAACTGCAGGCTTTGCAGGCCCAGATCAACCCGCATTTTTTGTATAACACGCTGGACTCCATCCGGTGGAAGGCAGAGGCCGCAGGAGCGGAGGACATCAGCCAGATGGTGCGTGATCTGGCAAATTTTTTCCGCATCGGCCTCAGCCGGGGGCGGGAGATCATTCCGCTGGAGCAAGAGATCTGCCATGTGCGCAGTTATCTAGACATCCAGAAGATGCGGTATGGCGATCGATTGGATTATCAGATCCGGATCCCGGAGGAACTGAAAAAGCTCTACACGGTCAAATTGCTGATACAGCCTCTGGCGGAGAATTCTATTTATCACGGGATCAAGGAATCGGACCGGAAAGGCACCATTCTTATTACAGCAGGCGAAGAACCAGGGGGGGTCTATCTCTGTGTCCGTGATGACGGGCTGGGAATCTCGCAAGAGACACTGACGATCCTGAATGCAGATCTGAAGCGGGGCGTAACGGTCAGCGATGGTGGTTACGGCATCTTCAATGTCAACGAGCGGATCAGGCTCTATTTTGGCCGCGACTATGGTTTGGAGCTCAGGAGTTGTACAGGAGAATGGACAGAGGCAGTCATTCATCTGCCAAAGTATATTCCGGAAAGGACGGAGTGGGATGTTTCAGATTTTGATCGCAGATGATGAACCGAATATCCGGGAGGGGGTAAGGCAGTTTATTACCAGACGCTGCCCGGAGTGGCAGGTGGTAGGGGCGGCTCGCGACGGCAAAGAAGCCTTGGCAATGGCAGAACGATTTCTACCGGACTGCATTATGACCGACATCACCATGCCTCATGTAAACGGATTGGAGTTTCTGGAAAAGATCAAGGAGGAACTTCCGGATGCAAAACTCCTGATCCTGAGCGGCTACGATGATTTTGAATACGCCGTGCAGGGAATGCGGCTGGGGGTATCAGATTATTTGTTAAAGCCGCTGGACACAGAACTTCTGATCCAACGGCTGGATGCCTTTGCAGCAGAGTTGACCCAGCGTCAACAACAGTGGCAGGATCGGGTGCAGCAGATGCAGCAACGGCTGCACCAGGAACAGAAGATCCGGGAACTTATGTGGCGAGCCAGTGCAGGGGAGCTTGCTTCAGAAGAAATGAAAGAGTTACAACAGTTCTGCATCGGAAGCGACCGTTATCTGGTCGCACTGTTTCAGGGCGGCCCCGAGATACGGCAGGAACTGCCCGCACTGTTGAACCAGCGCTTTGAAAAAAAGCTGGATGCTTATGTTCTGAACCATTCTGTGGAAGGAATGTCTTTCATTGTGTTCTCCATCCACCAGGAAGTGACCAATGCCGCGGCGGCGCTTTTGCTGACCCGTGAACTGACGGCTGTGGTGGTGGCGATCCGGCGCAAATGGAATCAAACGGTCCACTTTTTTCTGGGAGGGATCAAGGACAATATCTACAAGTTGGAAAAATCCGGTCACGAGGCAAAAGAAGCAGCGGAGTATTCTTTCTATGAAATGGCTCCGCCGGTGCGCACCATCTCTGACGTGCTGCTGACGCGGGTAACAGCCTGCCTTGAGATCGACCCCCATCTGACAGAGCAAGTGGCACTGACGGTGGCCGGAGGAGATGCGGAGGCCATTGCAGGGGCAGTAGACGGAGTTCTGAGTTGGTTCTACCCCCATGGAGTAGTGGATGCAGCATACATCAAAATGGCAGTTCTGGACATGTGCCTTTCCGTATTGAAGAAGCGCCGGGGACAAAACCCCATCACCTACGTGGAATATAAGGCCTGCCATCAGGAGATCATGGAGGCCGGAACCCTGGAGGAATTGCAGGAATGCTTTAAAAATCTTCTTCTCCTGTGCCGTGCTGCAGAAGAGAAAAAGAATCCTGGACAGGAACTGGTGTCCCGGATCGATGAGATCATGGGAGAACATCTGAGCGATCTGCAGTTTTCGCTGGATGATGTAGCAGCGGAATTGTACATCAGCCCCAATTACCTGCGGCAGCTGTTCAAGCAGGCTTCCGGGCAGACCTTCACCGAACACCTGACCGAAATGCGAATGAAGGAGGCACAACGGCTTTTGGACGACGAAAGCCTGAAGATCTATGAGGTAGCAGAGCGCACCGGCTATGCGGATTCCCGGTATTTCTCCGTCTGTTACAAAAAATACTGGCATATTACCCCCACTGATTATCGCCGCACCCTGCAGGAAAGCGGCTGAGCGGAAATATGCAGAAGCAGATACAAGAATCGGAATTTTTTCAACATAATCGGGTATCCATTTCTCTACGTTTCAAAAAAATCCCCGTATACTTATAATCAGAAATGCCTTCAGATAATCCGTTAGGAGGAAACACTATGGAAACGAGGAAAAAAAGCCTTGGGAGAAGGATCCGGGAGGAGAAGACATCCTATTTGATGCTTCTGCCCAACCTGATCATGTTTGTTGTTTTCACCATCTACCCCATCCTGTGGACAATACGGTACTGTATGTTTGACTACAAGGGCTACGGCACCCCAAAATTTGTAGGCTTTGCAAATTTTGCCCGCATTGCCCGGGACACTGTGTTCAAGACAGCCATCGTGAACACCTTCGTTTATGTGGGAGGCAAACTGCTGCTGACGCTGCCCATTGCATTTATGCTGGCGTTCCTGCTGAGCAAAAACACCCGGCTCAACGCCACCGGACAATCCATTATCTTTACCCCGACCATTATGTCCAGCGCTGTTATGGCGTTGATCTTCTACCTGCTGTTCAACACTTACAACGGCGAGATCAACCGCTTCCTGACGTGGCTGGGTATTATCGATGAAAATGTCAACTGGCTCGGTGTAAAGTACGCCATGCTGACTTGTATCATCATTGCTGCATGGGGCGGTATCGGCAACTACATGGTTTATTTCATTGCAGGCCTCACCGGTATTTCTACAGAGGTATATGAGAGTGCAAAACTGGATGGTGCGAATGCAGCCCAGATCCTGTTCCGCATTACCATCCCTCTGCTGGCCCCCGTCATGAAGATGATCCTGATGTTGGCGCTGGTGATCTCCTTTATGGATTATCAGAGTATCATGGTTCTGACTGAAGGCGGACCCATGAATCAGACCAACGTGATGTTCTTGTATATCTATCAGCTGTTCTTCCCCATCACCGCAGGTTCCTCTGTGGTGCAGGAGTTTGGCTATGGCGCAGCCTGCAGTTTGGTGGCAGCGTTGATCATCGGTGGTGTCACTGGCCTGTATCTGATTCTCGCCAAGCGGCTGGACGCAGTGACCGGTGAATAAGGAGGAACGGAAAATGGCACGGAAAAAATTAAAATGGTCGGATATGCGCCCCTCGGAAAAAAGAGATCATGTGATTTACCTGATCGGCCAGATCCTGAAATGGCTGTTTGTAGGTTCCATGTGTATCTTTACCCTTTATCCGGTGGTCTACACTCTGCTGGGCTCCTTCAAGACCAACGCAGAATTGACATTGGGCGGAAATTTCCTGCCGGAGAACTGGCAGTTCAACAACTATGTTTATGCTTTCCAGAAGTTGGACTTCGGCAAGTATTTCCTGAACAGCGTGGTACTGGCACTGCTGACGGTGGTTTTTACACTGATCACCTCTTCCATGGCGGCCTATGTGATCAGCCGCCGAGATTTTGTGGGCAAAAAGCTGATCTCTACGGCATATCTGCTCAGTATGTTCATCTCGGTTGGTTCGGTGGCGCTGTATCCTCTGTATACTCTCATGAGCCGGCTGGGACTGACCAAGAATATGGTGGGTCTGGCACTGATGCTTACCGGCGGCCAAGCGGCTAACATTTTTATGATCTCCGGCTTCATCAATGGAGTGCCCAAAGATCTGGACGAGGCTGCCACGATCGATGGCGCTGGCCCCTTCCGCATCTTCTGGCAGATCATCGTTCCGGCCATCAAACCCATTTTGGGAGTGATCGCGCTGTTTGCCTTCCGCCAGGCCTGGAATGAGTTTGTTACGGCACAGGTGTTCACCATGGCCAACCCCGGCCTCAAGACCCTGAGCGTTGCTGTTGCAAATCTGCGCTACTCCGCCAACGCTGCTGCTGAGTGGCATATCATGACAGCGGGCGCTTCCATTGCACTGCTGCCTATCCTTCTGGTTTATCTGGCCGCAAACCGCCAGTTCATTGCCGGATTGACGGCCGGTGCAGTCAAGGGCTGAATCAACACATACACGAAAGGAGTCTGTTTTGTCTATGTATCGACATGAGATCACCGAAATCGCGCCCCATACATGGTGCCTGAGTGAATTTCGTCTGGTGAACGCTTTCCTCATCGAGGGTGAAGAGAAAGCCGCGCTGGTGGATACCGGCTGCGGTATCGGCGACCTCGCTGGGGAAGTGCGTGCACTGACGGATAAGCCTCTGATCATTCTGCTGACGCATACACACTTTGACCATGACGGCGGTGTCTTTGAGTTTCCCGGCGTTCCAGTCTATGTGAATCCGCTGGATGGGGAGCGTGCCGAAGAAGATCACAAGAATATGGAAAAATTCATGGGCACCACAGATTACAACAAGATGCGCAGTTTCTATATTCAGTCTCGTGGGCCTATTCGCTGCCCGGATCTGGATCAGGAAGAACTGCTGAAATTGGTGCCCAATCATCCCACTGAGGGCAGCTATCCTTGGCATCCTGTTAATGACGGAGATGTGATCGATCTGGGCGGTCGAACCATCAAAGCGATTCTCACGCCTGGCCACACCCCCGGCAGTACCTGCTTCCTGGATGCAGAAAATCATATCCTTTTCAGCGGAGATTGTGCGAATATCTCAATCATTCTGGAGCGGCAGCCTGAAAACGATATGCGGCTGGTGGATATCTGCAATCACACGATGACAAAGCTCTGGAATCAGGAAAGTTCTTTTGAACGGCTGGCCGTGGGACATGATGCAGTGACTTTGGATAAGCAGATCGTTCGGGATTACCGGGATCTGTCTGCGGGGCTTCTGGATGGCAGCATTACCGGAAAGTACGAGGAGACCGGGTTCCGCAAGGGCGATGTTGCACGCTTGGGTATGGCAGAATTGTGGTACCAATGTGACGCTTAAATTTACGATTGCACGAACATGATATGGGGCTGTTGCAAAATAGTCCAAACGAAAAATGAGATAGACTCCCCCGAAAGGGTGTCTATCTCATTTTTGTTGTAATCGAGATTTTGCCACCTGTAGCATTTGTCCAGTCCGCAGGCGGCTCCAGCCGTAATCTGAAACAAACGAGGAGGCTCGCTGTCAGTCAAAACCAGTCGGCGTAGCCCATGCGGACCAGATTGTCATGGCTGATCTTCAGGCTTTCATAGGGGTCACGACCATAGGTGTCATCCTGCTCGATCAGGAAGTATCGCTACCGCCATCCAGACCGGCTTGTATGCAGGCGGAGATGGGCAGACTGGACCACCAGCAAAACCCTCGCACTGTTGCGTGAAAAACGAGCGTCTGCGATCCGCCAATACCTGAAATACCGTCTGCACTATCTGAAAGCCGCCATGGGGTGATAAAATGGCCTATCTGAAATTGATGGACCTGCCCGATTGCAATGCGTGGGAAATCGTTAAACGCACCAACGTCTGCCTGATGGAAGATCCCTGTCATTGAATGTCCGCTCAGCTAGCGCTATAATAAAAGAAAACGGTAAGGAAGTGCACCTATGCTCTACCCCGGTCTGTACGAACAGGTCATCAATAACGCACTGAACCGCGAGCTTGCAGAGATCCCGGAAGCCCGCAAGTCTACTGCGCCCATCGACACGGCGGAGGCTGCCAAAGTGCTGGCGCAGTATTTGGCCGATGTGGTGCAGAAGGGTCTTGAGAACGTACAGGATAACGGCGGCGGCATCGAGGCGCAGATCCAGCTGGCAAACCAGATCATAAATACCATCCAGACTACTACAGAGGAAGCTGACTTTGCCGCGCTTGGTGTTGACCAGCGGGCAGAGCAGCTTCTTGCGCTTTTGCAGCAGAACGACCCGCGCCTTGCTACAGGGAAAAGCGCAAAAGACCTTGACCGCCCGGAGACCTCCATTGCGCAAAGTTCCCTGTTTACCGGCGCTATCCATGAGCCGCAGATGTACACGGAGCTGAAAAAGGAGATCGTTTCCGCCGACCGCATTGATATGCTGGTCTCCTTTATCAAGTGGAGCGGCTTGCGCCTCATCATGGACGAGCTGCAGCAGTTTGCGCAAAGCGGCGGTGAGCTGCGCATCATCACCACCTCATATATGGGCGCTACGGACGTGAAAGCCATTGAGGAGCTACGCGCGCTGCCCAATACGAAGATCAAGGTCAGCTACGACACTAAGCGTACCCGGCTCCACGCAAAGACCTATGTGTTTTACCGGGACACCGGTTTTACTACGGCGTATGTAGGCTCCTCCAACCTGTCCAATGCGGCAATTTCCAGCGGTCTGGAATGGAACGTCAAGGTGACCCGAAAGGACCTGCCGGAGACCATTGAAAAGATCGCAGCCACCTTTGAAAGCTACTGGAACTCCAGCGAGTTTGAATATTACGATGAAGGGCAGCGGGAGCGGCTGACCCGCGCCCTGAAAGCCGAAAAATACAGCGAGACCGACCACAGCGGGATCTATACACTGGATATTTTGCCCTATTCCTACCAACAGGAAATCCTGGACCGGCTGGATGCCGAGCGCACCGTTCGGGGTTACAACCGCAACTTGGTGGTCGCCGCCACCGGCACCGGCAAAACCGTGATCTCCGCACTGGATTACAAGCGCTTCTGCAAACAGCATCCGGGGCAGCCCTGCCGTCTGCTGTTTGTGGCACACCGGGAGGAGATCCTGAAGCAAAGCCTGTACACCTTCCGGGCGGTGCTGAAGGATGCCAATTTCGGCGAGCTGTATGTGGGCAGCCACAAAGCCGACAGCATCGACCATCTGTTTGTTTCCATCCAGACCTTCAATTCTCAAAAGCTTGCCGCTAAAACGGCAGCGGATTTTTACGATTACATCGTTGTAGACGAGTTCCATCATGCAGCTGCACCCACTTATCAGAAGCTGCTGGAATATTATCAGCCGAAGATCCTTCTGGGGCTGACTGCTACCCCGGAACGTATGGACGGCAAAAGCGTTCTGGACTATTTCGGCGGACGCATTGCCGCCGAGATCCGTCTGCCGGAAGCGATTGACCGGAAACTGCTCTGTCCCTTCCAATATTTCGGCGTCACCGACACCGCAGATCTGAGCGGCCTGAAATGGCGTACCGGCGGCTACGATAAAAACGAGTTGTCCAATCTGTACACCCTCAGCGGCATGGTGGCGGAGCGCCGCGCTGACCTTGTGGTGAACTCCATCCTGAAATATGTCACCGATATCGACGAGGTAAAGGGTCTGGGCTTCTGCGTTTCCATCGCTCATGCCCAATTTATGGCGCGCTACTTTAATATACCCACGGCATTCCATCTATGGCACTGACCGGCGACTCTCCTGACGAGGAGCGCAACGCCGCCAAGCAGCGGCTGGTTTCCGGGGAGCTCCGATTCCTCTTTGTGGTGGACATTTACAACGAGGGTGTGGATATCCCCGAGGTGAACACTGTGCTGTTCCTGCGCCCTACCGAGTCGCTGACCGTGTTTTTGCAGCAACTGGGGCGTGGTCTGCGTCTGGCAGAAAACAAGGATTGCTTGACCGTTTTGGATTTCATCGGGCAGGCCAACAAAAAGTATAATTTTGAGGAGTAATTCGCAGCACTGCTCTCCAACACCACCCGCAGCGTCAGCCGGGAGCTTAAAGAGGGCTTTGTCTCTGCACCCAAAGGCTGCTATATTCAGCTGGAAAAAATTGCCGCAAAGTATGTGCTGGATAATATCAGCGCCTCCTATGACCGCACCTCCGGGCTTGTGGCGCGGGCGGCTGCCTTCACAGAGGATACTGGTCTGCCCCTGACACTTGGGAACTTCCTCGACTACTACCATCTCGACCCCCGGGCCATCTATAGTAAAAAGGTCTGCTTCAGTAGGCTGTGCGTCCGCGCAGGAGCGGCATCCGATTTTGCAGAGCCTTTGGAAGAGACCATGACCAAAGCCCTTGCACGCTTTGCAGTCGTGGATTCCCGCAGGTGGATCCGTTTTTTGCTGGGGCTTCTGCCGAAATTGGATAACACCGACTTTGCAGCCCTGCCACCGGTAGAGCAGCGGATGCTGCAGATGTTCTATGTGACCCTTTGTGGTAAGACCGCAGAAAGCTGGGAGGATAAAGAAGTTCTCGATAACCTGTATGCTCTCTCGGACAGTCCCGTTTTGCTGGGGGAACTGCAGGCACTTTTGCAGTATCAATATGACCGCATTGATTTTATTGACGAACCGGTGGATGTGGGCTTTGACTGCCCGCTGGACCTGCACTGCACCTATACCCGCGACCAACTGCTGGTGGCGCTGGATTTTTTGAAGCCTGCTACCGTCCGCGAGGGCGTGAAATGGCTGCCGGAAAAGCAGCTGGACGTATTCTTTGTGACCCTGAACAAGGCAGACAAGGATTATTCCATCAACGAAAGCCTGTTCCACTGGCAGAGCCAGAGCACCACCGCCGAAAACTCTGCCACCGGGCAGCGCTACATCCATCACCGGGAAAAAGGAAACCGTGTGCTGTTATTCGTGCGTGAGTTCAAGGCAGATGCCCGTTTTGGCGGTGCAGGAGCGTATACCTATCTGGGCACGGTGAACTATGTGAAACATGAGGGCTCCCGCCCCATGAATATCACATGGAAGCTGGACCGCCCGATTCCTGCAAAGTTCCTCAAAAAGACCAACAAGCTGGTGGTCGGTTAAAAGGAGAATATCATGAAGGTTGTCCGCGTTGTCGCAGCTGTGATCTGCGACGATATTCAGACGAAACATAAAATTTATGCCACCGCCCGCGGCTACGGCGAATACAAGGGCGGATGGGAGTTCCCGGGCGGCAAAATCGAGCCGGGTGAAACCCCGCAGCAGGCACTGAAACGAGAGATCCGGGAAGAACTGGATACCGAGATCGCGGTAGGCGACCTTATCGACACCATTGAATACGATTATCCCACCTTCCATCTTTCCATGGACTGTTTCTGGTGCGAAGTAGTTTCCGGCGAACTGGTGCTGAAAGAAGCCGAGGCTGCACGCTGGCTGACTAAAGAGGAGCTTGATTCTGTTCCGTGGCTTCCGGCGGATCAGACCATTTTGGAGACTATCAAAAACTCTATGATATAACTTTGGCAAGCCTTATGAATTGCAAAACGATTTTTTAGTTGCTATACTGGGCTTATCAAATTTTTTTCGGGAGGCTGCTACAGTGACAGCACAGACAATGCAAATCGGGAACAGACCTTGCCGCATTTACGGCGGGGCTAATGCAGAATACCTGCTGCTCCAAATGACAGGTGAGCATGAGCTGCAAAGTATGGATTATGAAGTGGCGGCGATCGCACAAAGCAGCCGGAATTTTCTGCTCGCGGCTATCCCGGTGGGAAGCTGGAACGATGCACTTTCTCCGTGGAAAGCCCCTGCCGTGTGGGGAAAGCAAGGCTTCGGCGGCAAAGCTGGGGAGACCCTGCGCTTTCTGACGGAGCAGGTCATTCCCACACTGGAGCAGCAGTTTCCTCTCCCGGAAAACGTCAAAATCATTCTGGGCGGCTACTCGCTGGCCGGGCTGTTCGCTTTGTGGGCATCCACCCAGACCGATTTGTTCTACGGTGTCGCCGCCGCTTCTCCCTCTGTGTGGTTTCCGGGCTGGATGGAGTTTGAACAGCAGCACCCGATACAGGCACAGCGCGTTTATCTAAGCCTTGGCGACAAGGAAGAGCGCACGAAAAACACCATCATGGCTGCGGTAGGGGATCATATCCGCACGCTGCACAGTCGGCTTACAGAGCGTGGCGCAGACTGCACCCTTGAATGGAACAGCGGCGGGCACTTTAAGGACGCTGATTTGCGTACGGCAAAGGCTTTTCAGTGGGTGATGGAGGAACACACATGACCATTTTGATTGATGCAGATGGCTGCCCGGTTGTCAATCTGACGTTGCAGATTGCAAAACAGTTTGACGTTCCGGTCATCATCCTGTGCGACACCGCTCACCAAATCGAACGGGAAGGTGCACAGACGCTGGTGTTCGATAAGGGAGCGGACAGCGTGGATTTTGCTCTCATCAACCGGGTAAAGCCGGGGGACGTGGTGGTAACACAGGACTACGGGCTGGCCAGCATGTGCCTTGCCAAATGCGCCCGGGTGCTGAATCAGAACGGTTTGGAATACACCGCCGACAACATAGACGCTCTCATGCTGCGGCGTTATGAAAACAAAAAGCTCCTCCGTGCCGGAAAG
>ENA-ORLY01001700-ORLY01001700.1-human-gut-metagenome-genome-assembly--contig:-NODE-1700-length-24807-cov-8.530772_pt1 | contig 24807 bp, 19 predicted proteins | sample MGYA00243071_ERZ508832 | MGnify/ENA primary metagenome ERZ508832 (study PRJEB26277, sample SAMN04329777) | human gut metagenome | biome: human-associated habitat | host: Homo sapiens | place: USA... | reverse complement strand
AGCTTCCGCGCCGCCGTCCGCGGTCTTCGGCGCGGAAGCAGACGCGGAGAGCTGCCAGAGGCGGTGGTCGTCCAGGTAAAACGCGGCCTGTTCCTCCGCGGTCAGCGCGTCCGGCTGCTCGAGCAGCAGCGCGTAGATCGCCGGGGCGCGGACCGCCCGCCTCGCCTGCAGCTTGCAGCGGGCGGAAAAAGCCGCAGGCGTCTCCGGCTCCTGCGGCAAAAGCGCGTGCCGGACGAGGCCGACCGCCAGATCGCAGGCCGTATCCCAGAGCGCCCGCACTCTCCCCTGCCGCCCCCACGGGTGGCCGAGCATGAGGTGCAGCAGCAGATGCAGCGTCAGCCGCTCCGGCAGGTCGCTTTCCGCAAGGAATTCCCGCCGCAGAAGCCCCGGGGCAAATACGGCGGCTTCGCCGTCGGTCCCGGCGGGGTCCACATCGCCCTCACGGCAGGTCAGCCTGCCCAGCGGCAGCGCAAGCGACGGCAGCTTCGCATACAGCCCGCCGCGCACAATGGAAAAGATCCGCTCCTCCGCCGTCATCCGCCCGCCTCCTTTTTCTTTATTGTATCAATTCCCCGCAAAAATGCAATCCGCCATTTTTCTTCTTTACTTTCCGCCCCCGGTCTGCTATACTATATGGGCAGTTAAATATGCGCCCGTAGCTCAGCTGGATAGAGTGACAGACTCCGACTCTGTAGGTCGCAGGTTCGAATCCTGTCGGGCGTACCAAAATGCCGTGAAATCGTATGATTTCACGGTATTTTTATATAAAATTGTTCAAATTATCTGTTTTTACTGCGTAGCGCAACCGGACAGAGCTTTTCGGGAGATAGCTCAGATCTCCAAGCTGCTCTGCATAATCTGGCTGGCGGCTTTCTTGTTCTTATCGAACGCGTGGGTGTAGATATCCAGCGTGGTCGATGGTTGACTGTGTCCGAGAAGCCCCGCGACCGTGCCGACATCCGTGCCGCTGGCGATGAACAGGCTTGCCGCTGTGTGGCGCAGGCTGTGGACGTTCAGATCTGTCGGCAGATCGTTTGCCTTGAGGATTTTCTTGAAGCGCCATGTGAAGGTCGATGGTGTCATCGGCAGCTCCATGCCCTTTCTGCGGAATACATAGTCATCTTTGGTCTGCTCGCGCCGGTCGTAACGCTCCGTTTCGGCGGCGCAGAAGGCTTCGTATTCGCGCAGCAGGCTTTCCATTTCGGCGGAGAAGTACACATACCGGTTGCCAGCTTTTGTTTTCGGCGCTTTCACGATGATCTCGTCACCCGTCGTTTTGACGGCATTGCGGCAGACGTGGATGCTGCGTTCGGCGTAGTTGATATCCTCCCATTTGAGGGCGCAGCACTCGCCGCGCCGCATCCCTGTCGCGATGATGAGCTTGAAGTAGGTTTCGTACAGGATGCTCACGGTTTCCAGCGCCTGAATCAGCTTTTTCACCGTTTCATCGTCCGCGATTTTCTTTTCCTTCTTCTGCCCAGCGTATTTGTAGGTGCGCCAAGCCGGGTTATGATTAAGATAGCCGCCCTCCATCGCGTCGGAGAGGATGCCGCACAGACAGCTGTGGACACCCTCGACCGTCGCTTCGGAGAGCGGCTTTCCGTTCGCCTTGTTCTTCTGCTTCCGCAGCTTTGTGTACAGACTGCGGAAGTGTTCCGGTCGTAGATCGACGAGCTTGTAGCTGCCGAGGTACGGTTTGAAGCGTTCAATATCCTGCTTCTCGCGCACGAGTGTAGACTTCGCCAGCTTGTCCGGCGCAATCGTCTGCAGCCAGATCTCAGTGTATTTTTCGAGCGTGATTGACCGGTCAATGTCCGGATTTAGCTTCTTGCAGCTCATCTCGAAGATCATCGCCTGCTCCTGGAGATTCCGCGACGCGTCCCCCCGCAAATCGAACGGGTTTCCGCAGTGCATATCCGCCAGTTTGCAGGATTTCCTTTTTTCGCAGGATTCTCTAAAATAATAGCAGAGCATCAAAGAAAGAGGAGGTTACTCTCATGGCATTTTCTCTCGACAGCAAGGTAAAGGACATTCTGAAGAATCCGGCGGCGGCAGCCGTGCTGGACAAGTACAGCCCCGATGCTTCCAAGAACCCGCAGATGAAGCTCGTCGGCGGTCTGACGCTGCGCAAGCTCGCCAGCTTCCCGCAGTCGGCGTTCCTCAAGCCCCATCTGGACGATCTGGATAAGGAGCTTCAGGCGATCGAATAATTGATCTTACACGCCTCATCCCTTCAAAATGGGCGGCGCTCCGACTGGAGCGCCGCCCATTTTATGTGTCTGTTAAATTTGAGGGACGAAGATTCCGGCGTTCTGACCGCCGTCGGCGAGGATGTCCACGCCGTTGATGTATCCGGCCCTAGTCTGCCAATGCCTGCACCTGCGCGCGATCCGCGATGTCCGTTTTTCAAAGGTGGCTCTCCACGCCAAGCTCGTCCAGCTCCGCTTTCGCCGCTTCCATCTTTACGAGGTTGCGCCCCGCCAGCACGATCACGGACGTTTTTCCGAGTTCCTTACAGATCGCCTTTTCCCATGCCGCCGTGACCGCCTGTCACGACCGTAATTGTTTTCTTCATGTGTGACCTCCCTGATTTGGATACGGCACAGGCGGCTCCGGACGGGCCGCCTGTGCTGTGTTTTCGTTTGTATTCTTTCAGAAGCACGTCCAGCCGCCGTCGCATTTGAGTTCTTCGCCGTTCACATAGCGGGACTGGTCGCTGGCAAGGAACAAAATCGCGTCTGCCAAGTCCTCCGGCATGGCAAGCTCGCCGGAGAAGTCCAGCAGCTTGCTGGTCCTGCCGAAGCCGAACTCGTCGGCGGGCGGCATGACCAGCGGAATATCGGTCACGACGCCGCCGGGCGAGAGCGCGTTGCAGCGGATGCCCTCCTCCATGTACATGAACGCCGTGTTCTTCGTCGCCGCCAGCACCGCGCCCTTGCTCGCGCAGTAGGCCGCGCCCGCGGTCTGGTGCGTTGCGCCGACGGAGCAGATGTTGACGATCACGCCGCCATCACCCTGCGCGAGATACTGCTTACATTCCTCGCGCAGGCCGTACATCAGGCCGAACGTATTGATGCGGAATGTCTTTTCCAGCATTTCGTCGGACATATCGGCGATGGCCGTGTTGTCGTCCATCACGCCCGCGCAGTTGACGGCAACGTCCAGCCGTCCAAACGTCTCGACTGCCTTTTTCACCATGCCCACGGCTGCCGCCGGGTCGCCGACGTCGCCCGCGTACCACGTCATTTCACCGGGAGCATCCTTGCATTCCTCGGCCAACTCCTTCAGGCGTTCTTCGCGGCGGGCGACCGCCACGACCTTCGCGCCCTCGCGGCAGAACAGCTCCGCCGTGGCGCGCCCGATCCCGGCGGAAGCGCCGGTCACGATGCAGACTTTACCATCTAATCTTCCCATCATGTCCTCCTCAGCAGAAAACCTTGTTCACCACGACTGCGGGCGAATCGTTGCAGCCGACGGTCAGCTCCGCACCGTCGGGCACGTCCGCGCGGACGGTGGCAAAGCCGATGTTCTTATCGACCGTATAGCCGTAGATGGTCTGCGCGCAGCGGCCGACCTCGACGCCGTACCAGTACACACGCTCCCAAATGGAGATATCCTCGGTCGATTCGCGGGAGAATTCCAGACCGACCATACGGTATTTCGGGTGCTCTTTCCGTGCCAGCGCCGCTTCTTTGCCGATAAAGTCCTTGTCGGCGGCGACGGCCCAGCCGAGGCCGCATTCATACGGGCTCAGGTGCTTGAAATCCTGCTTGAGCGCGAAGCCCTTTTCCATCGGGATGGAGCGGACGTAGACCTCGAGCGTCTGCAGCTCGCGGCCGCCTACAGACTCGACGGCTTTGAGCGCCAGGTCGTGAACTTCCGCGCTCTTGTCGAATGCGGAGTAGATCTCATATCCGTTTTCACCGGTGAAGCCGGAGCGGTGGATATAAACGGGGATATCGCCCAGCTTCCGCTCACAGATGCCGAAGCGCTTCAGGTCGTCGACCGGCGCGTCCAGCATGGCGTTCATCGCCTTGAGGCTGTCCGGGCCCTGCACGGCGTACATATCCCAGTCGTAGGTGATGATCTTCGCGTGAATATCAGCCTCGCCCTTGTGCTGCTCGATCCACGGCAGCAGGCGCGGGCCGTAGAGGTCGGAGACCCAATACAGGCCGTCCACCATGTGCATGACGATCACATCGTCGATGATCTCGCCGGCCTCGTCCAGCGAGGCGGTGTATTTCGAGCGCCCGACGGCGACCTTGGAAATGTCGCTGATATAAATTTTTTGCAGGACTTCCAATGCGTCCTTGCCGGTGATCTCCACCAGATCATGCGTCCAGCGGTAGAAGCCTACGCCCTTGCGGATGGCCTCGGCGTCGGCGCGTGCGACTTTATCTTCTCTGAATAACATCGTTCGGCACCTCCTTACAGCATCCGCAGGTCTTCCTTGCGGATGACCTTGATGTACATGTCTTCCTCGTCGCGGTCCTCGATCACGCAGGACCATTCGGGGCTGACGAGCGTTTTCGCCGCGCCGTTCCACTGCGCCTCGTAGGCATCGACCAGCTCGTCGAGCGGGGCCATCTCATAGCGGGCTGTGAAGTCCTCTGATTTGACCTTGATCCACGTCTCGTCCTTCGTCCAGCGCACCATCTCATACGGCACCTGCTGCACGTCGAGCATATAGCGGATATAGCCGCCGAGAATTCTGCCGTCGTTCTCGTCCATCTCGTGCGGTACGCCGAGATAACTGCGCAGGCCCTCCTTGGCAAAGGGATCGATGAACTGGTTCTTGCCGGCCGTGGCAAAGACGATGCGGAACACGCGCAGGAACTCATCCTCATCGGGAGCCATGTCCTTGATGGCCATCATCGGGAACTGGATGGACCAGACCCAGCCCATCTGCGCGACCCAGTGGTACGCTTTTTCGAGCGACGTTTCCTCGCCGAAGTTCTGCGTGTACTGACCGTTGCGCAGGCACTGACCCTCCTTGACCATGCGCTCGCGCGGGGTGTCGTGGATGGGGTCGACGGGCTGCTGCATGTGGTCGAGCCATCCCTGCTTGGGAAGGCCGTACACGTCGCGGCGCTCCGCCACGACGCGGCAGTGCTTGTTGCCGCAGCCTCGGGCCTGACACATGTTGAGCGCGACTTCATTCTCCGTGCCCTTGGAGGACGCGAGGTCAAAGTTTGCCGTGAACATACTGGTCGTCATGTTGCACAGCTCGCTGCCGACAATGTCCCACGGACAGGTGTCGAGCTCCTTTTCCACGCGGTTGCGCGTGAACTGCACGACGCGGCCCGCCATGTTCTCCCACTCGTCGCCGGAGTCGCCGGTGATGCCGCCGAGCCAGCTCGACTTTTCGCACAGCTCCGGGATGTTGAACGCCTCATAGAGCGAAGCATTGACGTAGTCCTTCTGTTCCTCCGGTGTGCCCGCGACCGCCATGTTCATCATGTTGGCGATGTCGCAGATGGCCTCGGTGCGCTTTTCCCAGCTCGGCTCAAAGATGCGCATGACCTGAAACAGATTCGCGGTCATGGCCGCGATCTGCCGGTTGAGCTGCCGGTAGGCTTCTTCCTCTGGGATGAGCTTGCCCCACGCGGTCGGGAAGCATTTCCGCTGCTCCAGTTTTTCCTTTAGCATGGTATTCCTCCTGTTTCTTTTTTCTGCGTTACCTCTATTATAGGAAATCGCCCCTGCTGCGGAAATGCTGCAAATTGCGCGGTTTTTGCCGGTTTACGCCGTACAGTTTGTATGGAAGCAAATCATACAATTTGTACGTGCTATTTTTGTATAAAACAGCAGATTCTTCGCCATCCAGAAATGCGACCCATACAATTTGTATGGTAGCTTCGTTGACAGCCGCTTTCTGCCGGAATATAATAAAAATCAAGAAAACGATTGGAGGAAGCTCCCATGAAGCTGTGCGCGGATATTCTCTATTGGAGACTGAAGGAGGAGCTGAAGGTCGTCGAGCTGCACGGCGCGGGCAGTATGGAGCTGACGCTGAGCCGCCCGGAGTTTTATCTCGACCGGACGCAGACGTTTGAGAAAAATCGTGTCTACGTCTGCTCTGCCGACCATCTGCCGACGCGCCCGTCGCTGCGCGAAAATGTGTGCCTTGTCTGCCTCGGACAGCACTGGAACCTGACGGCGTTCTATGATCGGTGCAGCGTGATCGTGGTCGAGGCGGATACGGATATTTTCCGGGTCTTCAATCTGGTGCAGCACATTTTTGACCGATATGAAGCATGGGAGGAACGCCTCTGGCACATCCTCCGCCACGGCGCAAGCCTGCCGCAGATGCTGGAGGTCAGCCGCGACATTCTTTCCAATCCCATGCAGCTGATCGGTTCGGACTTCCGGTATCTGGCCGTGACAGATGAGGCATATTTCCAAAAAGATCTCGGCATCCGGCTGGATACCGAGACGTTTGACGCGGAGAAAATGGCGACGTTTCTGTCCCTGCACGACCTTTCCACCCATGTCCATGAACCGCTCTTATTGGAGCTGCAGGGCGCGCGGACGCTGTCGGTCAATGTGTTCGATCAGGAGGAATATCTCGGCTGCCTGACGGTGTTCGAGGCGTTCCGCCCGCTGCGGGATTCCGACCGGTCGCTCGCGGTTTTCCTTGCCAAGCTCCTGCGGCAGGCGATCCAGCAAAACCCGGTGCTCGCCAGCACCCGGTCTGCTGTCCGCCGCGCGCTGCGCAGCGTCATTGCCGGGCAGCCGGTCGATTTTGAGCTGCGGCGGGCGCTCAGTCAGGAAAACGGAAAGACGGACTGGGTCTGCGTCCGGCTCCAGCCGAAGCGCGGCGCGGCTCCCCTGCCCGGCGCGTATCTGTCCGCCGCGCTGGAGGAGCGGCACCCCGGCGCGATGGCATTTGAGTTTGAGCGCACCGTCGCCGCGTTTCTGCCCGCCGCGCAGGCCGAGCGCGAGACGACAGCGCAGCTGCTGCCGCTGCTGGACAGGCTCGGTCTGATCTGCGGTGTATCCAGCGCGTTTTCCAATCTGTATGAAGCGAATCAGGCGTGGTTTCAGGCATCCAGCGCGCTGCAGAACGGACTTTTGCAGGACGGGAACGCCACGGTCTTTTACTTTCAGGACTATCTGCTGCCGCAGCTCCTGTCCGGCGCGCTGGCCGGGCGGCCCTCACGGGTCTATTACCCGGACGGACTGAAAAAGCTGAAGGCGCACGACGAAAGCTCGCAGGTCTCCTATCTGGAGACGCTGCGCGTCTATCTCGACAACAACCTCTCCGTCACCAAAACAGCGGCGGCGCTCTACCTGCACCGCTCGACCCTTCTGGATCGCCTCGCCCACATCACGCAGCTGCTCGGCTGCGACCTCAAAAACCCCGACTTCTGCCTGACACTCGGGATCCTGCTCCGGGCGGAGCTGCAGCAGAAGAGGATCGCGCAGCCCAGAACATAGCGCGGATCGCACGATATATCCGTAAAAGCGCGGGACAAGGAGCTCCTTGTCCCGTGCTTTTCATGTCTGTTACCGGTTGTCCGGGATCCGTACACAGAGCGCGCCGGAGCCGTCATAGTATTTACGGCTGGACATCATCCATGGTTTTTCCTCACGATCCCGCGGTTTCCACTTCGCTGATCGGCAGAACAAGATCGTCATAGACGATGCTGTCCTCCTGAAGGCTGCAGCGGATGCGGTAGATATAGTCGCCAAATTCGCGGACAGCCGTGCTCCGGCCGCCGATGTCCCATACAGCGCCCGCCTGCACCGGGCTGACCGCAAAGATCCCTTCCGTCCCCGGAATGCAGTCCGCGATACCGGGCTGGACGGGAAATTCTTCTTCCGGGACAGGTTCCCCCGTATAGCATTCGCCGGAGACGATGTCGATCGTCGGCGCATCCGCTTCCCCGCGGATCACCGTGTCCACGGCAACGCGCATCGTGGTGAGATACCAGACCGAATCCCCGGCCCGGATGCGAAGGTAGGAACAGTCCTGTACCGTCCCCCATACGACGATGTTGTTCACCAGCATGTTTTTGAGGTCGTCTCTTTGCATCACCGGCTCTTCCTCCCGCGAGACGAACACGGGGTTTTCCACCTGCTCGACCGGCAGGGCTGCCGCACGCTGTCTGATTACAAAAAATCCGGCAATCACAATGCAGAGACAGGCCGCGATCACGCCCCATTTGACCCAGGCATGCGGTTTCTTTTCCAGAAGTTCTTTCCATCTCATCATAGGTAGCCCTCCCTTTCCGGATTCTCCCGCAGCCCTTTGCGGCAGCGGGCGCGTGTGCTTTTCTGCTGTGTCTCGTTTTATCAAAATTATAGCATACATGCGGCAAAAGCACAAGGATATCCAGCAGATTTTTCAAGTTATGGAAAACGCCAGACGGGTCCCGTCTGACGTTTTGCGGCTGGGAGCGTTATTGCTTTCGCGGCCTTCTGCGGTACAGGAGGGCGAAGAGGAGGGCGGCGGTGAGGGGCAGGAGGGAAAGGGCGTACAGGAGCAGGTTGTTTGTGGGGATCGCTGCGGACGTGTCTGCGGAGCTGCCGGGGAAGCTGCCCGGATCCGGCCGGCCGCCGGAAGCGGCATCGCCGGAAGCCGGTGCATCTTCGGCTGTCTGCTGCGGGTCGTCAGCGTTCTGCCCTTCCCCGCTGAACTGGGACGGGTCAAAGCCTGCGGGCGGCGCATGTTCAGACCCGTCGGACACGTCCGGCGCGGTCCGCGTTTCGGAAGCAGCTGGTGCATCGAAGCCGCCGCCACCGCCGCTGTTCATGTAGCCCATGGTGCTGAGGTCCAGCGCGGAGGCGTCCACGAGCGCGTCGCTGGTGCGCTGCGCGGCTTCGGTAGAGGGGATCGTCCCGTCCAGCTGGCCCTGGATGGACTGCCCGCGCAGCTTGACCACCTGATAGAGGGTCTCGGCGGCTGTCAGATACTCGTCATAGGAATAGAACGCGGTGGGGTCCGACTCCACGAGCGCATCGGTCTGGCTGCGCACGCGCGTGTAGAACGCGTCGAAGCCGCCGCCGTTGATATACTCGCTTACGAGCTGCTGCAGATAGGCGTAGTATTGGCTGTGATATGTCTCGTTCTCCATCAGGGTATCAAAGAAGGTCGTGCCGGAGAACGCGTTGTCGATGGAATCGTTCACAACACTGGTAGCGTCATTGCTGCGCCCCATGCCGCCGAGGGCGAGGTTATAATCCCACGGGATGAGGTTCAGCTTTCCGCCGGCTTCATAGAGGTAATAGTTGTGCGCCATGGAGCCGGACAGGCTGTCTTCGTTGACGGAGAAGATGTGGACGGCCATATAGCGGAGCAGGTTGTCGACGTCCATATAATCTTCCAGGGCATTACCTTCCGAAATGTTTTGAGAGCAGTGACCACGCGCTTGTGGTCGGCCTTTGTGGTGTCGGCGATCTCGCCGTCCCAGATGGTCTCGTAGCTGTCCAGCTCATCGTCTGTATAATTGAGGTCCGCGCCGCCTCCGCTCATGGAGAAGCCACCTTTGCCGCCGCCAAAGCCGAAATCGTCCGCAGGGCGTTCTCCGGCGGCGGCCGTTTTTTGTTCCGCAGGCGCGGCATTCCTATCCGGCAGGGTCATGTCGCCGAGATCCAGATCACCGAAATCCATATCATCGGCCTTGAAATCACCGCCGGGTTCTCCCCCGCCGCCGATGTTCATGCTGTCCGGCTTATAGAGCTCGCCGTCCTGCACGCCGTAATTGCGGAGCAGGAAGCTATCCTCCACGGCCTCGAGCGCAAGATAGACGCCCCAGTATTCGCCATTGACGGAGAGTTTGGCATAATTGTAAAGGGAGGCATCTGCGCCGAGGTACTGGTACATATCGTAGATCAGCGCCTCTTTCATATTGGTGGCGTCGGCATAGTTGTTGTTCAGGATGAGCTTATCCAGACTGAAGCAGGTCTGTCCGTCTACATAGTAGTCAAATTCCAGCTTGAAGCTGTAGCGGTCGGTGGTGGGGTCATTGGCGATGGAGGTCAGACTGGTGTTGCCCTTGGGGCGGATGATCTCCGGCAGAAAGGCGTCGTATTTGACTTCCAGAATGATATCGCCGGGCGCGTCCGTGGCGATGATATCCGGGAGGGCGCCGTTCAAAAACTCTCCTTGAAACAGGCTCGTGCGGATGTTGGAATCGAAGGTCACGCGGACGTTCCCGGCGGCATAGACATACGGCTCGCGCACGTAGGACACCAGCACGCGCGGGCGCAGCTGCTGCGTCTTCATTTTGCAGCACAGCTCCCGGACAAGCGGCTGCGGATGGTGTAGCGCCCGTCCGCGCTGGTGTGCAGATCCTGCTGCATAACGGCCTTCAGCCGCTGCCGGAGCGCAAGGTGGTCGGCCGGGCCGATTTGATATTTCAGTTCATGCCGGTAGTTCCCGGTAAGCTCCATGAGAATGCTCCTTTCTGTTGTGTTTGAACCGTATTTTACAGTACCAGCCTGAAACCTTTCTGAAATGCAGCCGGGGATCTGCAATTTTTTCTTTTTCGCGGGTGTTTTTGCGTAAAAAAACAGCAGGGGCCGATGCGTTTGCATCGGCCTCTGCCGGGAGAAAAAGAAGACCGCCCCTCTGAGAGGGGCGGTCGGGGGTTATTTCAGTTTCCACGCGAGGTCGTTGAGGAAGAGTTCGTGCTCCAGGGATTCGACGGTGGTGTCTTTGGTGATGTGGACGAATTCGATCTCCATCATGCGGGCCCAGTCGCGGAGCTGCTCGGCGGTGACGTCGTAGGAAAGGACGGTGTGATGCGCGCCGCCAGCCGTGATCCAGCACTCAACGCCGGTGGTGAGGTCGGGCATCGCGCGCCACATGACGCGGGCGACGGGCAGGTTCGGCATGGGCATGATGGGCTTGACGGCCTCGATATCCTGTACGATCAGGCGCAGTCTGCCGCCCATGTCAATGAGGCTGACCACGACCGCCTTACCGGGCTTTCCTTCAAAGACAAGGCGCGCCGGGTCCTTTTCGTTCATGCCGATGCCGAGAAAGTGCGTCTCAATGCGCGGACGGCCGGCAGCGACGGACGGGCAGACCTCCAGCATGTGCGCGCCGAGGGAGTATTCCTGACCTTTGACAAGGTGGTAAGTGTAATCCTCCATGAACGCGGACGCGCCGTTGCCGTTCTCGCCCATGGCTTTCAGGATCGCGGTCATCGCTGCGACCTTCCAGTCGCCTTCGCCGCCGTAGCCGTAGCCCTGCGCCATCAGGTGCTGGGAAGCGAGGCCCGGCAGCTGCTCCATGCCGTAGAGATCCTGGAACGTGTTCGAGAAGGCTTTGCAGCCCTCGGCGTCCATCATTTTCTTCATGGCGATCTCTTCGCGCGCCTGATAGCGGATGGCGGCGATATCGTCGGTCGCGAAGTCGTACTTTTCGCGGTAAACGTCCATCAGAGCGTCAATTTCCGCCTCGGTGACGGCGTTCATTTCCTTGACCAGATCGCCGACGGCCCAGGTGTTGACCTCCCAGCCGAGCTTCTTCTGGACCTCGACCTTATCGCCCTCGGTGACGGCGACGTTGCGCATATTGTCGCCGAAGCGCATGACCTTCATGTCCTTCGAGACGGCAACACCGATGGCGGCCTTCATCCAGCTGCCGATGCGCGCCTGCACGTCTGCGTCCTGCCAGTAACCGGCGATGACCTTGCGCGGCTTGCGGAGTCTCGCGCCGATGAAGCCGTGCTCCCGGTCGCCGTGCGCGGCCTGGTTGAGGTTCATGAAGTCCATATCGATCTCCTCGTTGGGGATCTCGCGGTTATACTGGGTGGCGAAATGCAGCCACGGCTTCTGGAGCAGATCAAGGCCGTTGATCCACATCTTCGACGGGCTGAACGTGTGGCACCATGTCACGATACCGGCGCAATTATCATCATAATTGGCCTCTTTCACGACCTGCGTAATTTCAGCGCTGGACTTCGCGGTGACCTTATACTTGAGCGGATACGGCAGCACGGCGGAGAGCTTCTGCGCCATTTCCTCCGCGCGGTTGGCGACGGTGGTCAGAACGTCGTCGCCGTAGAGCGTCTGCGAGCCGACGACAAACCAGAATTCATAGTGTTTCATGATATCCTCCTTAGAATGCTGCGACGGCGGCCTTTTCCGCTGCGAGGCAGCTGCGGTAGCTGGCGAGGTAGCGGTCGAAGCCCGCGGCGTCTTCGGGGTCGGGGGCGAGCGTCGTGCTGCGCACACCGGCGAAGATCTCGTCCGCAAGGTAGTCTTCAAGCGTCTCGCCGTCTTTCCCCTGCACCATGTAGGATGCGAGCAGGGCCATGCCGTACGGGCCGCCCTCGCCTGCCGACTGCATGCACGTGACCGGCGCATGGCAGGCCGCGGCCATGTACTTCTGGCCGACGACCGGCGTCTTGAACAGGCCGCCGTGGCCGGTCAGGCTGTCGATCGCCACGTGTTCCCCGGCAAGGATGTCCATGCCGAGCTTCAAGGTCGCCATCGTGGCGTAGAGCTGGGAGCGCAGGAAGTTGGCCAGGGTGAACTTGCTCTCGGGCTTGCGGACGACCATCGGGCGGCCCTCATCGAGGTGCGTGACGCCCTCGCCCGCCATGTAGTTATAGGTCAGGACGCCGGAGCAGTCGGTCTCGCCCTCGAGGCTCTTCTGATAGAGCTTCGTGAACAGCTCGCCGGTGGAGACCTCCGCGCCGAACAGCTGCGCGGTCTCGCCGAGCAGGGAGACCCAGGCGTTCATGTCGTTCGTGCAGTTGTTGCAGTGGACCATGGCGACGGGCTTGCCCGTCGGGGTGGTGACCATGTCGATCTCGGGGTAGAGCTTCGAGAGAGGCTTCTCCAGAACGACCATGGCAAAGATGGACGTGCCGGCCGAGACGTTGCCGGTGCGGGGCGCGACGGCGTTCGTCGCCGTCATGCCGGTACCGGCGTCGCCCTCAGGCGGGCAGAGGGGGATGCCCGCGGGCAGGAGGCCGTCGAGGTATTCGCTGCCGCTCGGCGTCAGCAGGCCAGCCGACTGACCGGCAGTCCGGACCTCCGGAAGGACTGCACGGATGTTCCAGTCAAAACCGTATTTCGCCATCAGCGCGTCGAATTTGTCCAGCATCGCCGCGTCATACGTCAGTGTCTCGCTGTCGATGGGGAACATGCCGGAGGCTTCGCCGACACCGAGGACATTTTCGCCCGTCAGCAGGTAATGCACATAGCCCGCGAGCGTGGTGACGTGGGCGATGTTCTTGACGTGCGGTTCGCCGTTCAGGACGGCCTGATACAGGTGCGCGGCGGACCAGCGCTGCGGGATGTTGAAGCCGAAGGCCTCGGTCAGCTTGTCCGCGGCCTCGCCGGTCATGGTGTTCTGCCAGGTGCGGAAGGGCGCGAGCAGGTTCCAGTCTTTATCAAAGGCCAGATAGCCGTGCATCATGCCGGAGACGCCCATCGCGGAGATCTTGCCCGGCAGCTCGCCGAGGTTGCGGATCGCCGTGCGCAGGCCCTCCTGCACGTCTTCCATGTGGTACGTCCACACGCCGTTTTCCAGACTGCTTTTCCAGGTATAGTCGCCGCTTTTTACGATCGCATGCTTCTCGTCAAGCAGCACTGCTTTGATCCGTGTCGAGCCGAATTCGATGCCGAGAAAATACTGTTTCATACTTGTCACCTCAAGAATCCTTATTTTTGCGGGAAAGGACCAGACTTTGAATTACAAGGAACAAGCATATCATACCAGCTACGGTGATATTTGTCCACCATGCTTCGTCCAAACCGAGGGAAGAAACGATATTTTTGATCGTGCTGAGCGACAGAACGCCGAAAAATGTGCCGATGATGTTGCCGACGCCGCCGGTGAGCATCGTGCCGCCGATGATGGAGGCCGCGATGGCGTTCATCTCCGCGCCGCTGGCGTGCGACGGCGAGCCGGAGCCGACGTGCAGGAAATAGACGAAGCCGCCGATGCCCGCGAGGATGCCGCAGATCAGGTGCGCGAGGAACTTCGTGCGCTTGACGTTGATGGCCAGCATGTTGGCGCTGTAGCTGTTGCCGCCGACGGCGTAGACGCTTCTGCCGAACTTCGTCCAGCGGAGCACCACGAACAAAACTGCCACGACCACCAGCGCGACGACGACGCCGATCTCCACATAGGCCGGGACATACGCGCCGAGCTTATTGACCGAGCCCATGCCGGGGACATAGATGCGCGTCTCCTTGAGGGCCTTGAAGGCCTCGTTTTCCACGTTGAACTGCGTGGCGTTGACGATGGTCGTCATGCCCTTGGCGAAGAACATGCCAGCGAGGGTGACGATGAAGGGCTGGATCTCCAGATACGCGATCAGAAAGCCCTGCACGAGGCCGAAAGCCGTGCCGATGCCGAGCGCAAGCAGGATGGCCGTCAGGACCGTGCCGCCATGGAAATCCAGATTGACCGCGCAGCTCATGCACACGAGCGCGGTGAGCGTGCCGACGGAGATGTCGATGCCGCCCGTGATCATGACGAGGCTCATGCCGCAGGAAAGAATGAGCAGGGCCGCGTTTTCGTTGAGGATATTGAAGAAGGTCTGCGGCTTTTTGAAGCCCGAGCCGAGGAACAATACCGCGCACAGATACATGACGACGAAGACGCAGATCGTGATGATGAGCAGCAGCTTTGCGTCCGTCAGGCGGCTTCCGCGCGTGAGCGGCGTATGGTTGGTTTTATTCCGCATGGGTGCCGGCCTCCTTCTTTTCTTCGGTCCTGTGCCGCTTTTTGAGCGCCTCGAGCTTTTCGCGGACGGTCGGCGCGCTCAGCACGACGAGGATGATGACCACGACGGCCTTGTAGGCGGGCAGGGCGCTGGAAACGACGTTGAATTTAAAGAGCGTGGTGGTGAGGAACTGGATGACATATGCGCCGAGGACGGAGGCCCAGATGTTGAACTTGCCGCCGGAGAGCGCGTTGCCGCCGAGGGCGACGGCCAAGATCGCGTCCATCTCGATGTCCTTGGCCACGACGGAGTAGTTGATGGTGGAGAAGCGGCTGACCTTGATAAAGCCCGCCACGGCCACGCACAGGCCGAGGATGACGTAGGTCAAAAACTTCACGAACTGCGGGTGGATGCCGTTGAGCCGCGCGGCGCTGGCGTTGATGCCGACAGCCTGCGAGTACAGGCCGATGTTCGTGAACCGCAGCAGCGCCCAGGCGAGGATCATGCAGATGACGGCGATGAAGATCGGCGTCGGCACCGCCACGCCCGGCAGGAAGTTGCCGTAGTAGGCGAAGGACGGGTCGGAGATCATGGGCAGCTCGTTGTTGTTGATCCAGGCGGCGATGGAGCGGCCGGCGGTATAGAGGATCAGGGTCGCGACCATCGGCTGGATCTTGAAGACGGCGACGAGCGTGCCGTTGAACGCGCCGAAAAGCATCGAGACAACGCAGCAGGCCAAAAACGCCACGATGATGGGCGCCTGCAGGGTATCCGGGCGGGAATTCGTGCCGCACAGCACGCGCAGCACGACGCTGCCCGCAATGGCGATGGCGGAGCCGACGGAGATATCCTGTCCGCCGGAAGCCGCGGTGACGAGCGTCATGCCGATGGCGAGGATGACGAGCTCGGAGGCGTTGTCAAGGATGGTGATAAGGTTGCCCGTCAGGACCAGATCGCCGAGGCTGTTTTCCTTCAGCGTGATGGCGAAGAAGGAGGGGTCCGCGATGAGGTTGAATACGATCAGCAGCAAGAGCGCTGCCAGCGGGATGAAGATCTGCTTCCGCACCAGGCGGGTCAGGAAGTTCCCCTGCCGCTTCTGTGTCGTTTCGTTCATGCCTGTTCACCTCCGGCGATGGTTTTCATGATGCTGCTCTGGTTTAGGTCGCTGCCGCGCAGCTCGCCGACGACCTGCCGGTCGCGCATGACGACGAGGCGGGAGCAGACGCGGAGCATCTCGTCGATCTCGGACGAGATGAATGTCACGCTCTTGCCCTCGGCGGCCAGCTGCAGCACGAGCTTCTGGATCTCGACCTTCGTGCCGACGTCGATGCCGCGCGTCGGCTCGTCGAGGATCATATAGACGGGATTGGCCAGCAGCCAGCGCGCGAGGATGACCTTCTGCTGGTTGCCGCCGGAAAGCGACTTGATGGGGGTATCAGTTGAGGCCGTCTTGATGCTCAGGAGCCTGATGTACTCCTCGGCATACTTCTCGGCCTTGGCCTTGGAGATGGGATGGAAGAAGCCGTCGAGCACCTGGCGGGCGAGGATGATGTTGTCGCGCACGGAAAGATCGCCGATGATGCCGTCGCGCTTGCGGTCCTCGGGCAGGTAGCTGATGCCGTGCTTCATGGCCGCGAGCGGCGAGGTGATCTTCACCAGCTTGCCGCCCATCTTGACCGTGCCGCTGGACACGTGGTCCGCGCCGAAGATCGCGCGGACGGACTCGCTGCGGCCGGAGCCGAGCAGGCCCGTAAAGCCGTTGACCTCGCCCTTGCGGATGGAGAAATCGAACGGGCGCACGCCGGCCGCGCTGGAAAGCCCGGACGCCTCATAGACGACCTCTGCGTTCTCCAGCGCGTCCTCGGCGCCTTCGGTCTTGATCTCAGACAGATCGTCGAGCTCCTTGCCGAGCATCTTGGACACGAGCTGCACGCGCGGCAGCTCCGCGATCTTGTACTCGCCGACGAGCTTACCGTCGCGCAGGACCGTGATGCGGTCGCAGACGGCGTAGACCTGCTCGAGGAAGTGCGTGACGAAGATGATGCCGACGCCGCGGGACTTGAGGTCCAGCATGAGCTTAAAGAGCTTTTCGACCTCCTGCTCGTCCAAAGAGGACGTCGGCTCGTCGAGAATGAGCACCTTGCACTCCATATCGACCGCGCGGGCGATGGCGACCATCTGCTGCACGGCGATGGAGCAGCTCGACAGCTGCTGCGTGGGCGCGGCGGGGATGCCGAGGGAGCTGAGAAGCTTCTTTGCGTCCGCGTTCATCTTGCGCCAGTTGGTAAAGGCGCCCTTGGTCCTGCCGATATATAGATTCTCCGCCACAGTCAGATTCGGGCAGAGGGTGATCTCCTGATAAACCGTACTGATGCCCGCCTTGAGCGCGTCCTGCGTCGTGCGGATCTGTACGGGCGTTCCTTCCATGGAAATGGTGCCCTCGTCTTTGGAATACACGCCCGTGAGCACCTTGATGAGCGTGGATTTGCCCGCGCCGTTCTCGCCCATCAGCGCGTGGATCTCACCCTTGCGCAGGGTAAAATCCACACCGTCGAGCGCGCGGACGCCGGGGAAGAATTTGCAGATCCCCCGCAATTCCAGTAAAGCTGTTTCCTGCATCGTATTCGCCTCCATAGTGGCATGCTGCGTGCAGCGCGGGTACACGGAATGCTCCATATACGCCGTGCCGCACGCAGCCGAATTTTTGATTATGCGATGTTGTGTGTCAGATCAGATGCCGTAGTTGTCGACGTCTTCCTGCGTGATGGTGGAAGCATCAAAGCCCTTCTCGTCCATGATGATGGTCTTTTCAGCGGGAGCCTTGCCGGCCTGCAGGTCCTTGATGATGGCGTCGATGTAGGAAGCCTGGAAGGGGTTGCACTGGCCGTCGTAGTTCCAGTTGCCGGCGAGCAGCTCTTCAAGCGCCCACTTGTTGCAGTCGAAGCCCATGACGATGACGTCCTTGCCCACGCCGTGGGAGATGTTCGCCTTGTCCAGAGCCGCGACAGCGCCCTTGGCCATGTCGTCGTTCTCCGCGTAGATGACGTTGAATTCCTTGCCGGAGTCGATGACGGACTGGACGATCTGCTGGGCAGTCTCGGCGTTCCACTCAGCGGTCTGCTGGGTCACCATGTTCCAGTTGTCGTTGGCAGCGACCTGCTCGTCGAGCGCGCCGGTGCGGCCAATCTGGGCAGCGGAGCCCATGACGCCCTGGATGTGGATGATGTTGTAGGTCTCGAGGTTCTGGGAAGCGAGCCAGTCAACAGCGGTCTGGCCTTCCTTGGCCATGTCGGAGACGATGGAAGCGACATAGAGGCTCTCGTCAGCGTCGATGGTGCGGTCGAAGAGGATGACCTGGATGCCGGCGGCCTGCGCGTCCTGCAGGACGGAATCCCAGCCGGAGGTACCGGCAGCGGAGATGAGCAGGTAGTCGACCTCGTCCTGGATGAACTTCTGGGCGGCAGCGATCTGCTCGTCGTTCTTCAGGCTGTAGGCGAAGGAAGCGTCATAGCCGTTTTCCTCGGTGAACATGGCCTTCAGGTCCTTGTCGTTGGCGGTGCGGTAGCCGGACTCGTTGGGGTCGTTGTTGATGATGCCGACCTTGATGAGCGCGCCGTCGGAAGCGGCAGGAGTCTCAGCAGCGGTGTCGGTGGTGGTCTCGGCGGCGGTATCCGTGGAGGCGGCCGGGGCCGTGTCGGCGGACTGCTGCGCACAGGCGCAGAAGGCGGCGATCATGGCGACCGCCAGGAGCAGAGCAAGAATCTTTTTCATTGTGTTTTCCTCGCTTTCAAAATTTGTGTCGGTTTGCCGCAGGCTTTCGCCTGTCATGACTCTATTTAAGCGTGCAGACAGGCGGAAATCAATCTGACGAACAAGTCCCGGCACAAATTCGGCGCAGCGCGCAGACAGCTTTGGAAGCTTCCCGGCCGGAAACGGACAGCTTTTCCGGCCGACCGCGAGATCTTGCGCGGAACATTTTGTTTTTCTCCGGTTTTTGGGCCTGTTTTGTTTGATTTCTTCCGCTCCCGGGTGTCGGACACGGGAAACGGCGGCTTGTACGCTCCGGACAAAACGACGGTGTTTCTGTGGTATCTGTTAAAAATTTTCCTCGGTCTGTTTGAAAATTTCCGAAATATTTTTGGAATATTTTCAGCTTGTCCGCGAAAAGGCAGGATTTCTTTCGCCCGGCCGCCGGAGGTTCCAAAGAAAACGAACAAATCCGTCCCGCTCCCCACCCCGCGCCTGTGATACAATAGAGGCAGAACAGGAGGTGGGTACCGATGACGCCAAAATATGAGCAGCTGGTGCAAAGGCTGCGGGCGGCGCTGCCGCAGTGGTATGCAGACGGGCAGCGGAAGCTGCCGGGCGAGCAGGCGCTTGCCGCGCAGCTTTCCGTCAGCCGCCAGACGCTCCGGCAGGCGCTGGCCGTACTGGAGCAGGAGGGACTCATCGAAAAGCGGCGCGGCAGCGGCAGCTTTCTCTGCCCGGCCGCCGCGCGGCAGGACCGGCGGATCGCCGTGATCGCGACCTCGTTGAGCGACTACATCTTCCCCTCGCTTCTCAAGGACGTGCAGGCCTGCCTTTCCGCGCAGGGCTTCTCCGTCGTCATCCACGCCACGGAAAACTCCATCCGCCGCGAGCGGGATATTTTGCAGCAGCTGCTGCTCGATCCCCCGGCGGGGATCCTGGTCGAGGGATGCAAGACGGCGCTGCCGAACCCGAACGCGGAGCTCTATCAGGCACTCCGGCAGCGCGGGCTGCCGATGACGTTTTTGCACGGGAGCTGCCGGGAGATCACCGACGCCTTCTGCGTCGGCGACGACAATTACGGCGGCGGGTATCTGCTGGCCGGGCATCTGATCCGCAGCGGGCATAAAAAAATCGCCGGGATCTTCAAATCCGACGATGCGCAGGGGCCAGAGCGGTATCACGGCGTGGTCTGCGCGATGCGCGACGCGGGGCTTTTTCCGCTGGATGAAAATTTCCTCTGGTTTTCGAGCTTCCAGCGCCATCAGCTCGTGGAGCTGCAGGACGAGGAGCTGCTGCGGGCCTTTCTGCGCCAGCAGCTGGGCGGCTGCACGGCGGTCGTCTGCTACAACGACGAGATCGCGTTCCACCTGATCCGGACGCTCCTGCGCGCGGGCAAGCACGTGCCGGAGGACGTCGCCATCGTGAGCTTCGACAACAGCTACTACAGCACCTTCGGCCCCGTCAGCATCACCTCCGCCGGTCACGAGCCGCACGCCATGGGCCGCGCCGCCGCCGAAAACCTCCTCACCCAGATCCGCCGCCAGCCCTGCCAGAGCGTGAAGTTGCCGTGGACACTGTATCAGCGGCAGAGCGGATAAAACGAGACTGCCCCCACCTCATCCGTCACGGCTTCGCCGTGCCACCTTCCCCTCATAGGGGAAGGCATGAGGGTGTGCAGGTCCAAAGCCTCCCCTTTCAGGGGAGGTGGCTCGGCGAAGCCGAGACGGAGAGGTCGCAGCAAATTTGTTACAACCTCTCAGTCACCTTCGGTGACAGCCCCCCTGAGAGGGGAGCCTTGGGTGCGTGCAAATCCATAAGAAATCCAATGCAAAAAGGTGCAGCCTGACAAATTCAGGCTGCACCTTCTATTTGTGGCAAATATTCTAAGGCAACTAGTTGCAAATTTGCTGCAACCTCTCAGTCAGCTTCGCTGACAGCTCCCCTGGAAGGGGAGACTTAGTAGACGCGGCTTTCGAGGAGCTCGGCGGTGAGGGTGTCGGCGGTGAAGAGGGCTTCGGGCATGTAGGAGAGCTTTTCTGGCGTTTCGCCGCGCGCGAGCTGCTCGATGAGCGCGCGCACGCGCGGGCCGTGGAGCGGATTGCACTCGGCGCACAGATTGATCTTCCCGTCCTTGCAGTAGGAAAGCGCCGTCCGCCCCGCGTCAAAGGAAATGAGCGTCACGCCGCCATCGCCGTAGGCGATGCCCAGCTCGTCCAGCGCCTGCATGACGCCGAAGCACATGTTGTCGTTTTCGCAGTAGACCACGTCCGGCGCGGAGCTGCTCTGCAGATAGGCGACCGTCTCCTCATATGCCTTTGCCTGCGTGAAATCGCCGTTCAGCTGCGCGGCGATGGTCCAGTCCGCGTGGGCGGCCGCGCCCGCTTCGAGCGCGGCGCTGCGCTGCAGCTGTGCCGTGGAGCCGGGCGTCCCCTGCAGGTGCAGGATCTGCACGGCGTCTTCCCTGTCGTCCGCCTTGAGCTTTTCGGAAAGCCAGGCGACAGCCGCGTCGGCGGTCTTGCGGAAGTTGGAGCCGACGCAGCTCGTGTAGAGCGACGGATCGTCCACCTCCACCTGCCGGTCAACGATGATGACCGGGATCCCGGCCGCGCGGGCCTCCTCCAGCACGCTTTCCCAGCCGGTCTCGGTGACGGGGGCGAGGACGATATAGTCCACGTCCTGCTGGATGAAGGTACGGATGGCCTTGAACTGATTTTCCTGCTTCTGCCGGGCGTTGTCAAACAGGAGCTCGAAGCCGTTTTCCTCGCTCAGGCTCTCACGCATGGACTCGGTATTGGCCACGCGCCAGTCCGATTCCGCGCCGACCTGCGAGAAGCCGACGGTAATGAGCGTCGTCTCCTCCTCCGGCGTCTGCCGGACGTAGGGCATGCAGCCGCCAAGACCCAGCAGCAGCGCAAGGCTCAACAGCAGCAGTATCGGCCGCCTCATGCCCCGGCCTCCTTTCTGATGGGAAAGCGCAGCGTGACCGTCGTCCCGGCACCCGGCTCGCTTTCCAGTTCCATGGAGCACTGCTCCCCGTACAGCAGCCGCAGCCGCCGGTAGACCGTCCGCAGGCCGAAGCCGACCTGCTCCTCGGTATCGAGACTCTGCCGCAGCTGCTGCAGGCGTTCGGGCGGCATGCCCGCGCCGTCGTCGCGGACCGTGATGCGGACGCGATCATCCTCCTGCGCGGCGTCGACCAGAATGCAGCCGAGGCCGCGGCGGAGCTTGATGCCGTGGTAGAGCGCGTTCTCCACCAGCGGCTGCAGCGTCAGCTTCGGCAGCACGCAGCCGCGCAGCTCCGGCTGGACATGGATCTCATAGCGCAGGATATCCCGGTAGCGCACCTGCTGGATCTCCAGATAGCTGCGCACGTGGATCTCCTCCTCGCCGAGCGTGATGATATCTCGGCCCTGGCTCAGGGAACTGCGGAAGAAATTCGAAAGGCTCGTGACCATCTCGACGGCCTGTTCGTTCTTCCCGGTCTCCACGAGCCAGATGATGGTATCGAGCGTGTTGTAGAGAAAATGCGGGTTGATCTGGCTCTGCAGCAGGGCCAGCTCCATCGCGCGGAGCTTGTCCTGCTCCTGCCGGTTGAGCTCCATCTGCTGCTGCAGGTGCTGCGCCATGTGCTCGAGACTGCTGCTGAGCGCCTGCAGCGTCTCATCCTCGGCCACGACCGGCTCCCGCGCGGCAATGTCGCCCCGGCCGATCGACTGCGCGCGCTCGCGCAGAGCGTAGATCGGCTGCGTGATGCTGCGGCTGATGGCCGCCGAGCGGCGCATGAGCACGCCCACGAGCACCAGCGCGCCCACGGCGACCAGCCCCAGCTCGAGCCAGAGTCTGGCCGTGAGCGCCGCCTGCAGAGAATCGAGATACCCGGCCTCGTGGTAGAGATAGGTATAGAAATACTGCTGGATGAGCTCGGTGAGGATATAGACGTTGGACTCGAGCTGCTCCATGCGGGCGTCATAGCCCTCGGTCTCGGTGATCTGCAGGATGCGCTCGCGCAGATTTTCACAGAGATTGATCGCGCTCGTGATGGCCTTCCGGCTCTGCCGGTCCTGCGTGCCGGCCAGCAGCTCCTGCGCGAGCGCGGTCGCCTCGTCGACCTCCTGCAGCGGCAGCGTCTCGCCGTAGGTGCTGTCGATGACGTAGTAATACATTTTGAGGTCGACGTCCTCCTTGAAGTTCTGGTTGAACTGGGAGGCGCGGACGATATTGGCCGTGACGATGGAATACTGGTGGTTGTGCAGAAGCAAGATCGCCAGCGTCGCCACCAAAATCACGCAGACAAGCAGCAGCATGCTCCACAGCAGCCGCCGCAGCTTTCCGTCGAGCGAGCGATGGGCCTCACTTCGCCTCATGGCCGTCTCCGTTTCCCGCGCGGTAGCTGCTCGGCGTGCAGCCCTGCGTCTTTTTGAACAGGAAGCTGAAGTAGCGCGGGTCGCGGTAGCCGACCTCGTAGGCCACCTCGCTCGAGCGCTTGCCGGAATAGCGCAGCAGCTCCTTCGCGCGGGCCATCCGCTTTTCCGTCAGGTATTCGACGAACGTCTGCCCCATCTCCTGGCTGAAAACGCCGGAAAAATAGTTGGGGCTGATATTGGCGGCCTTCGCCACGGCGTTGAGGGAGAGATTTTCGTCGGTGTAGTTCTGGTCGATATAGTGCAGCGCCCGCTTGAGCATGGATTTATACTGGTTGCCGGATTCCTCCTCGCGCAGCTCGATGGCGCGGCGCAGAAATGCGGCGCAGCTCTTTTTCAGCTCCGGCAGGTCGGCGTCCACCGCGCGCGCCTGCGCGGGCTCGAGCGGACGCAGGAATTCCTCCTGCGAATAGCCGAAGCTCTTGGCCGCGCGGATGGCGCTGAAGCGCAGCTCCAGCAGCACATACTGCCGGAACAGCAGAGAGTTGAGCGCGTTTCCGAAGGACGAGAGGTATTCCGACACGAAATCCGGGATCTCCTCACGCATACCGGTCTGCAGGAAGCTGCGGATGATGGCGGGGTCGGCCTTGCTGGCGTCGACCTCGTCGAGCTCCGAAAGCCCGCCGCGCTGCGGCTTTTTCAGCACGTCCGCCGTCAGGACATGCTGCTCGGGCAGCAGATGCCGGTAGGACAGGATCGTGTGCGCCCGGGCGTAGCAGCCGGGCAGCTCGCTCAGGCGGGCGACCGGGTCGCTGACTGCCGCGTACCAGGCGAGCGCCTCGTCGCCGCCGCAGCGGCGCTGGATGTTTTCCAGACAGCGGTGTACGGCGTCGTCCAGGCCCGCGCCGCTGCCCTTGACGATGATGCAGTAGGTCATGAGATTGCAGCGGAACAGCAGATACTCGCCGTAGCGCAGCAGGTAGGCCATCAGCTCCTCGAGCCGGTCGGCCAGCGTCTGGGAATATTCCGCCGCGCCGCGGCTCTGCAGCGTCAGCAAAATGACGGTGTAGCCCTCGGCGTCGATATCGATCTGCAGCTTTTTGGCCTGCTCATAGATCTCCGACACGCGCAAAGAGCCGGAGGTGACCTGCTCGAAGAACTTGCGGCGGGCATACTGCTCATACTCCCGCCCTTCCTGCTGGAAGCGGCGCAGATAGGCCTTCTGCTCGCGTTCCTCGTCGATCTTCCGGCTGACATCCTCCAGCGTTTTCAGCAGGGAGCTTTTCGTCACGGGCTTCAGCAGATACTGCTCCACGCCGATCTCAATGGCCTCCTGCGCGAATTCAAAGTCGTTGTGGCCGCTGATGAGAATGATTTTTGTCTCTGGCAGCTCCGCGCAGACGAGTTTGCTGAGCGCCAGCCCGTCCATAAACGGCATTTTGATGTCCGTGATCAGGATGTCCGGGCGCAGCTTGCGGATCTGCGGCAGCGCCAGCTCGCCGTCCGGCGCGTCGCCGCAGAATTCAAAGCCGTATCGCGCCCAGTCGATGCACTCGCGCAGCCCTTCCCGCACGACGCATTCATCCTCCACCAGAAAAACCTTCAGCATTTGATCACCTCTCCCCCATTGTATCATTCTTTTCCGGCCTTTGGAAGTAGTTTTTCACACCTTCGGCGGTTTCCCGCATACAAGCAAAGCCTCCCCGCAAAAAAGTGCAGCCCGGCAAATCCAGACTGCACCTTCTATTTATAGCAGTTGTTCTACGGCAACTAGTATCAAACTTGATACCCCCCATATCAGGCGGCGCGTACCAAGACGCCCGTGAGGTGACTATCGTGTGGAACGACGCCCGAAACATTGGGACCCGCCTGAATTCAGAGGCAGTATGCACCAAACCGTAACCCAGCGCCCTTTTCTCCCCTATCTTTTCCCGCGCAAGGGAAAAGATAGGGCCGCCGGAGGCGCGTCAGAAACAGGCTCGGCGGAACGAGTCCCCGCTGTTCGCGGAGCCTCTTTTCCTCTGAGCCCGTTTCTTCCTTTCCAAACCGCAAACTGAATT
>ENA-ORLY01001699-ORLY01001699.1-human-gut-metagenome-genome-assembly--contig:-NODE-1699-length-24809-cov-3.676290_pt1 | contig 24809 bp, 35 predicted proteins | sample MGYA00243071_ERZ508832 | MGnify/ENA primary metagenome ERZ508832 (study PRJEB26277, sample SAMN04329777) | human gut metagenome | biome: human-associated habitat | host: Homo sapiens | place: USA... | reverse complement strand
CTGTCCGTATTCTCACCAACTGATGCATGCCATATTTTAAGCATTTTTCCATTGTAAAAAGTATATGCACTTGGCCACGGATTCAAGCCGCGTATAAGCCGCTCAATTGCCGCTGCATCTGTATTCCAGTCAATGTTTCCAAGCTGTTTTGTAAGCATTTTTGCATAACAGCTTTCCTCGTCATTCTGCGGTGTTTTTTTTGCTGTTCCGTTTTCAATCTCTTCAACTGTAGAAACGCATAATTTTGCACCCAACTCTGATAATTTATCATGAAGAGAACCACCTGTAATGAGCGGAGTAGTTGAATTAGGCAAGAGTTTCCTCCTTAATAGAATCTATATCAAGCAAAAGTTCATGTTTGGAATGTGCCTGATTCCAAGCGGTTCCTTTCTGATAGGTAAGGCCTGACAGTTGAATTCCATTTAAGTGCTTATATTTATCCCAGACACTTTTGATAGTATTAACAACGCATTGTGCGCCTATAGCTGCTTTTGAAATAACACTTATACTGCCATCAGCATTTTTTGCAAATTTGGTAATTGGCTGGTCGCAAAAAGATTTGAATTCACTGTAAACACTGGGTAACACAGGACCAGACGGCCAAGCTTCAAAGCGTTCGGAGAATAGAAGTTCATCTGTCTCTTTTAAGTAATCACGATAAACAAAATAGAGAAGTTTCTGTAGTTTCATTGGACTTACAGGAATATTTTCCTCAAAAGATAACTGTAAAATAGAATTACAAACGGCTTGTGCAGGTATTGGTAAAACACCTCCCATATTACAACCTCCTTTTTTCTATATTATAATTGTTTTTGGATGACAATTCAAGGTGATTGAAAAATACATAAGATAGAACTTTTATGCCTCCTCCTAACCCACCGGTATTCCAGGTGCATCTCCACTGCGATCTGTTCAAAGTGCTGGCCAAGCAGGTATTTTCTGCGCAAAATTTCCTGATCGCGGGCATCGGTGATTTGATTGATGATTGTGATGATGTCGCGGCGGGTATCTGCACAGATGGCAATCTGGCGTTCCAGCTCTTGCTGCGCCTGAATGATGCGCTCCACAGCACGGGGGATGCCCTGCCCATCCGGGGTGCCGGTAGGCATGGCGGAAAGAAGCGGCGTGACGCGGCAAGCCTGGCTGCGCAGTGTGAGCAGCTCCTGCTCAAGCTCACGCTCCTGACGCAGGCTTTGCTGGTAGCGCTGGAGATACTGGACTTTCTCGTTATAGGTCAATCGGCATCACCTCCATGCGTGTGATCCATGTAGATCTTCGGTTCGTCGTCCTCGTCCAGGTGGGCGGCGGCTTTTCCGGCGCAGAGCCCGGCGGTGTAGGCGGCGGCCAGCAGCGCGGCCAGAACGGCGCTGCCGATAATCGAAAGCAGAATGTCCATCAGTCACCCCACCTTTCGCCGCGGCTGCAGAAATCGCTTGGCGTGTTGCGGCCATACAGCGGGCACTGCACAGTGGCCCAGTAGCGGCAGCGCCCGCACCGCGGCAGGCCCAGCAGCCGCAGGTGCATGGCGCGGGTAATGCGCAGCCCGCACCACAACAGCAGGCAGATCAGCATTCCGCCCGCAAAGAGCACGCAGGGGGCCGCAACAAACACAAGGGCCAGGCATTGGATGATGTAGAAACAGTTGGAATCAAAGACAGGCATCCGCCCCACCTCCCAACAGCCGCAATGCTTTGCGGATGACGGCACATCCATGCCCATACACAAAACAATCATGTTCCAGCCCGCAGCCAAAACAGGCTTCGGGGCGGCGCTCAATGGCAAGGCGGTGCAGCTGGCGCAATTCGTCCGGCGTCATCCGTTCGGCAGGGATGCACCGGCTGTTTTCGGTATCGAACCGCATGCCGCTTGAAACAGGCATCATAATTCCACCACCTTGATGAAAATGCCGGGGGTATCGGCCCAGAACTTTTCAACCACCTCACTGCACACGAATGCGTCATCGCGCCAGAAGTGCAGGCGGGTCATTTCGTCTTTCAGGGCTTTTTCCAGGTTGTCGGTATCGGGCTTGGTGGTGCGCCACTCGCCGTCATTGTGGCGGCCGTCAGTGGGAAACAGCCACTTGACCAACAGCCGCACCGGGCCGCTGCAGGGGGTAGGCGGTGCATAAGGGGCCAGGTAGGCGTGCAGCTTGGCACGGGTGGCTTTCAGCTCCGGGCTGTCGTGCAACACGGCGCAGGGCTTGCCGCCGCGCATAAAGGCATGCAGCTGCTTGGCATTGTGGGTTGTGGTGGGCGGCTGCATGGGAATAAAAAATTGCATGTATTTTCACCTCGTTCTTTTTTTGTGGCCAACGTGTTGGGGTGGGTTCCCGGAGGGATGGGGGCTGTGTACGCCCCATCCTCTGGGATACCCCAACACACGGACGGATTTTTACTATATATATAAGGCTATTTTCCGTCCGTATTTGGTACGGATAGCGGCTATTTTCCGAAATACGGAAGTTCGGACGGATTTGTGATAGCGGCTATTTTCCGTGAAATATAAGAAATATTATCCGTTGCTTCCGGGCTCTTTCAGCCCCACGCTGGTGCCATCGATCCAAAATCCGCCGTCGGATTTCAGGCGTCGGCGCACGGTATCGGGCTTCAGGTTCAGGTATTCAGCCATGCTGTAAATGGTCACTTCACCATCCATGGTGCAGGCTTCAAAGGCGGTGCGCAGTTCGGCACGCTTGCTTTTGGCGGCAGTATCTTTGTCTCCCCAGCGCTTTGCGGCACCGCGGGAGCCAAGCTGCTTGTAATCGCTTTCTGGCTGCAGGTCCTCCAGCAGGCCGCTGTCCAGCTTGTGTACGGGATAGTCGAACCAGAGGTTGACCGGGTCAAAACGGGCAAACTCGCGCAGAGTGCCCTCAATGCGCCAGGCGGTCATGGCATCGGCGCGCTTGATGGCAGCCGCGGTGTCTGCATCCAGGCGGCGCAGATCGGGCAGCGGCAGGTGGTCTTTGGCAATGGCCAGCATCCGGCTGCGGCTCAACGCATCGTCCGGGCCGTAAGCATCGGCGTGGCCGCGGGTATCCAGAAGGGCTTTGGCGGCGGCGCAGGCCGCTTTGTTGTGCAGCTGTTCCCGGATGGCGTCGGTGGGGACAAGCTCGGTCATATCCAGCATGGCGTCCGGGTCGCGGGCAAACACACCGGAGCCGGAAGCGCGGTCCATGCTGCGCTTGCCGCCCTGCGCGCCCTTGCTGTGGTGGTGGCAGTAGATGACGGCACAATCCAGCTCCCGGCAGACAAGGTCAAACTGGTTGCAGAACTTGGCCATCTGGTCGGCACTGTTTTCATCACCGGTGATGACCTTATAGATCGGGTCCAGCACAACGGCCAGGTAGCCTTTTTTTGCGGCCCGGCGGATCAGGCGGGGGGCCAGCTTATCCATGGGAACGGAGGCCCCGCGCAGGTTCCAGATGTCGATGTTGGCAAGGTTCCGGGTCGGCAGGTGCAGGGCTTCGTATACATCCTTGAAGCGGTGCAGGCAGGAAGCCCGGTCCAGTTCCAGGTTGATGTACAGCACCTTGCCCTGCGCACAGGCAAAACGGCCGAACCAGGGGGCACCCTCGGCAAGGCAGATGCACAGCTCGATCAGGGCAAAGCTTTTGCCCGCTTTGCTGGGCCCGGCCAGCAGCATTTTGTGGCCCTGGCGCAGCACCCCTTCGATCAGGGCATCCGCCAGCGGGGGCAGGCTGGCCCAGTCATCGGCAAGATTTTCCGTATCGGGCAGGTCGTCCGTGCAGGCTTCAAACCAGTCCTTCCATTCCTCCCAGCAGGATTTGCCGGTGTTGGTTTCCAGCAGGTACTGCTTTTTGCCGCCGCGCAGGATACCCGGCATGCGGGATAAGCGGGCAGGGTTGCGGTTGGCTTCGTCCAGCGTCAGGCCGTTTTTCTTGCAGGCAGCGTACAGGTAGTCCACCCGGCGGCGGTACTCGGTGTAATCCGGCGCACCGATCCGCACAATGGCGTGCAGGCTTTTGCTGCCGCTGTACACCAAAGCAGCGCAGGGCAGTTCCAGCTGGCGGATGATGGCCTGCTGCTTTTCCAGCTCCATGTTGTCGCATTCCACCAGGGCATAGCGGTAGTCGGTCACATTGTTGTTGCTGCGGCCGCCCTCCACGGGGTTAAAGCAGATCCAGGCACCGGCAGCGGGGTTGTAATCGCCCACCACTGCACCGATGTCCCCGCCGCAGCGGGAAAGTTCGTCCATCAGCTGACCGGCGGTGCGGTCCCAGCAGCCTTTTGTGGGGGCATAGCGGTCATCCCGCAGGTAGCTTTCGGTCACATAGGCCACATGGTCCTCCGGCTCAAACAGGGCTTGCAGGTAGCGGCGCAGCTGGTCGGCGGGGTCCCATTGTTCGGGGATGTTCAGCTCCTGCACATCCAGCCAGCGGGTGTCCACCACAACGCCGTCCGGCCGGGTGCCGGGGGCACAGATTGCATCGTTCCAGTCCAGTTCATGCCCGGCGGGGCCGGGCCAGCCATGATTGCGTGCCAGGGCAAAAATACTGTTTTCGGTGATCGGTTTGGGGTTGCCGCGGAAGCTTTCCCACTTGCGGGCACATTCGCCCTTGTGGTACCGGCTGCCATCGCGGGAACTCCATTGCTCCCATGCGGTAACAGGGAACCCGGCTTCTTTCAGCCCCATACCCACCGTGACCCATTCCTCATAGGTCAAGTTTGCCGGGGAGATAAAGTCCAAGGCTTCTTTGAGATCATTTGCATTGTCCATTCCGTTTACCATCCGAAGTCAAAGATTGGGGTTGTTTCCGCAGAGGGCATATAGGTCTTTGGGTCCACGCCCTTGGGGGTGCCGCGCCAGCCGCAGGCGGCGATACGGTCGATCATGTGCTTGGCGGCGTTGAAGCTCCAGGTGCCCACATGCTGGAAGCCGTATTTTTCCAGGCAGCGGATCTGCTTGGGGGTGGTTAAGCCCTCATCCCGGCGCTTGTTCAGCCGGTCCAGCAGCAGGGATGCTTTGCCGGCGGATTCCACCGCGTCAGGGCAGATGCCCTGCTTTTCCAGCGCGGCGGTTTGCTCGGCGCTGGGGGGACCGGCTTCCCACCCGAAGGCGGGCACATAACCGGCCAGATCCTCAGCTTGGATGCTCATTTCGTATTGCAGCGGGTCAACCAGGCGGGCGCGCTTGCGGCGCTGTTCTTCCAGCTGCTTGGCAAGGGCTTCCTCCCGCTGGGCCACCACATCTTCGGCGGCCTGCCGGGCGGCTTCCTCCACGTCCTCCGGGCAGGCGGCGGCAGCCAGGTTATCGGTCATCTGCTGGGCAACGGCGTGGTCCTCGCACACAAGGTCAGCCGGGCGGCAGAGCTCGTGGCGGTCGGTCAGCCAGAGAAAATCCAGGAGCAGCAGGTCCTTTTTGCCTTCGTGCAGTCGGGTGCCGCGGCCCACCATCTGGCTGTACAGGCTGCGCACCTTGGTGGGGCGCAGCACCACAACGCAGTCCACACTGGGGCAGTCCCAGCCTTCGGTCAGCAGCATGCTGTTGCACAGCACGTTGTAGGTTCCGGCGTCAAAATCTGCCAGGACCTGGGCGCGGTCGGTGCTCTGGCCGTTGACCTCGGCAGCATGGAATCCGTGGCGGTTCAGGGTATCCCGGAATTTCTGGCTTGTTTTGATCAGCGGCAGAAAGACAACGGTTTTGCGGTCTTTGCAGTAGTGCGCCATCTCGGCCGCGATCTGGTCAAGATAAGGGTCCAGGGCGCTGCCCAGTTCGCCCACGGCATAGTCCCCGCCGGACATGCCCACGGTGGAAATGTCCAGTTTGAGGGGGATGGTCTGTGCCATAATGCGGCACAGAAAGCCGTCCCGGATGGCATCGGTGAGCTTGTACTCATAGGCCAGGCTGTCGAACACCTCGCCCAGATTGCGCAGGTCGCCGCGGTCCGGCGTGGCCGTTACGCCCAGGACCTTTGCCGCGGGGAACCAGTCCAGAATGCGGCGGTAGCCATCGGTTACGGCATGGTGAGCTTCGTCAATGATGATGGTGTTGAAATAATTGTGGGGGAACTTTTCCAGCCGCTGGGGGCGCTGCAGGCTTTGCACGCTGCCAACGGCAACGCGGTACCAGCTGGCCAGGCAGGACTGCTCGGCTTTTTCCACCGCGCAGCCCAGTCCGGTTGATTTTTGCAGTTTGTCGGCGGCCTGTTCCAGCAGCTCGCCGCGGTGGGCCAGGATCAGCACCCGGTCCCCGGCGCGCACCTGGTCTTCAGCCACGGCAGCAAACACAATGGTTTTGCCGGTGCCGGTGGGCAACACCAGCAGCGTGCGCAGCCGCCCCTGTTCCCACTCTGTATGGATCTGTTCTTTCGCCCGCTGCTGATAGGGGCGCAAGGGGAGAGAGTTTGTGTTGGGCATAAGTATCCTTTCCGTGTTAGTGAGGAGTGAGAAGTTAGGAGTTGGAAGGTGTGCGCGTGCGCGCACGGGTTGAAAATTGGGCTGCAGTCCCGTAGGAGCGCACATTGTGCGCCCGTCGCCCTGTGGCAAATCCTGTTGTGGCATATACCGCAAAGCCCCGGAACGGTCAAGACCGTTCCCTACAATGCCGGACCTTAGGCCCGTTTTAACTCCTACCTCCTAACTTAAAAAGCTCCCTGCTTCCACCCGGTGCTGGGGGCGGCGGTGGGTTCGGGGCGGGGCAGGAACTTTTCAATCTCGTTGGCCTGCCCGGTCTCACCGGCGTGGGGGCCGCTCTGCTTGGTGTATTCCCGCACGCCCAGGCGGCACATGCCCTGCGCACCGACAATTTCGTTCCAGCGGGGGCGGAACGTCTCGCCGCGCTTGCACTGGCCGATGCTCTCAAAAAAGGCGCCCAGCAGGCCCTGGGTCTTGGTGTGCAGGTACAGGCGGTGGGTGACGGTGGTTTCGCCTTTGTCGCCGCCATGGATGGTAATGGTCAGCTTGGCCATGCTGCAGGGCGGCAGCTTGGCGCTGCCCTCATAGCGGGCACGCTCAAAGCTCTGCACGGTAAACAGGTAATCGCCCGCAGGCAGCAGCACAAATTCCCGCTGTTCGTTGGTAACCTCGCTGTCCCAGTCCAGGGCAGCATCCGGCATGTTGTTCATATATTCAGCCATGGGTAAAACTCCTTTGCATTTGTTAAAACGGTATATCGCGGTTGGTGCAGATCATCTCCAGCACCTGGGGCCAGGCGGCCACCAGGCAGCCGCTGACGAAATCAGCCGGGTAATCCTTGACCGGCATATCGGCGGGGAAGTACCCGCGCTGGCCGACCACGGTCTGCAGTTCCTCCGGGGTCACATTATCGGCGGCCATCAGCTGGGCAAGGGCGGTCGGCACGCCCTGCGCCTGCAGATCACTGGCGGAGATCCCGGCAGGCACGGCAGGCGGTGCAGCAGGTGCAGCGGGAACCGGCACCGGTGCAGGCTTGGGGGCGGTGGCATCCTCTGCCATGATGGGGCGCGGCGCGGGGGCTGCGCCGGGGTGCGGGTCCGGGATGCAGGCGGCGATGCTGGCATACTCAAAGGGCAGTTCTTCCGGCAGGCCAAAGCGGTTCTTGGCGTCCCAGCAGGGGTGGTGGCTGGTGTAGAGAACCCGCCGCCCGCCGCTGGCCTTGTTCTTGGCGTTGGGGGCACTGCCGGCCTTTTCTACCACGGTTTTGTAGTTGGCAAACAGCAGCATGTCGCACCATTCCCGCAGCAGAGGGGCTACCTGTTTGCTGGTTTTCATGCTCCAGCGGTCATAGTTGCCAACGGCATCGGGCTGCTCAAATTTTGTGATGGCAGCATGGGCCAGAACCACCACGTTGTGCCCGGTGTTCAGCACCTCTTCCAGGGCATCCAGCAGCTTGCCGAACTCTTCTTTCGCGTAAGTATAGCCCTTGCCGTACCCGAAATCCTCAATGCCCTTGACCTTGGCGCGGGCGCAGACGGCGTCAATGCAGAGCCGTTCGGCCCAGTCGGCGGTGTCGATCACCAGGGTGCCGTAGGGCACATTGCCGCGGCTGACCTCGGCAACTTCATCCAGCAGCATGGCCCAGCTGGTGGGCGCGGGCAGGCGGGCAACGTTCAGCCGCTTGGTGCCGCCCTCGGTGTCAATGAATACCGGGGCGGGGAACTGAGCGGCAAAAGTGCTTTTGCCGATGCCCTCCGGCCCGTACAGAACGGTTTTGACCGGCGCGGCAATGGTGCCGGATGTGATTGCGTATTTGCTCATTTCAGAACGCTCCTTTCGTCCATGCTTTGGGGGCGGGTGGTTCCTCGGCGTCTTTTACCCTGCCGTCCTCAATGATGATCTGGCACTCCCCGCCGGTCGAAACGCGGGTGGCGATGGCCTGTAATCCTTCGGTCTGCAGCCAGCTGCCGAACTCCGCCAGGGTGGCAAGGTCCATCTGTTCCAGCTTGTCCAGCAGCACAAAGCCGCAGTCGGGGTTCAGGCGGCGCACAATGGCGGTGGCCACCCGCAGCTGGTCGCTGCCGCTCATGTCCTGCCAGTGTTTGCCGTTGTAAGTCAGGCTGCCGTCCTCCACACCCAGGCCGGTCAGGGGCAGGTCTGCGCCGTTCAGCAGGTCCATGCGGGCGGTGCGCTTTGCCTTGATCTGCTCCGTCAGGGCGGTGTATTCCTGCGCATAGCGCTCGGCTTCGTCCTGAGCCTTGGATTTTGCCAGGTTGGCGGATACCTGCCGGTTGATCTCCTCCACATTGCGGATGCTCTGCTCCAGCTCTGCGGTGGATTCATCCTGCAGCTGGGCCACGGTCTTGGTGGCATCCTGCACATCCTGTTGTACAGCGGTTAGCTGGTGCTCAACCATTTCCAGCTCTTGGCTCAGCTCTTGTACTCGCCGGCCAAGCTGCTTTTCTTGTTCTTCGAGCTGCGCCAACTTCATCCGCTTGCGCTGATTGTCGGCGTTATGGAGCAAAATCTCCTGCTGCTGTTGGATCAGCTCAATGGCACTAACGGGTTCGGACGGGGCGTCCGGGTATTCGGTCAGCTCTTCGGCGGCGTGGCGTTTCTGGGCGCCGATCTGGCCGATCACGGTGCGGCGGTCGTACAGGGCTTTGATCTCCCGGTCCAGGCCGGTCAAAGCATCCCCCACACCGATGATGTTCAGCAGGGTGTCGGCCTTGTCTTTATCGCTGGCCTGCATAAAGCGGGGCAGGTCCAGCGCCAGCGGCTCCACAAAAGCGTTCAGCAGCTGCTGGCCGCTGCGCTGGCCGGTGGGGTCCGTCACGGTCAGGCTGCTGTTTTTGCCCTTGCGCTCCACCACAACGCCGTTAGACAGGATCACTTTCAGGTGGGGCGGGGCAAGGGCACCGTCCCGCACAGCGGCGGTAGGGCGGAACTTCTCGCCGCCCAGGGCCCAGGCCAGGGCATCCAGCACACTGGTTTTGCCCTGGTTGTTGTTGCCGCCCACAATGGTCAGCCCGGTGGGGGAGGGCGTGAGGGCAACCGCCTTGATGCGTTTTACGTTTTCGGCTTCCAGAGCCGCAATTTTTACAGACATTTTATTGCCTCCGTTTGAATTTCAGCCAGGGTGTTGGTCAGCTGGTTGATGGCCCCGGCGCGGGTGTCCGGCGGCAGCTTGGCCAGCTGCGGCTTGACGGACTTCCAGGCGTTCTGCATGGCGCGCCCGGCCAGCAGCAGGCTGTCATAGGCGTTGCGGGTGTCCAGCTCGATTTGTTCCGGTGTGGCGGCGGCAGCTTTGGCGGCTTCCAGCTCGCTGCGCAAAGGGGCGGTCAGTTCATCGGCCAGGGTGTGGGCACGGCGGTTGATCTCATCCTCGTCCACAGCGGCGGCCACCGGCTGCGCTTTGGCGGCTTCGGCTTCCCGCTGGTATTTGTCGGCACGCATCCGGGCGGCATCGGCAACCTGGCGGGCACCGGCCAGCTGCTTTTCCGCTTCCTTTGCCCGCTGCTCGGCTTCGGTGGCGCGGCGCAGGGCGGAATCTTCGTTTTTGTGGGCGGTGCGGTAGCTTTCCTGGGCACCGGTGGCGGCGGCTTGCAGCTGGCGGTTCTGCTCATGCAGGCCGTCAACATCGGCCAGGGCGGCATCGCGGGCGGCTTCGGCGGCTGCTGCGGCATTGAGGGCGTTCACCCGGTCGGCGCGCAGCTGCTGGTTTTCTTTCAGCAAATCCTGGTATTGCTTGTGGGTGGTAATGTCGCCGGATTTGACGGCCTGCACCAGATCGGCGGGGGCGCTGGGTTTGGCGGCGGCATATAATAAAGAAGGGGAAAGCTCTTCCAGCACTTGCTGCTGGCGGGGGCTGCTGGAATCGAACAGGGCAGCAACCTGAAGCAGCTTGTATGCGGTAGATTTTCCCACGCCTATGCTTTCGCACCAGCGGCGGAAAGTATCTTCACCGCGGTTCCCATGCTTTGAGTTGTCCATCTTGTGGACAACTCCGCCGCACAGCGCGTCGTGCGCAATGGAAACGCCATCCGCCATGCGGCGCAGGCCCATTTCGGCCAGCTTGCGTCCCGATGTGTACGTCTGTTCGGCCAGGTACAGGTCGGTAACGGTTTGGGCATCCAGCCCCGAATAATCAAACTCCGCTGCCGAACAGGCAGTTTCCGCATCGGACAGGCTTGATATTGCAGCAGAAGTGCCCGCAGGGGAGCAGGGGCCCGGCGGGCAGCTGTTTGCATCCGCCTGGGTGGTCGATGTTTCCTCCGCCAACGTGGCAGCAGGGGCGGCCATAGTCACAGCAGCATCCGCATTCGGGGCAGTCGTGTTCACTTTGCATGGTGGTTCCTCCTTGTTGGACAGCGCGCGCAGGGCTTTACCCACAGCGTCCGGTACCTCGTAGTCATCCATCAGGATGCCGAAGCAGTACCCCAGCCAGTCTTCCTGCGTCAGGTTAGGCTCTTTGGTCTGGGCCTTGGCGTACTGCTGGGCGGCCCAATCGCTGGGCACCCATTTGTTTTGGTGTTTGTCCCAGAACCAGAACCTGCCGTGCTTTAAGGCGTACAGCAGGTGGTTGTCCTGGTTCTGGCAAATCATGTGGTCAGTCAATCTTCTACCTCCATGTTGATCAGCACTTTGCGCTGGGCGGCGCCGGTGTCTGCGGCGCTGTAGCACAGGCTGATCTTTTCCAGTTGTTTGACCTTGCTGCTCGTTGCCTCGGCCAGAATGCCGCGCACGGTTTCGTGCAGCAGCAGTTCGGCGTCCTTGCGGTTGTGGGCAAAGGCAGCGCGGATGGCGTCATACTCGTTCATGGCGTTACCTCCACAGGTGTGAATTTTTGCAGCAGCTCTTCGGCCAGCGGCTTGGGCAGGTCCGTCATGCGGCCGCCGCGCCAGCCAACAAGGCAGAGCCGCCCATAAAACCAGCGTCCTTTGTAATGCCGGGTCGGCAGGCTTTGCCCGGCCTGCGGCAGATAAAACAGCGCCGCAAATTTGTTGTTGATCGGGCAGCGCTGCGCGTATCCGCCCATAAAGCGCTGCAGCTCCTGCAGGGTATCCGGCAGGCGGTAAAGTTCCGGCTTTGCGCCGGGGTCAATCACGATTCCGCGCATGTCGCCACCTCCTGCAGCGTGATCGCGGCCCACCCGCCCAGCAGGCAGGCTGCCAGCCCGGCTAGGGCAGACGCCCCGCCGCCCTGGGTCAGGGCAGTTGCGGCGCACAGCGCGCCCAGCCCGCAGGCCGTTAGCGTGAAATTGGCGAAAGCCTTGCAAATGGGGCTGATGTAGGGTAAAATACAAGTGATGATTTTTTTCGTCTGGCCGTTCCGGTGTTGCAGCACCGGGGCGGCTGTTTTTGTTTGGGGCATGATGTACTCCTTTCAGTTTAGCCGCACGCCGCGGGCGCGTAGCTCGGCCTTTTTGCGTTCCAGTAGCTCCTTGGCATCGGGACGCTGCATAAAGCGGTGGTAAAAATCCAGCGTTGCCGCCGCCAGCCGCTCGGTAGCATAGGGGTCCGGCTCCGCGGTGGTGGTGATTTTGATAGTGGCGGGGAGAGAGGGAAGAGGCATGGTTTAACCTCCTTTTTCGTTAAAATCATAGATTGTGCTGTTGCCGGACTTGCTGCGGATGCACCCAGTTGTGATGTGCCTGTTGTTCGGGTCGCCAAGGACGGTTTCATTCTTCACGTCCTTGAATGTGACCTCCGGCGGGATCTTGATGCTGGAACCGTTTTTGAGCTCAAAGCCTTCGGCGGTCTGGGTTACGGTCGTACTGCCCATGCGGGTGGTGATTTTTTCGGTGGTCAAGGGAATACCTCCTTTTTAGCGATGCTGCATAAGCCAGCGTTCGATTTTTTCGCAGATGTGACAGATGTTGTCAAAAAAATTGACTTTCTGCTCAGTAATGAGTATCTTGATAACGAGAATTAAAAGGTTCATGGCAGTAGTTTGAATAGGCTGATGGGGATGTTGATATAATCGCATTTGGAAAGGACGTGTTAAAATGCTTGACTTTGGTAAAATCGTGTTAAGCATGAAAGATGAGAGAATTCTTGAAGCACTTGTTCGCTTTGATGTTGCAAAGATAAACTCTTTTGATTCCGCTCACCTTTTAGAACTTGGCCTTATTGCCAAATTCAAACCCGAAGAATACGATGATGTCTATTACATAACAGAAAAGGGGAAACTTTACCTAAGATTCAAAGAAGATATGGAATTGGAAAAAAGAGAGAATTTTCGCAGGGAAGAAGAACGATTTCAAAAAGAAAACAAAAGAGAATGGATTGGAATCCTTTTGTCTAACGTGCTTTCTTTCATGGCCGTCATTATCTCTTTAATAGCATTGCTAAAATAGAGAAAACAATCGCCATTGTGGAAAAGATAACCGGTAAGCAATACAGCCATAACGGCACTTTATGAGTGTCCATATAGCCACTGATTTTTGAAAAAGCGTTACGAATGCACGAATAAATTCGTTTCAATCTTTCACCTCCTAAAAATGTTCGTTGCCTGCTCCATTCCGGCTGTGATAAAATAAGGCCGAAAGGGAGGAATTGAAATGTTAGAAAACGTAATAGAATGGTTAAACGATAGAAATAACGTAACGTTGCTTATAGCTATTGCAGGTTTCGTTTTATCGTTGTGGAATATGGTGGAAACGCAGCTGAAAAATCGAAAAAATGTACAAATTTGCATACAAAATGTTTTTCAAGCCGGCCCTAATGAGAAAGACTTTTATGCAGAAATTTTGAATGTGACTTTTATAAATAAATCTCGCGAAGCAATCACATTAAGTGGCTTGGCTGTAGAATGTGACGGTAAGATACATAGATTTGGCGAGTACCAACAAATGCTGATAGAGAAAAAGCGTACAACGGGAAATAGGGAAATCAGCAGGTCAACGTGGCATTCAGACACATTCCCTCAAAAGCTGGAGGGATTGGGATGTGTGCATATGTTGGTTTCTACGACGACAAAAGACCTATGTATCAAATCGCAAAGCCCGTATGTCTTTATACTGTATACAAACAAAGGGACGATCAAGAAAACCCTTGTGAATGATATATCTGACATAAAAGCATTATCTGAATGCCGCGCTCCGGATTGGCACACAGAAGCCCTAAAAGGATAAAACATTACCGGCAAGCACTCTCTTTGGTTACCAGTCCAAGGCAGTCGGTGCTTGTTACCGTTTCTGCTTCATCACATTGCCGTTCTTGTATTGCAAGTACAAGGGCGGCAATTTCTTTTGCATCGCCGGTGATTTGGATAGTCATGACGGGTCATCTCCTTTAGATTTTTGTTCCCAAAAAAACTTTTTGAGAATGCGCCGGTGTTGTTGACAATAAGTTTCATGGACGGCTCCTTGAACGGATTGACAGTTGATAAAACCTTTACAAAATGATAGACTAAGCAAAAGGTGGTGGAGTGTTTTGAATTACTTCGTACGGGCGTTCATTGTGGTTTTGGCATATAGAATCTTATTTTGCCTATCGGGCTACATCAGAGCCACTTACTATGAACGCAAATACAAAGAGTACATAGCGGGCAAAGGCGAAGAATTTGCAAGCTATACCGCGCCTATTAGAAAATTATTGAAACAGGCCGGGATTCCAGACTCCACTGTTACGGCTGTTGGCTCTCTGGGACATGGTCAGTTTCAAGCTGTTCAGGTAAGCGTTGTAGAAAATCTGACAGTCAAGCGCGGAGACGTTATCGCGGATGGATTGAACATACTTTCTAAAATTAAAGGCACGTTCTTGATGAATTTGCGCGAGTGCTTTTCGCCGTTGTATTGGGTGCAGTTGGTTTTGTTCCTTCCTATCAAGCTGTGTGAGTATCTAGGCGTATCAGGGGATAAGCTGGTTCCAAAACTGATACAGATTCTTTACTGGATATCAGCGCCTTTATTGCTTCTCTTCCGTACTCAGCTGTACGAGTTCATCGTCCAGCTTCTCCAACAGGCGCAATAAAAAGCGGCTCAAATAGACAAGCCCTCTGGCATCTACCTTTTCGGTGGATGCCATATTTTTTTGTGCGTCCAGCAGGACGTTCAGAATTTGGCGCTGAACCATCTTTTGGCGGGAACAGATCATGACGGGGTCACCTCCTTTGAAAATAGCAGTTGATAAACATCAACTTTTTGGACAGAAAAAATAGCGCCCGATTTCTGCAGCATCGATGTTGAGAATGCGGCACAGGCTATGGATTTCATCCTGTTTGAAGTCGTATTCACCTGCTAGTTTGCGGTTCAGCTGGCCTTCACTAAGGCCAATCTTTACGGCGCATTCTTTCTGGGTTAGCCCACATTCACGCATGCGGCCACGAAGGAAATTGTAGTTCATTTCCGGCATAGTAGTCACCTCCTTCATAGTTGAGCTATCTCAACTACAGTTATAGTCTACACCCTTGGTTGCGGAATGTCAACATAAAGTTTTGAGATTTCGCAATTTTATTTTCGGAAAGTATTGATTTTTCGCAACCATACAGATATAATGCAATTAGAATCCCCTGAAAGGATGAATGACATGTCTGATAAAGTAGCTACTTTTGCGCAAAGGCTCCGGGAAGGGCTTAGCATACGTCACATGACACAAACCGAGCTGGCCAAGCGTTCACAAATCTCTAAGTCCAGTATCTCGCGCTATGTAAATGGAGACTGGGAAGGAAAACAGGGCGCAGTTTATCAACTAGCCAAGGCGTTGGAAGTTACGGAAGCCTGGCTTATGGGCTATGATGTCCCAATGGAGAATGATGTGTCCACCATCCCCGCCGGCTTTGAACCCCGCCCCAAAACCGTCAAGCGGCCGCTGGTGGGGGATATTGCCTGCGGTGAGCCTATCACCGCAGAGCAGAACGTGCAGGAGTATGTGGATGTGCCGGAGGGTATCGTCTGCGATTTCTGCCTGCGCTGCCATGGCGACAGCATGATTGATGCCGGCATCCGGGATAATGATGTGGTCTACATCAAAACCCAGCCGCAGGTGGAGGATGGCGAAATAGCCGCCGTCCGCATTGGGGACGAAGCTACCCTCAAGCGCGTGTATTATGACGGCAGCACCATCACCCTTGTGCCCGCCAACAGCGCCTACCGCCCCAAATCCTACTCCGGCCCGGAGCTGGATGACATCCAGATAGAAGGCAAGGCAACGGGGTATACACACTGGTTTTAACGGCTGGTTTTACAGCAATAGAAAATTTGAAAACAAAAATATATGATTAAAAACGGCTTGATTTTACGCATGAAACCTATATAATTAAATTAACACATCCAAAAAAGTGGCTTTTTTGGATGTGTTCTCTCAAAATGGCACGTTTCGAATGCAAATAAAGTGTATTTTAATTATGAAAGGAGGCACTTGAATATGTCCTATGAATCGTTGTATAAATTGAAATATTCGCAGCCAAGGCAATATGAATCGATTTACCAAAACCGGTTCCAGGATGCCGATACAATACATTTGGATTTTAATATACATGGTAATCCGGCATTTATTTGCCCTACATTAGAAATAATGCAGTTGATTGTTAAAATCCATAAAACGGATAAAGAAGTCCGTGCGTTGAGGAATGCACTTCCAGGAGTAGCAATTCAGCAGTTTACCAACAGATGTTTGGTAGATGAAATTGTACTGACAAATGATATTGAAGGTGTAAATAGTACGCGGCATGAGATAAGAGAAGTTTTTGAAAAGCTGGAAAGTAAGAAGTCTGATAAGCGTTTTTACGGGTTGGTAATGAAATACGCCATGCTATCTAAGAGAGAAAGCATAAAGTTAGATACTTGTGAAGATGTACGCAGTATTTATAATGATCTCGTCTTAAGAGAAGTAGTGGAAGAAAATCCAAATGATATGCCGGATGGTAAATTGTTTCGGAAAGAATCGGTAGCAGTTACCAATGCAGCACAAAAGGAAATACATCACGGTATTGTACCGGAAAGTGCTATTTATGATGCTGTCGAGAAAGTTCTGGCTTTTTTGAAAGATGAATCAGTTGACTTGCTGATACGAATTGCGGGCGCACATTATTTAATTGGCTATATACACCCATTTTATAACGGAAATGGTCGCCTTTCTCGGTTTATCAGTAGCTTTTTGCTTGCGCAGGAACTGGATCCACTAGTCGGGTACAGATTGTCTTATACAATAAAAGAAAATTTGAAACAATATGGTGACAGTTTCAAACTATGCAATGATCCAAGAAATCTTGCGGATGTAACTCCATTTGTACTATGGTTCTTGGAAATTATTTTGGAGGCTATTAACAAACTTCGTCAGGCGCTTGCGCAACGTGCAGATGATTTGCGCGTTTATGGGCAACGTGTTGACAAGGATAGAGTACTTAACACAAAGAAAAACAAAGATCTGGCATTTTATCTTGTTCAGGCAAGTTTATTTTCGGAACCAGGAATAGCAAAGAAAGAATTGGTCGAAATAGCAGGCGTTTCCAACTCAACACTAAGCGCTCGGCTACATGAACTTGAAGAAAATGGTTACTTGATAATTCAAAGAATCGGAAAAGAGAAGTATTATAAGCTTAATTTGGATCGGCTAAAATAAAAAACGCCCCCGGTGCTACCAACACCGAGAGCGTTTCCGAATCAGATTGCCCCATAAGGTGATATGGTAACAACCGACCAACAGCCATATTGTACCACCTTGCGGGCAGGATTGCAAACCCAAAAGGTGATACCATGAAAAAGAAGCAACCAAATACCCGCCATGGCCGTGCGGCGATTTACGCCCGGTATTCGTCCCATAACCAGCGGGAAGCATCCATTGAACAGCAGGTCAAAGCCTGCGGGGAACTGGCCGTGCGGCTGGGGCTGGATGTGGTGGAAACTTACGAGGATAAAGCCATCAGCGGCAAATCCGACCGCCGCCCCAGCTTTCAGCGCCTGCTGCGGGATGCGGAAAAAGGTTATTTTGACTGCGTGCTGGCGTGGAAGTCCAACCGTATGGGCCGCAATATGCTGCAGGCCATGACCAATGAAGCCCGCCTGAAAGACTGGGGCGTAAGGACCTTTTACGCGGAGGAAGATTTTGACGATACCGCTGCCGGCCGCTTTGCGTTGCGCAATATGATGAACGTCAACCAGTTCTACAGCGAGAATATGGCAGAGGACATCACCCGCGGCATGATGGATAATGCCAGCAAGTGCCTGAGCAACGGCGCGCTGCCATTGGGGTACAAGGCAGGGGAGAACGGCCGCATTGTGCTGGATAAGGCGCAGGCTGCCGTGGTTCAGGAAATTTACACGCGGGTGGCCTGCCGGGAGCCTTTTGTGGATATTGCAGCGGATCTGAACCGGCGCGGCATCAAAACCAAGCGCGGCGGCACGTGGACCAAAAGCAGCTTTTATACGATCTGCCGCAATGAGCGCTACCGCGGCATTTATATTTACGATGACGTCCGGGTGGAAGGCGGCGTTCCGCGTATTGTTTCGGACGGCCTGTTTTATCGTGTGCAGGAGGTGCTGAAAGTGAAAAAGACCCCACAATCCGCCCGGCATCATACCGGGGCAGAGGATTACCTGTTGACAGGCAAGCTGTTCTGCGGCAAATGCGGCAGGCCCATGACGGGCGTTTCCGGCACCAGCCGCTCCGGCGAAATGCACTACTATTACACCTGCCAAAAGCGCCGCCGGGAACACGCCTGTGATAAAAAGAACGTGATCCGCGAGCAGATCGAGAAGAGTGTGGCACAGGCCATCAAGCGGTATATGCTGACGGACGAGATGATCCAGCACATGGCCGATGCAACCATGGCCTACAATGCCCGCCAGGAAAAAGACCTGCACCTGCAGGACCTGCAAGGCCAGCTGGCCGCGGTCAAAACCTCCGCAGCCAACCTGCTCAAAGCCATTGAGATGGGGGTCATCACCGAAACCACCAAGGCCCGCATGGTGGAGCTGGAACAGGAACAGGGGCGGTTGAACGCCCAGATTGAAAACGCCCGCGCCGAACTGGTACCCATTACACGGGATAATTTTGTTTCACTGCTGCACATCTACCGGGATGGTGACATCAATGACAGCAAGTACCTGGCAAGCCTGTTTGAAACGTTCCTGGTGCGGGTAGATCTGTACGATGATCACTTCCTGATTTGGTTCAATCCCCTCGGCCAAAAGACCCCGGCTGATATCCCGATCACAAGCATAGAAAACGGGGATGCAGATGAATTTTTTGACGAATGTAGGAGTAAAAATGTGTTCGATTGGGGTGGAAAATGGTCCACCAAAATAAAAACACCCGCCGTACCCCGGCGGGTGTTTTTGTTTTGGTGCTCCGTGAGCTGCTGAGAAGTCGAACAGGGCGGCAGTACCGCAGTACCAGCCCGATGGCCGATGCGGAACGCGGATGCCGTGCGTTCGTCATCCTCGGTGGAATCACTCTCATTATACCAGTGGTTTGCCCAGTGTTTGAATGCCCTGCGAACAGCCCGCCTGCCCCTCATACAGGGCAGGCATAAAAAACCACGGTGCGGTTCTGCATCGTGGTTTCAACAAATTGTTGGCGCGGCCATTACGGCACAATTTCCACGCCGGGCAAAACGTCCGTGTAAAAACACAGCCGGTACTGGCGCGGGCAGATGTAATTCAACTTGAACTGTTCCGGGCTGGTCACTGCGGTCAGCACGGCCAGCATCAAAACAAGCAGCTTCTTCATTGCGTTCTCCTAAAAATGGGCATGAAAAAACCACGGTGCGCGTGCATCGTGGTTTAACGGTCATTCAACTCCCGGCGGGAGCTTTCCGAGTTCTTTCAGAACATCATAATAACCTCGCGCAGCCAGCTGACGTGGCGGAACGTCATCCCCATCATAGATATCTTGGGCGCATAGTTCGTCGTATTTATGGTCGATAGGATAGTCTATCAGATACTGCTGCATCTTCTTTATACGTTCCGGGGTAAAGAACTTTTCATTCGTAGAATTTGACACCGTATCCCTCCAATTCTGATAGACAGTTGCGAACGAGAAAATTCAACGATTCGGCGACTTCCTGATAGGAAATCTCTTTCCGATCATATTGATCTGCAATGCCGTTGACGGATTCTCCGAGATCAGAAACCAGTGTTTTTACGGCTTTTGCGTCAAACGAAGCCGATTTTTCAACCGCATAAACGTGCCCATCATTGCCAACAGCTGTAAGCATTTTCAGGTTTACGTTATTTGCAAAGTTACTCAAATCCCGTTGTGAGAAAATGTTACTGTCAGGGTGTGTATGGATAACAATATACGGCACATTTTGTTTTGGCACCGACACTGTTGAGCGCTCTGCTGCTCCTGTTAACTCTTTTGTGAGCGGTTTCATATTCAAATCGTATGCCCTGCCAACTTCCACTCCAAGCGGCTGCTTGGATGCGGTCATAAGCAGACGTTTGTGCGCATTTTTCAGCTGCTGTTGTCCAGCAGCATCCAGCGTGTCACAGCTGAACGCCTTGACATTGCTGATTGACTGCATTGTAACAGGTTTTGGCTCCATGTTCAAGCTCGAATAAACAGAGAAGTTTTTCCTTGCCGCATACGCCGCCCGCTTCTGGGCGTTGATGGCATCCTTCCGGGCAGCGTAGTCGATGCGCCGCATTTTGTTGATGTCGCCGCCCGCATCCCGGTACTGTTTCAGGTATTTTTCCGGGTCATAGCCTGCCAAGGTGGTGCTGTGGTCAAACCGGATGGCAAACTCACAGTCACAGTTGGCGTGGATGTGTTCTGCGTGGCCGCCTTTCAGCACCTTGCTGCTGGCTTTCTGCCAGCCGTTGCTTGCCAGTGTGATGCAGAACGGGCAGGTGTCCCCGTGCGGCACCCAGGCCCACTCAGCCCCGTCGCGGACAGCGTTTTTCAGGGTGGTATCGGCCCCGGCACGCTTGACCAGGCGGCTGACGCCGTTGGGCAGGTTGGCCGGGTTTTGGTTCTTGGTGGCGTTCACCATGCGGGCCACCTCGCCGTAATCTGCCGGTTCGGCAGGCTCCGATGCGGGCACCCCGGCGTTGGCCGCTTCGGCCAGGGCGTCATACATCTGGCAGGCCAGCTCCGCGCTGCCCTCGCCGTATTTCGTCACAAGTCCGTAAGCGTAGGCAATCAGGTCGTCCGTGCTTTCGGTGCCGTGAGAGCCTATGTATTCCCGCATGAGCTGCCCGGCTTTCTGGTTCAGGCGGGACAATCGGGTGATGTACTCATTCCACGTTTTCGCCGTTATCTGCATTGTCTACCTCAACAAGCAACTGCTGCCCGCGCACCCTGCGTTCCAGCGCCCGCTGCGTTCCTGCACCCGCTGCGTCTGGGCGATCTCATACTGGGTGTACAGCCCGCCGCCGTAGGGGATATTGCGGGCGTCCAGTTCGGCCAGGCGTTCGTCCGTGTAGTTGCGCACGGAGATGCCGGGGTAGAACGGGTAAAAGTTGTGGCGGCAGTTCCAGCCGCACAGGCCCGGCCCGGTGCCGTAACCGGTAGCGGCTTCAAAATCCTCGTACCGCTCACCGTCCTGCACCACAGCTCCGCCGCGGTGGTAAACCCGGCCCTGCCACACCGCATGGGTGGGGCGGGCCCCCTCGTGGGCGGTCACTTCCACAAATTCGCAGCCCATCTCTTCCATGCGGGCCAGCTGCAATATGCGGTCAAAAGCAGGCATAAAAATACCACGGTGCAGAATTTGCATGCGCTGAATACTCTGGGCGGTGATCTCCCTGTATCTCAGGCTGTTTCTTTCGGTGTAGCATTGTTTTTATCAGATTGCAAGGCACTTGCCACCGCAGCCGTCCGTTTCCCGTTCCGCCGTTTACAAAAATATTTTTGAAATAGGGCTTGCTTTTTCCATCTTATCCTGCTATAATAATCAAGCGCTGTTAAGGCAGAGGCACAAATGAATATGGGAGCTTTCCCGAGTGGCCAATGGGGACAGACTGTAAATCTGCTGCTTAATGCTTCGGTGGTTCGAATCCACCAGCTCCCACCAAAAAGCTGTGGCATAAATGTGTCACAGCTTTTTTTGTTGTATCGCTAAAAAACGACGAGCTCATCAGCCCCTTTTTTCAAACGTTTTTTACAGTGTTGTCCAACACATAAAGAGGAAAACCACAAATGTGCACTCAAGAATTAAAAATTGGCACAATTCCGGCTGTACTGTACGGCAAACCGGCCCCCAACATCTGGTTGTTCGTGCATGGCCAGGGCGGTAATAAAACGGAAGCCGCAGCATTTGCGGCGCTTGCCGCCCCAACCGGCTGGCAGGTGCTGGGCATTGACCTGCCGGAACATGGAGACCGCACGGGGGAAACTGACTTTACTCCCTGGCAGGTGGTGCCGGAGCTGCAAACGGTGCTGGCCTATCTGCAGCAGCACTGGCAGGGGATTCGGCTGCGGGCCAACAGCATCGGGGCCTATTTTTCCATGCTGGCTTTTGCCGGGGCAACGATTGAAAAAGCGCTGTTTGTTTCGCCGATTGTGGATATGGAGCGGCTGATCTGTGATATGATGCAGTGGGCAAAAGTAACGCCAGAGCAGCTTTGCGAAAAAGGTGAGATCACCACAGAATTTGGGCAGACCCTTTCGTGGAGGTACCTGTGTTGGGTGCGCCAACACCCGCTGGATGGCTGGCGGATCCCCACAGCAATCCTGTACGCCGGGCAGGACACCATGACAAGCCGGGACGCGGTGACGATGTTCGCCCAAAAACACCATGCGGAACTGACGGTATACGAACCGGGCGAGCATTGGTTCCACACCCCGGCTCAGCTAGAAGCCATGCAAACCTGGGAGCGGGCACACCGGTAAGAGCCGCTCAAGGCTTGAACCATGAGAAAGAGAGAGGAAAGACCATGGCCATTACAATGTTGGCGGGGTACCTGGTTATTATCAACGCGGCGGCGCTGCTGATGATGGCGGAGGACAAACGCCGAGCCAAGCGGCACCAGTGGCGCGTGCCGGAAGCCGCACTGTTTGGCGCAGCCCTGCTGGGCGGCAGCGCCGGGGCATGGGCGGGCATGTATCTGTTCCACCACAAAACCAAGCACTGGTATTTTGTGGTGGGTATGCCGCTGATTCTGGCCGCACAGCTGGCCGCTGGGGTGTGGCTGGCAGGGAACAGCGGCCTGGTTTGAACAATCGGAACGCTCTGCCGGAGCAATAACGGTGCCGCAGCACCGGGACCCCGGCAGAGCATTTGACTTTTTGGGTTAGCCATGATAAACTAATGGTGCCTGATCAAAACAAACAAGGCGTTCCCCAGAAAAATCTGCGACGGTTCGGCAACGCACCGCCGTTTTTATGAAGCGAATGTTAGTCAAGTCTAACATTCGCTGACCAAGGAAGTGCAAAAAAGCTCAATGTCAAAACAAACTGATAACAAGCAATTCTGGCAGCGGTGGGCCAGCTGCTATGGCCCGCTGATGCAAAGCAGCGAGCCGCTGTATGCTGCCATTGCGCAGCAGATGCAGCCGTACCTGACGCCGGAAATGAACGTGCTGGAACTGGCCTGCGGGTCCGGCCAGCTCAGCTTCCGGCTTTCCCGCCTGGTGCGGGACTGGGAGGCTACGGATTTTTCGCCCAAAATGATCGCCCAGGCAAAGCTGAAACCCCGCGGGGCGGGGCTGCACTTTTCGGTGCAGGATGCCACCAGCCTGCCCTATGCGGACGAAACCTTTGATGCGGTGCTGATCGCCAACGCCCTGCACATTATGCCCCGGCCGGAAAAGGCTCTGGCAGAAATTTACCGGGTGCTCAAGCCCGGCGGCCAGCTGTTTGCCCCAACCTTTGTGCATGGCGAGGTACCCCGCACCCGGCTGCGCATGCTTGCCATGCGGTGCGCGGGGCTGCAAATCTATAACAGCTGGATGGTGCCGCAATACCTGGCATTTTTGCAGGCGGGCGGCTTTGCCGTGCAGGAACATGCCCTGCTGGGGGATACCCTGGCCCCGCTGTGCTATGCCCGCGCTGTGCCGGACAAAACGCGCGTGACACAGCGCTGAAGCAATCCACCCCAGAACAGAACGATATAATTAAAGGATGATACAAGCCCGAAATGCGTGAGCAGATCCGCACCGTTATGCGCTGGAGCGGCCCCCGCATGCTGTTCGTCCACCCCGTGCTGGCCGTCCGGCATATGAAGGAAACGATGAAGGCGAAGAAGAGTTAGGAGCTAGCAAAACGCGCACAGCGCTGGATGAACCAGACGCTGTGCGCGTTTTTGTGTGGTGAAAGTCAAAAAAACGCTGTAGGGGGCGAATATGATTCGCCCGCAAAGAAACGTGAAATTTTTGCCGCAAACCGAAAAATGGTTTGTAGGGGACGATGCTTGCATCGTCCCAAATGACGGGCTTTACCGGATATATTACCACATCATTCCCCGCATGACCGTGGGCGCACAATGTGTGCCCCTACGGGTGGGATATGCGTTAAATAATGATTCCCCGCTGTAAAGTATTCGGTAGGGAACGGTCTATCTCCGGCCTAAGAGCCGGGGCGTTGCCCTGGTTGGCCTCCGAAACGCGCCTGCGGGCGCAGTGACCGTTCCGTGGTCTAACCATATATGGCGTAAAGAAATTTTATAGCAAATCCCGATATGCGGCATAATTGCCTGCGATTCCCCGATAAATATATATATATATCTGTCCGGGACGTCGAGGACGCCGTCCCCTACAAGTCATGGAAAGAGCATTATGAATTTGTAGAGTGTGGTAAGGTGCAGGTCCGGCGTGGTCGGGTGACCACGCCCTGCGAGTGAATCAAAGGCAACCACAAAAATTTCCAGTCGTTTCCCCGGCGGCCAGGAGGCTGGCCGCCCTACAGCTTGCCTTCACACGAATATCTCCCCAAAACCAAAAGCCCGGTACAAGCCAAAAAACTTGTACCGGACTTTTATCTTATATTATTGGTATTATATGATTAAAGTTTCTTCGGTTCCTTCTTTTCAAAGAAGGAATAAGACAACCCCCGTAAAACCAATCAGATGCGCTCCAAAATGGCGTCACCCATGGCGGTGCAGCCAACCTTGGTGCAGCCGTCGGCCATCATGTCGGCGGTGCGCAGGCCGACATCCAGCACGGCGTTCACGGCGCTTTCAATGGCGTCAGCCTCAGCGGCCATGCCAAAGCTGTAGCGCAGCATCATGGCGGCGGAAAGGATGCAGGCAATCGGGTTGACCACATCCTGCCCGGCAATGTCCGGGGCAGAACCATGGATGGGCTCGTACAGACCGCAGGTGGTGGCACCCAGGGAAGAGGACGGCACCATGCCAATGCTGCCGGTGATCTCGCTGGCTTCGTCGCTCAGAATATCGCCAAACATGTTCTCGGTCACAATCACGTCAAACTGGCTGGGGTTCTTGCAGATCTGCATGGCGCAGTTGTCCACGAACATCTCGCTGTACTCCACTTCCGGGTACTCGGCCTGCAGGCGATGCATCACGGCACGCCACAGGCGGCTGGTATCC
>ENA-ORLY01001698-ORLY01001698.1-human-gut-metagenome-genome-assembly--contig:-NODE-1698-length-24817-cov-4.059620_pt1 | contig 24817 bp, 6 predicted proteins | sample MGYA00243071_ERZ508832 | MGnify/ENA primary metagenome ERZ508832 (study PRJEB26277, sample SAMN04329777) | human gut metagenome | biome: human-associated habitat | host: Homo sapiens | place: USA... | reverse complement strand
CATTTTTGCCCTTTTGTTTCAGTTATAAATGCTAATATAAATATAAACTTTGCATTTCATTCCTCGGCTCATTTCAAAACTTAAGAAATTCTAACTCATTTTATGGCACCCTTTCATTCTCATGAACTATTTCCATAAAATTACATAGAATTTCTAAAGTTTTTCCAATCACATTCGTCATTTTATTTAAAGTTTATATTTATATTAGTATTTTTGAATAAAAAATAAAAAGGGCAAAAATGGAACCGACCCCATATGTCCCTTAGTATTACAGAAATATTACAAATGTAATTAAAATGTAACATAAAAGTGCTTGAGATTAGGTGGAAAATGATGTATAATTAAAGAAATAGTTATCGAAAAATACTAAAGACAGGAGGTTAAAATGGCTAGTAAATTGTTAAAAGAAACCAAAGATACAGAAATTAATAATAAAAAACAAAAAGCTAGAGTTGAAAAAGATGATATATATAAAATAGACTTAGAGTTAGAGCAAGATAATCAAAATACTGAACAATTTACACAACATGATGAAAAAGAGAAACCAAAAAAAGCTTCAAAAGCCAAAGCTCAAAGCACCAAAAAGAAAACGAGAGCAAAAAAGGAAGACAATATAATAAAAATAGAAGACGACGAAGATGAGATTGACGAGATATTTGGAAATGTTAATAAATGGCTAAAAGATGCAGAAGAGGTTATAGAAAACAAACCAAAAAGAAAACTTGCCAAGATTGAAGAGGGAATAAAAAGTAGTAAAACTGCCAAAAGCAATAAAGGGACTACTAAGACAAGAAAAAATAGTAAGATTGAAGAGATAGAAAAAGTAGAAGATGTAGATATAAAAGAAGAACCAGTTCAAGCAGAAAACGTGGAGAAAATAGAAAAAGTTGATGAAATAGAAGAGACTGAAAAAATAGAAACTAAGAAAGCGAAAAAGACAACAAGAGCTAAAACACGTGCAACAACCAAGGCACGCACTACCTCTAAGTCACAAATAGATGATATATATAGCTTAAATAATTTAGAAGAGTTGGATAATGAAGATTCCACAAAAGACCAAGAATATCAAAATATTGAAGATGATCAAACAACAAATGAGAAAATTAGAGATGGAAAAATAGAAGTAGTAGAGGGAAAACCAAGTGAAATAAAAATACATGCAGAAAATGATTTGACAGAAATAGTGTTAAAGAAAAGTAGATACAAAATAGAGCTACAAAAAACAGAATATAATATATATACAGATATAAATGCAACTTCGTATGTAATAGTTAGAGACCCTATGTTGAGAATTGTTTCGGGAGAATCATACATACTTTTAGAGAAACAGGGTGAAAACTATGAAATAACAACAAACCAAGATTTTAAAATTAATTATGTGATTGATAATTTAGAAAGAAAGAATAATGAAGTTAATTTTAAACTTACAAATTTGACAGAAATATTTGCATATGAAGATGGATTAGTTTTTGAGATAGACGAAGAAAAAGTAATTGAAAATAATTTAGAAGATAATAATACACTTGTGATATCTGAAGAGGATGGAAAGGTTTACTTGCCATATACTAAAGAAGATGTAAAAAATGAGGTTTTACAAAACCGAGGAACAAAGATATCAGATGTTATTGAAGAAAAATATATATTACCAATAGAAAAATATAAAAACTCTATGAGAGCACGATTTAGAGAAGGCTATAATTTGATGTATAAAAAAGAAGGAAAATCAAAGAAAAGTGCTATACTGTTAGGAATTGAATTGATGTTTGAAACTAACTTGCATCCAGCTATAATTTCGGCATGTAAAAACCTAGAAGAGTTAGATATTTATTTGGATTGCTTGGAAGACAATGAATTAGAAAAGTTCTCATGTTTTAAAATTATATATAAGAGCCTTCCAACAATTAGAAAAAAAGCTAAATTTCAGGAATTATAAAAAGTTTGCTTTTGAATTGAATTTTAATTATTAAATAAAAAGTTAAGAAGAGAGTACTTCCGATAAAAATTATTGGAAGTACTCTTTTAGACGAGGATTTTGCATTTAAAAATACAGCATATAAATGTTATAAAAAATTTCTTTAATAGCGAAAATTTGGTTGAAAAAAATAAATATTTTCGATATAATTTACATATAATAATAAATTTATAAAGGAATGATGCTTAATGGAAAATAAAAGTAAATTGGAAACAATTTCAAATCTTTTTGAACAAAGTGAAATAAGAAGTGTTTGGGATAGTGAAAAAGAAGAATACTATTTTAGTGTTGTTGATGTTATAGGAGCGTTGACTAATAGTAATGTGCCTAAAAGATATTGGTCAGATTTAAAAAGAAAGTTAACAGAAGAAGGAAGTCAACTGTACGAAAATATCGTACAGTTGAAAATGAAAGCCAATGATGGAAAAATGCGTGAAACAGACGCGTTAAATACAAAAGGGATATTAAGGCTTATTGAATCAATTCCAAGTCCAAAAGCAGAACCATTTAAGCTTTGGCTTGCCAAAATGGGCAATGATAGAATTGACGAAGTTTTTGACCCAGAACTTGCAGTGAATCGTGTAGTAGATTATTATAGAAGTCGCGGATATGATGATAATTGGATTAAAGCCAGAATGACTGGAGTTGTGGACAGACGTAAATTAACTGATGTTTGGAAAGAAAATGGTATCGAGCAAAATTATGAATATGGAATACTTACAAATGAAATATATCAAGAGTGGTCAGGAATGAAAGCTTCACAATATAAAGAATACAAGGGCCTTAGAAAGGAATCATTAAGAGATAATATGACAGATATAGAAATTGCATTAACTGATTTAGGAGAAATTGCAACAAGAGAGCTTGTAAAAAAACATAAACCTTATGGATTAAAAGAAAATCAAAAGATTGCAAAAATGGGAGGACACACAGCAAAAGTTGCAAGAGAAGATATAGAAAAAGGTTTAGGAGAAACTGTAATTACAAGTAGAAATGTACTAAAATATAAATATTTAAATAATAATAAAAAAGAATTAAAAGGAGAATAATAAGAGCTAACTAAAACCTTCCTCAAGGAGGGTTTACTTTATTTCCTAAAAATGGAAAAAATCACATAAAAAACACACAGAGATGGGAACAGAAAAACATAGAAATAATGAGAAAAAGAGAGGCGAAAAAAAGCCTGTAAAAAAGTGCCAAAAATGGCATATTTTTTTTGAAAAAAATCACGAAAAATGTTGAAAAAGAAAGCTCATTGTGGTATAAATAAATAGAGAAAAACTATAGAGAAAATGTATCAAAAGATGGAGGAAAAAAATGTTAAAGAATAAGATAATTGTTAAAAAAATTAGAAATATATTTATATTATTAATGGCGATAATTATTATGCTAGGAGCATACCAAAATATAAGAAATTCAAAGGCAGAAAATGTAATACAAATAGAGATGGAGGTATCGGATAAAAGCAATATTTTATCTGCCCAGACCATAACTGTTGACGCGACAGAAACAAGTGATGGGAATTATTTATTAACTTTACCAACATCTGTAAATAAAAATATAGTAACTAAATATTATACTTCTAGTGGAGAAGAGATTTTGGTGGATGCAGACAACAATATATCTACAATACAATTAACAGAAGAAGAGGTTACTAACAAAAAAGTACAAGTACAATCAGATTATGACACAAAAGAAGTTACAGTAAACAATCAAACAAAATTGCTATACAACAAAGAACTTCAAGAACTTCCAAATGAGAGTGGAACAGGAAGTCAAGATGTAATTGTAACAGGTTACATGCCACTAGATGTAGATATAGAAGTTAAAGAAATGGATTTAGCAACATTAACAAGTGTTAAATTACCAAGTGAAAACCAAACAATGCAAAAAGCATATGAAATTTCTATATTTGAAGTAGTAGAAAAGCAAGGAACAGAAACTAATACAACAAATGAAGTACAAACACAAACAATGGAAAATGGTGAACAAAATACAGATTCAACTCAACAAGATGTAGCAACACAAGCAGATGTTGAACCACAATCAGAAGTAGCTGAACAAGCAACAACACAAACAGAAAATACAGAAACAGAAAGAGTAGAATATGATTCGAGTGTATATGGAGAAAAAATAACAGTAAAAACAAAACAAGAACAAACAAATGCAATAAAAACATATACTTTAGCAGGAGACAATCAAGTTACAGAAGTTGCAAATGTAACAAGTGGAGAATATGTTGATTTTGAAAGTGATAAAGGAGACAAAACTTTAAAATACATAATTGCAACGCAGGAAAATGAAGCTGAGGAAAATATCTCATTAATGTCAGAAGATACGAATTCAGATATTGCAGTCTATGCGTCATCATCAAGTAGTACACTAAAATCGGCAAGTAGTGAAACATCTGCAACAAGTGCATTTTTAGGAAGTCCAAATATAACGAGACAACAAATTGAAAGTGTGACATTTGATTCTAATACAACAGGTGCAACAAGAGTTGGAGCAGAAAAAGGTTTGATAAGAAGCTTTGACGGAAAAAATAATGCAGGAACTGTAGCTACAAGTTCACATGATGGAAGTACAACGACATGGAAGGATTTGGCTGTTAACAAAAATGGAGTAATAGCTGGAGGAACGTGGGGAACTGACTATTTAAAACTTAATGGTACATCATCACAGTGGGTAAACTTAGGAAGAATGGAAATGTTTCTGAAAAACGAAGTAACATTAGATGCTATTGTAACATTTGATAGTACAGCAAAAAAGTATTCGATTATTGCCAATGTAGATAATGGGGGAGTAGAAATTGCATTAGATAAAGGAAGACCTGAATTAAGTATATGGTTTGAAGATGATGCAAATGGATATACGATAGTTCAAGCTAAAAATGCAATAACATCTACAACTGATAAGATTCGTATTACAGGTACATATGATGGAACAAATATGTGTTTATATGTAAATGGGGAATTGGTTGAACTTGGTTTTTTACAAGTAGATGGAACTGAAGTTGCGACAACAGCGGGACAATTATCGACTTATTCAGTACCTGGAAAAAAAATAAAGGCTCCAATAAATAATACAGTAATGGCAATAGGGTGTAATCCAATAAGAAGTACTGCACAAGGTGGTTATCTGAGTGGGAAAGTGTATTCAGCAAAAATATATAATGTGGGATTAAAACAAGAACAAATTGGAACAGTTTCTAATTGGAATTCTTCAGAACAAGGTGTATTTAGTCATTTGATAGGAGGATTTGATGGATTTTATAATACAAAAGGAGAAGGACATAAAAGAAATGCAATAAATTGGTATGACTTAACAGGAAATCAAGATGGAATATTAATGAATGGTACAGCTGCTCATACAGCATCTACAGCAAATCAACGTTGGGGAACCAACTATTTAGAATTTAATGGTTCAACTGATTGGGTAAATTTGGGGCAGATGGATTTGACAATTACAAATAAAGTAACATTTGATTCAATTATATCGCTAGATGCAAAAGGAACTTATACAATCATAGGTAACCACGAATCTGGCGGTGCAACCATTGGAATAAACAATGGAAGACCCAGAGTATCAATGTACTTTGAAGGAGATAGTGGATATACAACGCTTCAAGCTAAAGTTGCGTTAGAACCAAATCAAATAGCTCGTGTTACAGGAGTATATGACGGAACGAATTTGTCATTATATGTAGATGGAGAATTGGTTGAACTTGGTTATAAAATGGTAGCAGGAAATGATGTGTCTAAGAATATTGCCGCAGGAGATAAAACTACTTTGGCGGTATCAGGGAAAAAAATAAAAGATACAACAAACAACACAGTGATGGCGATAGGATGTAATCCAAGTGGTAGTAATGCAGATATAAGTTATTTAGATGGAAAAGTTTATTATGCAAAAATATTTAATGCAGGATTAACACAACAGAGAATAAAACAGATTTGGGATGTATCAACACAAGGGGATTATTCGATATTGGCCTGGTATGGTGATAACTCGGTACCATATCAAGTTCATGTTGGAAGTTGCAATGAGATATATGCAAATTCAAATTCAAGTTATCTATTTTCTAATATTGGTTCTGGAGACAAATGTACTGCAACAAGTGTAATTGATGGATTAGGTACATTAAATACAAGTAATGTAACAAATATGAATTACATGTTTCAAAATTGTGGATCTAAAAGTATGACAAAATTATTTTTGGGACCTAGCTTTGATACAAGTAGTGTAACAAGTATGACTGGCATGTTTCAAAATTGTGGATCTACTTCAATGACTCAATTAGATTTAGGTCCAGCGTTTAAGAAAATAGCAAGTAGTAATACGAATTTTGTAGCAAATTGCGGAAAATCAGGAGCAGTAATATATGTTCCATCAGAGATTTTCCAGGATATAAAGCACTTTAAGCTGAGTCAAAATTCAGGGACAACAGTAGGGTATACGAATGGAACAATAAGCCCTAGAACTACTTTAAAGTCAACAAGTAGTGAAACAAATGCAACAAGCGGGTTTTTAGGAAACACAAGTATACAAAGGCAAAATGTTCAAAGCGTAAAATTTTCTTCTAATACATCAGGTGCGGCTAAAGTAAGTAGTAGCAAAGGATTAGTAAGAAGTTTTGATGGATATAAAAATACAGGAGCAGGAGATGAGAATGCGCACAGCACATCAACAACAACATGGAAAAATTTATCTGGAACAAGGAATGGAGCAGTAAATGGAGGAGCAACATGGGGACAGAATTATTTATCATTAGATGGTGTAAATGACTGGGTAGATTTAGGACAAATAAGTTTAACAAATCAAGTGACATTAGATACGATTGTAGAAATAAATAGTGCAAGTTCAGAAAAACAAGCAATTCTTGGAAATCCACAAAATGGAGGAGTTTTATTACAAATTTTTGAGCAAAAAGTTTATTTTTGGGCATGGATTAATGGACAATCATATTATACTATAATAAATTCAGATACAGAGCTAACATTAGGTAAGCCAACTCGTATTACAGGAACATTTAATGGTTCTAAAATGTGCTTATATATTAATGGAAAATTAGAAGCTAGTAAATCAGTGTCAGGAACGATTGTTGCACCAGAAGAAAGTACACCAATGGCTATAGGAAGTAACCGTAAAGGATCCGGTACAAGTGGAAATGGAGAATTTGCTAAAGCAAATATATATTCTGCTAAAGTATACACTCAAGCTTTAACACAAGCAGAAATAAAACAAATTTGGGATGTATCAGAATTAGGAGATTACTCAATAATGGCTTGGTATGATGCATCATCATCACCATATACAGTTAATATTGCAAGTAGTTTTGATATGTATGCAAATGCAAACTCAAGTTATTTATTCTCATATATTGGATATGGAAGCTCATGTACAGCAACAAATGTTATAGATAAGATGAACTTATTAAATACTCAATGTGTAACAAACATGAGAGGAATGTTCCAATATTGTGGATATCGAAAGATGACAAGTTTTAGCTTAGGAAATAAATTTGATACTACAAATGTAACAGATATGGCTTATATGTTCTATAATTGTGGAACTACAGCGATGACATCACTGGATCTGGGCCCAGCATTTACAGCTATTGCAAGCTCATATGCTGATTTTGCAACAAACTGTGGAAAGTCTGGTTCAATAACAATTTACTCAGGTTCAGCAATATACTCAAATTCCAATGCATTTAGATTAGGAGCAAATTCTAGTGTAACAATAGGATTTTCAAGAGGAACTATAAATCCCAAATATAGGCCAGAATGGTCAATACAATCATATAGTGTTTCTGGTTCATCATTAGTTGTAACATTACAAGGAAATGTAAACACTGCAAATTATACAGGAGATAGCCTAAAAACAGTAACGAACAGATTTACAAATGGTTCAACAAATTTAGTAAGAGTAAATGTTGATGGAGATTCAAGTGCAAATAGTACAATTACAAAAACAATTAGTAATGCAAGTTCTACAACAGCACAAACTGTAACATGTACATTAACACTAGGAAACTTTGCAGAAAGTGCAAGACAAAGTGGAAAGAACTTTTTAGAGTGGTCTGGAAATGTTTTGTTAGATTATATACCAACAACAATAGAAGATGCTTATGGAAACCCTAATATAGCAGAATCAGATGGAACAACAATGTTTACAGATACAATAAAACCAGAATTCACTTATGAATATACAAACACAACAATAGACCATGGAACAAAAACAGTAACAATAGTATTTGATGTAGCAGATAAATATTTTAGTAGTTCAGCACTTTCAACAGACTCATCTGCAAGTAATATAGATGTTGTGGTAGGTGGAGTAACAGCAACGAATGCAACAAAGACTTTAACAAAAATAGAGGACTTATCAACAACAATAAATGGAACATCTAAAAAGACTGGAGAAAGATATAGATTAGTAATTACAAATTTAGACCAAGGAGAAGGAAATGACTACAGTGGAATAATGACATTAGCTTTTCCAGCAGGTATAGTTACAGATACATCTTCAAATGGAAATGTTGCAAAAACAATTACGGTAGGTATAGATGATCCAACAAATGGAGATGGACATGATTCAGGAATAATAGTTGACGTAGTAGACCCTGTATGGAAGATTGAAAATATTAATATAGATAAAACAGGTAAAAAAGTAACAGCAGATTTGATTGCAACAGATAAATATCTAACAGGAGTGGAAAATAGCACATTAACAACAAGTGATATAACAATTTCTGTAGATGGGGACACAAATGCAAATACAGTAATAGAAAAATCACTAACTGAGCCAACATTTTCTACAAATGAAACAACAGGAATGAAAGAAATAAAATATACTTTAACATTAGATAATTTTGAGCAAGCAACAAAACAGACAGGAAAGAGCTTCTTGGAATATAGTGGTACAGTAAAAATAACAGTTGCAGCTGGAACTATAACAGATGTTCCATCAGATACAGGTGGTTCAACATCACAAACACAATCAAATTCAAGCAAAGAGCAAGAATTCCAATTAGGACAAGTAGACTTTTTAAACCCAAGATTTATTTATGAATATGCAAATACAACAATAAACCATGAAACAAAAACTGTAACTGTAGTATTTGATGCAACAGATAAATACTTTAATAGTTCAGCACTTTCAACAGATACAACAGCAAGTAATATTACAGTAATAGTAGATGGAACAACAGCTACAAATGCAACAAAAGCTTTAACAAAACTTCAAGACATAACAGAGACAGTAAATGGTACATCAAAAAAAGTTGGAGAAAAATATCAACTTGTAATTTCTAACTTAGACCAGGGAGATGGAGGAAGTTACAGTGGTGTAATGACATTAGCATTCCCAGAAAACATAGTGACAGACACTGACACAAATGGAAACTTGGCAAAAACAATTACAATAGGTATAGATGACCCAACAACTGGAGATGGACATGATACAGGTATAATAGTTGATGTTGTAGATCCAGTTTGGAAAGTGGAAAACATAAATATAGATAAGACAAACAAAAAAGTAACAGCAGATTTGATTGCAACAGACAAATATCTAACAGGAGTAGAAAATAGTACATTAGCAACAAGTGATATAACAGTTTCTGTAGATGGAGATGCAAATGCAAATACGGTAATTGCAAAATCATTATCAACACCAACATTTTCAACGAATGAGACAACAGGACTAAAAGAAATTAAGTACACATTAACATTGAATAATTTTGAAGAAGCAACAAAACAGACAGGAAAGAACTTCTTGGAATATAGTGGTACTGTAAAGATCACTATTGCTGCTGGTACAATAACAGATGATACTTCAGGAGAAGGTAGCGGAAATGGTGTAAGACCATCAGTAATGTTTGATGCAAATGGAACAAATACAAATGGATTACATATAGGAGATTTTGTAAATTATGATGCAGGAACTTGGACGCAAGAGGAGTTAAATGCAATACAAACAGGATTAAAGACTAATTTACAGACAGCAAATGGAAGTACAAGTTTGCCAAGTAGTGGATTCCAATTTGGAGGATTTGCAGCTGGAACAAGTAGAAATGGAAATGCGACACCGTGGAATAGCTCATATGATTATATAAAAGATGAAACAGGAAATGCAGTAACAGGGTGGAGAGTATTTGACATAGAAGGAGATAATGTAACATTAATATCAGCAGGAAATCCAGAGGATTATTACCATTATTATTCTTATAGTTATAATGGGGAAACAAAAAAAGACGGAGCCTATGTGAGTGAATACATATTAACAGGAAATGTAAATACAAGTTGGAGTGGAGCAGATACAAGTGGATATCAAAAAAGAAATTGGGGAAATTACGTAAATGTAGTACAAAAGGCAATAAGTGCGACAGTACTAACAAAGAGCGAGCTAGATAGGTGGTATAGTAAATATACAGATGCAGGTTCGAGTGCGAACACATATACAGATGCCATTTTCCGAAAGATATATAGTGAACCATACATAAAATACCAAAACATAATCGACAACTACTCGAATTACTGGCTTTCAAGTGCCCGTTTAAGCCAATACGTGTGGTACTTATACTCTGGCGGCCGTTATGTGAGCAACAACGACAACGCTGCGTTAGGTGTGCGTGTCCTAGTATCTCTATCGTCTGACGTCCTATTCAATTCGCAAAAAACAGGAACCAAAACACTTACAGGTGGAAATATGGCAACATATGGAGGAAACCAAACATACAACTGCTGGGCGATTGCAGAAGGTTCAAGTTCAGGAACAACAGATGGACAATCAAACACAAGCAAAGAACAAGAATTTGAACTAGGCCATGTAGACTTTATAAAACCAAGAATAGAAAAACAATCAGCAACAAAAGACGAAACAGCAAAAACAGAAACAATAATACTTAATGTTATGGATAAATATTTAGACACAACTGATGCATTAGAAAATAGTGAAATAACAGTATATATAGATGGAGAAAATGTAACAGGATTAACCAAAACATTAAGCAAAAATACAAGAACAACAGCCACAACGAGTGGAGGAGTAACATATGAGACAAATGGAGATATAACAGCAATAGTAAATGGAACTTCACAAATAGTTGGACAACAATACAAACTTGTATTATCAGATTTTGAACAAGCAACAAACAATAGCAAAAAATACAAAGACTGGAGTGGTACAGTTTCAATAGATGTAGCAGAAGGAGCAGTAAAAGACCAAATAAGTGCTTCAACAGCAAATACAAGTGATGCAGTAACAGTAAAAGGAGATTTTGTAGACTTTATAACACCATATTTAACATATCAATATTTAACAACAGATATTGACAGAACAGGAGCAGATGCAGATGGCAAATCATTCCAGATGGCATTTGAAGTAACAGATAAATATTATGAAAGTGGAAAACTATCAATAGATGATTTATCAATTCAAATGGCAGATGGTAAACATACCTATGACTTGAAAAACACACCAGTAACAATAGCACTAAATTCAGATGAAGCAATAACAGCACCAAATGTAAAAATGACAAATAAAACAACAGGAGAAGTAGAAACAGTAACATCAACAACAATAGGACATAGATATGTTTTAACAATATCAAACTTAGAGCAACTAGAAATAGCAGAAGGAAACACAACACTAGATTACAGTGGTATTGTAACAGTATCAGTTGATGCAAATAAAATTTCTGATAGATCAGGTAACAAAAACATAGCTAAAACAATAACATCAGGTGTTAGTATCCCAGATGAAACAGGAGATGGTGTTGTAGTAGATGTTGTAAAACCAATTTGGAGAAGAACAACAGGAGGATCATTAGATTTAACAACAAAAACAGCAAGTCTTGTAGTAAAAGGAACAGATACTTATTATGCAAGCAATTCATTAACAGCAGGAAAGATAAAAGTATATGCATACACAGGAACAACACCAACAGACATAACAAGTTTAGTTAGTCCAGCATTAAGTACAGCAACAAGATTAGACGAATCTGTAACAGTAGATGGAGTAACATCAACAAGACAATATGGAGTTCAATATACAATAACACTTACAGGAATTCCTATAGACAAAGATCAAGTAAAAGTTGTAATACCAGCAGGAACATTAACAGACCAATCAGGAAATACAAACGAGGAATATGAAACAAGGTTATTTACAACATTACAATCAGCAGCAGGAGAAACAGCAGCAACAAGTGCATTCTTAGGAAATTCTAGCATACAAAGACAAAACATAGAAAGTGTAACATTTGTATCAGGCATAGAAGGAGCAGCAAACAATAAATGGGATGTATCAGCAGCACAAGACGGTTCAATTTGGGCTTGGTATACAGGCTCAGGACCATATCAAGTATATATAGGCAGTGATGAATTTATGTGTGCAAACCAAGATTCAAGATACTTATTCTCATATATAGGATATGCTTCAAACTCTACAGCAACAAATGTAATAAATGGATTAGAATATTTGAATATAATAACAGCAACAAATATGAGTTACATGTTCAATTATTGTGGATATCAAAAGATGACATCACTAAATCTAGGAAACAATTTTGACACAACAAATGTAACAAATATGGCTGGAATGTTCCAAAACTGCGGACAAACAAAGATGACAAGTATAAACTTAGGAACACAATTCTACACATCAGAAGTAACAGATATGAGCAATATGTTTAATGGATGTGGTCAAAATGCAATGACAACATTAACATTGGGAACTAATTTTGATACAACAAAAGTAACAAATATGAGCCAAATGTTCAAAGACTTTGCAAAATCATCAACTGGAATGACAAGCTTAGATTTAGGCGATTCATTCTATACAACATCTGTAACAGATATGACAAGAATGTTTAATGGATGTGGCCAAACAGCAATGGTAGCTTTAGATTTGGGTCCAGCATTTACAAAAATAGCATCTGCAAATACAGATTTTGCAACAAATTGCGGTGCTTCTGGAATTGTAATTTATGCACCTGAGTCAATATACTCAAATAGAACATCATTTAAACTAAATAAAACTGGGCAATAAAAGTTGATGTGGGCAAAATGGGGTCGGTTCCATTTTTGCCCTTGGGACATTTGGGGTCGGTTCCGTTTTTGCCATTTTTCAAAATATGAAGTTGGTGCATAATGAAAAAAGCTTGAAAATTTTTACAATATATGATAATATAAAGGCATACTAGATTTTAGTATGCCTTATATTAATTCTGTGCAACATTTTCGATGCACAAAAAATGCTATTTTCAAATTAATTGAAAGTCAAAAAATTAAAATCTTATTAAAATTTAATCTTATTTAGAAGAATAAAAATCAATATTACATGAAAAAAATGGTACACGAAACGGAGGTGATATATGTTTGAAATTGAAGCAAGCTTCACAAGAAGATGCATTAATATTTAAAACATATTTTTTCAGAGAATTGGATAAAGTGGGAATCAAAGATAATGGGGTATATCAAAAACATGATAAATCCTTTAAATTCATATTATCAAATAAAGGCGAGATGTCAGACTTTTTGAAACATTTTTTGAATTTGGATGTCGAATCAAAAATGTTAGAAGAACAAAAAACTAACTTTATAAATGAATATTTTGTGAAAAGAGAATCAGATATAATATATAAAATTAAAGATAATAACATATATTTTCTGATTGAACATCAGTCAACTTCTGATAGAAATATGCCTGAAAGAATATTAACATATAGCTTAGAAATTATAAGGGGAATGAGAAAAAATCAAAATGAAAAAGCAAAGTTTTTGGTAATACCAATAGTGCTTTATACTGGGAAAAGAGAATGGAAGGTAGCAACAAATTATTCGAGTATGCAGATTATAGAAGAAAAATATAAGGACTTTATTATAAGGCAAGAGTATAAATTAATAGATGTTAATAAATATAAAAAAAGTGATTTGATAAGGAAAAATACTAAAATGAGTAGTATGTTATTAATAGAAAAGTGTCGCACTAAAGAAGAACTTATTGATACACTAATGGAATTGATAATACATACAGAAAGTCAGGACAGAATAGAATGGCTAGAGAAAATTGTTGAATATATTTTGTCAGATTTGCTTGGCGAGGCTAAACATGAAATTTTGAGAATTTTAAAGGGAAAGGAGAGAAGTCACATGAGTGATGAATGGTTTGAGACAATTAAAAGAAATGAAATTAAAAAAGAGAATAGGTTGAGGAGAGAAGGAGAAAAGAAAGGAGAAAAGAGAGGAGAAGAGAAAGGAAGGAGGGAGAGCTTATTAGAAATAATAAAAAATATGATAAGACTTAATCAAGATGAAAAAATTATAATAAAATTTACAAAGGCTAAAAAGTCGGATATAGAAGAGGCCAAAAGAGAGTTAGAAGCACAATAGGGTAAAATGGGGTCGGTTCCGTTTTTGCCCTTTTTGGGCTGGTGGGAGATGGGACATATGGGGGCGGTTCCATTTTATCCCTTTTAAAAATATGTATTGAAATTAAAAGAACATTTATGATATAATTTTTCCAGATAAAAATATGCCAAGCTCCAAAAGCTAGCAATTATATAAAAAAACATGTATCTTGGTATATATTAAATTTTTAGGGGGTATAGAAATGGTAAATGAAATCAAGCATCCATTAATAGAACACAAACTATCAATACTAAGAGACAAAAGAACAGGAACAAAAGAATTTAGAGAACTTGCAAGTGAAATTGCAACAATATTATGTTATGAAGCAATGAGAGATGCAAAGTTGGAAGAGGTTCAAATAGAAACACCACTTCAAACAATAAAAACAGGAAAAATAGACGAAAACAAATATGCATTTGTGCCAATTTTAAGAGCTGGTATGGGAATGACGCAAGGAATTGAAAGTTTAATTCCAAATGCAAAGATTGGAGTAATAGGCTTATATAGAAATGAGGAAACCTTAAAACCTGTAAAATATTATTATAAAGTACCAAAAGACATAGCAAGTAGAACTGCTATATTATTAGATCCAATGCTTGCAACAGGAGGCTCTGCAGTGGATGCAATATCAATGCTTAAAGAAGATGGAGTAAAAAATATAAAATTTTTATGCATAATTGCAGCACCAGAAGGTGTAAAGAAGTTGGAAGAGGCACATCCTGATGTAGATGTTTATTGTGCAAAAGTAGATGAAAAATTAAATAATAAAGGTTATATTTTGCCAGGATTAGGAGATGCAGGAGATAGGATATTTGGCACAAAATAATCTTTGGGACATTTGGGGTCGGTTCCGTTTTTGCCCTTTTTTGAGGGGAGGGCAAAATGGGGTCGGTTCCATTTTTTCCCTTTTTGCTATTCATCCCAAAATACCAATATAAATATAAAATTTAAATGAAATGACGAATGTGAATGGAAAAACTTTAGAAATTCTATGTAATTTTATGGAAATAGTTCATGAGAATGAAAGGGTGCCATAAAATAAGTTAGAATTTCTTAAGTTTTGAAATAAGCCGAGGAATGAAATGCAAAGTTTATATTTATATTAGTAATTTTAGCAAAAGAAAAAAGGGCAAAAATAGAACCGACCCCGAATTGCCCCCTCCAGCAACAACCCAAAAAGGGCAAAAATGGAACCGACCCCAAATGTTCCCAGCCACCAGAAAAAAGTGCCAAAAATGGTGCTTTTTTTTTGAAAAAATATGCCGAAAAACGTTGAAAAAAATAGTGTGTTATGATATAAATTATATAGGGAAAATAGATAAAAGTTTTGAAACAAAAAACGGAGGAAAAACATGTTAGAAAATAAAAAAAATGTAAGAAAATTTAGAAATATATTAATAGTTTTAATAACCATAATTACAGTATTAAGTATATTTATAAAAATAGCAGAATCATCACAAGAGAAAATAGAAGTTAAAACTATAGGGATAGATAAAATCAAACATATGAAGTTAATAGATATGGAACATGGTTCAATAAATCCAATCTATAAGCCTGAATGGACAAAAGTATCTAGCACATTAGACACAACAAATCAAACCTTAAGCATAGTAGTAAAAGGAGATGCAAGCAAATCACAAACGATTAATGGAGTAGACATCAACTACAACAGCAATGTAACATCAACACTACAAGCAGAAGACATAACAGTATTTATAGATGGAGAAGAGGCAGCAAGTATAGCAAAAGAAGTATCAGCAGCAACACCATCAGCAACAGGGGCAGAGGTAACACACACAATAACATTATCAGGGTTTGAAGAAACATTACGTCAAGAAGGAAAGAACTTTAAAGAGTGGAGTGGTAATGTTGCGATAAAGATAGGAGGAAGAGGCCAAGACGCAAGTACATACACAGAAGATGTATTAACAGATATTTATGGAAACCAAAGCATGATGGAAACAGACCAAGATGGAAGTTGGGTAAATGTAACATTTAAAGATGGAAACATAGTAGCAAATACTGATGGAAAAATGTTCACAGACTTTATAAAACCAGAGTACACTTATGAATATGCAAACACAATAATAGACCATGACACTAAAAAAGTAACAATAGTATTTGATGTAACAGATAAATATTTTACAAGTTCAAAATTTACAGTAGATGACATTGTTATAGCAATGATTGGAGATGAAACATCAAACGTAAATGTAGATGTTAGAAAAAGTTTAGCCATAAAAACAATAGATTCAGATGTAACCGATGCAGCAGGAATAACGTATAAAACAGATGGAAGTATTTATTATAATGACCAAAAAGTAGGTCAAAGATATGAACTTGCATTAGAAGGTTTGGAGCAATTAGGTGCAGATGGACTTCCAAATGGATATACATACAGTGGTCCGATGTCAATAGCACTTCCAGCAGGAGAGGTTAATGCAGATGGAACATTAAAAGTTGGAATAATTGATAATAGTGGAAATCTAAATTCAGCAAAAACTATTACTGTTGGTATAGACGAAACTGACGGAAACATGAATACAGATGAAGATGGAAATCAACAAGTTGTTGACGTTGTAGACCCAATATGGTCAGTAGGAACATCTTCAACAAATGAACAAGAAAAAAATGCAACAATAACACTAACTGGTAAAGATAAATATTTTAAAGAAAGTACATTGACAACAGATAAGATAAAGATTTATGCAAATGGAGTAGAATCAACAGGAATAGTTAAAAGCTTATCAACTCCTACAGATATAAGAGAAACTGTAGATGGAGTTGATAATGTGGTTGTAGGAAAAGAATATACACTAACATTATCTAACTTAGAGCCTTCAACAGGTGAAGGAACTGGTGGCACAGGACTTGGAAACTATACTGAATTTACACCTACAAGTCCTATTGTTGGAGGAAAAGCCAAATTCAGAAATGAAAATGGTGGAAACATGACAATAGAAATAGAACAAGGAACAATCGAAGACCAATATCAAAACTTTAGTAATACTCAAACATTTAACATGGGAGTTGTAGATGCTACAGCACCAGAAGTATACGAAGTACAAAAAACAAAAGACACAACAGCTAAAACAGAAACAATAATATTTAACGTAACAGATAAAAACTATGATGCAACAGATTTAGTAACAAAAGATGAGATAACAGTGTTTGTAGATGGAGAGCAAGTTGATGGAATAAACAAATCTTCACTAACATCTGTAGAAATAAAAACAACAATAGATGGAACAGAAAAAATTGTAGGACACCAATACACATTAGTATTAAGCGATTTTGAAAGTGCTACAAAAAATGCAAATGGATATAAAGATTGGAGTGGTACTGTTTCAATAAAAATTGCAGAAGATGCTTCAAGAGATACAAAAGGAAATACATTAAATCCAGCAACAACAACAATTAGCGATTTTGAAGATTTTCTAAAACCTCAAATAGAAAAAGTTACAGTATCAAATCCTATAGATACAGCAAATAAAACATATACTTTTAAATTTACAGCAATAGACAAATATATGAATATATCAGATTTAATAACACCAGAAGAAATTAAAGTATATGTAGATGGAGTTGAAACAACAACAGTTGCTAAGAATTTGACAAACACACCAATAAACAAAACATTTAAGAAGACTGTTGATGGTTCAGTAATAGAAGGAACATATACGATTGGACATGAATACACATTGGTATTAAGTGGGTTTGAAGAAACAGAAGAAGAACTTGCTGCATCAGGTAGAAACTATACAGAATGGAGTGGTAATGTTTCAATCGAAGTGATAGCAGGAGCAGTAAAAGATAAAGGCCTAAATGGAGATGATGTAAATCCAAATCAAAATGATTTACAACCAATTAGTGGGGATTTTGTTGATTTTATAAAACCAGTAGTAAGAAAAGTATCATCAACAAAAGATACAACAGCAAAAACAGAAACAATAACATTTAATGTTATGGATAAATATTTAGATACAACTGATGCACTAGAAGATAGTGAAATAACAGTATATGTTGATGGAGAAGAAGCAACAACTTTAACAAAAACATTAACAAAAGTTCAAGACTTTATAGCAACAGTAAATGGAGATACAACACATGTGGTTGGACAGCAATACCAATTAGTATTATCAGATTTTGAACAAACAAGAACATCAATAAATAGAAATAGGGAATATTCTGATTGGAGTGGTACAGTTACTATAGAAGTAGCACAAGGTGCAGTAAAAGACAAAGGTCCAAAAGGAGATAGTACAAATCCAAATATAAATGACAAAACATCAATAGATGGGGATTTTGTAGATTATATAGCTCCAAATGTAACATATGAATATGTTACAGGAAATATAGACTACACTGGAAAGACTTTTACAATGGTATTTGACATTACAGATAAATATTTTGTAAATAGCACATTGGCAACTGAATATGCAAATGCAACAACAGAAGCGGAAAAACTAGCAGTATTGCAAAATTATTTAACAATAAAAATTGATGGAGAAGATATAACAAACAATAATCAAGTTACTAAAAAATTGATTGCAATAGAAGATATAAAAGCAGGAACAACTTCATACCCATTACATAAAACTATTGATGGAGATGTAAAAACTTTAGATGGAACAGACACAACTTTAGAAGAGCATAGAATAATAGGAAAACGTTATACTTTGGAAATATCTAATTTAGAGCAAGAGGTTGTTGGAGTAGGAGATGAGTATTTAGATTATAGTGGTGTTATTACAGTTGCAATAAAAGAGGGAACTGCAAAAGATACAACAGCAAATGAAAATACTGCTACAACATTAACATCAGGTGTTAATATACCAGGAGGTACAGGCACAGGAACAATAGTTGACGTTGTAGACCCACTTTGGGAGGTTGCTGGAACTGCAACAGCAAAACCAGTTAATCAAACAGCAAGTATTCCAATAAAAGGAACAGATAAATATTTAAAAACAATAGGTCTTACAGCAAGTGATATTACTGTAGAAGTAAATGGAGTTGCTAAAACATCAACAGATGGAGTAACAGTAAGTGTTGTAGAAGATACATCAACAACATTAGCATATGGAAAACAATATAGAGTTACAGTAAATGGTTATGAAAGAGATGCATATCAAGTAAAAATTACTTTAAGAGAAGGATTAATGGTAGATAATTCTGGAAACAGAAGTAAAGAAACATCTTTTATATTGTTTAGCTCTTTAAAAGAAACTTCAACTGAAACTGACGCAACAAGCCCATTTATAGGAAATACAAATATTCAAAGACAGAAAATTGAAAAAATAATTTTTAAAGATAATTTAGATGGAATTAATGATACAAGATGGGATGTGTCACAATTACAAGATGGTTCAATTTGGGGCTGGTATACAACAGATGCTACAACAGGAAATTATACAGTTTATATTGGAAGTTACATAATTGTTAATGGAAATGTAAATTCAAGTTACTTATTCTCACACATAGGTTATGATTCGAGTTGTAAGGTAACAGGAAATACTGGAGCAACAGATGGTACAGAGAAGCCATTAATTGAAAATATTGAATTATTACATGTTGATAGTGTTACAAATATGAGTTATATGTTTAACAGCTTTGGATTTAGTACTATGAAATCATTTGACTTAGGAGATGCATTTGATACAGGTGCTGTAACAAATATGTGTTTGATGTTCAATGATTGCGGAAGAAAAATGATGGAAAGTATAGATTTAGGAGAACAATTTGATACAAGTAATGTAACACTTATGATTTCTATGTTTCAGTCTTGCGGAAACAATGCAATGACAAGTTTAGACTTAGGAGATAAATTTGATACAAAAAATGTAATAAATATGGTTGCTATGTTTAATGACTGTGGATTAAAATCAATGACAGGGATAAACTTAGGAGACAAATTTGATACAAGTAATGTTACAAATATGTATCATATGTTTAGGAACTGTGGAGCTACATCAATGACAAGTTTAGATTTAGGAGACTTATTCTATACAACATCTGTAACAGATATGACGAGTATGTTCCAGGGATGTGGATCTAATGCTATGGTAGCACTAGACCTAGGACCAAACTTTACAAAAATAGCAGACTCAAATACAAACTTTATGACAGACTGTGGAACAACAGGAGCAGTAATATATGCACCAGAAGCAATATACAAAGACCTAACATCATTTAAGTTAAATAGTGGAGACACAAGCACAGCAACAGGAGCAATAGCATGTTCAGAAGGAAGAACAATAAATCCAATATACAAACCAGAATGGGAAAAAGTATCAAGCAGTTTAGATAAAACAACAAACCCAGAAAATCCAACACTATCAGTAGTTGTAAAAGCAAATGCAAGTAAAACACAAACAATAAATGGAGTAAATATAAATTACAACAGTGATGTAACATCAGCACTTACACCAAGTAATGTGTATGTATATATAGATGGAGAACTAGATGGAGATACAAACAAAAATGGAGTACTTGATGAAGGAGAAACACCAAGTATAACAAAAGCGGTAACATCAGCAAGTCCATCAGCAACAAGTGCAGAAATAACACATACAATAACATTATCAAATTTTGAAGAAACATTACGTCAAAGTGGAAAGAACTTTAAAGAGTGGAGTGGTAATATAGCAATAAAGATAGGCGGAAGAGGAGAAGCCACAAGCACATATACAGCAAATGTTTTAAAAGATGTTTATGGAAATCAAAATATGATGGAAACAGATGCTACAGGAAGCTGGATAGATGTGAAATTCAAAGATGAAGATACAGACCATAATACTGATGGAACAATGTTTGAGGATTTTATAAAACCAGAATTTACTTATGAATATTTAAATACAATAATAGACCATGATACAAAAACAGTAACAGTTGTATTTGATGTAACTGATAAATATTTTAATGAGTCAGCACTTACAACAGATACAACAGCAAGCAATATAGATGTAACATTTGATGGTACAACACCAACAAATGCAACAAAAACTTTAACAAAAATAGATGACTTAACTGCAACAGTAAATGGAACATCAAAAAAGGTTGGAGAGAGATATCAACTTGTACTTACTAACTTAGACCAAGGCGGTGGAGGCGATTATAGTGGTGTAATGACACTAGCCTTCCCTGCAAATATAATTACAGATAAATCTGGAAATGCAAATGTGGCTAAGACAATTACAGTAGGTATTGATGACCCAACAACAGGAGATGGAGATGACTCAGCAGTAATAGTTGACGTAGTTGACCCAATCTGGAAGGTTGAAAATATTAATATTGATGAGACAAATAAGAAAGTAACAGCAGATTTGATTGCAACAGATAAATACCTAACAGGGGTACAAAATAGTACATTGACAACAAATGATATAACAGTTTCTGTAGATGGAGACACAAATGCAAATACAGTTATAACTAAAGCATTGAATGAACCAACATTCTCTACAAATGAAACTACAGGTTTGAAAGAAATTAAATATACTTTAACATTAGATAATTTCGAAGAGGCTGCAAGACAGTCTGGAAAGAGCTTTTTAGAATATAGTGGTAATGTGAAGATAAAAATCGCAGCAGGTACTGTGACAGATGATGCTTCAGGAGAAAATGTGAGCCCATCAACATTATTTGATGCAGATGGTACAAATCCAAATGGATTGCATATAGGAGACTTTGTAAATTATGATGCTGGTACTTGGACACAAGAAGAGATAAATGGAATACAGACAGGATTAAAAACCAACTTACAAATAGCAAATGGAAGAACAGATTTACCAAGTAATTATTTTCAATTCGGAGGATTTGCAGCAGGTTCAAGTAGAAATGGAAATGTATCGTTAAATAGTGATTATGATGCGCCCGTCGATTATTATTATCACGACACTACGACGGGAAATGGAGTTTCAGGTTGGCGTGTATTTGATATCGAGGACGACGTGGTTACTTTAGTTTCAGGTGGGAATCCGGAATCCTTTTTCCAACGGGGAGTGTGATGGATCGGGAAACGGGTATGCGGATGTATATATCTTGAATGGTTATGCTGATGATGAATGGTTCAAAGTGGATTCGGCGGAGGAATTATATGAGAGAAGAAGTTGGGAAATGTATGTAAATACAGTTCAAAAGGCAACAAGTGCACGACCACTAACGTATGAAAGACTTGGGACCTGGGTTAACAAAGTTACGAATGGGGATGATTATAACCCGTATAAATTTGACACTGTAAGGAGAGCTGGGTTAGATGACCTATATCTTGGATACGGAATGTACTGGATGCCTAAGGAGAGGAATGTTAATGCGAATGGCATGGATTACACTGGAATTTATGATAATAGTAACGGGGGGACGCAAGAAATAGCGTTTGGGATTCGTATGTTAATTACACTATCGTCAGATGTTTTGTTTGAATCAGAAAAAATTGGTAATATAGAGCTTTCGGCTTTAGACGAATTGAATGATTTGCGTTATAATCGCAAATACAACTGCTGGGCAATAGCAGAAGGAGCAGGAACAAGAACCGACGGACACTCAAACACAAGCAAAGAGCAAGAATTCGAACTAGGATATGTAGACTTCATAAAACCAGAAATAGAAAAAATCTCAGCAACAAAAGACGAAACAGCAAAAACAGAAACAATAGTATTTACAGCAACAGACAAATACTTAGACACAACAGACCAAATAACAATGGAAGACATAAAAGTATTTGTAGATGGAGTAGAAACAACAGAACTTACAGCAAACCTAACAAACACAGAAATAACAGACAGTACACGAGAAAATGTTGTAGTAGGACACACATACACATTAGTATTATCAGACTTTGAAAAGGCAAGAAATGCTAAAAACTACAAAGATTGGAGTGGTACAGTTTCAATCGAAATTGCAGGAAACGCAGTAAAAGATAAAGGACCAAAAGGCGATGGAAACAATCCAAACACAAATGATGCAAAAACAATACAAGGAGACTTTGTAGACTTTATCAATCCAGACTTAAAATATGTACATCAATCAACAGACATTAATAAATCTGGAAAAACATACACAATGACATTTACAGTAACAGACAAATATTATACTTCTGGAAAATTAACACTTGATGACTTAACAATAAATATGGAAAATGGCCAATTAGATGCAGATGGAAATGCAATAATTTACAACTTGAAAAATGAACCTGTAACAATATCATTACAAGATGAAGAATTAAAAGCACAAAATGTAGCAATTACAAATACATCAGGAAATATTGAAACAGTTTCAAACTTACTAATTGGACACACATATACATTAACAATTTCAAACTTAGAGCAACTAGAAGTTAAAGAAGGATTTAAAACAGCAGACTACAGTGGTGTAATTACAGTGGCAGTTGAAGGAAATAAGGTGCTAGATAGAACAGTTGACGGAACACAAAATGGAAATGTTGCAACAACAATAACATCTGGTATTAACATCCCAGGTGGAACAACACCAGATGATGCTCAAGCAGTTGACGTTGTTGACCCAATATGGCAAAAGATAAGTTCATCAGCATATGCATTTGACCCAACAGATAAAACAACTTCAATAGCAACAGTTACATTTAAAGGAACTGATAGTTATTTTGCAAATAGTACATTGACAAGTAATAATATAAAAGTATTTGTAGATGGAACAGATGTAACGTCTACAGTTACAAAAACTTTAAGTGAAGCAACATCATTGGAAGAACAACGAAAAGAGTTTGGTAAAGATACAACTGTTACTAAACAGTATGGAGTTCAATATACTCTTACAATTAAGGGCTGGGCTCAAAATGCTAACCAAATTAAAGTACAATTACCTGCAGGAACTATTACAGATGAGTCTGGAAATAGTAATAAGGTTACAGATTTGATGGTTTATAATGTTTTGAGAAGTGCAGCGTCAGAGGATAATAGTACTTCTGAATTTTTAGGAAATAGTACAATACAAAGACAAAACATTGAAAATGTAACATTTGTTTCAAATATACCAGAAACAGTGTTTAATGAAGCAACAGGACAATATGTTGACAGTACTGCATGGGATGTATCAGAAATACGAGATAAATCAATAATAGCGTGGTATGAAACACAAGCAAGTGGAGCATTAAAAGTATATATTGGAAGTAATGATGAAATATTTGCAAATCAAAATTCAAGATATTTATTTAGCTATATAGGATATGCAGATATGTGTACAGCAACAGAAACAATAACAAATATTAATTTACTAAATGTAAGTAGTGCAACAAATATGAGTAGAATGTTCAATAGATGTGGATATAGAGCCATGACAATTTTAGACTTAGGAGACAAATTTGATACAAGTAATGTAACAGATATGAGTGATATGTTAATTAAATGTGGATATACAGCAATGACAATATTATACTTAGGAGATAAATTTGAAACAAGAA
>ENA-ORLY01001688-ORLY01001688.1-human-gut-metagenome-genome-assembly--contig:-NODE-1688-length-24963-cov-4.916941_pt1 | contig 24963 bp, 18 predicted proteins | sample MGYA00243071_ERZ508832 | MGnify/ENA primary metagenome ERZ508832 (study PRJEB26277, sample SAMN04329777) | human gut metagenome | biome: human-associated habitat | host: Homo sapiens | place: USA... | reverse complement strand
CCAAAGTGCGATCCTCGCGGAGCGTTTTTATTTCATAGGACGCATTTTCCTATGAAATGAAAAAAAGGCTCCCGTCCGCAGCACAATACTGCAGGCAGGAGCCTTTTCTTCCTATTTTTCAACGCTGAAACCAGCGTTTTTTACTATGCTTCGTGTTCAGGCTTCGAAGTGCCTTGCCTGCTCAGCTGCGGTTCATTTTCTCAAACCTGGGCAACGTCCTTCATGGAGAAGCTCATTCTGCCCATCTTGTCCTTGCCGAGGCAGACAACGGTAACCTGGTCGCCCAGAGTCAGGACATCTTCCACGCGGTCGATGCGCTCTTTTGCGATCTTGGAGATGTGAACCATGCCTTCCTTGCCAGGTGCGAACTCAACGAATGCGCCGAACTCCTTGATGCTTACTACCTTGCCCTTGAAGATCTGTCCAGCCTGGAACTCGGTGGTGATGATTTTGATCATCTCGATGGCTTTGTCCATCATTTCCTTATCAGTACCGCATACGGAAACGCTGCCGTCATCTGTGATATCGATCTTTACACCGGTGCGGGCAATGATCTCGTTAATGGTCTTGCCTCTCTGACCAACAACATCACCGATCTTCTCAGGATCGATCTTGATGGAAATGATCTTCGGTGCATATTTACCAACCTCTGCTCTCGGATGTGCGATGCAGGGAGTCATGATCTCGTTGATGATATATTCTCTTGCTTCTTTGGTTCTTGCAATCGCCTCTTCTACAATCGGTCTTGTCAGGCCGTGGATCTTGATATCCATCTGAATTGCGGTGATACCGTCATGGGTACCTGCTACCTTGAAGTCCATATCGCCGAAGAAGTCTTCCAGGCCCTGGATATCGGTCAGGACGATATAATCATCATCGGTATCGCCGGTAACCAGACCACAGGAAATACCAGCAACCTGCTTCTTGATCGGAACGCCCGCTGCCATCAGAGACAGTGTAGATGCGCAGACAGAAGCCTGGGAGGTAGAACCGTTGGATTCGAAGGTCTCGGATACGGTACGGATTGCATAAGGGAATTCCTCTTCCGAAGGAATTACCGGGCACAGAGCCTTCTCAGCCAGTGCACCATGACCGATTTCACGACGTCCGGGACCTCTGGAGGGCTTTGTCTCGCCTACAGAGTAGGACGGGAAGTTATAATGATGCATGTAACGCTTCGATACTTCGTTTTCATCCAGACCATCCAGCTTCTGAACCTCAGACAGAGGAGCCAGCGTACAGATGTTGCAGATCTGAGTCTGTCCACGGGTAAACATTGCGGAACCGTGTACTCTCGGAATGATATCTACTTCTGCAGCCAGAGGACGGATCTGTGTGATTGCACGGCCGTCAGGACGCTTGTGGTCCTTTAAGATCATCTTGCGGACGGTCTTTTTCTGGTACTGATAAACAGCCTCACCTAAAACAGCCAGCCATTCTTCTCTATCCGCAAAAGCCTCTTCCAGACGTGCTGTAATCTGACGGATATTCTCCTCACGAACCTGCTTTACGTCAGTAAAGACTGCCTGTTCCATCTCTTCGGGAGGAACGATCTCTTTCATCGCATCGAACAGCTCCTGCGGAACTGCGCAGCTGGTGTAGGAATGCTTCGGCTTGCCTACTTCTGCAACGATCTTGTTGATGAACTCAATCAGGGTCTGGTTTACGTCATGGGCTTTGTAGATTGCATCGATCATGACAGCTTCCGGAACTTCGTTTGCACCGGCCTCGATCATGATAACCTTTTCGCTTGTGGAAGCGACAGTCAGCTGCAAATCGCCCTTTTTCCACTGTTCCTGAGAAGGGTTGATAATAAACTCCCCGTCAATCATGCCAACCTGTGTCATTGCGCAGGGACCGGCAAACGGAATATCGGAAATGCAGGTTGCAATCGCAGAACCGATCATTGCCGCCAGCTCAGGACGACACTCGGGATCTACGGACAGAACCAGGTTATTTAAGGTAACGTCGTTTCTGTAATCCTTCGGAAACAGAGGACGCATCGGGCGGTCGATAACACGGCTGGTCAGAACGGAGTTCTCGCTCGCCTTGCCTTCTCTCTTGTTGAAGCCGCCGGGGATTTTGCCTACTGCATAGAGCTTCTCTTCAAATTCAACAGACAGGGGGAAGAAATCGATTCCCTCTCTGGGCTTCTCACTTGCAGTTGCAGTGGAAAGCACGGTTGTCTCGCCATAGTGCATAAATGCAGCGCCATTTGCCTGTGCCGCTACACGGCCTACGTCTACGCTTAACGTACGTCCGGCCAGTTCCATGGAAAATGTCTTATACATTCTGTCTCTCCTTTTCTTTTACCTTGTTGGAAATTGTTCCGAAAACGCTTCGGATGATGGAAAAAGCGAAAGACAAAGCTGCCGAAACTACTGAAAAACACACTGGCTTCAATGCGCTTGTCAGTGGTCTCGGAATTGCTCCGGTATTCGCTTTTTACATCGTGTGCAACACCCTGTCTACTTACAACAGCCCCAACAAAACACCTTTGTGCCATCGGGTTCTTTTGCAGCTGCAGCATATCGCACGAAAAACAGGGCAGAAAGCTGTACGGCTTCCGCCCTGTCTCCAAGTCTTACTTTCTGATGCCCAGTCTCTCGATCAGGGAACGATATCTCTCGATGTCATTCTTCTTCAGATAGTCCAGCAGACCACGTCTCTGACCTACCATCTGCAGCAGACCACGTCTGGAATGATGATCCTTCGGGTTGCTCTTTAAGTGCTCGGTCAGCTCCTGAATTCTTGCTGTCAGGACTGCAACCTGAACTTCCGGTGAACCTGTGTCGCCTTCGGTTCTTGCATACTCTTTGATGATTGCTGTTTTCTTCTCTTTGGAAATCATGGGTAAATCCTCCTTTAAATGTTAACCGCCTGGTACTAAGATATGGGTCGGAGTGTCCCAAGCCTGAGCACCGGCTGAATTCATACCTAATGACTATATCATAAAAAAATGGGGCTGTAAATACTATTTTCCGGAATTTATTCAGATTGTGACTGTATCACGCTGCCACAAAACAGCCCCTTTTTACGACAGCACCCGTCTGACGGAGTAAGGTGTCCGATAGGATACGTTTGAAATTTTAATGCCCGTTCTGGGGTTGCTGGCGTGGATAACCTGTCCGCCGCCGATATAGATTGCGACGTGGTTGATTTTACCATTTTTCGCATAAAATACCAGATCGCCCGGCTGTGCTTCCGAAAGGCTGACCTTCTTGCCGCACTGTGCCTGGCTTCCGGAATGATGCGGCAGGCTCACACCATATTTCTTCATAACGCTCAGGACAAAGCCCGAGCAGTCCGCACCCTTTGTCAGGCTCGTGCCGCCCCAGACGTAAGGGTTTCCAAGAAACTGCTTCGCGTAGTTGACGAGATCGACCCGGATGTCAGAAACGCCCTGACCGTATTTCAATTCTGTCAGGCTGACCGCTTTTTCCAGCTTCTTTGCGATATCCACATAATCTGCGGAAACATATGCTGCTTCATCATCCAGCATGATCTTAACCCAATCGTCCTGAATGTCCACAACCTCAAGCTCTTCTCCCTCTGCTACCAGTGTAATGACCGGCGCATCCAGACTTCCCTCTTCCCGCACGCGTAAGCCTCCGGAATTGCAGACCGCCATGTTCGTCGCCTCTTTGTCCGCAAGATTTCTTGCTTCCTCTCCGGTCACCATATAGTCCGCCCTGACATACCCCGTCACTTTACCGGATTTGATCTTATACCAGCCATTTTCTTCGGAAAGCACGTCCGCGCCGCCGTTTTTTGGAAGCTTACCCACCAGCTCTCCGTTTTCAGACGGATCTTTACGGATATTCAGATAGTCATTGACCTTCGCAACGCCAAGATTTTCATAGCCGTAAATCTTTTTGCGCGTCTCTTTGGCATTCTGCGCCGCCTCAAGGCACGCTTCCGGATCCATGGATTCCTCCAGAAGCCCGCCGACGCCCATAGACTGCCCTGCGGAGTGAACGTTGCTCCCCGTAAAACCTGCATTCACTGTCATCCCTGCAGACAATACACAGAGCACAACAGTCAGTCCAAGTTTTTTCCAAATCTGCATTCAAATCCTCCTTCGTATTCTGACGGCGCAGGTGCAAAAACGTCTGCATCTGCGCGCCGACACTACTGCCCGGCAGCGCCAGGCGTGCTGCTCCAGCTTTACCGCGCGCCCGCCGCGATATCCCTCTGCAGCTGCTCCTTTAATTCCTCCACGTCAGCAAATTTTTGTTCCGGGCGCTCAAAGGTCAACAGGCGCACCGTGATAAAGCTGTCGTAAATATCCTCTGAAAAATCATAGATATAGGTTTCCACGCTCATCGGCGGGTGGGCGCCATGCTCCACGGTCGGTTTGACGCCGACATTGGTCAGCCCTTTAAAAACACCACTGCTGCATTCCACCTCCGAGCGGTACACACCGTTTGGCGGCAAAAGCTTGTCTGCAGGAGGCATCAGGTTGACGGTGGGAAATCCCAATGTACGCCCTAACTGCCTGCCGTGCACAACCGTTCCCATCACCGCATAGGGCGCGCCGAGCAGTCTTGCTGCTTCCTGCATCTTTCCTGCTTCCACTGCCTGACGGACACGGGTTGAACTGATTTCTTCCCCGTCCTCAAGCACCTTGTCGATGATCTTTACCTCGTAGCCGTACGCTTCTGCGCGCGCCTTTAACAGCTTGCAGTCCCCTAATCCCCGGTCGCCAAAGGACAAATCGGTTCCTGCAGCTACGAGCTTGGCCCTGATCTGTTCCTGCACGATCACACGCAAAAAATCCTCCGGAGAAATCGCCGCAGTCTGAAAAGTCAGAGGAAACTCGATCAGCACATCGATTCCGATCTGTCGAAACAGCCGTCTCTTTTCTTCCCGCGTCGTCAGCCCTTTGACTGCTTTTCCGGAAAAAAGAACAGCTGGAGGAGGATCAAATGTAAATACGACCGCCTGCAGTCCGCGCTTTTTTGCTTCCAGTATTTCGGAAAGCAGCGCCTTGTGCCCGCGGTGCATCCCGTCGAATTTGCCAATTGCCACTGCGGACGCCCCCTGCAGCAAAAAATCTGTCGTTCCGGAAATGATCTGCATTTTTTCCTATTGTTCCTTTCCCAAAAACATTTTCACGGGCTTTAAGCGCTTTTCTTCCTGCTTCCAGGCATAAATCCCCGTAAACTGCCCGTCTGTATCATAAATGCGCAGCTGCTGTTCGGGTGCAAACGTACCTCTTTCACATGCTGCCGCCGTTTTTTCTTTCTTATAAGGTATCACCAAATCTGCATAAAGCCAGTTGCCGTTTTCTAAAAGCTTCTGTCCGTCGCCCTGCACCTGATATGCATCCAGCTGTTCAAACACGCACTCCACCGGAAGAAGCTTTTCTTCCAGGCTGCCTTCTTTTGCAAACGCTTCCAGCTCGGAAAGCCGATAGGCATCCTCAGCTTTGAAATTGCCGGAGCGTGTCCGTTCCAGCCGCTCCATCGCTCCGCCGCAGCCCAGCTTCTGTCCGATATCGTGACAGAGCGTCCGGATATAAGTGCCGCGGGAGCATGCCACTCGCATCGTCACGCGAGGCAGTGAAATATCCTCGATTTCGATCGAATGGATCGTAATCCGCCTGCTCTTTCTCTCTACAACCTGTCCTTTTCTGGCGAGGTCACACAGCTTCTGACCATTGACCTTTAACGCCGAATACATCGGCGGAATCTGGTCATACGGACCGACAAACGAAAGGATCGCGCTGCGCACATCCTCCTCGCCTGCATTTACTTCCTTTTCTGCCAGAATCTGTCCCGTCGTATCCTGTGTGTCCGTCTCCACGCCGAGCAGCAGAACCGCCCGGTATTCTTTATCTTTGTCTGTTAAAAGGTCGCACAGCTTCGTCGCATTTCCCAGACAGACGGGCAGTACCCCGGACGCTTCCGGGTCCAGGGTACCTGTATGGCCGATTTTTTTCTGTTTGCAGATGCCGCGCAGCTTCGCAACCACATCGTGGGAGGTAAAGCCCGGCTCTTTGTATACATTGAGAATTCCGTTCATGTATTCTCCTTTGTTATTCTGCTTTTATCAGCTGCTTTTCAATCTGCTCCGACAGATTGTTGACGCAGTCATGCACGGTTCCCTGCATGGTGCATCCTGCTGCCCTGACATGGCCGCCGCCCCCGAAATAGGACGCGATTGCCGCCACGTCCACCTTTCCGTTCGAGCGGAGGCTGACTTTATATTCGAGTGTCTTCGTCTGATACAAAAAGATCGCACACTCCACGCCTTTCGTGATGCGCAGCTGGCTCACAATGCCATCCAGATCCTTGGGCACAACCTTGTAAAACTCCATCGTCTTTAAATCGATGGAACTGAAAATACACCTGCCGTCCATAAACCGGATGCTCTCCAAAAGTGCGCGCCCCAGCACCTGATTCTGCACATAGGTCTTTTCAAAAAACGTCTCATCGATCAGCTTTGAAAAATCGAATCCGTATGCCAGCAGCTTTGCAGCGATACGCAATGTATCCGGCGTCGTATTCGAATACTGGAATACACCGGTGTCATGCACGATGCCAAGATACAGTGCCTTTGCAATCTCTGCATCCATATACTTTTCCTCCAGAAGCTCATAGACGAGCTCGGAGGCGGAGCTTGCATCCGGTTTGCAGTAATTAACATCGCCACAGCCGGACGCATTGCTGATATGATGATCCACATTGATCGTCTTTTTCGCGGTCCGGAAATACTTTTCCGCATCCCCGAGCCGTTCCTTTGAGGTATCCAGAACGATGAAAACGTCATAGACGCAATCCTTGCTGCAGTCTGTACGGACAGCTTCGATTCCATGAATGCAGTCAAAAATATCTGCAGGCTTTTCCAGATACACATCAATCTGTGCATCCGGCAGCGCTTTTTTCAGATACAGGTACATGCCCATACAGGAGCCGACACAGTCACCGTCCGGACGTACATGTCCGCCGATGGCGATTGTATCCCTGCTTCCCAGCTCTTCCAGGATTTTACGCATCCTCTTCCTCTCCTTTTTTGGCGCGCTGGTCTGCCATTACCATGTCGATCTTATGCGACATGTTGACACCATACGCAATGGACTGATCCATAATAAAATGAATCTCGGGTGTATTGCGCAGATTGATTTCCTTTGCAAGACGTCCGCGGATAAAACCCTCTGCGCTCTTTAATCCCTCCAGCGTTGCGGCAGCCTCTTCCTCGCTGCCCAGAACGCTGATATATGCACGGCAGGTTTTTAAGTCCGGTGCAACCTCGACATCCACAACACTCGTCATGGGCGCAATCCGGGGATCTTTGATTTCTCCCCGGATCACTTCTGCCAGAACACGCTGCACTTCGCCGTTAATCCTGCTGTTTTTTACACTGTTCTTTCTCATGAATGCTCCTATATTGCGGGGAAATCCTGACAGATTCCCCCTTCTGAAAGCCTATCTCGGCACTTCTACCATTATATAGGCTTCTACTACGTCAAACTCCTTCATCTTGTCAAAGCCTTCGAATACAAGGCCGCACTCGAATCCGGCTTTTACTTCCTTCACATCGTCCTTGAAACGTTTTAAGGATGCCAGCGCGCCTTCGTAGATCAGCTCACCTTCTCTGGTAATACGCACCTTACAGCCTCTGGTAAATACGCCGTCCAGGACATAGGAACCGGCGATATTTCCGATTGCGGATGCCTTGAAGATCTGACGTACCTCGGCATGGCCGATGATCTTTTCTTCGTAAACGGGATCCAGCATACCCTTCATGGCAGCTTCCACGTCTTCGATCGCCTGGTAAATAACCTTATACAGACGGATATCTACCCCTTCCGTCTCCGCAGTCGCCTTTGCTGTCGCATCCGGACGCACGTTGAAGCCGATGATGATCGCGTTGGAAGCGCTCGCCAGCGTAACGTCGGACTCGTTGATCGCGCCTACGCCGCCGTGGATACATTTGACAACGATTTCCTCGTTGGAAAGCTTCGTCAGGCTCTGCTTGACTGCTTCCACGCTGCCCTGTACATCCGCTTTGACAATCAGGTTCAATTCCTTTAAATTGCCTTCCTGGATCTGGTTGAACAGATCGTCCAGGGACATTCTGGATTTGGTCTCTTCCAGTTTCTTTTCCTTGTTCTGCTCGATAAATGCCTCTGCGTAGGATTTTGCTTCCTTATCGCTTTCATGTGCCAGGAATACGTCGCCTGCTTCCGGCACGTCGGACAGACCGAGGATTTCGACAGGCATGGACGGACCGGCTTCTTTGACACGGCGTCCCTTGTCGTCTACCATCGCGCGGACCTTACCGCTCGAAGAACCTGCGGAAACGAAATCGCCGACATGCAGCGTACCCTTCTGAACCAGCACGCTTGCCACAGGGCCGCGTCCCTTATCCAGCTGAGCCTCCAGCACAATGCCTCTCGCCATACGGTTCGGATTTGCCTTTAATTCCATCACCTCAGCAGTCAGAAGGATCATCTCAAGCAGCTGCTGGATCCCTTCGCCGGTCTTTGCGGATACCGGTACGAATACCGTGCTGCCGCCCCAGTCTTCTGCAACCAGTTCGTACTCCGTCAGCTCCTGCTTTACGCGGTCCACGTTTGCATTGGGCTTATCGATCTTGTTGACTGCAACGATAATTTCAATTCCGGCAGCTTTTGCATGGTTGATTGCTTCTACCGTCTGGGGCATTACGCCGTCGTCTGCCGCAACAACCAAAACTGCAATATCGGTCGCATTCGCGCCGCGCATACGCATAGCAGTGAACGCTTCATGTCCGGGCGTATCCAGGAAGGTGATCGCCTGACCATTGATCTGTACGGTGTACGCACCGATATGCTGCGTGATGCCTCCTGCCTCGCGGTCTGTTACGTTCGTCTTACGGATCGCATCCAGCAGGGAGGTTTTACCGTGGTCAACGTGACCCATAACACAGATGACAGGCGGTCTGGAAACCATATCCTCGTCTGCTTCCTCATCCTCTTTTAACAGCTCTTCAATGACGTCAACCTTGACTTCCTTCTCGCAGATGATGTCGTAGTCGATTGCGATGTTTTCCGCGTCTTCATAGGAGATTTCCTGGTTCACAGTTACAATCTTGCCCTCCAGGAACAGCTTCTTGATGATGGCTGCAGGCTGCATCTTCATCTTTTCCGCCAGCTCTTTGATCGTGATGTTGTCGCCGACGGTGATTACCTTGATGGTCTCTTCCGGTTCAACCGGCTTGGGTTCGGGCTTGATAAAGCGACCTGCCTTCTTTGCATTTTTCAGTGCTGCTGCGCCGTCTTCTTCGTAAATCGCGTCTCTTCTCGATTTCTTGTCGCGCTCCTGCTGGTTAAGACGGCGATCGTCTCTGCGCTTTTCCGTATCCTTTGCCGGAGCTTCTGCTGCAAAGCCTTTACCTGCTGCCGGCTTGCGGAATCGATTGTCCTGCCGTCCATCGCCGTTCTGAGGGCGTCCGCCATTTGAACCAGGACGGTTATTGCCCGCACCAGGGCGGCCACCGCCTGCAGGGCGATTATAGCCCTGATTATCTCTTGCACCGCCGTTATTACCCGGACGGTTCTGGTCTCTTCTTGCTCCATAACCGGATGTCCTTTCCTGACCCTGACCATCTCTGCGGGCAGACTGTCTCCGTTTCTGTTGTCACGGTTGTAACCGGGTCTGTCTCCGTTTCTGTTTCCGGAATTTCTGTTATCGGAACGATCTGTTCTTTCGGTGCGGTCTGTTCTTTCAGTGCGGTTGTCGCGCTGCTCGGTTCTCTGAGGGCGTTCCATGCTCTTCTCCAGACGTTCCTTTGCCGCAGCCTCTTCTTTTTTCTGTGCTTCGATTTCAGCTGCCTTTGCTGCACGTTCTGCTTCTGCTGCAGCCTTTGCTGCCGCTTCCTTGGCCGCACGCTCTCTGCTCAAAAGCTTCTCATCCGGCATAACGGGCTGGGAAGGCTTAGTCAGGGGCTTGATCAGCGGTCTGCTTTCCATACGCATGCCATTGTTGTTTCTGTTGCCCTGACGGTTCTGGCTTCCTCTGTTTCCATCATTTCTGCGCCCGTCATTTTTTGCACCGTTTCCATTATTATTTCTTCTGTCATTGTTTCCGGAATTGCCGTTCTTCATCCGGCTGTTCTGGGGATTGTTCACTACAATGATCGTCTTTGCTTTTTTATGTGCCTTTGCCTGACTGTCCTGTCCTGCAACTTCTTTGTTCATATCCTGTTTATCCGTTGTCTGTTCCTCCCGGCCCTCAGCCTGTACTGCCGCAGTCTGCGTCGTCTTTTCTGCCGTTTCCGCTTTCTCCACCTGCGCCTTCCTTTCTGTCTGCACTGCCTGCCCTATCCTGCTGCTGTCCTTTTGATCGGACGGCTCCTTATTTGCAGCTGCGAACTTCTTTTTTACCCATTCTACCGCATCGCCCTCGATTGAGCTCTGCGCTGCCTTAACGTCCACGCCCTTTTCCTGTAAAAAGGTAATGACGTCTTTGCTCTTTATTTCAAGCTCCTTTGCGAGCTCGTGCACCTTTATTTTTGCCATTCATTTCCCTCCGTCTCCTTCATTTCCGTTTCCAGATACCGGTTTAAGGTTTTGGCAAACCCGGCGTCTGTTACCGCCAGGGATGCACGCATTTCTTTTCCCATCGCATGTCCCAGCTCTTCCTTCGTCCCGTATTCATAATACGGTACATGATAAAAGCTGCACATGTCCCGGAAATTTTTCTTTGTATTCGCTGAAGCGTCTGTGCCGACGATCACCAGCGCTGCGGTTTTGTTCTTGACAGATTTTTCTGTCATGAACTCCCCGCTTGCCGTCCGTCCTGCTCTCGTCGCAAGCCCCAGCAGGGAAAATACCTTATTCGGTTTCACTCTCACCAAACTCCTTTTCCAGGCTGTCGTAAACCTCATCCGGAATACTCATCTGGAAGGAACGCTCCAGTCCGCGGTTCTTTCTCGCCTTTTTCAGGCAGTCCAGACTTTTGCACAGATAGGCGCCGCGTCCGTTCTTCCTTCCCGTCGCATCCAGCACGATCGGTCCCTCCGGCGTCTTGAGCACGCGCATCATTTCGCGCTTGTTTTTCATTTCGCCGCAGCCCACGCACTGTCTCATGGGGATCTTTTTATTCATCGCTGCCCTCGCCGTCTTCCTCGGCTGCTGCAGGCTCTTGTGTATCTTCCAGTGCTTCCTCAGCGCCTTCTTCGTAATCGTCCTCGTACTCTTCTTCCTCGTCGTCATATCCGTCATCCAGATAATCCTCGTAACGGAAGCCAGGAGCATCCTTTGCCTGTGTCTCGCTCTTGATATCGATCTTGTAGCCGGTCAGACGCGCTGCCAGACGTGCGTTCTGTCCTTCTTTGCCGATCGCCAGGGACAGCTGATAATCCGGTACGACTACCTTTGCGGTGCGCTCGTCGGGATCTGCAAATACTGCAACGATCTTTGCAGGGGACAGCGCGTTCTGGATCAGGTTGCCGGGGTTTTCATCCCAGTTTACGATATCGATCTTTTCGCCGCGCAGCTCATCTACGATCGCATTGACACGGGAACCGTTCATACCGACACAGGCGCCGACTGCGTCTACGTTCGGATTGTTCGACCATACTGCGATCTTGGTACGGCTGCCAGCCTCACGGGCGATGCTCTTGATCTCTACAACGCCGTCGCGGATTTCTGTTACTTCTTCTTCAAACAGACGTTTTACAAGCTCCGGATGGGTACGGCTGACTAAAATACGAGGTCCCTTGGGAGTGTTCTTTACTTCAAGAATATAAACCTTAATTCTCTCGGTCGGCTTGAACACTTCGCCCTTTACCTGCTCACTCTCGTTTAAGATTGCGTCCGCCTTGCCCAGGTTGATGCTGATGTTGCGGCCCAGATAACGCTGTACAACGCCGGTTACGACGTCTTTTTCCTTTTCGAAATACTGATTGTATACAACGCTTCTCTCTTCTTCCCGGATCTTCTGCAGAATGACATTTTTCGCATTCTGTGTTGCAATACGGCCGAATTCTTTAGACTTAATCTCCACATGGATTATGTCTCCAACCTGCGCTCTGTGGGAAATCTGCTTTGCATCCTCCAGAGCGATCTGCAGGCATTCATCCTCCACGTCGTCCTGTGTCGGAACAACCTCTTTCTCCGCATAGCAGAGAAAATCGCAGGTATCCCGGTCGATTTCCACCTTTACATTATCCGCTTTGCCGAAATGCTGTTTGCAGGCTGTGAGCAGAGAGTTTTCGATCGCTTCGAACAGAGTCTCTTTGCTGATCTCTTTCTCTTTCTCCAGTACATCCAACGCTTCCTTTAATTCCTTATTCATTTCATCCTCCATTCCGCTGCTTTGTCGTCTGTTTAAAAATCCAGCGCCAGACGGATCAGTGCAATCTCTTTTCTGGCAAATGTCATTTCCTTTTCTGCTGTATCAATCGTAATGCTGTCCGCATCGTAGCTTTTTAATACGCCTGTAAATTCCCGGCATTTATCCACCGGCTTATACAATCTGATTTCCACTTCTTCGCCCAGGCTCTTTTCCAGATGCTTATCCTTTTTCAGCGTCCTGCCCAGCCCCGGTGAGCTCACTTCCAAAATATAGGCGTCCTCGATAAAATCGGCTTCATCCAGTTTGTCGGACAACGCGCGGCTTACTGCCTCGCAGTCACCGATGTTGACGCCGTCCGGTTTGTCGATGTAGGCACGCAGATACCAGTCGCTGCCTTCTTTCACATACTCCACGTCGTAGATTTCCACGCCGTTTTCCTCCGCGATCGGAAGCAGAATTTCTTCTGTCTTCGCTTCGTATGTTTCTCTTTTTGACATTCCTTCACCTTCCTTATTCAGTTGTCTGTGTTATACCAGCGCGCGGTTCGCTTCGCGGAGCTCGCGCTGATTAGCGGTCGTCAAATATCCATTCGTGCAAGCACGATGGATATTTTCCTCGTCGCGATAACAAACAAGAGTGGGTTTTTGCCCACTCTTGCTCCAGTAACATGTATCATCCTCTTTACTCTAACATGTTCCAGACTGGAATGCAAGGGGTTCCGGCAAAAATGTTGCAGTTCACCCACTCGTAGATGTTTGTGCAAGCACAAATCTATGCACAGGAATTTTCGAGGGAACTGTAACGCAAAAACCGGAATCCTTTACGAATTCCGGTTCTCGAAAACAGCTAGTAGGGGAATCGAACCCCTGTTTTCGCCGTGAGAGGGCGACGTCTTAACCGCTTGACCAACTAGCCATTCTTTTGTGTCACTTAACTGACGCTTGATTACTATACAATACTTTTTCCCAAAATGCAAGTGTTTTTTGCAAATTTTATAAATTTGCTGGTAGATAGTAACAGTTTTTGCTGCAGCCGCTCAAAAACAACTCCTGCTTCATCCGTTTTTGATAGGTTTCCCGGTCTTTGGAGGCATCCAGGATCTCCAACGCACGCTTCATCGCCCGGATGTCTTCCACCATCCGGTCCGGGTGGTTTCCTCTGCCTACAATTTTCAGATGGGTAATTCCCGCCTGACCCAGATCATAGAGCGCACACAGCCCACAGCCACTTTCACCCAGGATTGGAGCATCGAAATCTGATTCCGGTGAATCCCATGTGCCGCCGCACTGTCTGGCCTCTGAGGTATATTCCCTTGAAGACGCAGTACCGTCCCATTCTTTGTGATCGATAAGGATGCTGTCCTTCTGCTGGCTCTTCCCTACACCGACCCGATACGGCACGCGGCACAAATATCCCATCTCGTCACAGTGCAGGGAATTGCAGAATGCCCCGGAAAACTGACACAGCTCATTGAATGCAAACGCTTCATATTTCATGTTTTCCAATCCGGGACTTCTTTTGGCACATGCCTGCGCCACAACCGCCATATCCTTCGGTCGCATCTTCCTTGGAAAGATGATTCTGCTGATTTCCATCTGCTCAAACAATCCTGTCATCGCGCTGTTGATTTCTCCAACCTCGCCGCTTAACGAAATCCGACAGTCGATCTTTTGCTGCCGAAGATATAAAATCAGCGCCGGGTCTGCGATAATATAATCCTCAAAACCGATTTCCATACATTTTTGAATTATCTCTGCGATTTCCGGATACTGCCGTGGAAGATAGTACAGCGAATTAAACGTCAGCTGCACGGGCTTTTGATACGCCCGCACCATCGCCGCCAGAATTTCCAGCTCCGAAAATGCACCCAGCTGCACGCTGCAGCATCGCACCTCCCTGCGGTTTAAGGACAGAACCGTCCCGTACTTTCTGTCCCATGCATAGGGAATGTAACCGCAGAAGCATTCGTCCGCTCCCGCTTCGATATATCGGATATAATCGTCAACCGAGCCAAGCCCCGCTGTAAGTTCCATGTGTGACCTCCATGCCGCGCATTGCGCTCAAAGCAGATTCAGCACCGCGCGGTCAGGCCGTACCCTCTGTTCTTCCTTCCTAAACGCTGCGTTTTTCACACCGCCCGTCTCCAGCGCCTGCAAAACCGTCTGATCCAGCGCAAACAACGAATTGTATCTTCCTGTCATATGCAGATGCTCCGGGTATAAAAACGCTTGCATCTGACAATATCCGGGACATTCCGTCTGTAGATACTGCCGTCCCCTGTTGTGCTCTCTGTACTGCGCATAAAGGGTACAGTATTGCGATGTGTTCGTTTGATAAAACGGAAGATGCAGGCTGTTTTTTCCTTCCGGGAATTTTTGCGGATACCCACAGCTTTCCCATTCATAGCGCACAAATCCAAGGCTTTTTTCCAGTGCCTTTTGATAAAAATCTGCATTCAGGCTGTTCTCTGCCAAAAGTCCGGTGTCCTTGTCCGGCAGGCGGCTTTTTAAATAGGAAAGCCGCGGATCTTTTTTCCGTTTATTGAGAAGTGTTCCCATGCACAGCTCAAACTGCTCCGGATATCTGCCTGCAAGCTGCGCCATCCCCCAGTCATTGACGACGATCTCGATCGATCCGTTTTTCTGACACCAGCTTCGCAGGCTTTCCAAAAGCTGTTCTGCTTCCTTTAAACTAACCTCCGGCTGGCATGCAAACGAAACTGTCACGCCAAGCCTCTCGCTCCGTGCCTTTTCGAGCAGGGCAAACAGGATTTCTTTCTTTGGAAAGAGCAGACGACAGAATTGATTTCCAAGGTAAATCCGATCCGGCAGGCGTTTTGCGTAAAACGCACTGGCAACGTTGTTTTCCTTCCAGTAATCTGCCATAAAATCCGACAGGCTTTCTTTTAAATATGTCTCATACCATTCCGGTCTGTCCAGCTCCAGCGCGTAAGACGGATACGGACGCAAAACCGCCTCCCAGTCCGTCTGCGCAAACCATTTTCGTTTCTGTTCTTCCAGGCTGTCGGCAAAGCAATCCTCTAATTCCACCGGATAACCAACCGTTGCCTCTGCAAGCCTATCGTCATCCTCTTCCAGCTTCAGATGGATGTAGCGGGTATATTGCAAAAGAAGCTTCTGCACAGCAATCCGAAACTCCGGCGAAGTTACGCAGACCCGATAAAGCTGATAAAAGGAGGCAGCGCACAGCTTCTCCCTGTGCCCTGGCTGTGACAAAGCGGGTGCTTTTTCCAGCCCATACTCTGTCAGCACAAGTTCCTGCCAGAGTGCCTGCTCCAGATCGTAAAAGCACACCTTACAAAACGGTGTCACTATGCAGTGCTGCGGCGGTGCGGCATCTCGCAAAACCTGGTGCTGTGCCGGCACAGCATCTGTCAAAAGCTGCCTTGCCGCCTTTTTTTCCAGTCGAAACTCAAATCCATTTTCCGAAATCCCGACCACCTGAATTTCCCGCTTTCCAAGCTGTGCAGTCAGCAGCCCGGACGGGATTCCTCTGATATATTCTTCCATTTTCATTCTTCCAGCTTCCGTCAGCCAACCATAAAATCAAACAGACTGATCTGGTTGGACTCCGGCAGATCCCCAAGAATGCCCAGCGTATCCAGAAGCTCCACAATCGTCTTGCTCGCCTTGGAACGTTCCCGGAAATCATCCTTGCTCAAAAACGGACCTTTTTTCGCCGCTTCCACGATGGCGTCCGCCGCCTTTTCGCCCAGACCGTCAATGCTGTTTAGCGACGGCATGATTTTACCGTCCATGATCTGGAAATTGCGGGAATGTGCTTTAAACAAATCGATGGGCAAAAATTCAAAGCCGCGCGCATACATTTCCTGCACGAGCTTCATATCCTTTAACGACGCCTGCTCTTTCTGGGAAAGGCTGTCCGAACGCTTCTTGTAATCCGCCATGACCGCTTCCAGATGCTGTTGTCCCTGACACATGATTTCATAGGAAAAGGCGGATGCACGAATCGAAAAATACGCCGCATAATAAGCCAGCGGATAATTTACCTTACAGTAAGCGATTCGCCACGCCATCATAACGTAAGCCGCCGCATGGGCTTTCGGGAACATGTACTTGATCTTTTTACACGACCAGATATACCAGTCCGGCACACCGACCGCCTTCATCGCTTCTTCCATTTCCGGCTTTAAGCCTTTCCCCTTCCGCACACTCTCCATCGTCGTGAAGGAAAGGCTCGGGTCCATGCCCATGTTGATCAGATAAATCATGATATCGTCTCGACAACAGATCGCCGTGGAAATCGTCGCCTTGCCTTCCTGAATCAGCGTCTGTGCGTTGCCAAGCCACACATCCGTACCATGTCCTAATCCGGCGATTCGAATCAGGTCGGAAAAGCACTGCGGCTTGGTGTCCAGAAGCATCTGGATAACGAAATCTGTACCAAACTCCGGGATGCCCAGAGAACCAACCGGGCAGCCGTCAATCTGATCGGGTGTGATTCCGAGCGCCGACGTATTCTGAAACAGGCTCATAACCTGCGGATCGTCCAGCGGGATCTTCGTCGGATCAACCCCCGTCAGATCCTGCAGCATACGAATCATCGTCGGATCATCGTGTCCGAGGATATCGAGCTTCAGCAGGTTGTGGTCGATGGAATGGTAATCGAAATGGGTCGTTACCGTATCTGTTGTCATATCGTTTGCGGGATGCTGCACCGGCGTAAAGGAGTTGATGTCCTCTCCCACCGGCAAAACGACGATACCGCCGGGATGCTGTCCCGTGCTTCGGCGCACGCCCGTACAGCCCTGTACAATCCGGTTGATTTCGCAGTTTCGTTTCTTGCTTCCGCGTTCTTCAAAATAATTTTTCACATAACCAAACGCCGTCTTATCCGCCAGTGTGCCGATCGTACCGGCACGGAACGTCTGTCCTGCGCCGAAAATAACTTCCGTATATTTATGCGCCTTACTCTGATATTCGCCGGAAAAGTTCAGGTCGATATCCGGCTCCTTATCCCCCTTAAATCCAAGGAACGTTTCAAACGGAATATCGAAACCGTCCTTAATCAGAGGCTCTCCGCAGACCGGGCACATTTTATCCGGCATATCGCAGCCGCCGTTTCCGGCAAAGGCTTTGACCTCCGGGGAATCAAAATCGTAATAATGGCATTTCGGGCACCGATAATGGGCGCTCAGGGAATTTACCTCCGTAATCCCCGCCATGAACGCCACCAGTGAAGAACCGACAGAACCTCTGGAGCCAACCAGATAGCCGTCCTCCACCGATTTCCAAACCAGCTTCTGCGCAATGATATACATTACGGCGAATCCGTTTTTGATAATAGAGTTCAGCTCCTTTTCCAGACGGTCCACAACGATCTGCGGCAGCTCTTCCCCATAAAGCTCATGCGCCTTGCGGTAACAGATTTCCGTCAAGGTTTTATCGCTGTCTGGAATAACCGGCGGACACTTATCCGGGCGCACCGGAGAAATCGTCTCTATCTGATCCGCAATCAGATTGGTGTTGGTAATGACAACCTCCTCTGCCTTTTCACTGCCGAGATACTGAAACTCCTCCAGCATTTCTTCCGTCGTGCGCAGATATAGCGGTGCCTGGTCGTCCGCATCCTTAAAGCCCTTGCCCGCCATGATAATCCGACGGTATACCTCGTCTGCAGGATCCAGAAAATGCACGTCGCAGGTTGCTACAACCGGTTTATTGAACTGCTCGCCCAGCCTGACGATCTTTCGGTTCATGTTCTGAATGTCCTCCACCGAGTTGACATTTTCAATCTTGTCGGAATGGATCATGAACATGTTGTTGCCGGTCGGCTGGATTTCCAGATAATCATAAAATTTCACGATCCGCGCAATTTCCGCATCCGACTTTTCATCCAGCAGGGCACGGTACAACTCGCCTGCCTCACACGCACTGCCCAGAATCAGTCCCTCCCGATACTTCATCAGCAGGCTCTTCGGAATTCGCGGTGTCTTATGAAAGTAAGTCAGATGAGACTCCGATACCAGACGGTACAGATTTACCCGCCCCACATCGTTTTTCGCAAGGATAATCGCATGGTAGGAAAACAGTCTCTTTACAATATCCGGGCTGGAATCTCCCAAATGGTTCACATCCGCAAGGGTGTGACAGTTGCGCTGCTCCAGAAGCGGAATAAATTTTACGAAAATTTCCGCCGTTGCTTCCGCATCGTCCACTGCGCGGTGATGATTTTCCAGGGAAACACCCATCGTTTTTGCGACCGCATCCAGCGTATGCTTCGCCTGATGCGGCAAAAGTACGCGCGCAATGCCGACTGTATCCACATATGTAGGATGCAGCTCGATATTTAACTGCGCCGCATTTTCCATAATAAAGCTCATATCGAAATTCGCATTGTGGGCGACAAAAATCGTACCCTCGCAGAATTTCAAGAACTCCGGCAGCACTTCTTCAATCCCCGGCGCATCCATGACCATTTCATCGTTAATACTTGTCAGCTGCTCAATTCGAAACGGAATCGGCACACGTGGATTGACAAAGGTGGAAAACCTGTCCACAATCTTTCCTTCCACCACCTTGACCGCACCGATCTCGATAATCCGGTTTTTAACCGGCGAAAAGCCGGTTGTCTCGATATCAAATACCACATAGGAATCCCGTAATACCTGACCCTTATCTCCGGTTACGATTTCCTTCAAATCATCCACCAGATACGCTTCACATCCATAAATTACTTTAAAGAAATCATTTCTGTCCGGATTTTCGTCTCCTGCAGCCTTACGCTTTTCTTTCTCCGCTTTCCAGAGGTCATCCAACAGATGGTTTGCATCCGGAAATGACTGTACGACGCCGTGATCCGTGATTGCGATCGCCGGATGTCCCCACTGATACGCCCTCTTGACAATATCCTTTACCTCGGATACACCGTCCATATCGCTCATTTTTGTGTGGCAGTGCAGTTCCACACGCTTGCGCACGGAATGATCCATTCTCGACGTGGTAAAATCCGAAATCTTTTTTACCCCGACAATCGAACCGACCGTCAGCTCGCCGTCAAACTTGTCCACCATCGTCAGACCCTTGATTTTGACAAAAGCGCCGGGCTTGATCCCCTCCTTTACCTCTGCCAGCTGTTCATTTAAGGTAAAAATTTTGATGGTCATCGTGTCAGTAAAATCCGTCACGTCAAAAATCAGGATTGTCCGCTCGTTGCGAATTTCACGCTGATCCATTGCGATGATTTTGCCGCGGATAACAACCTCTCCCATCTCACCGATGATCTCCTCGATCGGGATTGCTTCTTCGTCAAAATCCCGTCCGTAAAGCACATCCGGATTGTCACTTTTTTTAACGCCGCGGCGATAATCGCCACGCCCCTCCCGGTTGAATTTGCCTTTGCCGTATTTGCTCTGTCCGCCCGCATTTCTGCCGCCAGCCGATGCGGTACCGTTCGTGCCTGCCGCAGGAGCTGCCGTCTGTCCCATTGCCGGAGCACTCTGCCCTGCTGCCGGTGCATCCGGGCGCATCCGATTCGCTGCTGCCGCTGCCTCCGCAGGAACCATCGTTCCGCCCTCAAACGGAGCTTCCTGCGCAGCTGCGCCCATGGACGCAAGGTATGCTTCATAGCCGGCATCCATACCGCCAGCCTGCATACTGCTTTCTGCCCTGTCGCCCGGCATCGCACCATTTTGCCCTGCGATCCCTGCTGCACCATACTGCGCTGCGCTTCCGTCTGCGTTCTGTGCAGCATTGCATGCGGTGCCATCCTGTCCGCCTGCATACTGCGGCTGCCCATCGTTACCGGACGCACTGTATCCGCCGCTCATTACGCTGGCGAACTGCTCCTGGCTCATGCCATAGTCCGTCGCAGCCGGACGAGCACCCGCTTTCGCGGCAATCATCGCCACTTTTCTTGCCAGTGCAATCTCTTCCTCCGCTTTTCTCGGATTTTCCTTCGGCTGACAGTAATGTGCGGCCGCCTCCATCGGGATTCCGCACCGTTCACAGCAAATTTTTTCCAGAATACGGACAAGCTCGGGACAGCGTTCATGCGCGATTACCGTATCCGGCACTTCCAGCACCAGCTTCCCCTCATCCGGGAAAGAAATATTGGCTGATTTGAACAGACTGTATTCCACCGGGCTGCATTCCTTTAATTCCAGTAAAATGCTCTCCTGATAGGTTTCCAGCAGGCTCTTTAGGTTGTATTGGGCGGACAGCTGAAATTTTTCCTGAATTTTGATCGTGATATTGCAGTTCGGAAACAGCTGCCTTGCAATCTCTTCCTCTACCCGGAAAATAACTGTTTTGGGGATCAGGCGTCCGCAGCTGATATACACCCTGATCAGATCCTTTTGCCGCGTGGTCGTCACCCGTTCTACCTTTACTTTTTCAAACAATGCCCGTACTTCCTGTTCCAGAACAAGCTCCGGAAATACTTCCATGAAACCTTTGGTCATTTTACTCTCCATTTTCGTAAATACTTTTACACCAAAAACGATTACTGTTCGTTCCAGTGCTCCAGTTCATACCGCAGAGTCGGAATAAATTCTGCCTCCGGAATCTTGCGGATGATCTGCCCTTTTTTGATCAGCAGACCTTCCCCGATGCCGCCTGCAATACCCAGGTCCGCTTCCTTTGCTTCGCCGGGTCCGTTTACGACACAACCCATGACTGCAACCTTGATATCCAGGTTCGGGAACTGCGCTGCAAGCGCTTCTACCTGATTCGCGAGGCTGATCTGGTCGATCTTCGTGCGTCCGCAGGTCGGACAGCTGACAACCTCAATACCGCCTTTGCGCAGTCCCAGCGTCCGCAAAATCAGCTTCGCAGATTTGATCTCTTCTACAACATCCCCTGTCAGGGATACACGGATCGTATCGCCGATTCCCTGATTTAAAATCAGTCCCAGGCCAATCGCAGACTTGATATTACCGGAAAGAACCGTACCGGATTCCGTAATGCCGACATGCAGCGGATAAGGTGTCTTTCCTGCCAGCAGCTCATGCGCATGCACGCACATCATAACATCGGAGGACTTGATGCTGATAACCAGGTTGTCATAGCCAAGGTCTTCGATCATATGCACCTTATCCAGCGCACTCTCTACAATCCCCTCTGCCGTTACGCCATGATATTTTTCTACAAGATCTTTTTCGAGGGAACCGCTGTTTACGCCGACACGGATCGGAATATTGCGTTCCCTTGCAACACGCACTACTTCCGCTACACGGTCTGCACTGCCGATGTTTCCGGGATTGATCCGGATTTTATCCGCTCCGTTTTCCATCGCGGCGATCGCCATCTTATAATCGAAATGAATGTCTGCAACCAACGGAATGGAAATCTGCTTTCTGATCTCAGAAATCGCTTTCGCAGCTTCCAGCGTCGGTACGGTGCAGCGGATAATTTCACAACCAACCTCTTCCAGTCTGTGAATCTGCGCAACCGTCGCCGCCACATCCTCGGTCGGCGTGTTGGTCATCGACTGAATCAAGATCGGATTGCCGCCTCCGATTACACGGTTTCCAATTTTTACGACTTTGGTATGATCTCTGTACATAATGCCCTCCGTTTTATCGCTTCCGCGTTCTTTTTGTTCAAAAGCCCAGTTATTTTTATTTTAACACTTCCCCACAGGCAGTGCAATCGGTTTCCGGCGAACGAATTTTGCTGCCCGACGTGCAGACTTCTCCCGAAAATGCCGTCTCGCTACAGCTGTGCATCGCCCGAAATGCATCCGGTTTAAGGAAGCCCCTGCACCTTTTTCGCATCAGCGCTTCTGCCCCATCACAAGCTCATACTCTCCGATTTTTTCGTTTCTACTGTACAGACTCAGCATAACCCGCACCTCGTCCCCGCATCCAAGGGTGTTTGGGTTTAATTCCAGAAACACCGGCTTTTCTGTATACAGCGCGGCATTTTCTTTTATCAGGAGCTTTCGCAGACTGCTATCCCGCAGGGTGATCGGAATTTTTCCGGCTGCACGATCTACGCCTGCCGCCTTCGCAGCTGCGGTCGCCCCCTGCAGCATCAGAACCGCCGCCAGCAGTGCAAACATCCACCTTCCCATCGGTTTTGCCGTCCTGAGAACGCTTTGCAGCACTTCACAGTCCGCCGTCTTCTTCCGACGCACTTTCTGCCAAAACGGTTCTTTCTTTCCTGTATCATCTACCGTGCAAGCCTCCTGCAACGCCAAAAGCACCTGCAAAAAAGCCTCCATCGTCTGAAACCGTGCTTCCGGCTCCCTGGCTGTGGCACGCATGATAATCTGTTCCAGCTCATCGCCAACCTGCGGACAGCGGCTTTTCAGGGACGCAAACGCATAAGGCGGTCTGGAAAGGTCTGCCCCGCACAAAAGCGCATACAGTGTCCGTCCCAGACCGAACACATCTGTCCGGACATCCACACAGCGCTTTTCGATTTCCCGGCTCAGCTGCTCTGGCGCCGCATATCCAGGACTCGCGGAAATGCCTTTTGTCACGGGTGTATGCGCTTCCAGCGCGCTGCCAAAATCGATCAGCCGGATTTTTCCATCGGAATCCTTCATCACATTTGACGGCTTGCAGTCCAGATACAAAAGCGGTGGCTGCATCTGGTGAAGCTTCTGAATCGCTTTTGCCAGACAGATCCCGATCTCGATCACCGTTTCTTCTGCAAAGGCGCCGTCTCGTTCCATCTGCGCCGCAAGCGTTTCCCCCTCAATCCATTCCATAATTAAAAAGCGCTCTTCCTCCTGTTCTACTACATCCACAATCCCCGGAAACGCCGAACCAGCCAGCTTTCCCATCGTAAATTCTTCCCGGATCGGGAAATCCCGTCCGACCTTTTTTGCTGCCCAGATCTTTTGCAGGCGCAGATCATACGCCCGGTAAACTGTTCCGGTTCCCCCGCTCGCCGTTTCTCCTTTTAAAATGTATTTTTCACCGATTTTTCGTTCTTTTTCCAGACAGATTCCTCCTTTTCATATCCGATCAGTACCGCTGTCATATTGTCCTTTTCCCCCTGGGCCGTCAAAAAGCTCCCAATTCCTTTCAGCCGCCGATACAGTTGCCCTGCTTCCCGTTCCTCGTACAGGCAGATTCGAAAAAAATCCGGCGGCGCTTTTTTATAAAATCCGTCCGTACACAACAACAGCATGTCCCCGTCGTCCAGCGTTCCTGTATACAATTGCGGCACTTCCAGCCCAAACGCCCCGACGCAGCGGCGCAGCACGCCGCCCTCTTCATGATCCTGTGAAAGCTGCCTGGTTCCGGTCTGTTTTTCCCGATTTAAGCAGCGTTTGCGGCAAAGCTGATACGCCCTGCTGTCCCCGAGATGCACCAGTACAAATCTGCGTCCGCGAACAAACACCATCGTTACCGTCGTTCCGCTGCAGATTTTTTCCTCCCGCTCGCAGCGCTCCAGCTTTTCCTGCATGTCTAAAAGCGCGTCGAGTGCCCGCTTTTTCATCTGTTTTGTCCAGAAAAGAGAGCGCATTTTCCAAAAACCCTCCCGGTAAAACCATTCCGTCAGCTGCTCTGCAACCAGACCGCTCGCACATTCTCCTGCCCGCAGTCCGCCGATTCCGTCGCAAACCGCAGCAAATATGAGCTCCTTTTTGCGTGCACGAACTCGCTGCAGCGTAAAAGAATCCTCATTTACCTTGCGAAAATCTCCTTTATTCCAATACCACGACGTGATATACGCCATCCGTCCTCCCGTCTCTCTCCAAAGACCGGAACAATGATTGCTCTTTGAATTTTCCTGCGGTCAGAATATCCGCAGCCTGCGGCAGATCGCCGCCAGCGATTATACAGGACAATAGAATGTCCGCCAAGGGTACACGCTATTGTATAGAACGCCCAAAAACCTTTCGATATCCGTATTATATCGTCCCGCGCATGCGCCGTCAACGGTGAAAAATACGGTAGTAATACGAATGCAAACTCTGTAAACAATCTATTGCCATAAAAAAAGGGCGGGACAATGAGTTTTTGATATTGCCTCTCATTGTCCTGCCTTTTTTTGATCCGAACAGCCTCAGTTTCCGCACTCTACGCTGATTCGGTTGAAAATCCCCATGATCTCGTCCGTGTTGAGCCGGTTCTTTTCTTCCCCAACTTTATCCAGAACGATTTTTCCCTGATGCATCATCAGGATACGGTCCCCATATTCCAATGCATAGCGCAGGTTGTGCGTTACCATAACCGTCGTCATTTTCTTTTCCCGGACGATCTGATCCGTCAGCTTCATGACAATTTCCGCTGTTCTGGGATCCAGTGCCGCCGTATGCTCATCCAGAATCAGGAAATCAATCGGTGTCATCGTCGCCATCAGAAGCGCCAGTACCTGACGCTGTCCGCCGGAAAGGGAACCGACCTTTGTTTCCAGCTTGTCTTCCAGCCCAAGTCCAAGACCGGAAAGCATCTCGCGGTACGCATTTTCCCGGCTCTTTCTGACACAGCGGTTCAATCCGTAACCTTTTTCTTTCAGATCCGCAACCGCCATATTTTCCAGCACCGTCATATTCGGGCACGTCCCGGCAGAAGGGTTCTGGTATACTCTGCCGATTTTGCGGTGGCGCATATATTCTTTCTGACCGGTGATATCAGTTCCGTTTACGATGACCTTTCCTGCGTCCGCCGAAATGCTGCCGCAGATCTGGTTCTGCATGGTGGTCTTGCCGGAGCCGTTGCTGCCGAGCTCCGAGA
>ENA-ORLY01001686-ORLY01001686.1-human-gut-metagenome-genome-assembly--contig:-NODE-1686-length-24980-cov-5.081918_pt1 | contig 24980 bp, 19 predicted proteins | sample MGYA00243071_ERZ508832 | MGnify/ENA primary metagenome ERZ508832 (study PRJEB26277, sample SAMN04329777) | human gut metagenome | biome: human-associated habitat | host: Homo sapiens | place: USA... | reverse complement strand
GCTCCCCAGTGTTTTCTCAAGCTTTTGTTAATTTTTCACAATTCAATTTAGATTTTCATGAGTTTCGCAATTGTCTAAAAATATCGTAGATGACAAAAAACACAATTGTTTTCGCAATCACCTACGATATGAAACTCAATTTTATAATTCGCAGTTGTTGACAGTTCTTGGGAATGGGATAACGTCACGGATATTGGACATACCTGTTAAGTACATGACGCAACGCTCAAATCCAAGTCCGAATCCTGCATGTCTTGCAGAACCGTATTTGCGGAGGTCAAGATAGAAGCTGTAATCTTCCTCTTTCAGTCCAAGTTCATTGATCCTTGCAAGTAATTTTTCGTAATCATCCTCTCTCTGGCTTCCTCCGATGATCTCACCGATGCCAGGAACCAGACAGTCTACTGCTGCAACTGTTTTTCCGTCCGGATTCAGCTTCATGTAGAAAGCTTTGATCTCCTTTGGATAATCAGTTACAAATACCGGGCGTTTGAATACCTGCTCAGTCAGATAACGCTCATGCTCGGTCTGAAGATCACAGCCCCAGGATACTTTGTAATCAAATTTATCGTTGTTCTTCTCTAAGATCTCAACTGCTTCTGTATAAGTCACACGTGCGAAATCAGAGTTTGCAACATGCTGTAATCTCTCTAACAGCCCTTTATCGATAAAGCTGTTGAAGAATGCCATCTCTTCCGGCGCATTCTCTAACACATAGTTGATGACATATTTTAACATGCTCTCAGCTAAGATCATGTCATCCTCTAAATCTGCAAATGCAATCTCCGGCTCGATCATCCAAAACTCTGCCGCATGTCTTGTCGTGTTGGAGTTTTCTGCACGGAAAGTAGGTCCAAAGGTATAGATGTTCTTAAATGCCATCGCATAAGTCTCACCGTTCAGCTGTCCGCTTACAGTAAGATTAGTCGGTTTATTGAAGAAGTCTTTGCTGTAATCTACTTTTCCATCCTCTGTCATTGGAAGATCATTCATGTCAAGTGTGGTTACCTGAAACATCTCGCCGGCGCCCTCACAATCGCTTCCGGTGATCAGTGGTGTGTGCACATACACGAAATCCCTCTCCTGGAAAAATTTATGGATTGCATAAGCGCAGAGGGAACGCACACGGAATACAGCCTCAAAAGTATTAGTTCTCGGTCTTAAATGAGAGATGGTTCTCAGATACTCAAAGCTGTGTTTTTTCTTCTGCAGTGGATAATCCGGTGTAGAAGGACCTTCTACTTCCACTTTTTCAGCCTGAATCTCAAATGGCTGTTTTGTACCCGGAGTTGCAACTAATTTACCGGTAACGATAATCGCTGCTCCGACATTTAATTTTTCTACCTCTTCAAAATTTTCCAGAACATCGGAATAAACAACCTGGACCGGCTCAAAAAAAGTTCCGTCGTTTACCACGATAAATCCAAAGTTTTTGGAGTTACGGATGTTTCTCACCCAGCCACCGATCGCGATGGTCTGATCCACATACTCATCCTGTCTGCGGAATAAATCTCTTACATTTACTAATTCCATTTTTCTACTCTCCCTTTCTCTCATCAACGTCTGTCGACTCTTTTATGATCTCATACCTCTGTTTCGGTATCGTTTTCTTATTCTTCTGTGCTGTCTGCGGATTCTGTACTTTCCACAGACTCTGTCGTTTCTTCTACTGCGTTCTCCGTAACCTCTGCTGTCTCTGCCAATTTATCTAAAACTAATCCTGCAAGATAAATCACACGGATCTGATTCTTTCCGTAAACATAATCGCCATAACCATAGTTACTATATAACGTATCAGCATCACCGAAACCGCCGCTGCTTACGATCGTGCTTACATAATCTTCAAACTCCGTATCGTCAATCTGGATATCTTCTTTTTCTGCAATGGCTTTTACGATCAGTTCTAACCTGATACTGCTCTCCACACTGTCAGACCATTCCTGCTCGATGCTCTCTTCTGTATAGCCGTAAGAGCTGAGTACCGTTTCCATCTGGCTCTCATCCCCGGAGCAATAACGGTCAATGAAATTGGCACGGATCGCTTCGATCACATCAGATCTGTAATCTGCCGGCATATCAACGGTACAATTTTCTAACAGATAATCCTCCAAAGCGGAGTAAATATCATTTTTATGAGTGCTCTCTGCGCTGGACTCCAGATACTGGCGTACCTGCTTGTACACTCCATCCACGGAATCCACGCCAAACTGTTCCAATGCGAATTCATCATCCATCGTATCCATGGTCACTTCCTTCTGGATAGAATTGACCGTAAATGTAAATACAACTTCTTTTCCGGCAAGATCCGGGTTATTCGGGTACTCATCCGGGAACGTCACATTGGAATCGATCACATCGCCTACTGATGCACCGATCAGTCCGTCTGTAAATCCATCAATGTAACCGGAACCGCTTGCGGAAGAATTGTTGGACACATCAATATTCTGATCCTCTGCTGTTCCGCCGCTGAACGCCTCACCGTCTAATTTTCCGACATAGTCTACGTTTACAATGTCGCCCTCTTCCACTGTTGTCTTGTCCGGATCAGCCGTATAAAAAGGTCCGCCCTGTGTAAAAATCTTTTCCACATAATCAAGCACATCCTGATCTGTGACGTCATAATCTCCTGAAATCGTAACCGGGATTGCACTGTAGTCACACAATGTCACATAATCCGATCCCTTCAGATCATATTGTGCAAGCGGAACTGCCGGCACCTCTTCTGTGCTTTCGGTGTTCTCTACTGCTTCCGTTGCCTCAACTGATTCACCTTTGCTGCCGCATCCTGTCATGCTGATCGCTGTGGATACACACAATAAAAGTGCTAACACTCTCTTTTTCATTTAATCTTACCTTTCTTTTCCTCATTTCCTTTTCCGGCTTTTCTGCCGGAAATCCAAAAGACGGAGTCTGCCGTCTAACTTTTATAACATATCACAATTTTCCCTAAAATAAAAGGTATTTCCCCAAAATCACATTGCTTTTTCCAAAAATCAATGCTACAATAAAACACGAATTTGAAATTAGGGAGGATTTTCGTTGTGAGTCCAGTAACAATTGTATTATTAGTTATTTTAGCAGTGCTTATTGCTGCAACAATTGCTTTATATTTCCTCGGAAAGAAAGCTCAGAAGAGAAAAGACGAGCAGGATGCACAGCTTGCTGCAACTGCACAGACTGTTACCATGTTGATTATTGATAAGAAGAGAATGCGTCTGAACCAGTCCGGTCTGCCACAGGCAGTCATTGACCAGACACCAAAGCTTATGCGCCGTTCCAAGCTTCCGATCGTAAAGGCTAAGGTCGGACCAAAGGTTATGACTCTGATCGCTGATGATGCATGTTTTGATATGATCCCTGTGAAAAAAGAAGTCAAAGCTACAGTAAGTGGTATTTATATCACGAAAGTTACCGGTGTCCGCGGTCCGTTAGAGAAACCGGAAGGCAAAGTAAGCTGGAGAACCAAGTTAAAGAGAAAAGCTGAGAGCGCCAACAAAGAACTTCAGAAAGAGAAAAAATCCATGAATGAAGAAAAGGCCGCTAAGAAATCTAAGACAAAATAAGAATGAATGGGAAAGGCTTCCAGCCCGGATGGGTTGGAAGCCTTTTTTCACTTCTTCCTTATTTCTTCAATACAAAGGAAGCTTTATTATCTGTCAAACTATCTTTTCCGATAAATATTTCGAATTCTCCTGCTTCGCTCTCATAGATTCCATTCTCCGTCAAGAAAAGAAGCTGCTGTTCTGTTATGGTAAAAACTACCTTCTTTTCCTCTCCCGGACGAAGCGTAACCTTCTTAAAATCTTTCAATTCTCTGACCGGACGCACTACAGAAGCCGCAATATCATGGATATAAAGCTGCAGGGTTTCTGTTCCCGTGCAGTTTCCTGTATTTTTTACAGTTACCTCCGCTTCGATCTGTCCCGATGTATCCATCCATGTCCGATCTAAATGAATATCTGATACCTCAAACGTTGTGTAACTCAGACCGTATCCAAATGGATACAATGGCTCATTTGGAATATCCAGATATTTCGAGCGGAATCTGTCTTTATCTTTTCCTTCTACATGTGGGCGTCCTGTTGAATATTCATTATAATGTACCGGTACCTGTCCTACACAGTATGGAAAACTCATCGGCAGTTTTCCACTTGGATTATATTTTCCAAATAAAGTGTCCGCAATTGCCCTCGCTCCTTCTGTTCCAGGCAGCCACACCTGAAGGATGGCTTTTGCCTTTTTGTTTATTTCACGTATGTCTAACGGGCGTCCTGAAAATAAAACCACTACAATATTTTGATTGACTTCCGCAATTCTATCAAGCAATGCTTCCTGTACCTCAGGGATTCTGATATTTGCGTTACTGGTTGCTTCACCCGACTGTAAACGGTCTTCTCCTATTGCAAGTACTACGATATCTGCCTCTTCTGCTGCCTGTACCGCCTCACGCAGCATATGATCCTCCTGCTCCTTAGTATAGGATTGCTGCTGCTGTTCTCCAAATCCTTCCAGACATACATCCGCCCCTAACATTGGTGATCCCTGGCAAAATGTACTGTTTTCTGAAACGTACTGTTCCTGTACTGCCTCATGCAGCGTCATAACATCTTTTGCATCTGCGATAAATGACCAGGCACCAAACAGGTTTCTGTTATCTACATACGGACCAATAAAGGCGATCTTTTTCTGTTGATCTAAAGGCAGGATATGTTCCTCATTTTTCAACAAAACAAAAGATTTCTTTGCAGCTTCCCTCGCCAGATTCCGGTGCTCCTCACATAAAATATATTCCTGTTCTTTTTTCTGATCTGCATCTTTATATGGATTCTCAAAGAGTCCCAGCTTATTTTTAAGCCGCAGAATACGAAGACATGCCTCATCTATAAGCTCTTCTCTTATTTTTCCATCCCTGACCATCTGACACAGATTTTCACTGTAAATTCCTGTCATCATGTCAATATCTACGCCTGCTTCCACTGCACGCACTGCTGCTTCTTCTCTGTCTGCACAATATCCGTGATAAATGGTCTCCTCGATGGCTGCCCAGTCTGATATAAGTACACCATCGAACTTCATCTGCTCTCTTAAAATGTCCCGCATCAACTTTTTATTTCCGGTTGCCGGGATTCCGTTAACTGTATTAAAAGATGTCATAACAAGAGCTGCACCTGCATCTATTCCCGCCTGATACGATGGCAGATAGAACTCTCTGAATGTATGTTCTGAAAGTTCTACCGTATTATAATCCCGCCCTGCTGTCGGTGCACCATATCCTGCAAAATGTTTGACACATGCTGCAATTGCATAGTTATCTTTCAGGCTGTTTCCCTGAAATCCACGCACCATTGCTGCACAGAATAGACTGTTCAGGTAAGGATCTTCTCCCGTTGATTCCATGACACGTCCCCACCTTGCATCTCTTACCAGATCTGTCATAGGTGCAAATGTCACATGAAGACCGCTGACCGAAGCCTCCTTTGCTGCCACAGATGCACACTGTTCTGACAATTCCGGTTCAAAGGAAGCTCCCTGCGCAAGCGGAATTGGAAACACCGTCTTATAACCATTTATGACATCTAGCATAAACAGTAATGGAATATGGTGCGGATGCTTTTCCATATAGTTTTTTTGTATACTTTTCAGGGTTTCAGCGCCCATGGATCCGATGACTGATCCTGCAAGATTTACATTGTCTTCTGTAAATCCCTTATCCGCCATGGGACCTGTGACAACGATTTCACCATTAAAAAATCCTCCTGTCACCTGACTCATCTGATTTACTTTTTCTTCCAGAGACATGTCTCTCAAAAGTTCTGTTAATTTCTGTTCTGTCATACGTGTGTTCCCTCTCCAAATTTCCTTCTATATTCCAGTGGCGTCAATCCTGTATTCTCCTTAAACATTTTTGTAAAATAGGAAAAATTACTATATCCAATATGTAATGAAACCGTATTGATTGGAAGACTGCTGCCACACAAAAGTTTTTTTGCTTCGTCTACCCTTTTCTGCAATATATAATTGCTTATAGATACTCCCTTTTCTTTTTTGAACATCCGAGACATATAGTCTGTATTCAAATAGACTAATTCTGCCAGTTCATCTCTGTGTATCTCTTCCCTGAAATGACTGTCAATATAGGTACATATCTGATCTGCGACAGAGTCTTCTTTTGTGATATATAATTTATATCCAACCGCTTTCCGCATCAGATTTTCTACATACTCCATCATTTCGTTAAATCCATTTACAGCACCAAGCATGTAATTCTCACTCTCTTTATCTGAAAAAAGTGCATTGGCATAAATCCCCATCTCTGACAGCCATACATACACCATCTGTGTAACGTCCGTCCTTAATGACAGCAAAAACTGCCTTGTGATCATCTCATTCTTCCTGACTGTCTCCAGATAACTGCGTATGCTTGCTATGACTGCTTCCACTTCCTCCCCTGCCAAAAGGGTTTTCCATGTATCCAGCTCCGGATTTTTATAGACTGTTCCACTTGGCTGGAACTCATACAGATATATAACCTCATTCCATACCGACAAACTGCTTTCACGCATCTTCTGCAAATCGTCAGCCTGTGCGGTCACTTCAGAAAATCCACTCCAATTTCCCGCTCCACACCAAAAATAGGAATGTACATGATCTGTCATCCATTGCACAAAATGATTGAGCAGATCTTTTTCCCTTATTTTTTCTCCTTCTTCCGGCATTTTATCCGTTGACAGAACCACCCAGTATCGACATTCGTTTTCACAAAATACGGTGTCCACTCTGGCATAAAAGGAATTAAATAACTCCGTCAACACATTTTGCATGACAAATTCGATGGTGGAAGGTTCCCACTTTTGTGTCTCTTCCGCTTTATGATCCATATAAAAGCAGATCAGTTTAAAATATATCAATCCATCCTGATACAAATCCATCCTTTTTGCGGATTCGCAGAACTGGTTTTGTGTCATGTTACCGCTCAATAAATTTCTCCAGATATCCTTTTGCAGGATTGTCCGGTCTTTTTCCCACTGCTCACTCGCTTCTGTAAGTTTTTCGATATGTTTTTCCTGAAGCACTGCCTGTTCTGCTTTTTTTAATGCTTCTTCCAGTTTTTCAAAATCAATTGGTTTTAGCAGATATTCAACGCTTTCCAGCTGTATCGCACGTCTTGCATAGTCAAATTCCGCATAACTGGTCAAAAAAATAACCTGTATCCTGAAATTCTGCTCCCTCACCCATTGCACCAGATCAAATCCTGTTGCAGCAGGCATCACAATATCACTGATAATAATGTCCATTTTAACAGCTGTTATAATTTCCTGCGCCTGTTTCATTGTAAATGCTGTATAAATCTCAGTAATACCTGTCCGCTCCCAGCAGATATTTTTCTTTATACTTTCAATCACATAACGTTCATCATCCACCAGCAATAATTTCATTCCTGTGTATCGCTCCTTCCGATTTTATATGGAACATGAATATCCACAACGGCACCACCTAATGGACTATTGCTGAAATGGATCTCTCCCTGATCCCCATAATAATACTGAAACCGCCTCATACAGTTCCAAATACCGATATGTTTTCCATTGTCAGAAATGTTTTGTCCATTTTGTAGTTTACATAATATTTCATTCGGAAATCCCTTTCCCGTATCCGAGATAAAAATATTAACGTATTTTTCATCGTCCCTGTCCTCAGGATATACCGTAACTGAGATCAGCATTTTTTCATCTGCCATCAATGCCTGTTTTGCAGCATTTTCAACATAAACCTGTATTAAGAATGGAAATATCTCCGCATCTGCCACTTCATCATGAACTTCAATATAATAGGTAAACTTATCCGGATATCTCAGCAGCAGGATTTTTAAATAATCTTCACAATGCTTTGATTCCGCTAAAACCGGAACTCTGTCCGTTGTATTCCGAAAAATATACGAAAGATAATCCGAAGTGATTTTTGTCATTGCCCTTGCGTGTTCATAATCGCCAAAGTCGATCATGCTGTAAATAAAGTTCAGGCAATTCAAATAAAAATGCGGCCGGATCTGCATTTTCAGATAATCCATCTCAATTTTCTGTCTCTCTAATTCCCGTTCATATAGCGTGATCTTCAATTTGCGGATCTGATGGATCATTGTACGGAATTTTCCATCAATCTGCTCTAATTCAAGCAGATTTCCTTCCGTCATGTTCAGCATATATCCACCCTCATCATATTGCTGAAGGTTTTGTGTGAACACTTTAAGCGGTTTCATAATATTAGAATACACATGAAAAAGCAATATCCCACTCATAATAAGAATCATAAAGATCAATACTGTCATTCCGAGCAGACTTCCCGCCATCAGGCTTAAGACACCGCCTAAAGAAATCCCGATCCTGATCTCAAATGGTGCTCTGGATAATCCCTGACGGATCGTATAAGTATTTTGGGTATTCATACTTTGCGGCTCTGATATGATTCCACTCTGGTCTAACATACCTATACAGACCTCATCCTGATCGACAAGGCTTACATATCCATGCTTTCCCAACGAAAGCTTTGAGAATGGTTCTAAGATACTTTTTACATTTACAATGCATCCTAAGGCAATTCCATTTTTTTGTGCAATTTTACAGATATATACCTCATTATCACACTCCAAAACATCCCACTTCCGCTTCACTGCATATGTCTTTTCATCTAATTTGTCTATCTGTTCACGGATAGACGCTGCAATATCAGATGACATTGTGTAATTTCCATCCGAAGACAGGGAAAGCTGATATAATTTATCCGTATCATGTGTGTATAAAAAAATCCTGTATTCCGTTCCATATTCCCATGCCGAAGAAAAATATTCTTCTCTGAGTTTTCCGATCGCATACTCCGAATAATCCCCATTCTTCATCAGATTTACATTTCCCCAGAACGTGGAATTTGTCTCATTGGTATCCATGATCGTAGAAAAAAGATTCCGGCTGATCCTCAAAAAACGATTGTCAAGCTCCTGCGCATACAACTGTGCCATCTGGCTCATCTGTTCGTAAATCTGCCCACTTGTTTTGTTTAAAACATAAGTGCATCCTCCCAGAATAATTACCAGAATGACTGTCATTAAAATTAATATTTGCTTACTCTGTTGTGCTAAAGATTTCTTTTTTCGTCTTTTTAAATTCATCTTTTTTCCAAACGCCATGATATTCCTTTAACCTTTTACTGCCCCTAGCGTAATACCCTCTGCGAAATATTTCTGTAAAAACGGATAAATGATAAATAATGGAAGCATTGCTATAAAAGCAATTGCCATCCTTATGGACGTTGTCGGAAGTTTTGCAACTTCTGCCCCTATATTTCCGGCAACCTTACCGCTTGCAAGATACTGGATATCAGTGATCATCTGATTCAAAAGATTCTGGATACTATATAATTTCTGTCCCTGATTTCCTGATAAATAGTATAAACCATTTGTCCAGTCATTCCAATATGCCAGTGCCGAAAATAATCCCATGGTTACAAGGATAGGTTTACCAAGTGGAAACGTAATCTGAAAAAAGATTTTTGTATGTCCTGCGCCATCAATTTTTGCCGCTTCATACAATGCTTCCGGAATACTTGTCATAAAATAGCTCCGTATCATCAGCACATTGTTCGCACTCAGCAACAAATTAGGAATTATCAGTGCCCATATTGTATTTTTTATATGAAAATAATTTACATACATCAGATATGTAGGTACTAAACCGCCATTAAATAACATTGTAAAAAATACAAAAAAAGTAATCTGCCTTCTATAAGGCAATGTCTTCACAGACAGCGGATATGCCAGTAATGCTGAAAACATCAGATTAAAAAAGGTACCTACTACTGTAATAAGAATTGTAACGCCATACGCACGGAGTATTTTCTCTCCCTGTCTGATAATATACTGATATGCATAAAAGCTTATTTTTTCCGGGAAAAAGGAATATCCATTCCGGATCAACACTGTTTCATCCGTGATGGATGAAATAAATACCAGCAAAAATGGTAAAATAATGGTCAATGTCATCACTATCAGTATCAGATTGATCCAAAACTGGTATCTCTTTGTTTTTTTTGAATTTGTCATAATGGACTCTCCTCCTAAAACAATGCTCTGTCTTTATCTACACGTCTAACGATCCAGTTACTTAACATGACAATGACAAAACCTACTAATGACTGGTATACACCCGCTGCGGATGACATACTGATATTTCCCTGTTCGATCAACGCACGATATACATACGTATCAATTACGTTTGTTGTTGGGAACAACACACCGGAGTTCATCGGAACCTGATAAAATAATCCAAAATCAGAATAGAAGATTCTTCCAATGCTCAATAATAACAGCGTAATGATTGTCGGTACCAGGCATGGCAATGTGATTTTTGTGATTTCCTGCCACTTTGTGGCTCCATCCAGTCTTGCTGCCTCATAATAAGTCGGATCAATACCGATCAGAGATGCAATATAAATCAGACATCCGTATCCCACTCCTTTCCAGCAGTTTGCAATGATAAGAATCGCCGGCCAGTATTTTGGTTTCTGATACCACTGGATCGGATCTATATGCAGTAATGGCAGGATCGTATTGTTTACAAGACCATTTTCGGCACTTAAAAGTGCATACACAATATAGCTTAAAATGACCATCGACATCAAAAATGGCAATAATATAGCACTCTGGTATATTTTTTTCATTTTTGTGTTCTTAACTTCACAGATTAAAATTGCGATTGCAATTCCAACGACCATATTGACAAGAATAAACGCTATATTATATAGCAATGTATTTCTTGTAATAATCCAGGCATCTTTTGACGAGAACAAAAATTTAAAATTATCCAGTCCTGCCCACGGGCTTGCCAAAATTCCTTTTGAAAAATTCAACTTTTTGAAAGCAAGTATAATACCTGTCATCGGAAGATAATTATTGATCAGCAGATATAATAATCCCGGAAGCATCATCAGATAGAGCGGCAGATATTCCTTAACTTTGTTCTTTTTCTTCTTCATAAGTTTCTCCTTTTATGAAAAAAGTCCCACGCTTTATCTGTGGGACTTCCCTTCTGAACCTAATTATTTTGCTGCAAGAAAAGCATCTAACTGTTCCTGTTTTGCCTGGATCACTTCATTGATTCCCGCATCATCTAATGCTTCTAACAATTCCGGAATAAGTTCATCTGGATCTCCGGAACCGCTGTAAAGTGCTCCGCTGTATTGTTTTACAATATTGGAAAGAGCTGCGATCTCACTTGAACAATTACTGCTGTCAAATAAAAATCCTACTGCTTTGGAGCTCTTTGCAGAACCGTTAAATTCTTCCATTTTTTCCCATAATTGCGGATCTGAACCAGTCCATTTATAAGCAATAAACTGATTTGGCAATTCCCATCCAAGGTTTAAGTTATAGCCTGCATTATCAGAAGTGATTCCTTCCGGGAAATTGATAATGCCATTATCAGCATCTTCTATCACATAGTCTTTATCCTGTTCACCCCAGTTTAAAAGATTCATGATCTCTGAACTTCCGTAGATATAATCCAGTACTTCCATTGTTTTCTCCGGATTTTCTGAATTCTGGGCAATTGAGAATGTAACACCATTATAGGATGAGCTATTTATGATCGGTTCATTATAAAATGGCACGATCTCAAAATCATAGCCGGTGGAGCTTTCAAATTCTACCGGTGTTCCAGGATGATAAGAAAAAAACAGTGAAAATAAATTTCCAGCCTTGCATACTGTTCTCCAGTTCTCTGTGTTGGTTCCTGCATCCTGGCTGATATATCCCTTCTGATACCAGTCATGCAGCATGGTAGTTGTATCTTTAAACCAGTCTGTCGCAAAGAAGTTTTCTAATTTTGTGCTGTTCGTCTGATCCATGAGTACACCAAGATAATTGTTATCTGACAGAGTATCTCCACGGAATAATCTTGTAGCCGGTGCATCATTCTCACTGCTCGAATATAACATTGTCATATCCGGCTCTCCCGCTTTTACTGTCTCAAAAACACTTTCCAGATCTTTTGGTTCTTTAATCTGTGTTGTATCAATATTGTACTTTTCCACCAGATCTTTTCTCATAAATACGGCAGGAATACTTCCTCGTTCAATCTGATTTGGCACGCCATATACAAAGCCTTCGATCTGATTGATCTTAGCTATATCCTCTCCATAAATCTGTTTGATGTTTGTTCCATATTTATCAATCAGTTCAGACATGTCTATAATCTGTCCTGCATTCATATACTGCACTGCATTGGTTGCCTGGGTATAAAAAACATCAATTTTTTCATCCCCTGATAACATAAGCTGTAACTGCTGGCTTGCACTTGCCCACGGCAGCACAACAATATCAAGATTCGCATTAAGTTCCGGTTCAAGAATCTCATTGATTTTTTGTTCGATTCTTTCTTCATCCGGCTGTGTGCTTCCATTCAGGACCATGGTAACTGTATATGGTTCATCCCCATTACCGTTATTTTTAGCTGAATCCTTTGATCCTCCTGCTTCTGAATTTCCGCATGCTGTCATGGACACAACCATAGACAAAGTAAGCATAGCTGCTAGAATTCTTTTTTTCATACATTTTCTCCTCTCTGTGACAGTGTGATTTATGTTCACCTCTCTTCTGGTGTATCTATATATTAATCATTTTCTTTCATCATCTCTATAACTGAACTGACTCGTCAATATCACTCTTTTGACTCTTTTAAATTACTGCCGGTGCGGAATAATACTCTTCTCCTGTGTCCAGACATATGGCGGCGAGTCTTCCACCCGGATAAGATGCCCCGCAATCAATATATACCCATCTACACCATCCTTGTAAAACTCATTTATTCAAATTGATTTTGTTAAAATTGATTTGAATAAAATATAACCTATCATATGATATCTCGCAATCCTCTTTTAGTTTTCCCTGACAGCATGGTACAATAATTCAGCTTCGTCAAAAGAAGATGGACTATAATACACATCAATTCCATCACTAGCTTTTTCTAAAATGTAATACTCAAAAATAACCGTATCATCTTCATACACCTGTGCCGGGTATTCCAGATATACTTTGTTTTCCTCTTCATTTTTTACATTTGTTTCATTTGCCAGAAATCTATAGGTGTCCTCCGATTCATAATCAGAAATATCAATGCCATCCTCTGTCGCTTCAATCATTAATCGACCTGTTCCATAATCGGAAGTATAATGATACGTTCCGATCATTGCTGATAATTCTTCAAATCCTGCATCAGATTCTGAATTTGTGCCCTTTAAATCATCTCCAAGATCAAAATCAGACGGATACACATATTCATCAACATCCAAACTTTCATGATCAAATATATGATTGTCTGATTTGTTGCTGTCTGTGCAGGCTGCAACCAACATCATTACTGCAAACACCAAACCGATTGTGAATGCCATTTTACAATTTTTCATAATACACTACCTCAACTTCACGATTATCATATCATGTGCAAAAACGGCACATGATTAACATTCATCGTTCGCCGAATGCATAAATGCATTCTTCTCACTTGCACTCCTTATATCCTAAAATCCTTCGTATCTTTCGACATGATATTCATGGAAATGCTGCACTCTGCCAGATGTTCATAATTCACTTCCAGCTTATAATCGACTTTGATGTCAATATTATCTTCTGTCTCATTCACTTTGACATCCGTTGCATTGATTCCCACCAAAAGATTTCCGAATGGTGTGTTGTAGTAAGACATATTTTTCTTGTTTTTCTCAAACATCATATGTACGTTGGTGACACCTTTTTTCGTGACATCCAGAAAATCATCATTCACTTTGATAACGCTTTTCGTCACGCCGTCAAAGCCTTCCTGCACTTCATCATACAAAATATAGTGCTTTCCATTTTTCTTATAGTAGTTTCCGGTTGTGATAATCTCCACCGGACCATTATCCTGATCTTCTGCAAACTGTAATCCGCTGATTTTCACAAGTACATCTTTTGTCATTTATGTAAACCTCTTTTCTGTTTCTCGTCATTATCTTTTCAAGCCATATATTAGCGTGTTTCTTATAATTTAGCAAGCGTAAGCTTTTTGAAACATTGCTTTCTTATAAGTATGCTGCTTTATTTTAGTTTTCAGCCAGCTTCTCCAGATACGGATTCAGCCACGAAAAATATTTCATTCTAACCTGATAGTCTCCTTCTGCCAGCACCTTCTCATACTCTTCTGTGGTCAGTACTTCACGCAGCTTTTCTCCTGCTTCCTTATCGACCACCTCATACATACTGTCTGAAAAACACATGTTAGGATACATCACACACCACCAGTTATGTCCGTTTCCTTCTCCGATCACAATGCGGAGTGCCTCGTAATCTCCCGCCGGAAAGGTGTAGCTTCCATAGTTTTTTACCGGAAACGAAGTGTGTTCCAGCTCCGCTGTCACATCATAGTCATAACCGTTCTCTGCGATTGTCTCTGCTGCGGCTTCCTCAATTTCACCGAGGCTCTGGCGCACAACCAGCTCACATTCTTCCAGATTTTCCACATCTGTCAGTTTTTCCTGCATAAAACTTCCCACCGCATCACGCACTGCTAGTTTTAGGTTCTGGTCTGCCTCGCTGTCGCTGTTCGCCAGCACATGAAACCGCAGCACCTTGTCTGAAATCTCCTGCCGCAGCCTCGCCTGTCTTGTATACAAAATACCGCATCCCAATGCAGCGCACATCAGACTTCCAACTCCTATGTATCCGATCCATTTTCTTGTCATAATTCAAATCTCCTTTTCACTTTCCAAAAATCAGATAAATGTAGATAATATTCATATTTATTAGGCTGTGTCGTTGCTTGCGAAACTCGCTCATAGAATATGTTATATTGCGAAAAATAAACAGAAATATAAAAGACATTGTGGAACCGCCGGTACTTAGAAGGCAGGTGCGACGTTAGTCGTGACTGGCTTCTTAGTACCGCTGCGAGTGACACATAGCGGGAGCGTGTCTTGAATATTTTTGTTCATTTTTCGCAACCTTCATAACCTAAATTCGAGTTTCGCTCATCGACCTTCTATCCTCAATGATTCCCGAAAACTTTGCATTTATTCCGATTTCCAGTTTATTTTTACCAGATATTGGATTTTGATGTCTTTCTCATAAGCGGCAGGAGTGTTTTGATACTTAAAATACCATGTGCGATTATCGGCGCCGAGATTCCGGTAGCTGTTTGTGATATCGGTTTCTTTCTCAAGTGCATGTGTGGCGGCCGCATTCAGATAATCCTCCATCCGGGTGTTGAGAAGCTGCTCTTTTTCACTTGCAGAAACTGTGCCGCTTAAGATTTCGCCTTCTCCGGTCACGGTCACTGTGACAATCTGCCCTGTCAGACCTCCGGCACCGATTTTTTCTATTTCTTTGACTCGGCAGGAAGCTGCATCCACTTTCACATAAAGTTCCGGTGCAAGTTGTAAGGTGTAATCATCCGCAAAGTTCTGCGTGAAGAATGCTGCACGCGCAGTATCCGTATCGACAAGCCCTGCCGCCCTTCCACGTTTCCAGACTTCATAGGCTGTAATCTGCGGTTTTCCGGTCATGACCGGCTGCTGTTCTTCCTCCTCTTTTTCCGTATCATCCCACACTGTCGCAGACTGCTCCTCCTTCTCGGTATCATCCTCCACTGCCCCGGACTGCTCCCCCTCTATATCCACAAAAGGAATATAAAGTGTCTCTAAGTGATTAGCGCGCTCCTCATAGAGCATGCCAAGCGTCGGGTACGCTTTCTGGTCAATGCCCGATGTGTTTTCCAGCAGTTCTTCCAGATAATTTCCAAGCAGCACATCAAGTTCTCCCTCTGTCTGCGCCAGACGGTCACAGCTTTCCGTCGTCATCACATAAGCGTTCCACGGAACCTCTTTTTCCTGCTCCAGCATGGATAGCATATCTTCTACTTCTGCCTCTTTTTCCAGAAAAGACCTCTCGATGAGTACCACTTTCAAATGGTTGTAATCCACCTTTTTGTTTCCTGCATACTCATGATTCAGCCACACATTTTGGAAATCATCCTGATCTCTGATATTCAAAAGAACCGGGAATGCCTTATCCTCAAGTTCAGCAACATTACACCCCTGTAAGAAAAGACACCCAAATAAGAAGCATACCAGCACCAGCACACGCACATTTTTCTTACATTTTTTCCCCTCATCCCTATTTTCTTTTTTTCCGCACACCTCCACTCCGTGCTTCTTTGTTCTGCATTTCTCCGTTCTGCGCTCCTCCATTCCTCGGTTCGGCATTTTTCCAAATACACACAACAGCAGCGGCACGCCCACGACAAACGGCGTTCCAATCCTCCAAAGCAGAAATGTCACACGGTCTAAAAACTGCTGATTTCTGTAAAGCAGCACTGTCACGCCATACACCAGAAGAAGCAGAATGAGATACGTCAGCATTCTTTTTTTCCCTTCCAGATAACCGCCGCAGTCACGGATTACTTTTGCAGCCAGATTTCCACTGTAAAAAACCATGCTGTTCAGCATTGCATACAGCGTAAAGAACCAGATGCTGAACATAAAAGCATCCGTCCTTTTCAGAAATCCCCCGGTAATCTGCACCCTGCTCATCATCGTGACCGCCGGAAATTTCATCTGAGCCAGTGCCTCCGCACCAAACAGCCCGATCAGGATCAGATACAGCACAGCAAATACTCCGCCGGAAAACCAGACCGCTTTTTCTGCTGCGCCAACGCATTTCCTGCGATCCGCAACATATTCTTTCAGAAACAGCACGATCGACACCATGGAATAGCAGAAAAGCACATAATAACTTCCACTTAACACTTCTTTTCCATCCGCCACAAAAACCGGGCTCCAGTAGGCAGGCTTTACCTCCCTGCATGCCGCAAATAACATCAGAAAGAGCGGTATCATCAGAAACCAGAACAGTATCTCGTAAACTCTCGCCCTGCCCTCGATTCCACCTGCCATTCCATAAAATGCGAGCAGTAATATCAACATCAGCACCAGATAAAAGCTGACGTTTTCCACAAGACCATTTAACATCAGCGTGGAAAACAGATACGCCGTGTACGAAGCCATAAGGATAAAATACAGAAAATATCCGCCCCAGAGCACATAACCGCATACTTTTCCACACTTCTGCTTCAAAAAGTCGGGATAACTTGTTTTCATGCCTTTCAACAGATATCTCAATAATTTCAAGTACAAAAACGTGGACAAAATCCCCGCCAGAATGCAAAAAATCCCGTCGCGCCCTGCCGTATCTGCAAGCATTGTCGGCAGTAGTAGCGTCCCCATTCCAAGAAAGTCATATGTCAGAAGGCGGAACACCTGTCTGCCTGAAATTTGATTGTTTTCTGAGAACATACTTCCCCCTATCTCTTCTAACATCTGCGCATTTTTTCATCAGATTTCCATTTATCTTAAAATAAAAACTTTTCTCAACCTATCTCTTCTTTGAAAACGTCAGCTTTGTCCGCTCTTTCGGATTTGCATAAATCGGACGTTTGCGCAGTTTCCGGAAAGGCTGCCGCCAGATAAAATCCCGTTCATCCTCATAATTGTTCAAATCTGCTCCCACAAACGGCATGAGATACGGGATGCCAAAGCTTGTCAGATGCGACAGATGGGTGAGCACCGCAAGCAGCCCAAGCAGCATGCCAAAGTAGCCAAGCCACGCACAGATTCCAATAAAAAAGAATTTTAAAATGCGGAACGCCGTGGCAAATTCTTCATTCGGGATCGCAAAGGAACAGAGTGCGGTAAAGGAGATCACAATCACCACGATCGGACTGACCAGATTTGCCTCGACTGCCGCCTGTCCGATGATCAGACCACCCACGATCCCGATGGTATTTCCCATCGCACCGGGAAGCCGCACGCCCGCCTCCCGCAAAAGTTCAAACGACAATTCCATGATGAGTACTTCCACGACTGCCGGAAATGGGACACCCTGCCTCGCCTCAGCAAACGACAAAAGTAGTGTAGTTGGAAGTATCTGTGTATGAAAATTAGTCACTGCAAGATAAAATCCCGGCAGCGTCATTGCAAAAAAGGATGCGAGATACCGCAGAATCCGCCCGAACGTCGCAATCTCAAAACGGCTGTAATAATCGTCACTGGTACGGATAAATGAATTGTAATCTGTCGGCAGTATCAGACCGATCGGAGAATTATCGCACATCACGATCACTCTGCCCTCTAATACCGCCATGGCCGCCCGGTCAGGACGCTGTGTTGTCTGAAACTGTGGAAATGGCGAATACCATTTTTTCTCTGCTAGCTGTTCTAACATTCCGCTGTCTAATATCCCATCGATCGTGAAATCCTGCAGCCTCTTTTCAATTTCTTTTACAAGTCCCGGGTTTGCAAGATCCTCCACATACACAAGGTAGACGTTCGTGTTCGATCTAATCCCGGCCTTCAGTCCCCTCACTTTCACACGGGGCGAACGGATCCTTTTCCGGATCAGCGCCGCATTCTGCTTCACAGAATCGCAGAAACCTTCGTTGGAACCGCGGATTACTTTTTCCGAATCAACCTCTGTGATCCCCATATTCGGATAACCGTCATCCGGTATTTTCACTGCCCGGTCAAAACCGTCCACAAAAAGAATCGCCTCCCCGGTGAGCAGACCGCTCACAGCCTCCTCAATGGTCGGAAAATATGTTGCATCCGAAATTCCAAGCGCATTTTCCTGCAGTGTACAAAGGATCTCATCCCTTGTCAGTCCATTTAAGTATTTTAAAGTCTCTCCAAGTGCGGACGTTCCCATGTCCACGGACACTTCAATAAAGGTCAGATAACAGGCGGTATCCTGATTCCTGCCAAGCCTCATCTGCTTCTTTTTGATGTCCGCACAGTCATGAAAATAAAATTCCATTTCCTCTATATTTTGCGTTAAATCCGTCGATACCGGACATTTCTGATTTTCCGACATTTCCAGCTTGTTTCCTTTCTATTAATTCCCCCTAATACGAAAGAGGATAAGCAAAATGCTTATCCTCTTTCTAGTCTGTACGGTTTTCCATTTTTTATGCAGTTTTCCTGTCCTCCGGGCAGTTACTTCTTATTCCTGCTCCTGGATCATAGCCTTAACTGCGACTGCCTGATTCTTCACATGCTGGTGCATCGTCTCTGTCACCTGCGTTTTGTTCTTACGGACTAACCCTTCCACAATATCTTTATGTTCTTTCATCAATGTTGGATAGTTATTCTCATCTTTCAGATATTCCACACGATAGCGGTACATCTGCTCCCGGAGGTTATTTAACATATTCACAAGCTTCGGGTTACCGGTTGACTGGTAAATAATATCGTGAAACTTTACATCCGCCTCTGCGATTTTTTTCACATTATCTGTCTTGGTGGATTCCTCAAACTCATGCATGGTCGCAACCAGCTCTTCTAACTGTTCCTCAGAAATCTGCTCACATGCAATTTTTGCCGCAAGCTCATCTAACGCTTCACGGATCTGAAGGACATCCTCCATATCTTTCTCCGTCATTTTGGCAACTTCCGCGCCTTTTCTTGGAATCGTAACGGCAAGTCCCTCCTGCTCAAGCATACGGATTGCCTCACGGATCGGTGTACGGCTGACACCAAGTTTTGCCGCAAGCTGCAGTTCCATCAACCGCTCGCCCGGTTTCAGTTCCCCTTTCAAAATAGCCTCTCTTAACGTGTTAAACACAACATCTCTCAGCGGAAGATACGCATCCATATTCAATGTTAAATCTTCTGTCATCTTTGATACCATGCCTTTCTACTTACGCGCGTTATTATAAATACTCGTTAAATATACCTGTTTTGCAAGACCGGAGGCTTTCATCGCCTCGTATGCCTCTACTGCCGTCGCTTCCTTGTCAAAAAGACCGAAAACCGTCGGACCGCTGCCACTCATCATGGCATTCACAGCGCCATGCTCCATCATGTGATCTTTGATGTCTGCGATCACAGGATAAGCCGGGATTGTCACTGTCTCTAAGACATTTCCCATATCTGTTGCAATTTTATATAAATCTTTCTCTCTGATATCTGCCACAAGCCGGTCAATATCCGGGTGTACCATATCAGAGCCTAACTTCAGATTCTCATAGACGAACTTAGTAGAAACACTGATCTGCGGTTTTGCGATCAAAACAGGACATTTCACCATCGGCGGAAGCTTCGAAAGCTTCTCTCCTATGCCCTCTGCCAAAGCCGTTCCACGCATAATGCAGTACGGAACGTCTGCACCAATCTTCACACCGCGCTCCATCAGTTCTTCCCTTGTCAGTCCCAGATCAAAAATCTGGTTCATACCATATAACACTGCCGCTGCGTCCGTGCTTCCCCCTGCCATCCCGGCAGCTACCGGAATGTACTTGTGCAGCCATACATGCACGCCATCTTTTATCGCAAACTCATCCTGCAAAAGCTTTGCCGCTTTATAGACAAGATTGTTCTCATTCGTCGGCAAAAAAGAAAGATTCGTTTCCATCGTGATCTCACCGGAAGTATTCTTCGAGATCTCCAGCCTGTCAAACAAATGAATGGTCTGCATCACCATGCGGACCTCATGATAACCATCCTCTCTTTTTCGTACCACATCCAGCCCAAGATTGATCTTAGCCAGCGCCTTTACTGAAATATCCTTCATCGGTTAGTTTCTCCTTACCAAAATCGTCGCTAACACACATTGATTGTACCTAAAATAAAACTTGTTTTTTTTGTGTTTTTTGTATACAATTAGTATCTTATCATTTTATGTCCAAAAGGTCAATCGGCACTAAACTTTTTTCTTTGCCAGTCCGATATAATTAACAGAACCATGGAAGGTTAATAACTATTCATTCAGGTGGCTGAACATTTTGTTTTCTGTAAAAACAAATGCATCCAGCTTCGCCAGACAAGGAGGATCATATGGCAATCAATTCCATTAACACTGTGACTGCTGCCGCAGCAGCATCTACACAGACAACAACAAAATCAGCAGAAAAGACATCCGAGACAACGAAAAAGGCAGCTTCTTCCAAGACAGCTTCCGGTGTCATTTATGAGAAGAGTTCTGACTCCAGGACAGACAAGGCTTCCAATAAAACAACAAACAAGACCGACAACGCAGCGATCGTTGCAAAGTTAAAAGCTGACGCAGAGCAGCGCACTGCACAGCTCCGCAGCATCGTTGAGCAGATGATGACCAAGCAGGGTGTTGCGATCGGCACCGCAGATGATATGTGGAAATTCCTTGCAAAAGGTGATTTTACCGTATCAGCCGATGTGAAAGCACAGGCACAGGCAGATATCGCAGACGACGGTTACTGGGGTGTAGAGCAGACTTCCGACCGTATTCTTGATTTTGCAAAAGCTTTATCCGGTGATAATCCTGACAAGGCAGACGCTATGTTAGAAGCTTTCAAGAAAGGTTTCGAACAGGCAACCAAAGCATGGGGAGATAAACTTCCGGATATTTCCCAGAGAACCTACGACGCAGTTGTCGAGAAATTCAACAAATGGAAAAACGGAACAGAGGATGCTTCCACTGAGGCATAATTCATAAAAAAGACCTGCGTGTACCTATGTCATGCGAACATCATGACATTGTACACACAGGTCTTTTTCTTTTGCTTTTCAGCAGTTAAAAACTTACTATTATTCTCCTAAAAGCTTCTCAATGCTTGCGAGCTTGACACAGACAACAAAGATGTCGATCGCAGTCGTAAGATCTTCCAGGCTTGGATAGGATGGTGAGATACGGATGACAGAATCATGCGGATCTTTTCCATATGGGAAAGGCGCACCCGCCGGAGTCATCACAACCCCTGCTTTTTTTGCTTTTGCCACAACATTTTTTGCACATCCATCCAGTGTCTCATATGTGATGAAGTATCCACCCTTCGGGCTGTACCAGCTTCCGGCTCCGAGTCCTTTTAACTCTCTTTCAAATGTATCCAGGATCATTTCAAATTTTGGACGGAGAGAATCTGCGTGTTTACGCATATGCTCTGTGATTCCGTGGATATCTTTGAAGAAACGGACATGGCGCAGCTGATTTACCTTGTCATGACCGATGGTCTGGATCTTCAACTGTTTCTTGATATCCTCTAAGTTGTTGGCAGAAGTTGCGATCGCTGCCACACCGGAACCTGGGAATGTGATCTTGCTTGTAGAACAGAATTTGTAAACCATATCCGGGTTTCCTGCTCTCTTGCATTCTTTTAAGATCTCGATCAGATGATCCTGGTTAATATCATATAAATGATGCACGCAGTATGCGTTATCCCAGTAAATACGGAAATCTTTTGCTGCCGGTTTTAATCTTGCAAAACGGCGGACCGTCTCATCCGAATAAGTGATTCCCTGTGGATTGGAATATTTTGGCACACACCAGATACCTTTGATCGCCTCATCTTTGCTCACAAGGTCTTCCACCATATCCATATCCGGTCCGGTCGGAAGCATCGGTACGTTGATCATCTCAATGCCGAAATATTCTGTGATCGCAAAATGTCTGTCATATCCCGGTACCGGGCACAAAAATTTTACTTTATCTAATTTGCACCATGGAGTATTTCCCATTACACCGTGTGTCATGGAACGGGAGATGGTGTCATACATAATGTTAAGGCTTGAGTTACCATAAATGATGATATTGTCCGGATTACACTCAATCATATCACCGAGAAGCTGTTTTGCTTCACTGATACCGTCCAGCACACCATAGTTTCTGCAGTCTGTACCATCATCACAGGTCAGATCAACACCGGAAGTCAGTACATCCATCATTCCCATCGAAAGGTCTAACTGTTCCTGGGATGGCTTGCCTCTGGACATATCAAGTTTTAAGCCTCTCTGCTGGAATTTTTTGTATTCCGCTTCCAATCCTTCCTTCTCTTTCAATAACTCTTCTTTTGTCATTTCCTCGTAGGACTTCATCTCTAATTCCTCCTGCTTTTTTATGTATTTGAAGCGTTTACGCTTTCTAACAAAATCAGTTACGGCTGTTCTTCCCCGTAAGTTTCACCCTTGATCTTTTTGAAATATTCGCGGATATTCTTCTCGTAGCCATTCTCACTCGGAACGTAAAACTTCCGGTCTGTCAGTCCATCCGGCAGATATTGCTGATCCACATAATGATCCGGATAATCATGTGCATATTTATATCCAACACCATGCCCCAGTTTTCCGGATGACTTGTAATGTGCATCCTGTAAATGAACCGGGATCGGCGCTGTTTTCGTATTCTTTACTGCTTCCATCGCATCGAAGATCGCATTGACTGCCGAGTTGCTCTTTGGCGCACTTGCCACATACGTGACCGCCTGCGACAAAATAATCTGTGCCTCCGGCATACCGATACGCTCAACTGCCTGTGCTGCCGATGTTGCGACAACGAGTGCCATCGGATCGGCATTGCTCACATCCTCCGCTGCGCAGATCATAATCCTTCTTGCGATGAACTTAATATCTTCCCCCGCATAAAGCATTCTGGCAAGATAATAAACTGCTGCATCCGGGTCAGAGCCGCGCATGCTTTTGATAAACGCAGAGACTGTATCGTAATGGTTATCTCCTGTTTTATCATAGCGCACCACACGTTTCTGGATACATTCACTAGCTACCTCAAGTGTGATATGGATTTTTCCATCATCACTCCGCTCCGTTGTCAGAATGCCAAGTTCAATTGCTGTGAGCGCTGCTCTTGCATCTCCGTTTGCCACGTCCGCAAGAAAATCCAGTGCCTCTTCCTCAATGACTGCATCGTAAGCGCCCATTCCTTTTTCCTTATCATTCACCGCCCGGAGGATCAGCGTCTTAATATCTTCCGTGGACAGATTCTTCAGCTCAATAATAATGGAACGGGACAAAAGCGCTCCATTCACCTCAAAATATGGATTCTCGGTCGTTGCACCAATTAAGATCACGGTTCCGTCCTCCACAAACGGAAGGAGATAGTCCTGCTGTCCCTTGTTGAAGCGGTGGATCTCATCGATAAACAGGATCGTCTTTTTGCCATACATGCCCTGATTGTTCTTCGCCTGCGCAATGACATCCTCCATGTCTTTTTTCCCGGCGGAAGTTGCGTTGATCTGAAGGAACTCAGCGCTTGTGGTATTGGCAATGACCTTTGCCAGTGTCGTTTTTCCGGTTCCCGGCGGTCCATATAAAATAATGGAACTCAACTTGTCAGCCTTGATCGCACGGTAAAGCAGCTTGTCTTTTCCGATGATATGCTGCTGCCCTACCATCTCATCCAGCGTCGCTGGACGAAGTCTGGAAGCTAACGGCGATTCCTTTTCCCTGTTCTGTTCTCTCATATAATCAAATAAATCCATACGAAAAGCCTTTCTTTTTGTCCGTGTACTGCGTACACTTGACCATTTTGAATATTCTGATTTCAAAACTTGCAATATTTGAGATCATAAATTCAATTTTTAGTATTTCATTTCAAAAATATGACGGATTTCATTCGTGAAAATTCATCGCAATTACTACATTACATGAATTTGCCCTGTTTGACAAGTGGATATTTCATTTTATCTTATTTTCCACAATTTAATTATGTTTTCTATAAGTTTTGCAATTACCTATATTGTCATTTTGACCTGTGTCATGTTTCTGAACTTAATAATATCATTATCTGTCCTTTGGATAGATAATGATATTATTGCATACATAGCCCTGCAAAAGCAACCTGTTTTATGTGGGGATATCCAACGAGCAGGAGGCGGTGTCTAACCGCCATCCTCTCAAAATATTTTCTCTGAACTCTTTGTGCCTATCGTTGAAATAAACTCTCCTTATGGGTATAATATAAAGAAACTACCAATACCTCAAAGGAGGGATTTTATGATAGAACAGCTCATTGCTGAAGCAACCGAATGTGATTTCAAAGTTGCACTTGAAATAAAGAAACCCAAAAGCTGGTTAAAAAGTGTCAGTGCCTTTTCCAATGGAATCGGCGGCACTCTGTTTTTCGGAGTCTCCGATGACCG